>Ga0116231_10000269_pt1 | contig 81008 bp, 61 predicted proteins | sample S1TSphgellanicum_2_FD_89695 | JGI IMG/M metagenome (GOLD analysis project Ga0116231, IMG submission 89695) | Host-associated microbial communities from peat moss isolated from Minnesota, USA - S1T2_Fd - Sphagnum magellanicum MG | ecosystem: Host-associated > Plants > Peat moss > Unclassified... | reverse complement strand
TATATATATAAAATATATATATATATATATATATATATATATATATATATATATATATAATCAATTTTGAGGATGTTATTTACATTCAATTAAAATTAAAATTATATTTTATTAATTAGTTGCACCCTTTTTTGCACATTATTTGGAAAAAGATGGAAAAAAATTCCTTTGCAAAAAATGAAAAAAAGAAAGGTGTCAAATGTCAATACTTGAATGGCAAAGGGTCCACAAAAGGAAGATTTAATTATGGTTGTAAATCTAATACAATTGTAAAATGGGTTATCAAATGGTAAATTCTAGTTGAATGCCTAGAAAATCTAATCAAATTCAAAACTAACAATAATTCATAATTGATGTGGATTAATGTCATGGTGTTACACCTATCATTGGAAGTAGGGTTGTTCTTAAGGTGCATCCACACTAATAAAAGCCCAACCCCATGCAATGTTTTTTTTTTCAATTTTCTCATATCGCACCAAAAGTGGCAATCAACCACAAGTAGATTTTGGCCAATGTGGTTACAAAACAAATAGACACCTAGAAAATTTAGATTTTCTATAAACTAACACACCAATAAAATTTGTTTGTAATGTACAATTCTTATTCTAATTAATATTGATAAATCATTAATTCAATTTTGAACATAGATGGTAAATTTCTGTTTGCACATTAACATCATTTTTTTTCATTATTCCTTCTTATATATATATCCATGGATTACAGACACAAGTTGCAACCTATATCACTAATTTTGGCAATATTAGAGAGACATGATAATAATTTGCCCATAGGAGAAGGGAAAAATGCATGTAAAAGCCACAAAGGGGATTAATATATAGTACTTGTTTACCACCACTATGGAAATTAGGAACATAACAAAGTATTGGTGCCTCATATTATGAACATGTTGTTAAAAAGGAATTGATTGATTTAGAATGCCACATGATTCTTAGTGGAACAAAATTGTTAAGGAGCTCCAAAAGATTGCAAATGTAAATGTATGATGAAATGGAAAAAAGGTGTAAAGATAATTGATTTAATTGAATTTTTACTATGAAAGGCTTTCAACTTACCAAAAAGGGTCCATGAGTCATAATATTTCATATTAAGAAATGACAATTGATAAGCCCTTCTTTATCACACCATTTAATTTAGTCAACTATCTAATTAAGTGCTCCATCAATGCAATGATGTTGACATCTTTGATGTATAATAATATCATATCATGTAATGTACTACAACATACAATTGATTTTTTTTTTTGCAAAATAGAACAAGAATGTCACAAAAAAATCACTAATTTCATCATGAAAGTTTAAATTTCCCAAGGAAAAAAGTTAATTTTAATGTCTTCTACATATTTTTATTGTTTAACCCATGTAATTACCTATTTACCTAAGTAGGTAGGCAGGTAGGCCATCTCCTTACCTACCTACAAGTTACCTACTTATTGTACCTACCTTCTTAGCTACCTATATAGTTTTAGTGTATGTAGCAAGATGTGAAATAAATAAATTGACAAAGTTTATCACTTTGTAATGGTGTGGTGTAATGGTTAAGGACTTATGGAGGTGAAGGATTCAAATCTTTATATTTGCACCCTATGAATTAACTTACGTTATGTTAGGTATGTTAAGTAAGATAAGTTAGGTTAGGCTTGGTAGGTAAGCCTAGCAAGCTAAGGTATGCACTTTTTATGTATCTACCTATGATTTTACCTAAGTAGTTATGTAGCTTATCACAAACTTCCCATCCTATGATTTGATAATGGAAATCTTGTGAAAGTTTTTATTTCACAAGTTTGTATTTTTTGCACATGGATTTTGTGCATCTAAAACATGTATGATGCATGTATAAATAGGATGAAACATTTTAACAATGTTTCATCCTACTTATATGTGCATCATAAGTGTTTTAAATGCACAATATCTGTGTGTGAAAACATGAACCCATGAAAAAAGAAATTTCATGCCAATTTTGAAAGAACTAATGAAGCTAGTGAGTTTGTGATTGAGGTACCTAACCTAATAGGGTAAGTTAGGTCTTATTAAGTTAGGTAGGTAGGCATAGGAAGCTAAGGTAGGTTAGGACATTTGGTATCATGCAACTATCCATAAGGTAGTCATAAATGTAATCATAAAATCAAGTTCCATGTAACTAAATAGGGCCCACATCATATTCATATTCACCCATGGCAATGGATGAGAAAATGGATTATAATCACAACAATTTGTGACTTCCATGCCATGTGGTGTTTTTTGTGATTAATCATCTGATGACACTTATCTTAGGTACCTAGAGCATTTTATATTCATAAATGTTTGTCGTGACTAAAATCCAATTGCAAATTGAGTTGTTATTTTTCAAATTTCATCTAATGATGGGTCATCCAATGCATGGGAACTTGGATGTATTTACATAATGATGAATGACCTTTTCAATAGGATTTTTATGAAGATTACAACTAGGCCACATTGAATGTTTTGAATTTTAACTATGTGATGTGAAAGACATGGCAATTTTTAACCCAAATTTCCAAAAACTTTCCTCCAAAAAAAATCCATTAAAAAAGATGAAAATTCACCCAAAAAAATCATTACATTATGATATGTGATGGGAATGTAATCTATGCAGTGATTATCTACATGTATAAAAGATACCAACCAATGGTGCTCTAAAAAAAGGCAAGCCCATTCTTGGGTAGTACCACTAGGACCATCACACCTTGATTTTCCTAAACCCATTGAACTTTGAACAATCATAGGAAACACTTAAATAAATTTTTTCATAAATTTTTTAATGAATACATTTATTAAGATCCATAGATTTTGAATTTTCAATAATATCAAGAATATTATATATTTTAATGTTCCTAATCATTACATTTAAAGAAAGTTTCAAGAATGTAGCATTGGTTTCTTTCCTTGAACTTTTTGATTAGGAACACAAATTTGAAACATGTTCTGCGAATTTTCTTGGAAATTTTTTTCCTACATTAATTTTGAAGTCATTTTATTTTTAAAATTTTATTATGCAGTTAATTGATTAAGTGTAATTTAGTTATGAATTTCCAAAGTTAAGGCTATTCATTTCTAAAAGGGCCATTTTAATTAGGAATATAATTTTTTAACAATTTGTAATTTTTAAAATTCCAAAATACACTTCAAGCCATATATTAGTGCATGCAAATGATAAACATGAAAAAGAAAAATTATAGTTGCAATAACATTTAAAGTAAAGGGCCCAAGAAAATTATTTGGTTGTTTTTGGTTCCGTAACCATTCCTTGATGTGGTTCCTAGTGGTACCACCCAAGGATGGGTTTGTCCAAAACTATTGCCTACATACATTATTAGATTACAAAGTTCATGTAATGTAAAGAATGTTGTCATATGTTTTGAAACCCTATTACATGGAATGAACCTTCAAAATGATTTTGGCAAACATATTTAATTAATGTTAAAAACATATTGTTGTATTTCATGTGCTTGAATATGCATTATTGATGTTTTGTAAAATACTAAAAGTTCAAATTTTTGTATTGTTAACAAAATATTTTTATGATAAACCTTTTAAAGTTTCATTAAAATTATTATTATTGTTTTGAAATCATTTTTTTTGCTTTGAATGAAAAAATATATAGGGAGATCTTGAAATGATTTTTTATTAAATCACTTTAAATGAACAAATTCAAACTCATGAACTATTTGTAAAACCGTTGATGTGTTGAAACAAAATTGGAAACTATTATAGTTGCCTTGTATGATGGAATTCTTAAAGGCCATGATGTCATTTTAATGATGTTGATTATTAAAAAGAAAACAATATTTACAAATGTAACCATTACATCCATTGAAAATGTACTTTATATGATATAGATCTCACATAATATGTGGTCACCAAAATGAATTGCACATTTTTAATTATGATAGGAGATTCATGTATAGGCTAAGATTGAATGAAGACTTTAAGAAGATTTATTCCATTATCACAAATTTATTTTCTAGACAATACTTCATAGTAGGTACTAGGTACTAAATACTAAATAACAAGATAAATTGCATATTCCAAAACAATTCAACAAAGATTGTTACAATGTAATCAAAACATTCCAAGGTAAGAGAATCATTAATGTTCCATTGCATGCATGGGAGTTACAAGCACCATGAGATGAAATTTATGTGCAATTGATGAAAGAACTCAAGAAAAACATTGTTGGTGCATGGTCCAATCTACCTTTTATGAAAGACTTTTGCAAAGACCTAATTACATTTCAAGAGACAACTAAAAATGACAACAATTTAGTCAATTACAACTAAGTAAACAATATTAACAATGATAAATTTTTAAGATTACTCAAAGTCCTTCAAAGTGAGCATGTGGTACAAACTAATTGTGTGTTTTACATTAACTACATTGACTGCAAAAGATCAACAACCTTCAAACTTTAAAAAGTGCAAAAACTTTGGATCCTAACCTTCCTCCATACATTCTTCCACTATTCTACTTGAAACTTATCCTTGGATTTTGACCATCTACTAATAGTAAGCACAATTCATTTTAGGCTAACTTGTTTATAAAGTACACCATCTTCATGCATGATCTAACTTAGGGCACCCATATTAGTCCTTATACCATGCATCCATAACATTCTTACATTCCCCATATAAAACAACCATGCGTTAATTCTCATCATGTGTGCAATGAAAATTTTGTTGAAATCTTTTATTGATGGAATTGTTGCACCAATCTAAAGGAATTTTACTCCTCCTAGTCATTGCTAGGTCCCATCAAGTTTCCTTTTGGAATCAACAAAAAAATAACAAATTTTTTTTATGACAACTTCTTTTAAACTTTACCAAAACCCCACCATTAAAATGATAAAGTTCCCTTCCAAAATTTGAAAAATGAGTACTAGAAAACTTCATTATCCTATCATATTTCACTTCATTCATCCACATGATCCTCTTCACATTAGAACATCTAGAAGTTTTTAAGCACACAAAGATATAGTACATGAATGCATGAGACAAATTAAATGCAAAGCCAAATGCAACCTTCATGCAAATAAAAGATTTGATATGCTCAATAGTCACAAGATTTTATCTTCAAATCTAGCATGCCATGATCAACTATGTCCTAAAATTAAGGAAGTTAAATTTGTAGACTTTTTTTGATGTTATAATCTTACATCATCGTCTTCCAATTATCAGTTTTGGCAACATTACATATAATTCCACAATGCTTGTTAAAACAAGCTTGTTGGGGGCTGTCCTTTAATCACAAATCTAGGTGACATTGCATCCAAGTGCATGGTACCTATCGAAGCAAGTTTAGCTTGCCATCCTTTGACCATGAATTTGGGTGATGTATCCAAGTGCACAACATTTATGAAAGTCACAACATATTGAACAATTGCAGCATCAAGAACTTTCAAGAGCACTAAAGTCAAATAAAAGTGGACATTTGTTTTCATGTCAATGATTGAGGGAACATACAAAAACAAAGCTATCGTTGATGCAATGGATTAAGTTGAAATTTTTTTCTACTAGACATTGACAATAATACAAAAAAAATTAATGGGAGAATATTCAAGCAATTGTAATGCATTTGAAATACTTACAAGAACATGACCAAAAAAAACTCAGAAAATGAACACAAACATTGTCAACATCTTTTCAAATCTTAATGTTAAATGTGATTTACATTCATCAAAGATCAAACATTCATGACTCCATTAATCACCCATTCTAAATCTTCCTTTAATGATGAACTTGTGTTAAAAAATCAACACAATTAAATAATAATAGTGAACTTGCTAATGAACTAGTGTTGAAATGTCAAGACATAACAAAATGATAGTAATGAACTTTGATGATAAACTAGCGCTCAAATGTCAAGACATAATTAAATAATACCAGTGAACTTTGATGATGAACTAATGCCAAAATGTCAAGACACAACTAAAGAATAATAGTTCAATTAGGTGAGGAAAAAATAAAAACTAGCATTTTAATCAAAGATGTAGAAACAACATTAATTTAGTATTAAAAATAAAATCCATTTGAACATGAAACAATGAACTTGAATTTAGAATTCAATTAAAATTTTGAATTAAGATATTTTGTTCATTTCCACCTCAATGTATCATTAGCATTGTTTCCATCAAACATTTCACACAAGCATAAATTATAAACTTCTTACAAAATTCAATTCCAAGACATTACATGGATGTCTAAAACAAACATTATAATAATTGATTAAAACTATTGAATCTTTGCTAGTAATCACTATGCCAAAACATGGCATCCATGAAACTTATATGATTACATGGCATAAATGATAGGTCCAATTCCACTAAAAATGACATAAACAACTAATTTGTAATAAAAATGAGTAGTCATGGATGCTATGTTTTGGCATAGTGAATGGAGAATGAATGAATGTCAAGACTCAAATTCAATGCCATCGAAATGACAAAAGAAACAAACAAAGTTCAAAGGTTTATGAATGACAATGTTGAAGCAATAACCATAGGGACAAAGGATCAAACTTTCTACAAGAAAAAACATTGTGAGAAAAGTGATTGTTTTGCAAGTAAAGAACTATATTTTGTTGTGAAAGAAGTTAATACAATGTAATTGAAGCAATTGCTTTATTGAATAATGACTACCAAAATATTGTAAGGACTCCAAAAATAGTGAGATCAAGAGTTGAGGTGAAAAATAATGATTTGGATCTCACATAAGTAGGAGCATTGAGAGGAAAAAACTTTGACAACAACTATTGAAAATACAAGAACGTTGAAAAAGAGAAAATTCAATGTCAAGTGAGAGTTTAGAGCTTTGAAAGAAGTAAACATGATGTGTTAAACAAAATCCTAGGGAAAAAAAAAACACAACAAACAAGAACTCATAACTTTGAAAGAAAAACACATATATGTGTTAAAGAAAAGTTGCCTTGTGACATTATGAAAGTGCATGGATATGCCATAACTTTCTACATGCCATCTTGAACAACAATACACTATTGTAGCTACCTAACCTACTTATTAACAAAAATATCATGAATATAATGAATTTTGGACTTTTGAAAAGTTTAGAATTAACAATTGACCATTTGAAAATTGAAATTTAAAAAAAAAAAATTGATTTAAGGGCCACTAAATGACGTAACAATATATATTAATAATGTTTTGCCTTACTATATGATCCAATAATTAAGTGTTAACAATGTTTTATTTCAAATTTAATAAAAAAGTTGATCCCAACCATTAAGATAGAAAAAATTTGAAATTAACAATTTAGTTTGAAATTAATTAAATACATGTTACATGTTATTATGTTTGAACTTTGATAAGTTAACACACTATAATTACATATTTACAAACAGGTAAAGATACCCACATATGCTCTTCATTACCTTAATGTTCACATGTCCATTATGGATTATCAATTATCTTTAGGTTTGAACTATCTTCTAATTTGGTAAGGATGCTAAATAACTTAATATTGACCTTGTACTAAGGTTAACAACATTAACATGAACCAAAAAAATTATTTTATAGAATGATTGTGAGTCCATTTATAATCTTTTTTATTTTTTCATTATTTTTTTGAAAATGAAACCTTTTGCAACTTGTTATTAAAAATATTCATAGTTGCCCCAATAGAGCACATGTTTTGTGTTGATTTTTGTTGAATAATTATGAATTTTCAAAAAGTGTGTAAATTTAACCAATTTTTAGAAAAAAATGATTATAATTTGAAATCAATCTAATATTTGCTAATTATTTTAGATTTTAATTTTTTGTATCATAAGTTACAACTTTGTTTTATATGTCTTGTACATTTCATTTCATTTACATTTGTTAAAAGATTTTTAAAATTTAAAGATTTAAAGAAACATATTTTGAATTTTTATAAATTTCAAATTTCATAGCTTTTGAATTGTGAGTGCTTTTTGAATGTGGGCAATAGGATACTATGATCTTAGTTTTTATACCATCAAAATTTTATTTATCAAGAGAATCCTTAAGCATAGTCCTTTACAAAATCAATTGTTTCTAATGTAATTTTGATTCAAATTCAATTTTATTTACTAAAATCAAAACCCCAATTTGAAAATTCTAATTTCTTAACACTCATATTAATCATTTAGCATAACTTGAAATAATTACCATAACATTAAAATTTAAAAAACAATTCTATATCATAAAGTTTGCAATTTTGAATGACTCTTGGCACCTTTTTTTTTTGGACTCCCATTAACATATTTAGAGCCACCAATTTTCTACCACTTTCAATATCAAATAGGAACATGTTTTATACCAACCCAAAAAGGAATAAAAACACGTACCCAACTAATATGAAAAAATGAAAAGGGATCCAAAGAGGAAGACCAAGTTGATATATTCAAAATTTGGTACTACACCAACAATGGTACCTATTCATAAGTCCAATTCAATTCGTTTAGGACCTAGGTAGCAAAAACAATGGTACCTATTCCTAAGTCTAATTCAACCTTTTTAGGACCCAGGTAGCAACATCAATAGTACCTATTTATAAGTCCAATTCAACCTTTTTAGGACCTAGTGAGTAACAACAACAATGGTACCTATTCGTAAGTCCAATTCAACCTCTTTAGGACCTAGGTAACAACAACAATGGTACCTATTTGTAAGTTCAATTCAACTTTTTTAGGACCTAGATAGCACTATTACAAAATGTGGGTGCAATTCATTAGTCCTTGTTCATTAGACCAATGAATACACTGCTTCTTCACTAATCCTTGTTCATTACAACGAGTGAATTCATTCAAAATCCAGTGAAATCTCTTGGTGTTCATTAGACCAATGAATACACTGCTTCTTCACTAATCCTCGTCCATTACAACGAGTGAATTCATTCAAAATCCAGTGAAATCACTTGGTGTTCATTAGACCAATGAGTACACTGCTTTTTCACTAATTTTTGTTCATTACAACAAGTGAATTCATTCAAAATCCAGTGAAATCACTTGGTGTACAGGGATACCTTTTGTTGAAGTGTAACAACAACAATGATACCTATTTTGTAAGTGCAGTTCAACCTCCTTAAGACCTAGGTCGCAACAACAATGGTACCTATTTGTAAGTGCAGTTCAACCTCTTTAAGACCTAGGTAGCAACAACAATGGCACCTATTCGTAAGTCCAATTCAACCTCTTTAGGACCTAGGTAATAACAACAATTGTACCTATTTATAGGTCCAAATTCAACCTCTTTAGGGCCTAGGTAGCAATTTCCATACTATGGAGTACAAAAGGATTGTTTGGACTTTTAAATTTCTCAGTTTTAAGTTAAATTTTAATTTGTTGAATTTTCATTTTTTGGAATTATTTTACCTCAAAATATGATGGTGAAAGGGTAGATTATTATTATCTATTTAGATTTTGGTGAAAAGGGAAGGAGGGTGACTTGTTTAGCTGGTAACAGGATAGCCAATCATTACACAGATTCTGTTCGGGTTACCGGTGGTGGTGGGTAGACCGTATTTTTTCTCGTATGCCTTCACAGGTGTTAACCGGTAGGTTTAGCCCAGCTGGCGTGTCTATAATTTTTTACTACAGACTGTTTTAATTAACTCTAGTTACTTTTATACCTACTGTGGTAAAACGGAGACAATCCCCGCCGCGAGGGTAAGTAGGTAGCTGACTTGTTTAGCTGGTAACACGATGGCCAATCATTACTCAGATTCTGTTTAGGTTACCGGTGGTGGTCGGTAAACCGTATTCTTTCTCGTATGCCTTCACCGGCTCTAACTGGTAGCTTTTGCAACGCGCTCGCGCAAGCGGAGCTCGCGAGCTCGCGTTGCGACGACGAAGGAAACAAACACAAAAACAAACGGAGGAGCACTTGCGCTTGCATTAGGGTTTGTAGCCACTTCTTTGATTGGTCTGTTGCTGCGTCAATGCGAGTACGGTGAACTTGCTCGGGTTGTGCTGGAACGTCTGTCGCAGTAGCTTTGCGTTTCGTCTTCCAGCGGAGTTGTTAGAGTCTCTTGTTTTGCGGTCGGTTTTCTTTTGCGCGTAAGTGTTTTGTTCTTGCGCTCTTGCTGCTCTCTGTGTCTGTCTGGGGGAAAAGAAAACGTTTGTTTTTCCTGCACCGGTTTTCTGGTCGAGCCAGGATTTCACCTAATAGACTTAGGTTTTCGCATCGACGGGTTTTTGCACCGACGGTGCGGGAGGTAGCACACACACCTTCCTGTAGTAGTAGCTACTCTCCGGGCCATTTTCCCCCTTCCATTTAATGGTGTTTTGGTTGAAGGATTTTGTCCTGAAAGAGTTGGAAAGGGGGCGAGGGAGTTGAGACGTTGGATTTCAAGTCAAATTGACGAGGGAGAGAGAGAGAGAGCATCTCCTAGGGTTGTAACACTACCGAGAGCTCCTTGACAGCGCCGAATAGACACGGTCGTCGTTTTTCCGGTTGCTAGAGGAAGTTTTGTTTCCCGTGGCACGTGAGATGACATTTTGCTGTGATGGTGGTGGTGGCCTTCTGCGGAGGTGAATATTGCTTTGTTTTTGTTGTTATTCTTGGGAAGCAGCGTTTTTGTCTCGGCCGGTCTATAAACTGGAAGAAAAAAAAGCTATGTGCAGTGAAGCTTTTTTGGACTTGGGACTGTCTGTTCATTACTCGTCCTTCAGTAAGAAAGATCTGTGGTGTGGCCATGTTTTCATTCGCTGAATTTAAATCCACTCTTCACGCCCTCTCGCTCGTCAGGCGGGCAGTAGGTCAGGGGGGCTAGACATACTGGCTGGGTATTCAGTAGAGAAAATTGCCTAGTATAGATACGAGAGGAGCCACTGGGGTGGAGATCGATGTGTAGGACCAGGGTCGAGGTAATGACTAAGCAGGTCAATTCGAGGCGAAATCACAAGCACTGAAGCAGGTCCCTCATTCTGCAATGGATGAGCTTGTCATCCGTTGTCAGGTAAGAAGCCTATGCCAAGCACATGTGCTTGGCTACTGAAAATTTGACTATGATGATGCCAATGATATGCAAAGCCAGGACTGAAAATGCAATTTGCAGTGTTACATGTCCTGCTGGCCTGTAGAGAGAGAGAGAGAATGTTTGACCTAAATTGAAAAGAGCTTCATAACACTCTTTGTTACAGAGTTGCTTTCCAATGAACCCAATTAGCTGCAAGTTTCCCCAACTATGTGTTTGGTATTATGCTGCACTCTATCTGTCTCAGGAGCTATGGCTGTTGAGATGGGTTTTGCAGAACCAGCTGGCATCTTTCCGCATCACGGAGCTCAAAGATGTTCTCAGTCGCTTGGGTCTCTCAAAGCAGGGCAAGAAGCAGGTCTGTCACCACCCACATTTCAAACTATCTTTCTGCATGTTGTGGACTTCAAAATCTTGCCTATGATTAAAGAATTCCAGTTGCTGTCATGAGCATCTTTTTGTTGCCTGAAGCAAGTACTGGTTATTTCATGTTGCTAAAACACTTGACAGTGTAGGTCAAAGCAGTATTTTTGTATGACTTGGCAATAATGTACATAGGGTGGCTGCAAGTTAGTACAATATCATTTAGGATTGCATCTGCTGAAGCTACTAGGTCTTAATTATAACAGGACCTGGTCTTGGAAGGTCTGCCAAGATTAAAAAAAAACAGATCAAGAGTTTCTTGATTTCAAGGTGGGAAATGCTAGCTCTTTGCTAAGGGTCTTCACAAGATTACTATTTGCTGCTCTGTACTCAAAATCGAGGAGTTACACAGTCCATAAAAAGTAGCAGCAGTGAATAACAGCCTGTACACTCGTCTTATCTTTGATATCTTCACTTGAGCAATTGCAAGTGAGGAAGTTGGTGCACCTTGAGGGACTTGAAGGTGTATCATGAACTTCAAAGCAGAGCTGCATGTTGCTTGCCCTTTTGTGGTGTGTACTGTGTCCAGTATCATACAACTCTTCTGATGCCTATGAGTTCTGTTTCATTCCTGCAGATCTTAATGGAGAAGATCATGGGAGTGTTGATGCCTGCAGAAACTCTACCATCTAAAATCAAAGGTGTGTTCCTGCCTGTTCTATAGCTATTGATTGACTGTTATACATGCAATGAGGAAATACTTGATATCTCCCATTTTGGATGGTGTGCAATTTAGATTTGTAGCTCTGCTTTTTCCTATTCCATTGTATGTTTCAGCAGGCATTGTGTTCTTTGGATTGACATTTTATGTTATGGCACCTGAGAGCAAGTTTTGACAGACCAGCAGAGGTCTGAGTTGTCACAACCACTTAATCATGGTTCAAAAAGAATTCACAGTTTTTCAAGCAGATTTCTGTCATTTCAGTGTTAGAATAGAGTGGTCAGGAGCTGATGAAGTCAGTTCACATTCATGGCAGCTCATCACTGCTATTTGTGATGAAGGTCAAGGTCTGAAACTTTATGATTAGCTCTCATGGGGTTACAACCACACTCATTGTCATGTTATGTGCAAAGTGTCATTGTGGAGATTTCTCTGCAATTTCAGAGATGTTTTAGAATAGGTGTGTATCACTTTTGTGACTAACTGCTGATTCCTCTATTGCAAATAGGTTCAAAGTTGTCAAAGAATGTCTCCAGGGAGATTGCTGCAAATGTTATTGATGACATATACAGGTTTTTATTTTGTCACTCCTCATTCTGTGATTCTTCTTGTAGCCAGTTAATGTATTGGAGTGAAGGGCCTATCAATGCAGTTGTTACTTGTTATTGGCATTCTGTGGTAACTGTATTGTGGTTATGAAATGACTTGTGGCAGAAAGCTACGAAGTTCAGGTGTACCAGAGTTGGTATTGGCAGGAGGGACCAGAGTTGTTGCAGGGGGATCCAGCAGTATAGTCCAATCTGATGAGCAAGAGGAGGTCCTTCATTTGGATGAAGCAAAGACATGCTGCCCCTGTGGCAACTCTGTGGACATGGGAACAATGATCCAGGTCTCTTGCTGTTGTCCTTGGCTTTTGTTAGGCTTTCATGGAAGGGGAACTTCAATTTATGACTGTTCACAATGGTGAGGATGTCTAGATGTGCTGCCCTAGTTTGGAAGTCATCTTGAGAATGTGGGGAAAAACACTTGTATCCAAGGCTTCATGAACACGGTCTAACTTTGATGAATGACACCATGTAACAGTGTGACGACAACAGATGTGGAGTGTGGCAGCATTTGAACTGTGTTCTACCCTCTGATGGAGTTGAACCTGAAATCCCTCCCTCATTCTACTGTGAACTTTGCCGCATTGCACGCTGTGACCCGTAGGAGCCTATACTCAGTCTTGCTTATTTGAATTACAGTGGATTTGAAACTGGGTCAGTGTGGTTCTTAGGTTGCCTATTGGCCATTGTGTAATATCATGCTCTGGATGTGAGGAATTCTACTTGTGTTGATGTTTATGTCATCAGTGCTTATTTTCTGTTGAGTGTGACAGCCTTTCTAGAGCAGGCCAGAGGAGAGGATGTGTGTGTTTGATTCTTGTAGTAATTCATGGCTTTTGCATGTTTGTTCAACAGGTTCTTTGTATCACTTTCACATCCTTTACTTCCAACTAAACCAAGTGTGACTGCTTCAAATGTAGAGGGGTATGTGCCTTTCTTCTCACTCTAGCATGTACACTAAGTTAGGTGGTCTGTTAAAACAAATGGATTGCCTGCCATAGCTCAGAAGTCAATGTTTCTACAACCATGTCTAGGAGATGGTGGTCTTTTTGATGGTTGCAGTATCAGATGGATTGCTTCTGATGGTAGAGTCTCTCTCTAATGTTGGTTCTCAATATGCTGAATATTCAGGGTTCCATGGTACTGAATGTGCAAGATTGTGTGTCTAGTTGGGTAGGAGTTACTTTTGCTGTATAGGCCAGTTTATGGTAAGAGTGAAGTTGTGGTGACTAGTCTTTTCAACATGCATTTCAATAAGTTAAAAAGTGGCTGGTTGTTGGTGGGGTTCAGTTCAAATCCGTTGCAAAGTGTGGAGAAATCATTCACACTATCACGTGCAGATCAGGACTTGCTTCAGAAACCAAATTATGACCTACAGGTCAGAGCTAGAACCTGACAGTGTTTTTGTTAGCTGTATTGTTTCCTGGTCTTCCCTTAGGTCTGGATTACTTTCTAAGGATTGATGAAGTATACAATTGGGAACTTGTTGAGGCTTTCAGTGTAAACTCCATTGCATGTCTATTGTTAGGATACTATTTCATTGTAGACTCCATTAGATGTCTAGTGCTTGGATTAGCAGTGCTCGCAAAGTACAAAGCTTTAAGGAGAGTACTAGTGAGCAGAAGGTTTGCTTCATCTTGTATTTATAGATGTTGAAATGGGCTGCAGGTGTGGTGTTTGCTCCTCTCTGACAAGGTTCCTTTTCGCATGCATTGGCCTGCATATTGTCATTTACATATCAATGGTATGTCCCTTCTGCCTGCCTGTTTGGTTGCACAGAGCTTTTGCAGATATAACTGCCCAAATTTGTGGAAACTTTCTGATGTTGTGTCTTTATATATTGGGAAAAGTCCAGTAGTACCCAAAGGAGTGAATTTGGAGAGGAATGATCACCAAGTCCTGGCTTCATCTGTGCAGGCATTATTCTGTTCTGAATTATTATTTGTGATGTGTGTGCTAAGAGGTCGTTCTTGGTTCTGCACAAGTTTTGTCTTTTCATGTGGTTGAATTTAGGTCTGTTTTGTATGAACAACAGCTGTGAGTGTGAGGGTAACCAACCGACCCGGTCAACAACTTCTTGGTGCTAATGGTCGTGACGAAGGCCCAGGGGTATGTTGTGTTATACTCTTAGGTTGTTTTGCTGGTCCTTCTGCCATATATGCAGCTTAGGAGTGGCCATATGTGGAGATGTTTCAAGCAGATAAAAGGTGGAAGGGATGGTGGTCAATACAAAAAGCAGTGCATTGTGTACTGGTCCCTTGTACACATCTATACTTTGTCTAGTTACTAATTGTGTATTATATTTGCTAACCTTGCAGATTACAACATACACCCGAGAAGGCCTAAATCGGTTGTCATTGTCAGCATATGATTCTCGGAACTTCTGCATAGGAGTCCGCATCATTCGCCGCAACTCTCTGAGACAGGTTGGTGTGGTTTACATTCTTTTGCACTTGCAGTTATTATTTTCTTGAGTGAAGGGATTTTCTGGATGTTCCTCTTCTATAACAGAGTTTTTATAAAAATATTCATTGGTGGCTGTTCGTGCCACAATTTATGCACTTCAATGTCTACCTTCTGGTAGTTGTGAATAGGAGCTTCAATGGTTGGAAACTATCTGAGATTGAAGCTTAAAAGTTGATTCAATATTTCATGGGCGTCTTTGCTGGGTTGTACACAAGGTGATGGACTTGATCCCAGCAGTGGCAAAAGGAGAGGCCTTTGAGGATGCCCTTGTGCGGTTACGACGCTGCATCAATGGTGGGCATGGTGCAGGTGGTGGGGTTGATGATGATGATGATGATAGTGACTTGGAAGTTATAACAGAGTCAATCACTGTCTCTTTACGTTGCCCTGTAAGACTCCCATGTTACAAGGACATGATTTTACCTTGCTGAGAATTGTTATGTGTGGTTCAACCTCTCTCAATAGATTCGGACTCTCTTGATAGGATTTTCCTCAGAAGCAGGCTCTCTATTAAATGGTTTTTATTGGTTTTGTCTTGGTTTCTATCAATGGTAACCACAAGGTTTAAGGGCAGGATGCATCATCACATGCTTCAATGTAAACTTCTCTTTTTGAAGTCCAAACATTTGGGCTCAGATTTCTATTTCTAACCTAGAGAATGAGGTTAAGTTGTTCCACAATGTCCATGGTAAGTTTAGGACAAATGGAAGGACTTCTATTTCCTATGTACTTATAAGTTCCATGTATTTCACCTGGTTCTTGAGTTCACAGATGAGTGGATCACGTATAAAGGTTGCTGGACGATTTAAACCATGCCTCCACATGGGGTGCTTTGATCTGAACACTTTTGTGGAACTCAATCAGCGAGCTCGCAAGGTAAGTGTTTGAATCTGTGAAAATGTTCTGTAACAGGTATATATGTTTTGGTGAGTCCATGAAGAATGTAGTTGTCTTGAGGTGTTTGTATGACAAATTAAATTTGTTTGCAATGGCATGTGAGTGATACCTGCATTACTTGTTAAAATATTGGTGTTCATGATTGTGTCTGCACTTGAATATTCCGAAGGCACACTGATGCTTTGATAGCCTCTCTTGAAAGTAATTGGTACTTCTACACTGACAAAGATACTTTTTCTGTTTTCTTTTTTGGATATGCAGTGGCAGTGCCCCATTTGCTTGAAAAATTACTCAATTGAGTCCCTTATTATTGATCCTTTGTTCAACTGCATTACATCTGCTGTAAGTGGAAAAGAATGATTTTCAATTTGTATGCATTCATATGTCATAGATCTATGTTTTGCCTTTTGTTTGCTTATCCCCATTACCTTGTTGCAGCTTGGATGAGGACCCTAAAATTGCCTTCTTTAATTACCAATTCCTCTGGAGTGCTAGCCGACATCATGATTGAGTTTTCCTTTTGCTTCTGGAAATGTGTCAAAAATTTAGTTTGGAGATTGCTATATAATTACTTGTCCAAAGTTTGAGCAGATGTATTTTGCACTTATCTACACCCACTGTAGGGAGCTGATGAAGTCAGTAGGGAGTCATTTTAGTTTGTCACTGCTTCTTCAGGTGATGTTGATGGTCTGATACTTTGTGACTAATTCTTACATTGTTATGACCAGGCACATTCTTCTTGTGTTAGATTGCTTTAGATTGCTTTACATTGGGCTGATACAACATTTGTGGGGTTACCTTCATGTTTTTGTGGGGTTTGTATCAGCAATCACATTTCCTTTTTGTTTGCTACATGCATGTGGTGGAGTTGCTTTATGACTCTGGCTGTCTCATTTCAGATGAAACAAATGGGAGAACATATTACAGAAGTTGAAATGAAAGACAATGGTTTCTGGCGACCCAAACTAGAAGGAGAAGTCAGATTTCAGGAACCATGGCGAGCACCTCGGGGTGACATTGTACCTGCTGCTAATGGAAGTACCCATCATAAACTTGTGGCCTCACAACCACCTCTTCTGCCTGTAAAAGTTGAAGATGTTTTGTCTTCTCATGAATGGGGCTCACTGAAGCTTGGGATGAAACGAATGCATGATGGTGTTTGGGCTGTGAATGGCTCCAAGCATCTCAATGGCTGGGCGGATGCAGGTCCCAGTAAGCGTGTAAAGCCAACCACAAACATATCTAGGAGTAACAGTGCAACTGGCATCAATGAAGAGCAAGAAGATGGTGACCGCAGTGTTAACCAAGAGGCAAGTGACAAGCCTGCTGAGTATTCAGAAGATGGTGATGAAGTTGGTTTCCCAGTGAAAGTGACCAATCCTACAGCAGGGATGTGGCAAAACAGTGGTGGTGATGTGGCGAATGGAGATAATGTTATTGTGCTGAGTGACAGTGATGATGAAGCTGGTGAGGAGCCTGTCTTGGGTTCATCAGGGGCATCAGTATATTTGGGATCTGATGCAATGGGTCAGGGTAATTCTCAGTCCCCAAATATTGCAGCAGACGACTTGCCTGACTTGCATGCAGAGTCACCGGGTCTGGCTCTTGCTACAGAAAATGAACCAGGATTGGGGTTCAACTCAAGCTCCCTGCAATTCAAACATCTGCTAGGCACAAGAATGGATAATCTGGGCCTGCAAACAGAAAGCAACAACTTATGGCCATCCCAAGTGCCAAATATTCCCAGTGGTCCTTATGGTTATTATGGTGGGTTGGACTCACCAAGTATTAGCCAGCACCCTCTTCCTGTCCGACCAACTCCTGTCCAAGTAGCAGCAGGGATGGGCTTTGCATTACCATCTCCTCTTCACAGGGAGGATTCTGTGAGGGGGGCAAGCTGGACAAGGTACAGTCGACCTTCTCATTCACTCCCTTATGCAAGTGCTGAGCACAACGGTGGGAGTAGTGACAGTGGAAGGGGGCCTTCACCATCAGAATCTGCTTTGCAACTGTTTCTTCCTCCCCAACCAGCACGAGTTCCGGTAGTTATCTGTTATCCATAAAATACATATTACACTATATCTGCTATATTTGCTGCTTCTGTAGGCGGTCACAGACAGGTCATCATTTGGAATGGCAGGTTCTCTGTATTGTTCCTTTTCATGTTGTTTGTATCTGTTTGATATAGGACAGTAGTTTACCTTTATGCTGTAGGCCAATGAGATTTGTCGATGAGATGTGTCTTTTCCATTGAAGTATGAAGTTCTGTCAGCAAAGTGAATTTATTATGTTAGGTGTGATAAGCACCATATTTTACATCAATGGCAAGTAATGAAGTGAGGTCTTGGTGGTTTGTACAGGTCCAATCCCATTCTCAGGAGCCTTTGATGGCAGAGGAGGAAGAGGTGGATGATACATGGTTTTCACTTAGTCTAGGAGGAGGAAGAAATAGGTTTGATTCAGCACTCCCACAAAGTATTCCAAGCTCTTCAGCACGGGAGGTTTATGGTCCTCCCCCCAAAGCCAGAGGTGGCCTTGATACTATTTCCAGCACAGGTCTCTCATGGCTTTCAGATGTTCCTTTTAGGGTTTATTGGTTGGTTTTCAGTAGGAATGATGTTGATCTGAACGTGACCTATATCCCTAAAATTGCGTTGCAGAGCATTTGGTCTGGAGGATTTTTTGGGCTTTTGTTAATCTGAGGTGCTACTTATTGTGGTACAAGTGTGACAATGTTGTCCTGAATGCATGCATATGGTGAATTTGTGAGTTGCAATCATATTCAATGAAGTTTCAAGAATCTCAGCAAATAGTAACAACTAACATCCTCCTTTATGGTGATTTGCAGCATCTGTGCTATTTGGCATGAGTGGTAATGGAACAGCACATGCACGCCTAATTGACTCACAAGGGTCAGGCCACAGCCAAAGTCCATTTGTGCGCAATCCTGTTCCAACAAGGCCTCTTATTAGCCCACCACACCGACGTTATCGTCAGTTTCATGTTGCAGATTCAGACTCAGAATAGGTGTTGTCAGTTTATTGCTACAAGCAGGCTGGGGCCTGTGCATCTGGATAAATAACTGGTTAGTGCCACGGACTTTGATTACCTAGTTAATTACAGCATGCTATCATTAGCTGAGAGCACTAGAATGGACCCTAGCAAGGAATTCCAATTGAATGCCTTTCCATTTGATTGTGCTGCTATCTAATGAGAATGCTCCCTACAATCTTGCAGGACAAAACAAAGTGCTGGCCTCCTCTACCTCCAGTTGTTTTGTTGGACAATTCATGAGCTCCTGCACTCTTTCTGTCTGTTCCCTTTTCACACAGCTCAGTTCCCTCAATTTTGCATCAAAACTTGGAAGGCAGCTAAAGATCAGGTGACCTTTGGTTTGTACACTGACGACTCTTGTGCATAATACTTGACCATTTCTTGTCAAGGAAACTGTGCATAGTAGTTCACCTTTGGTGGCTTACCCTCACAAGCTTGTTGCATCTGGAATGAGGATAAAATTGACTTTATTGATTGGCTATATGTCTTTTGAGTTCTAGCCAGCATCGTGACTGAGTTCTGCCAGCTGCTTCTGGAAATGCCACAGAAGCTCAGGACACAGATTTTGTATAATGGTTTGCCCAGATTTTGGATGGATCATTACATACTTATCCACGCCAACTGGGGAAGCTGATGAAGTCATTGGGTAGTCATGGCAGCTTGTCACTGCCATTCATGACAAAGGTCATGGTCTGACACTTTGTGAGTGATTCTCATAAGGTTATGACTGCTCTCATTATCCTGTTACCTTTGAATTTTTGTTGTGGAAATTTCTCTGCAATTCTATGGATAAGTAGTTTACCTCTGGTAGTCTGACCATGATATCATTGGTTCAGTTGTGAGGGGATGCTTATTCTTGTTTGGGGCTCAATTCACAGAAAGGAAAAGATATTAATTCTATCCAGGCTTACTGCTGAGTCTTTCAATAGATTTTATTACTGACCATTAAAGTCATTTCAGAATCTGCATGGAGAAAGAGGGGAGTATTTTTGGCTGGAATTATGTTGATTTTTAAACAGTTTCTGGACATTGGATTGAGGCCATGATCACATATCACATTCATAGCTCTCGTTTCCATATTCTTGTTTCTGAGGGACATTGCAAAAGTACGGTGGCTGAAACTTTCAAGTGGGTGACTTTGCAGGGCTGCCTGGCACCTGCATTGGATTCAAAGTGAGAAGAAATCACCACAGCTTCATTCAATTCCTAAAGTCACTTTCTCTTGGAGTATGCAACTTTCTGCAATTGGGAATGAGTCCAAAACTTCGCAAAATGTCATCTGTTTGTCTGGCTTCTTTCCTGCACTTATACCAGTATTCAAATCTAAAACCTGATTTGAATATAGAGATGCAGGGAGCCAATTTGCAGAGGGGGAACAGTGCAGCGGTCTATGCTCAGGATTATGAAGCTTCTTCAGCTCATTATACTGGGGATGAAGTCAGTACAAGATGCGCATCATAATTTATTTACATGAGGAACCATGAAGGACTCTTCTCTATTAACCCAGTTGGCCCAGAATCCCAAGACACAGTGAGTTGAAAATGAGGTTTTTGGAGTGAAGTATGAGACAAATCTTCTGTTAATTATCTAAGGAGTAAACCAGCCATTGCACTGTCTTGACAGGAGAGGAAATGAAGTTGGTAACAGCTGCTGGGTGGAGCTGGGTGACTGGTACACCTGGTATCCATTTTAATCTGTAAAATCTGATCCACCGATTTTTCAAATTTTTGGATGGATATCTCTTCCATCTGTAGACTACATACTGATTTGATTCACAGGGACTTGTATTTTGGCACAATTAATACAAACAGCATGCTATATCCATCTGGTGATTACGGATACTGCCAGTGCCTAGAGGATATTGTGCAACAGCAAGGCTTGTGTCATTTACCAACTGAGGTAGATACCAATTTCCTTCTTCCTGATCATTTGATTGCGTAGTAATAAATGGTAGTTTGTCCCAGAAACAGTCCGCTGAAATTATTTAAAAGCTTAAATTTGAGTTTGTAGGTGCTGGAGAACATTTCACATTGGAAAGTTTATGTTTGTGCTCAACTTTGTTTTCAAGTGTGGGAAGGTAATGCTGTGAAAACTTGGGCACTGTATAATATCTTATTGATAATAAGTAAGGGGGAAAATTGTGATATCAAAATACTAGAGTTGAGTTTTAGTTGGATACTCAAGTGTTGCTTTTTCCATGTTCAAGTGTTGCTTCATGGGGTTTCTCACCAATTGATGTTACCTCACAAAACTGAAAGAACAAGCCCCGGGTTTGAAGCACGAATTGAAAAAAGCTTACAAGTGTTTTTAACAGCTCAATTGATATCAACATAATATTGTGATGAAAAGTAGAATGTCAAACTTGTTGTAATCTTTCTTGCAAGTTTATTAGCCTTGCCTACCAAGGCAATTAGGATATTGTGTTTAGATTCATTATAGAGTATAGTAGCTTAAGGATTTTGGCCCCTAGGTAATAAATAATAGGTCTATTTTTATATGAGGATTTTTGAAAGATGATATGTTGGCTTGTGTTGAAATTTGAGATTAGTTATAGAGTTATATTCTCTTGAAGGATTTATTTTGGTTTCTTTTAGAGGATTTTTTGGAAGATTATATTTTTGCATGGTGGAATATGTGAGTTTTCATAATTCTTCTTTTGCTTTGAGATACTTTTTAAATGTAAATGGCAAGGCCACCACAGTGTGACACACCCATTGTTTCATTAGTGCTCATCGTAGTTATGATTTTGCAACCATAGTTTCCCATACAAGACATAATAAAGGTTTGGTGATTTAAATTGCAACAATAGGAAGGTGCAAACACAACTTTAACCTAAAAGTTAGGGAACCTCTTTGATTGCAAAATGAAAACCAAATGATACCTTGAACTCCACAAAATGTTATTAAAACCCATTAAAGGGCATTTATATATACAATATTCCCTTTTAAACATACCACACACAAACATAATTTATAGTATTGAAGGGTATTCAATCCTAATACTAGCTTAATGGCCCCCATTAAGATTTCGAATTTACCTTGAACCTTGGGTTCACATAACATGGTCAAAATTGAAGGCTAATCCTACTTGTAGAAACGCTAGCCATTTAAGTTGCATGTTGTTGTGCAACAAACATTATCCAAAGGATGAACAAAAGAAGAAAAGTTGATGACTTCTATTGAGAATGCAATGAGGACCAAAGTTGCAAAGGTGCACCCTAAATCCTAAACCCATTTTCCTAATACTTTAGGAAAAACGTTCACTTTGTGTTTGTAGGTCTCGAGATGCAAATTGGACCAAAATATGTATTTTGCATATTTGTATTCTCCTCAAGCGAATTGCATTGGAAACTCATTCCACCCCCCTCGTTTCCAAGATCATGAGGTCTTTCATGAAACACAATTGTTTGAGTTTTGAATTGAATGAAATGAGAAGGAAAGAGGAAATCAAAGTTCGAAACAACTTATAGGTGTGGAAAAGCCTTACATAATTTATACTTGATGCGGAGAAGAAATGTGACATGATATTCAAAATCAGGCAAGTCAAATTGAAATAGCCTTAAGAAAACAAAATTACGATTTAGGAATTGAAGGAGATTTTGAAAATCTAATCCATTTTGAAGGGATCAAGAATTTATAGATATCCAATTTTAACTTGAAAGATAAAATGAACATATGACATGAAAAATCAAAGCTTGAATTGCGCCAAATAAATGTCAAGAACCCCATATTAGATGAAGAAATTGAAGGATTTGGAAATTATAAACAAGGGTATGAACTAAGAATTAAGTATTTTCAAACATAGCAATAAAAATATCATAAGCCCTTCCAAACATCCACTTGTCCACATCCACATCCCAAGTGGATGTAGATCCGCCAACTTGGTCCAAACATCCATACAAATATTTAACCAACTTAGGACCTGACAGTTTGGGAGGGTTGTGATGTAGCAATCCATTTTTTTCCTGGCAAAAAAACAAAATAAATGAAAAATCAGAAAATGAAGTTGGAGAAACCAACATACAAAATGAACCTAAATGTATGTTAACAAAGTTTTGGAGATTTTTAATTAGAATTGTAAAGCTAATTCTGGCTTAAACAAGTTTTTAGGGGGATTCTTCAATGAAATGTGGGTTAAAAGGACAACAAGTACTCACTGGTTTATGAGGAGGGTTTGTGAAATGAAGTAATGTGTGTGAAAAGTGAGTTCAATTTGGATATGCTCAAATATTGGTGGAGGCTCAAATGGGTGACTCTTGATGGGCATAACTCTAAGGATCCTAAAAAGCTAGGGAATGAAAGTGAATTGTCAGAGCTGCTCCACCCACAACCCCCCTATTTGGGCCTCTATATGTATTCATCTCATCCAAAATAAAATAATAATTATTGCATTTTCTCCACCCATAAACATGAAACCGGGTCAAATATATCAAGGAAATCACGATCTAACCATGAATAATTTGAGATACAAGTTTGATTGTGATTCTCTTATTATGTACTTTATATATTGACTTAAGCCTACTTTTTCAATCCTTTAAATACTACATTTGGGATTTTTTTTCGGGAAAATACATGAAATCAACTCATCGATGGCCATTTGGATGTATTTATAAGTATACAATAACTTTTTTTGCCCAAAGTCTTGTTGAAAGAATTATGGGAATGCAACACTTTCCAATTGGCTTTCCCACATTCTTTCGTGTTCAAATATTTTCAAATGACAACTTACGCATTTAGTTCCCTATGTGAAAAAAAAAAAGAGAATATACGTTGACAATCCACATATGATAGTCTTCTTAGAGCATCTCCAGCGGTGCTCAGTATGTGACCCTGCAAAAATATTTTTCACATCCAAGTTTAGTTATTTGCTTTTTTGCAACCCCACCTATAAAACTGAAACTGGGACAGCAAATAGGTGGGGTTGGACTACTATAGCAAACCACAAGGTCGAATCATTATGATGGACCAATCAAAAACACTGAGCAGCAGTCAGATCATATTTATTACATTCTTTTGTGCAGCTGCACAGCATTGGTTGGTTGGTTGGTTCGCCTTTTACCGGCCACGGCAAAGCGTACAATTATGCAGAGCAAAAACCGTTTTCCTGATCCAAACCGGCATGTTTTGACTTTTCTTCATCCAATTTTACTGTGCAGGGTGACATACTGAGCACCCCTGGAGATGCTCTAACACAGTTGCACATTCATTTTCAGAATAATTTTGACTACTTTTCAAGGAAGGCAACAGAAGATGTTGCTGGCTAAAAAATATTAGGGTTCTTAAAAAAAAATCAGGTGTTTTCTCCTCATTGGTTTGTTCCCCTAGATATTTTCAATTGGACTGACAAATGGACACGAACTGTTATTGACATCAAAAGTGAAGGGAATAAGAACAAGTTGGTCAACAATACTATTTGTACATAAAGAGTTTCATGTGTTTTCTCCTCAAAGGTAATGTTCCCTTTTCTTCCAACTTGAGTGAACCAAGGATCTCAATTCTTAACTTATTAACATCATAATTGAAGGAAAGAAGAAGAAGAAAAAAAAAGTTGGTCAAATAATTATTATTATTGTCGACAAAATCATGTTTTCTCCTCATAGTTTCATTTCACCTTTCTTTCCAATGTTATAGAAGCATCAATTTCTTGCCTTATTTTCTCCTCATAGGTTCATTTCACCTTTCTTTCCAATGTTATAGAAACATCAATTTCTTGCCTTATTGACATCACTTTTGAAAGCAAGAAGAAGATCAACAACTTGGTCAATAGTAATTATTATTCAGTTTTCATGTGTTTTCTCCTTATAGGTATATGTTCTTATTTTCTCTTGAAATTCTTTGATACCAAAAGGGAACAAAATATCCATTCTTTGATACCTATATGAGCTGGTCTCTCAAAAACACCATACCTGCCCAACAATGGTATGTTCCACCTTTTTTATTTTTTTCCAATTTTTATGACATAGAAGAGTCAATTTTTTGACCTTGTTGATATCTATCGGTCTATTAAAGAAGGTAATTTGTTTGTTTTGTTGGTGACCCAAGTTGCTTTGCCTCTCACCTAATTCTTGGTACTATTGGAAAGACTTGGATGAGTAGGCGAGGTGGTTTCATAATGTTTTGACCTATGGTACAAGAATTATTGAATTATCTTTCATTAAAAATTCAATAAAATCCAAAACCAAATTTTCTTTAGGGAAATTGGGATGTGATTTTTGATATTCTTAGAAGTTGTTTAATGAATAGGATTTTATAGAGGTGGTTTCATGATTTTTAGATGGAAGGTGAGGGAGATATTGAATTATGAGTAATTGTAAATTCAACTTAATTACAAATTTTGGTTTTGGAAAAAGAAAACAAGTTCACACTTGGGTCAACAACGTATGCTACATTTCTATGTATTAAAAAAACATATTTCGTTTGTCATGTTGAGATCTCCAAAACCACAACATAGCCCACCATGCTTTTGGTATAGTTGGAAAACCGTCAATGAGAAAGGGTGCACCGAGGTGGTTTCCTAATGTTTACAACTATGGTGAAAGAGTTATTGAAGATTGAAGAAATTTGTCGTAGCAAATTCAATAATTTAAAAACTAATATTTAGGGACATTGGAGTACACATATAATATTGTTAGAAGATGTTCAATGAAGATTATTTTATGAAGTATGAATTTGTAAATTTTAAGACCTATTGTGTTGGAGATAATTTAGTTAAATTACAAAAATTGGTTCCAGAAGGAAAAATAAGTTGGACAACAAGTTCACACTTGGGCCAATGGCATAGGCCACACTAGTCACAAATTGAAAGTAAGAAGAAAAAGAGGTTGATCAATAATAAATATTATTTTTCCATTAATAAAATTCATGTTTTTATCTTAATAAATATATATATGTTCTTATTTGCTATCAATTTGCAAGATTTAATTCCAAGGAAAAAGGGGGAAATGAAAGGAAAGGAGAAAATAGAAAGAAGGAAACAAAGGAAGAGAGTGAAAGGAAGGAGGGAAACATTTTTTTAGATGTTTAAGAAAAATGTCATGGCTCTCTATGTAGTAAGGCAAGATTTGTCATGGTTCATTATCAAGAATAGGCAAAATTTGTCGAACTACCATGTTTAAGAACAAAAATAGTAGACATCCTTCACCTACCAACCACAAATAAAATGCTTGAGGTGGTAATCATTGGTGAAAGGTCCATAAGCAATGGGAACCTAAAAGTAACCAACCCAATAATTATAGCCCAATTGAAGATTGTGAAGGCTTACATCTTTTGGAGTGTAATTGAAACCTTTTGCCAAAGGTTAGTGGTTAGGACTGAGAGTGGGGTACCTTCATGGCCTTTCATCCCCCACACATTACTAGCACAAAGTTATAAAGAATTGTTAACTTACTTATGTCAATAGTTGAAGATTTCTATTATGAAGGGAAGGAAATAATCTCTTGGGTGACAATCTAAACAACTTTGTTCCTTTGTTTGGTTGCCTTTGATGTTGTAAAACCATGCATGGAAGATGCACAAGCGAAAAGATCTGCACATGGGGATTAACAATAACAATGTCTACAAGGGTTTGAATCCCATCCTTGGAGAGGACAATGTTGACACGACATTTGGACATATGAAGTGAAGAAGAAAGAAGAACATGTAATTGTTCTCAAACCACATGAAAACCAATTTCCTTTGCATCCATTGCGAAGGGATAACAAATGGTATCATGGTTGTAATGTGTTCACTATCATGTGAACATTGTAAGAAATGGATGCCCAAAAGATCAATGAGATGAGTGCAAACACATTAAATAAGCCTTGTGACTAAAAGATGGGTAGTTAAAATCAAATTCATAAAACAATGGAAAAGATTATTGAAGACATGTGTCTTATATGACACCTTTAACATTATTATTAGCATCACTTTCAACATCATCGCCAACATCACTACCAATGTCGGGCAGTTTTTAGTTTTGATTCCCACAACCGTTTTAAAAAACCTTAAGGGTTTTTATTAAAAAAAAGATTTAGATAACCTTTAAGGATTTCAAAATTTTGAAAAAAAAATCCCATTGGTTTTTAGTCTTATCGAGTTTCATAAAAATTACAACCTTCAATTTTTAGCAATGGTTCCCAAAAGCTAAATTCAAATTTTTAAAAAAATCTAAAAAAGTTTTTTTAATTTTTAATTGAAAGTGAGAATTCAATTAATTTTTTAAAAAATCAAAGTCAAAATTACTTTCAAAACATCAAAAAATTGACAAAAAATCAAAATTTTGATTTTAAATTTCATCTTGTTTAAATTCACGTTCAAATTCTTCTAACTTTTCTTTTGATTGTTCATCCATTTCAATAAACTTTACTAAACCATTAGGATTTTTGCAACCAATTCTTGCATCATTAAGCCAATTTTTGGTAACAAAAATTAAATTTTCCAAGTTTTTAGATTATAAACAACATATTTTAACGTTGGTGAATATGCTAGCTAAAGAAAAAATCACTTTTGTTTCTATTTGTGATCCAACAATTCCTAATATTTGTCAAGCAAAAAAATCAATAGTGTGGGACATGCACTCATGCTTCTACCACCATTAGAGAGGGCATTTGATCTCCTTAGGATCCACTTGAAATCTCTTAAAAATTAAGAGCTCTCTATTGACCAATTTTTTGATTAGTTCACTTGTGTTGACAATCATTTCAAACATATTCAAATTGCAAATTTCATAAGATTTGTGATCCATAGATTCAATTTCACAATCTACCACATGTTGTAAGTGATGATACAAGCGTAAGGTCTTGCAAAAAAAAATTTGTTGTACATCTTTTTTAAAAGGATCTTTTGCACAAAAAAACTTTGATATTTCAAAATTAAACACATTGGGCCCTTTTTTTGTAGGTTGTCTTTCCAATACATTTCTTAATGGAGAGTTTACTTCTTTTTCAAAAAACATTTGTAGGCACAACATGCTCCACATCCCCATGTTTTTTTAGAGTTGTTAAACCATTTTTAATAAAATGTTATAATTATTTTCATTTATTTTGTTCTTGGATTTAAAAGGACAAAATTAACATATCAAATCATACAACACATGATTTAAGGTTTTCTTCCATCAATAGTGTTTTTGTTGTTTACAACATAAAATGACCAACATAATGCGTTCTTATCATGAATTTTCCATTTTTCCTCTTTGGACATGCAATTTTTGTACATTTATTTAAATTTTTTGTCCTTCACTATCAATGGCAGTGGATTGTGTTTGCAAACTCATTTTTTTTTCCATGGTTTTAATCCAAGGTACCTTTTCCATAAAACTTGATTAGGGAAAATATCACAAAATTAATTTTCAATTGTTGTTTCATTTTCACTTGTCCTTGAATATTTCATTTTGCAATATTATTTCAAATGGTGTGATTATAATGGAGAATATGAAACAAAAATGTTTGTGAATCATAAAATAGGTTAAACATTTCAAGATTTTTGAGATTTAAATTTTGACCTAAAAATCACCTAAACATTTACAAACATCCAGAATAATTTACACTTAAGAATTTACAAGTAATTATAAAAGAGCTCATTTTTAATCATGGCAAAACAAAAAACAAAAAAAAAATTCCAAAGCTTTTTCCAAAAATCCTTGCAAAAAACCAAAATAGATAATGTTAAAAGAAAAAAACGTTAAAAAAAAGAAAAATAAAAGTAAAATAAAAATACAAAAATGAGTATGGAAAGAAAACCAATTTAAAAAAATTGAAAAAAAAGGGGGAAATTTTTTTGTTACTTGAACTAAATTGGAACTTTTTGTTTCCAAGCTTCCTCCAAAGCTACAACATTAAAGCTCCAATACTCCAACCCTTTGCACCAAGTTCCAGGTTTGAAAAAATATTTGTTGAAGCTTTAACACCCCAAACCCCTTGTGCCAAGTTCCAAAAACTCAAAAAAACAAAGGGGGTAATACCAATATGGGAAAGGGAATAATAGAACACAATGAATAGCAAAACACAATGAGTAGCAAAACACATGAGCAGTGAAGCACAAGAGTGGCAAAACACAAGGGCACAATGAAGCAACAAGGAGCAAAAAAATACCTAAAGCATAGAAGAGTGATGAAACACGGGAATAGTGAAACATGAGAGTAACATCACATAGGAGCAACAAAGTAACAAGTAGTAAAACACGAGAGTTGCAAAACACAAAAGCAGTGTCGCACATGAGTAGTGAAACAATAAACAACAGTAAGCATGGGAACAACAAACCACAAGAGTGGCGAAACATGGGAGAAGCGATGAAACATGGGAGTAATGAAACATTGGAGTAACGAAACATGAGAGGAACAAGGAAACATGAGAGGAACAAGGAAGCATGAAGGAGCAATGAAGCATAAAGCAACAAAACATGGAATAATGAAACATGGGAGTAACGAAACATGGAGAAGGAGTGAAGCTTACAACATTAAAACATATAACAACAAAGCACGTAAGAGAAATGAAGTAGGGGAGTAACAAAGCACAGAAGCAAGGGAAAAGTGAAACACATGAGTGACAATGCACAAGGAGTAACAAAAGATAAGAACATGAAGCATAGGGGAAAAAAAGGTAGGGCCAAGCTACAACTTGGGCCCCGCTTTTGTAAAAAAGCAAGAAGTTTCTTTATGAAGTTCCCACTCTTTTCAACTTGTCATTGAAGAGCCATTAAAAAATGTCATGAACTACTTAAACCTAAACTAAAATCTACCTAAAACCTAAACCTAACTAAACACCCAAAAAATTAATGCCCATTTGTTTTAATACCTTAAAAGGTTATCACAAAGGGTGTGTAAGATACCTTTTAAGGTTTTCAAAAAGTTGATTTTCACTAAAGTGGGCTAGTTTTAAAAAAGGTTATCACCTTATGCGATAAACATTGGTTTTCATTCCAAGAATTAGGTTTAAAACCTTAAAGGTTTTCATCAAAAAAATGAAAACCACCCAACATTAATCACTACCAACATCATCGCCAACATTATCATGAATGGAGTTCATCCATGAATGTTCACCTTTCATTCTTTCATCCATTATACATTCATTATGGAATTAAAACTTGCCCAAGAAAATTGTTTGAAATTGTTTGAGATATTTTGAAACATCTTGAGGTAATGTAAAATATTTTGTAATATTTTTCCTTGAGCTAAGTTCCTAATTATGTATAAATGAAGATAGTTCTCTTCATGTTATTTTTAATTTGTTTGACACCAATTTTGGCTATGATTTTACACAATAGCTATATTATGTTCTTTTCATGTTTCCATAATAAAGTTCTATCTAAACTTACATCTTGCACATTTTGTGTTCCTATCTTTGGTTTCATATTTTATGTTTAGATGTAAAAAGGCATATCTTTTCATTATGCTTTTGTCCATGTCTTTCAAAAATCTATGTCTTTTGGTAGTTTTCATGCATGTGATAGTTTGAACAAATTCCTATCAAAACTATTTCTATTACTCTTGTTATCCTTCTTGTTTGAAAACCATACATACATTAAGAGAAGAGGTGGTGCATCCATGGAAGAAATCATTGTTGTCATTAGGAATTTGCAACATGATAATAAAACACTTTGTGAATTTATTGTTCATTTTCAAAACTAACCAAGTTTTGACATCATTCATGTGTGTTTTCATAACACAAATCCAAACAAAGGAATTATGAATCAACTTACATGACAAATTTGATAGGACACATTATTCAAAGTTTTGAATTTTGTCAACCAAGTGCATTTAGTTATCCAACTTCATCCTCATTGATACCTAAATGGCTTAGCCCAAGTTGGATTTATTGACATTTTATTATTAAACACAACCCTTTCTTGGTTTACATATTTGTTGAAATGTTGGTCACCTTTACTCAATGATTTTGAAACATGTTTTGAAGACTTCAATGCCACTTTTAGAGATTCAAACAAAAAACACACACCCATCAACAAGTTGCAATCTTTTCGCCAAGGATCACATTAGCCCACAATTTATCCATTAAAATTCAAATAGTTTTATTGTGACATTCCATGGGACAAAATTGTACTCATGAATCAATTTCAACTTGGGTTACATAGTGACATGAAGGACTTAGTGTTCATGATGCCAAACCCTTCAACATTAAGTCAAGCCATTGCACAAGTTGTTTGATGTGATAACAAATTTTTGAACGTTGACAAGAAATATGTTGGGAACCATCACCAACACAAAAGACTTTTGCACTTTGTGCCACCCCAACCTTTCGCAATTTCACCAAAGGATGATCCCATGCAAATCGATGAAATATGATTCAAACCTTTCAAAAAATAAAAGAACTTCGACAATGTGCAAATAATTTCTACTTATGTTGTGAAAAACGAAGTCATGTTGCTTGTGAATGTTCATAAAACATGATCATTAGAAAAAAAATCCTAGTTTTGCAACTAATTTTTTCAACTAAATTCCAATTGCACACACCACATGCAACTACATTTGGCACAATTGTGTAAGACAAGTTGTAGTTGACTTGTAGTTGCATGCGACATATGGTACTTGACACGTAGATATGGTATGTATATACATTTTCATCAATATGTATTCCTACAACAAATTACATATGCAACTACATCACAAATTTCATGGGTCATGATTTGGCAATAATAGTCACGAGAAATTTATTTTTCATAAGTTTCTATGAAATAGACATGGATGTCATTCATCTATTTATATTATTTGAACATTGATGTCATGTGCATTGTTTAAACACAAATGTCATATGCTTGTTCGTATTGTTTAAACATGAATGTTGTGTGCTTATTTGTATTGTTTACACACAAAAGTTGTGCACACAACTTCCATGTTTAAATAATGCATGACATTTGTGTGTAAATGATACAAACCCATGAAATAACAAATTTTGCACATATTTAAAATGAACCTATGAAGCCTATAAATTTGTGATGTATGTGTGCAATTCAATGAAAATGTTTAATTTTATGACATGTGTGCATTTTGAATGCCAATTATTTGGTGACATGTGTCATTTAAAAACATTTTGATATTTAATGTAATTAATTAATTAATTAAATTTGGATAATCCAATTTAGGTTTTTTAGGATGTTGACACATGGCATCTAAGTAGGTATGTAGGTAAATAAGTTAGCTTAAGCTAACTATGCAAGTTTAGGATAACCTTTTTAAATTTTGGGTTTAGCCTTTACTAGGTTAAATTTCTTTTTATTGGTTCATCCCCAATGACACTTCTTTTGAATTATTTTTTATGCACTTATATAGTTTCGAAAAGTGGAAAATATGACAAAGGATATGGGATAAACAGTTTAATTGTAAGCATAACTAACTTAATTGCAACTAAGTTGCAACTATCACCTAATATATATTGTCATGGATGCCAATGTTATGGAATTCATTCATTTGAATGTTCATTCATAATTTGTAATGAACTTATACCTAATTCTTAGTTTAGTTTCAATTCACTTCCAGTTAAATTTTAGTTCATTTTCTAGTTAATTATTAGTTCATTTTAATTAAGTTTTAGTTCATTTTTAATTAATTCTTAGTTCACTTTTAATTAAGTCCTAATTCACTTTTAGTTAACTTTTAATTCATTTTTAATTAGTTTTTAGTTCATTTTTAATTGAATTTTAATTCACTCATAATTCACACATGGATGGACATAGGCCACACATGGGTACACATGGGCCACACATAAAGATACATGGGTGAATATGGGCCACATGTGGGTTGAAGGTTTATTGAGTTAAGTGCCCAATGGGTATAAATAAAGTTAGGAATCCTCATTATTTTTAATATGTTCAACACAAGTTTTGGGTACGTTTTTTTGTCATAACTTTGTTTCGTTTTGTTTTTGTTTTTTTTTAATAATAAAATCTTGTTGGATTTTTGTTTCGCATGTGTCGTGTTTTGTTTTTGTTTGTTTTGTTTTGTTTCATGATCTAAATTTGGAAAGAAACATGCTTTTATTCTCATTTTGGTTAAAACATTTTGGTAGATTTGGTTGTTTTCGTGCTTGTGACATATATGTTATACCACTTCTAGAAACCATAAATCTAGTTCATTAAGAAGCCTTAAAAGTGAAATGGGTTCACTAATTAATGTTTTTGTTTAGTGCAATTACACAATGGGTGAAGTCATTTACACCTAATTCATTAAGGTTCATTTTTTAATTATTCAAATTGTCTATAAATTAATAGAAATATAATATTTATTGAATGTAAATATTTATTAATTTATTTAGAGTTTTGGTAGTCATAAAACTTTAAAAGCACGTTATAGTTTGTATTAAATTTATTTTTATGAATGAAAATACTTTTCCAAAAATTAGATGAAAATATTCTTCAAAATAAACTTCAATAAAATTTACAAAACTAGAAATATTATATTTGTATAAACTAATAATTTAGAATTTTACATATAATGTTAATATTTTATATAAAATTTAAAAAATATTTTAATAATATTATATGTTTAATAACTTAAATATTACACATTTAAGTCAATTATTAAATAATTATAATTAATTTAATAGAAATTATTAAATTTTTATTGATTAAATATATGTTTAAAATGTGGGGAGATGTAATATTATATTATATATCATTATCAAAAATCAAATATTTGGGGAAAAAATCAAAAATTTAAAAAATAGACTTATTCAAAAATTATGTTATTTGAAAAAAAATCTTTAAAAAATATGTATTTTCAGTCAAATTAGGTAGTTATTTTTTTCTTTAACAATGTTAAATATGTATAGGTTTTGGAAAAAGTTTATAGAATGAAGTTTAAAGTTTTCATGTGGACAAAATATGAGAAAGATTATAATGTTAAAAAAAAGAAAAAGAATTCAAGACATCAATGTTGAAATGTATTAAATATAATATTCAAATGCATTTTTAGTCAAGTTAAAAAAAACATTTCTTAAAAATATTTAACATGTGTACATCTTGGAAATTCCTTTTAGATTGAAGTTTAAAGTTTTTCATTTGGATGGCAAAGGCAATGGGTTATTACCTTGAAAGCCAACATTCAAATCTTTGGTAAAAAACTTTCATGTGGTCAATAGTGTTTTTGACCAAATAGTCAACATCATATGTTGACCGTATGTATATAAATAACATTTTTATTAAGAATATAAATTGAAATTTTCGAATTAATATTAAATAAAATATTTAAAAGTTCAAAAAATAATTCAATTTAAATAATAAATGCCATGTGGCAATTTTTAATTTGATTACTCCTTAGTGAATTCGCTTGTCCATACCAACTTGTCATTGATCATCAAGCAATTTGATGAATTCACTAAATTTCCAATTTAATGAATTAACGACAATTTCACGTAAATGGTTAATGAAAATCCTAATGAATTAGGGACACAGACTTAACTTAGTTTATAACTTACAAGCTATATTAACTATTATAGGTAATAATACTAATATGATTATAATAATTATTTAATAATTTAGTAATATATTTAATAAATGTTTAATATACCATATTATATTTATATCATTTAAATTATAGCTATATGACTAATATGTATTGGAATAATTAATATTATATTATATAAATAATATATTACCATATTACATTGTTATTTTTTACACAATAATTTACTATTATAATAAAGTATAATTGATAATTAATTATTATAAATTATATTTTTAAATATATAAATATTCATTATTATTATTATATTTAATTGCATAGCTTAGGGTAGTGGCCAATTAACTAAGTAATTAACCTACCTTAGCCTAGGGGAATTAATTGCTCTAATTAAGTACCTTACGGTAAGCTAAACTAGCTAATGTAAGCCTAGGTATAGTAGCATATATAGCTAGTAATTTAGGTAGAATAGCTAGGTTAACTATAATACTAATTTAGGTTAATTAATTATGTGACTTAGCCTATGCTAACTTATATTTTGTACATAACTATTTTCTATTAAGCGAGGTGAGGTATTAACATAGGTCTAAATAACCTATACTAACTTAAACTACTTATAATAATTACTTACTAACCTAGGCTATGGTAGTGCATTATATATACATATACATAATATTTTTGTTATATTTGCCTAGGTTATAAGGTTTCTTAATGTAGGCTTTGATATCATAAATAATATACAATATTAAGTACACTAATTTAAGTATGTATTACCTTAGGCCATTCTCTTTGTGACATGTGTTCATTTTGTATAGTATTAGTTGCATGTTAGTTGCACAATAAACCATATAGCCCATATAATATATGATGTAAATTTTGTAGTTAAAAGCATGACCAATATAATTGCAATGACAACTAGTTACGTCCAATTGCAAAATGATGGGTTGCATATGACAAGATTTCTTTTAGTGATGAACATATAATATGTGTCCTTTTTGTTACCAACCCATTACATGAAAAATGAAAAAACAGAGATGTCTAGTTTTAATAAGGACCTTAAGGTTGGACCTTGATGTGTAATGTGATGAAAATGGTCCCAATTTATCTTTAGATTTAATGACATTTTTTTTATACATTATCAAATGCAATAACTTGTGGTAATGGAAACCCAAACATTTCTTGAATCTAGTCCATTACATGTTTCATTGAAAAGGAGTTGGTGTGGTGAAGAAGAACACAATAGTATGAGTTGAAATCATTGATGGTTGAAGTTGTTCTTCCAAACTTGTAACACACAAAACTAAGGCATTGGAGATAACTTTGCAGTGCACACTAACAAAGTTGTTTTCAATGTAATTTCATACCTGAAAAACCTTATCATCATTTTATTATCTTGGCTTGTTTTGTATAATCCATGAGTGGATTAGCATACTAGGAATTTTCATTTCAAAACACCACAACACAAGGCCCCAGATATATGAAGCTTTTAGCACTAGCATGTTTAGCAAAATTCATGATGATGTACATTATGCATTCAAAGACAAGCATGAGCATGGATGTAAACAAAAAGTTCAAGCATAAGGACCTTGGTGGTACATGAAAATCCAAGTGTTTAAAGTAATTGTCTGTGAAAATAAGGCTTTCATGCATGTTGCAAAAAAAGAAGATGCATTCTTGATTTATGTTTTTCCCACACTACATGTTAAGTCACGTCAACATGAAATCCCCTTTTCAATATAAAAATACAAAGACATGTTTGAAAAAATAAATGTTGACACCTTGTTGAAACATTGACCATATGATTGCCCAAGGAAATTAAACATTGACCATGTCTATAAAATTAAGAACTCAAATGCTATGAACATTGAAAGAAAATCTTTAATGTGATTATCATTAGCAATGGTAAAGAATAAACATGAAAGGAATTGAGTTTTGATAGAGTGAAAAGCTTGAAGATGGACTAAAACAAACAAAGGTTTACGAAAGCGATCACCTCTGTGGGTACCCATGGTTATGGCTAATGGGAAGATACTAAGTTGACCCTTTTGGTTACAATGACTATAAAAAAAAAAAAAAGTTTAAAAACATAAAAATTATGAATAAATGATAGGAGTTGAACAATGTCACTTCCAATGAGACATAAAGTTGATGCAAGAAACATTTGAGTTGAATGCATTGGCTTGCAACAATTGATTTTTCCCCCAACAATTGCACCCACAATGAATGATATTTTTCCAACAAAATTTGTTTTTTGATACCTATACCAAATAGAAGAAGAAGTTGGTCAATAAATAATAATAATTATTGTCCATCAATTAATTGATTTGTGAGTTCAGTCCCACCAAATAAAGTAAAAATAAATGTTATTAACTTCTAAAATAGGTGGACATGGATTATGTGACCCAGAATTCACTAGCTCACATCCATTGGAAACCCATTAGGGTATAGCTTAGTTGTGGATGAACCACAACTTAGTTAGCAGGGTTCCACTTTGATAACCTATCTTGTTAATTTCATGCTTCCACCTTGCACTACTTAAGGGGCACTTTAGACAAAGGTCCATGGTCCAAAATTCTAGGGACCAAATTGAAGCAAATTGGACCTTTAAATTGGACCCTTCTTCACATTTTAAATTTTTTTTGTAAGGTACAATGAGTGTGTGTAAAGGCATAAGGTTCAAATTGAGTTAGTAAAAAATAAGATTCACATGTGAAAGGATTATGTTGTCCTTTTTTCTTTTGTCTTTTTTTTCTTCATTTTTTTGGCCATTTTTTGTTGCTTTCTTTTTGTTTTTTATGTGCTTTCTACTCCAAATTCAGAATGGATGAGCGTAGGCACAAGATATTGGCGGTCCTAGTTTATACTATGGCCATCCATCAAGTCATTGCACAAGTGGTCTCATTGCAACGAGTAACTCTTACACAACATTGGAGTATAATGAGTGCATTGTTGTTTTTTTTAGAGTTTGTGGACATGCCACCAAAAGTTCAAAGCATATGGAGGTATGAGAAGGTAGATATATGAAGAATTAGCTTTTTGGGAGTTTTTTAGAGAAGATGTTTTGACAACATACATGGTTAAACTTTGACACATTTCGTGCTTTGATTAGGGTTGTAAGTCCAAGTCTTGAACAAAAAATACAAACATGAGAAAAAACATCCCTATGGAAACTAAAGTAATAATGACTTTTGCAAGATTAGGTAATGAAAATTCATTACAAATGTGTGGAAAGGTCTATGGCATTGCAGAAAGTACAACATCCATTATAGTGAGAAAGTTTTGTGTAATAGTTAAAAAACACTTAAAACCATTGGTGATACCTAAATCAACTAGAAACAAAATCAAAGAAATTACCATTGGTTTTAAACACTTACATGGAATTTCTTACATCCTAGGTGCCATGGATGGTAGTCATGCTCCAATTATTGCACCTAAGGTAGATCCCAAATCATATTATTGTTGGAAGGTTTCTACTCCACATTGATTCAAGAAATTGTAGATGCAAAGTGTAGTTTTAGGATTATGACTATGGGTGGCATGTAATATTCATTATTGGGTTTTTTTCCAAAAAACAGAGTTAGGAAATTGAATGATGAAAAACGAATTTTTACCTTACAAGTTGATAAGAGATGTTGTTTATTCAATGTGACCATGGTTCTACTCTCCATTCAAAGGTGAGAAAGATGGGTTGCCAAGATAAAAAACACATTGGAATTTTATCCAATCAAGTACAAAGATGTCAGTTGAAAGAACTTTTGGAATGTTGAAAGGAAGGTTTAGAATTTTATTCAAGAGAGTATACATATTCCATTGCGCCACATGCTAGACTTGGTGATGGTTTACATATGTTTGCATAACATGTGCATTGCCAATCTAGATGGCTTTGATATGGACTAGGTTTTGGAGGCTCAAAAAGAAGCACAAGTAGAAGCAAATTCAACATTTGGCAACATCAAAGGAGCTAATTTGTTCAAATTGGTTGAATAAGCAATCAAATAGATAAAGAGGTTACAAAATCCAAGGATAATGGATGATGATAGGATTGACAGGGAAGACATAAAACATTAAGGTGAAGATGAAGATGTGACAACTATTGAAAACAAAAAACAAAAAAAGAAAGGTTCAAGAAGATGTTGATAGAGGCTATGGCAACTCATGAACTTTTAGCAGAAAACTTTTTTGAATTTCATTTGAAAAAAGATGGTAATCTTGCATTCTTGGATACATTAGATTTTGGGTCAAATTGTGGTGAATGATTCAAAGCTCATATGCTATGTAACCTATAGCTTATCTATGAGACGTCCAATTTAAACATCCATACTTTTGAGTAAAACATTGGTTTCTACAAATTGTTGTAACATTGTTGTGTTATTTTTAGCCATGGTTGAAAATGTTCAAGGACATTGATCTTATGCCTCTTGTTATGTTTTGTAACCTCATCTAAAGTGATTGGTCTATCTAAGGGCTACTTATTAACATCATCCTAAAAACCACTATCAGGATCTGTTTGAAATTCTAGACTGTCCACAATTTCATCAATTTCATTTGCAAAATCATTCACATGCTTCATCACATTTCCACCTTTGATGCCACCAACTATCCAATGCATCATAGAAAGGACATTCATGACGATCATTATCAGAAATCTCATTTGTAATTTTGTCATTTTTGTATTATTTGTAAATTGAATTGAACTTCCGCTTGCAAGTATTTGGAATCCTTGAAAAACCAAGGAGTATAGCCAACATTTGGGTGTGCAATTTGACCCATGTATCCACCCTTGAAAGAAAAAAAAAATGGGATAAAAAAGCTTGATTTATGGGCTGAAAATCATCTTTAAAACAAAACAATCAAAATTGATTACATGAAGAAATAAAATGCAAACCTATCAAAACACTTGAAACAAAGCTGGCTTTTTGGTTGGCTCCTCTCCTCCCCCCAAGGAGATGTGGGTTCAAACTTCATTGTGGCCAAAGTGGTGACCTCTAATGGGGGGGTTCAGGGTTAAGGCCAGGCCTTTAAAAGGCCCAATCTAATCTGAATTTTTTTTTTTGTTTTTTTCCCCTATTTTGCTTTCAAAAAATCTATCATTACACCCAAGTTTTAATTATGAAAATAGAGCAAAAATCAGATCTAAAAAAAAATTCTAGGGCTTCAATAAGTTGGAATTTAACTTGTTTCTTCGCATTTTTGGTAAATTCAAGCTCCATTTCTCCTCATAGTGCAATCATATGTAAAACCTCACCATTTGCACAAATTTTTCTAGCCTTCTTAGCCTTCTCACCTTCCTCATCTTCCTCTTTCATTGTAACTATAACCACTTTCTTTTGTGTTGCGCACTTTTTGGGAAGAGGAGCCGGTTTAGGGACCTCTTGTAAATCCAAATGTCCTTCCACTTGTGAAAATGAGTGTTTCAACCTTGGTGGGTGTGCACTTAACAATGTACTCCTCCATACATGAAATGTCTTCCATTCTTGCACAATTTCAACTTCAAGAACAAGTTAAAAACAAACCTTGAAAAACAATGAAAATAATGAAAAATAGTGAAAAAATAATGAAAAACAATGAAAGGGACAACCTTGGACCCTAGCTTACATCTTGGTTCTCCAAACCATGAGATTTCATTTAAGCTCTACTCTACTTTTTGGTCGGGACCAATTGAATTTCCCTCCAAAATGGTGCCATGTAGATACCACCTCAATTTGGCTTCAATTGATCTTGGATCCTCATTTAAAGGCCTTGGGTTCAATTTATGACTCTCGACCAATAGGGAATGCTCCATTTTGTTGGACCTTAGACCCTCGTCTAAAGTGGCCTTAAGTAAAATGGGGGCAAATAGCATGAGGAAGTAGGTAAGGAATGTAAATGGATACTACCTATGCAGTCACGTAAGCAGGTTCAGGAAACAGTAGAGAGAGAAGCAGCCAAACCAGTTGGACTCTACCCCCTCCAAACCAGTCGGGTCCTACCCCCATCGGCCGCAGGCAAAGGGGCCCCAGAAGATGGAGAATCTTCTGTCTCTCCTATTTGCGCTGCCATGATATATTCACCAACTTCGCATGGAGACTTCCTCTTCACTCTCTCTCCCCCTCGCAGAATTTTCGCAGCACAAATATCTCTCGTCTTGTTGTTGTTGTCGCGTTTCCCAACTACCCATCAATCTCGATCCTTACCCACATTGCAAGTGTAAGCTCATCATCATCATCATCATCATTATCATCACTGCAGTTTTTTTTTTATGGTTTGTTCGTTTGTAATTTTTATCTTTATGGGGTGATCGGTTTCTTTGTTTTTTTTTCTTCCCTCTTGTAGAACATCAGAATCGCGACTTTCTTTCTGGTGTCTAGTTTTGTCGTTCGTGGGGTGGGGTTCAAAAGCTTTTCGTGTGTGTTTTTGTTTCCCATTTTTCATTTCTTGGGTCGTCTTTGTTGGGTTGGGTTTTGGGGTGGGGGGGGAAAAGGATTCCTTGCTTGGCATGCATGGGTTTGGGATTTATGGAGTTGGAAGAAAATGGTGTTGGGTGGGAGGGGGGCGGTTTTAGAGAACTGAAGAGGGGGTTTGTACAACAACAGTGAATGGGTTTTCTGGGTCTGCATTGGGTTGTGGAGATTTAGGGCTTTTAGGGTGTTGCATGGCCTTTTGCATTGAGTACCAAGTGTGATGAGTGGTATGTGATGATGATGAGAATCATGACTTGGGGGGTCCCCAGGAGCGATGTATACAATAAGGTGCCTCCCTCCCTGCCTCTCTCTCTCTGTCTGCCCTTGTTTTTGTTTGTTGTTATTAATCTAGAGTCTCATGTGTGTGTATGTGCGTCTTGTTTGAATTTGTTTCAGTGGTCCTTGTGTGGTGGTACCTATTGATGGTAGTGGGGTTTTGGTTGTTTTGTTCTATTTGATTTTTGAATTGTTGGATTTTTCTGCATTGTGGGTCTCATAAAAGGGAGCTTGGTTCTCACTTTGGGCCAAAACCTCACCACCCACTTGGAGATTTATAACCTCACTCACTTGGAGATTTTTTTTTTGGGGGCTTCTGGTTCATATTTTCTGCTGATTTGGTTTTGTGATGGGGTTGTTTTGATGTTTGGCAGTTAAGACGACGGCTTATGATCTGTTTTTGAACAATTTTCCGAGAACAGGGTCACACAATGGTGGAAGAGAAAAAGCTTTTGTATATTTTGGTTGAAGATGAAGAAGGGGAATTGGGGCAGAATGGTGCAGGTGGTAAAGCGGCAAGCCATCGATATACCCGACCCATGCTCCAGAGTACCCTACAGTTTATGGGTTGCAGACCACGACATGCTTTCAAGGTGAGCACATACATGTATTTCTCCAACAATTAGCTTACAGTAAATGCTTATCCCAACAATTGCCATGGAGAAATTAGATTTCAATTCCATCTTTTACTGTGGTTGTTAGTATTGCAGACCCTAGGTAATTGTTGTTGAATACTCAATTGAATGTCTGCAAGAAGAGGATGAGAATAGGACTGGCTCTTTGATGAAGTGAACAACCACATATTGAATGTGTTTGTGGGGTTTTGGGATTGTGGCAGATAAGTGACAATGTTTTTGAACTGGTGCGCAATGAGTTGCCACCCAAGAAGCAAAAGTGTCAGTTTGACCAATCCATTGGTCTGGTCCCGCTTGCCACAGAAGTACCAAAAAGAGAGAAGCTATATGATACCCATGGTTTCAAGGTGCACCCAAAGCCCCTGAAGAAGCGGTCGACTGCAATCATAAGCAGGGAGAAGTTTCTTGATGTTGTCTGTGATGCTCTGGCACAGTACCGGTATCTGGGTCTGAAGCAACGAAGTGACCTTATGGTTGCCTGTCGGTATGTGCTTTTTGACTTCACAGGTGAATATTGTTTTGTCATGACCTTCAGTTACTTGCTCCTGAAATAATTTTGATGGCTTTTAAACCTATTTGTTGAACTGTTGCTACAGCCTTTGTCCAATGCCAATTATACCTGGAAAGTTTTGTAACTTTGACCTAACTATCTTGAGCCTCAAAAGTCACATTAACCTCAGAGGCAAAGAATATCAAAATCTTGGCAAGGGCAATTTGATCTGCTGATTTCAGGAAATTGGGTTGTGACGAAGGTTGCTTGTCTGGTTTTAGTTCAATCATGATCAATCTTGTTGCTAAAAACTCGGAGGACTGCTGAGTTTTGTTCCTGGCCATAAAGAGGCTTATGTGATGTGTCTAAAGGGATTCTGCGATTTTGCAGAATACGGGAGAGAAAGGAATCTGTGACAGTTTTGCTCTGTGGTACAAGTGGTTGCGGCAAATCCACACTCGCCTCATTGCTGGTAAGTTCCTTCATTCTCCTGTCCACACCCATGTGTCTGTTCCTCTTGTCTGCCTACTCCTCAAATCAAAGCTCAAAACTTGCAGCCATTGCAGGGAAATAAATTTGTACCATTGCTTTAGTTTGCTGCTCAACCAGTTGAGAATATGTGTTGTCACTGCTGCATGTCCCTTCTTTGTGTACTGAAACTGAGAGTGATGTGCAAATCACAGGCACACAGGCTTGGAGTTACTACAGTGGTCTCCAGTGACTCTGTCCGGCATATGATGCGGGGTTTTGTAAGTGAAGAGGAGAATCCACTGCTTTGGGCTTCCACATATCATGCAGGGGAGTTTTTAGATCAGGAAGCTGTGGCCCAGGCTAAGTCTAAGAGGAAAGAGGCTAAGCAGGCCAGCCTTCCTATTCGATCTTCATCATCTGGGTCTTATGGTACACTAACACCTGCTGCATCTCTAGACAGGAAAAGTCTTGTTCAATCAGCTTCAGAGCTTAAACACAGCAATGGAAATAATGGGCATAGAGTCGTCAACAATGGGAAGACTGTTAATCTTGAAGAGACGAATAGTCTCAAAGCTGAGGGTGGCAGTTGTAAAGTTGAAGTGGCAGCAGATTCTTTGGTGGGTGCAAAGACCATGGCAATTCAAGGCTTTAAGGCACAAAGTGAAATGGTTATGGAAAGCCTTGACCGCTTGATCACAGCTTGGGAGGCTAAAAAGGAGTCAGTTGTGGTAGAGGGTGTACATCTCAGCCTCAACTTTGTGGTGAGTAGTAAAAGTGCATGTAGATGATCTTGAGTTTATGTTAGTTTGGTGCCTTAAGAAAGTATCTTTGTTTGGAGTTCAGCTGAGTAAGCCAAGGATAAAATTGCATGTTCAGGGGTGCAGGAGTGTACTGTGTGATGGTCCACCATATCAGTGCAGGTGTGTACTGTGTGATGATCCACCATATCATGCACCATTGGTGTGAAATGGGTTTCTCAAGTCAGTCTCAAAATTCAAAGGCCTGTCTGACTAACATCAGGGTGCTGGAGCTGGCAGATGGGGCTGATGAAGAAGCATCCTTCAATTATACCATTTTTAGTGTACATTGCAAATGAGGACAAGCACATGGAGAGATTTGCAGTGCGTGCCAAATACATGACTCTGGACCCAGCAAAGAACAAGTATGTGAAGTATTTCCGCAATATCCGGATGATCCAGGACTACTTATGCAAGCGGGCTGACAAGCATCTAGTACCCAAGGTCAACAACACCAACGTGGATAAGAGCGTGGCAGCAATTCATGCCACAGTTTTCAGCTGTCTTCGCCGACGTGCAGATGGAGAAGCACTTCTTGACCAGGCCACAAACACTGTGAAAGTTGTTCACCAAGAGTACATGAAACAGTACACATCATCAGCTTTGGGATCCAAGGGTATGTTCCAGTTGATACAGCGCAAAGGCTCATCCCGTAACCTGATGGCTCTTCTGGACACAGATGGAACAGTGACCAAGGCATGGCCACTTTCAACAATGCAATTGGAGAAAAAACCTTCAGCTGATGTAGTTGCAGACAAGGAGTTGGACATGTTGCTTTATGGCCCAGTGTCCATTGGTAGGGCAGAACCTGTGCATCTACAGTTTGGAAACCGTGGTTTGGGTGCATGGCCCAGTGATCAAGAGGATCTGAATGAGAATGGTTCTAGTTCATTCAGAGGAAGTGGGAATACGGATCACCTTTGTCATGGATCACCAACTCCATCTGTTGGCCCTGGGTCAGAAAAAGAGGTCAGTTGATGTCTAGAACCTTGATTTAAAACCTCTGTTGCTGCTGTTTTGTCTTCCTCATGAGGTTGTGACTAATCATCCTTTTCTTTTCTACGCTTGCAGCTGGTTGAGGAAGTAGAGGTTTCAGGCAGTGAGGAGGAGATTGAAGACGAGCAGGAAGAGACTGAGGATGGAGGACAGTCCAGTGGATCTGAGCCAGAGCCAGTTGAGGAAGATGATGTATGGTTTCTCTCCCACTCTCTGTTTTCTGATGAACCTTGTGTCCAATGGTTGTTTAAGAGCAACTCTACCAGTGTTCAGTGTGTGACCCTGCGAATTAAAATTGCATGAAGAAAAGTAAAAAAATGCTGGTTTGGGTCAGCAAAATGATTTTAGCCCAGCATTTTTGCACAGTTTGTTGATGCTGGTAAAAGGCACGGCAAAGTGTAACACCTGCTGTTGATTGGCTAGATGGTTTGATTGGTCCAGGTGGGTTGCTATTAGTAGTCTCTGCTGGGGATGCTGTAAGACCACAGTTTTCCAACAAAAACTCTGTTTTTTTCTCTTGTTGTTTAAATCTGTACAACCCTGCCATTGGAATGCAAGAATTTCTTGCTTCATTCTGTTCTTTCTCTTAGAAACAGGACTGAATTCCTTCTTTGGCATGATATGAAAACTAGTTATGTCAGTGTAATGACTTGGGTTCTTGGAAGAGAAATCAGCATTTTGAGTTATCTAGTGAGGGCTGACAAACAATGTTGTTTTTGGGACATAGATGGAGGGGTCTGTGGATGATGAAAGTGTGCGATCTGATGGTGATGTTGATTATGTTGAGACAAGTGCTGAAGGGGACGATGCTTATTGGGAAGATGATGAATCTCCAAGGCCACCACAGATCTTTGTGGGGGAGTCTGGCAAAGTGAAAAAGGCAAACATGGCACGCCTACTCTCATTTGACCAAGCAACTGCAGCAGGCCGAGTCCAACCTCAGCTTCGAAAATCTTTCTCACATAAAGGGTCATCAAGGCTACCTTCACGAATAATAACTAAATCGACTGAATAGAAGGGAGGTTCTTCCTCTTAACAGGAAGTTAGTGCTCAAGTCCTTCGTATGCTGCTATGTGTTCCTTCCCTCCAGAGTGGAATTTGCAATAGGTTAAACAGTGCAGAACTTTTTGCATGTTTTTCAAGTGCTGTAGATAGAGTTCAATCATGCCTGGAACTTTGGAATTCCAGTTGGGGGTCAGTTGGTCCTTTTTCTCTCTTTTTGTACATAGGGTGAGACAAAAATTCTCATGCCTGACTCTAGGTTTCTGAAACTTTCATGACCCATGAGATTGGGATGTTTACAATAATGCAGATGGTTTTCAAAGTGGAATTGTGAAGCTGGAAGGAACCAGCCTACCAACCAACCACTACCAATCAACAATAGAATTTTGGCAATGGTCTTGGGTTGTGTACATGCATATCATTTTATTGGCTTGTTGTCATTTGTCAGGTCTGTGAACCAACACATGTGTGATGTGATGTTGTCACATACCTTGGTTCTTTTGAGCAAACTTGTTATCTAATGGATTTGTGTGTATCTTGATCCTGCATTTACTTTCAAATGTAAGATTGGCAGCTTTGGGAGTTCTGGAGCTAGATGCTTACAGAAGATGCAGGACAGTGCTTCATAAAGTATTATGTATTGTCAAACATATGTGAGCAAATGGAGATTCTGCTACAGGTTTGCAAGATCTTCTTCCTGTTGAAAAGTTGTGTAAGGTTTGCATTTTCAAGCAGGAGCTCACTGACTGTAATGGACCTTTCCTTGGGCTCACTGACTGCTGATTTGGAACTGCTCCAGCCCAACCTCTCGTGTGCCCCTACTACTGTCAATTGAGCTGATGAAGGTTAGTATCTACTATCTACCTATGCTTTCCCACTTGTGCTCAAGTTTGACCATTTTGAAGATGTTGATGCATGATTGAGATGAGATCTGAAGATGCTCTGGAGGGTTGAAATGTTGAAACTGACCTTTTGGAGGTAAAAGAATCCAAAATGAGAACTTGATCTCCAAAGGTCTGACAATGGTTGAGTTGCCTTCTAATGCAACAGATCTCATCTACCAGACAGTGTCAGGGTACCCAAAGTGTCAACAGACTATACAATACTGGGAACAGTTGATGCAATGCACAGGTAAAATTGTACACCTGAAATCAGGGTCAGTGCAGATGACCCTATGTAGCAGTTTGGAAAGGATGTCTCAGAAAGTGAGATCTAGCTATATCACGGAAGGTGAGATCAATGTTAAAAGTTGTGTTAAACTGGATTTTACAGTTTGTCCAACACTAAGTCCACTATTCCAGAAAGATCTTGGAAACTTAATCCATGTCGTCAATGTGTGAAAAATTTGCCGCACATCTCTTACTTGAACTGTTTCACCTGCTTCAAAAACAGGCTCTCAAAGCTTCGAAGTGAATTCTTTAGCTAAAACCCACGCATGAGTTGTAGCAGGTAGTTGGCTTGCAAGTCCCAGGTGTTCTATGGAGCAAGATGACCTTGTCTCCTACAAGCCCTGAGAAAGTTTTTACCACAGAGGCTGATGCAGAGCACAGTTAATGATTATATGTTTTGAGGCTCTCCTCTATCTGGTAAAAGCCTTCAGTTTCACTGGCAATTGTCCATTCTTTTGTTCAATAGACCTGGCTTGCCTGTTGTCAGTCTATTTGTGTTGTATTTTGGTGAAAATATGTGGATTCAGTTATTGAAATGTCATTGCTTGCAAAATGTGTGCACCCATTCTTCATACATAATTCTCTTTTGGTTTCTGTTTTCATTTTGGGAAGTAGATAAAATGTGACACAGGGTATATGATTCATAAGTGTCTGTACTTGCACATTCCACTTGAAATCAAAGGGCAAGTGTGACCTAGTGAAGGAATGTGTGGATGTCTGAATGACCAAACTGGAAGTTTTGACTAAATTAGAACATATTTTTGCTGAACAAACTACTTGTACTGGATTGAAAGGGTGTGGGTTTAGGGTTTCCTTGATGCTCCTTAGGATCTTTGTAACTTGGGAGGATTGATCCTCAACTACAGGAGGGGCCGAGGGCCAAATTGACAGACCCAAAATTCTACTTTCAAAGAACCAGTTCAGCTTGTACTGAAGCAATCAAGTGATTGAATTTGTGATTCTAGTTGAGATAATTACAGAGTCTGCAGCAAAACCATGAACAAAATAAAACTTTGAAGTTTTGCTTTTGTGAGGTTCTGATCAAGAAAGTTAGAACATTACCAGCATTGTTATACTAGCTCATTTAATTTACATGTGCTTTGCAGCAAAATATCCAAACCCAAAATGTCTTTCAATCTCACCTTTGCACAATTAAACTTCCACATCCTCCCTTCCCACTATACAGTATTAACTGAAGCCTCTATTGGTGCAACATCTGCATGATAGTTTTCTGAACATATGAAGAACATTTCAATAGTCTAACTAACTCATGTAAGGAGCACTCTCTCTCCGCCCCACCCCACACCTGCAAATCCACATTGAGATCTGAAATTACTCAAAGGCAATTGCTAATATCATCCTGTGTGTCGCTTTGGTGCCTTCCCTTTTCCAGCATCCAGCAAGTCTTGAGATAAAGAATCAAATCGCTCACGACCATTTTCTTCTTCTTTTGAGAGTCCCACAGCACCTCAACTGGGTACAGACCACTGGAGTTATACTCTTCAAGCTCAAATAGAGCATCAATCACTGTTTTGCAAACTTTCTCTCCCAACTCATCCTTCAACTCTTGCAGCTTTGTGTCATCTTTTTGGACTTCATACTGCAAAATAGTACAAGATCACTAATTTTTTAAGCACTCAAAAACAAAGAAAAACATAATCGAAGGATCAAGGGTGGCAGAATTTTATCATCCTATAAACCAATCAGTCCTTAATACTGATTGCAATTGCAGCTCATATGAATATAATGCAACTCTGAAACCTCCAACAAGAGACTGTCAAGTGCCTTTTCAGACAGACTATTATTCATTGGATCACTAGAGAAACAAGGCCACATTCTGAAAGAAACAACACTTCAGAATTGTAAGAACACACCTTGAACTAATTGGGAGAGACTTGCACCATTTTCAAGGGGCAGAAACAATGGTCCATCAAGAGGGCTTCCCATTTGGAGATTTGGGTTGCCATTTGGATGTCCCAACCATCATCATGGAATCTATACTTAAGCCTGCAAGCTGCCTCCCATGGCTCTTTCTCAATTTCATCCATCATTTTGATCTCCAACTTGTCTTTTGCCCCATAATCTTTCAGGCCCTTGCAAAATTATACCCAAATAAAAAGCACCTAAATAATTCCAATTGCACCAGTAATCTGACATAATTAATCTCAACAATTTGCAAATGGTTTTCATGACATTTCTGTGTTGTGAATTCAATATTAAGACATCAAAATTCCTCTGGCCAAAATTCTTGCAGATGGTCCAAGCAGCAAATCAAGGAAGCACCAATATAAGACTCCCACCCACAAGTGAAGAAGCACTATACCATGACTGCCACTTTGTGTGCCTCTTCAATCTCATCATTGGTAGCTCGCTCTTTCTTGGTGAGATCTGACACCAAGCTGTCTGAGAATTCATAACTAGACTGCAAGTCAGCAAGCTTTGATTCAAGAGCTGTGATCTTCTTCTTGTCAGATTCTATGTTGTTGGTTTCATCCTGGCAAGAACCTCTCAGGTGGATCTTGTCACGTTCCATCTCTAGCACTTCTGACACATGCTGAAATTCAAGCTCCTGGTTTTGGTTTAGTACCAACTTTGTCTTCTGCTGCTGGACCTGCATCTCCAAATCCTTTTTCTGGACCTGAAAATTGTTTTAAAGAAAGAAGAAAGAAAACCCAAAAGTTTATTCTCTTACTGGACACTCACACACATTAATTATGTATATAATAATCTGCAAAGAATTGGAAATGAGACCAAAAAAATTGGGGGTGAAAATCAGATGTTAAGAGATCCATGGACCTCATGTTTCTCAATCATCTTCTTCTGCTGTAGGCCCTGATTGTAGCACATTGCTGCATGTAGTTCAGCTTGCTTGCTGATCTCCTCCAGTTGTTTCTTAGCCTAGACAGGTAGGTGTGTCATCTATGCTTGTCATGATATATGTAATATTTGCCATTACCTAATGTCAAATTGCCATTTCAATGTAATATATACCACAATAAACACCACATATTGTACATTGTAATGGATTTACCTCACACTCTGTGATGAGCCACAGCTTTTTGTGTGAGGAAAACACAATTCTCTTGTAGTGAAATGTTGAACTTGAAGTGGAATAATTTCCAAGTTCAGCAACTGAAAGTACTTTCTGAAGCATAGACTCTGAACATTAGGATTCTGATGATCACTTTACCTCCTCTTTTGCCTTCTCAAACTGTTGAATCTCAGCAGATTTGTTCTTTTGTCTCATGATACAACTTTTTGTTCGCTCCATTTCTCCACATCTCTCCTCAAGTGCTTGCATTTTTGTTGTTAGCATCAGCTGATGCTGCAACATCCTGTTTTTTTGCTGCTCTGTGTCCCTGATTGTTTTCTTGTGCAGGTCTTCCAAATCTGGGAGGACCCAAAAAAAAAGAAAAAAGACAAGAAGATCAATTCTTGTTTGCAAACCATCCTTGCTTTCAGCATCTGTAATAACGCATCCTTGCTTTTACCAATGCCATAAGATGTAAATACTAAGAATGTCATTATAAGTCCATGACCTTGTTTGTGATTCTCTTCCACCTTCCGTTTCTCTTCCTCAGCCTTGAGGCAAAGGTTATCAACCTCTGCCACTAAATTTTGCAACATAATGAATTGCTCATGACAAGCTTCAAGGCAGTTATTTCTTCTTCCAACAGCTTCCACCAAATTCTGGACAAGCTGATCATTGATTCTATCCTTGTCTTCCATCACATCCGCCACAGTCTTCAAGTCAGAAAACTTGCATAAGTGCTGTGTCAGAAGACCCAAATGCCCTTTCAAATCCTGCAGTAATGATGCAAACAAATAAGAAATCAGATAAGAAAGCTGCAAACAAGTTTCAAATTCATTTCATGAAGGGTAAAATGACACCAGCCGGAGTGCCAAGGTCAAGGTCCTTTTCCAAGGATACAAGATTAATGACTGTCCATAATAGGGTTTTCATGAGTGCTGCAAACATGCAATTTAAGGACTCTTGAAACATCGTCAATTTGCATCAAATGTTGAGTATTGAAGCAGGCATTGTGATCTACACCGGCCTCTGTGGCTCCTTTTACTCATGTGTTTGCACCCTGGTGTCTCAGGTTGAAAATCTTGAGCACAGTAAGAGATCATCTCTGCTTCAAGCTGCAAGAGTGTTGGAAGATCTTGGAAAGATCATGATGAATTCATTGATTAGCTTTCGGGAGTTCACCGAGCTGATGGATTGTATAGAATGATATAAAATTAGGTACCAGCTATATACCTGTTCAGTGGCTTGCCATACATAAAGGTTGAAGCTGCCAGCTGCATGAAACTCTTGTAATTTCTCATTGCAGCAGTACTGGTGCAGCTGCAGCTGCTTGTCCGAGTGCCACTGTTTGCGGCCCCTTCCCACTGCTGCAAAGCTTTTCTCAAACGCTTCCGCATCCATCAGGCCATATATGTCTTTCTTAAAAGTTGTCAAAGCAGTTCCTTGGGGCCTTGGCGATCATGAAAGACATCAACTCTTTCAGGGTTGAATTACTGCAGATCCACGAGGAGCAAACGTTAAGAACGATGAAGAAGGTTGCTGTAAATTATCTTCCAGGAGCGTCGAATTGCAGCAGCAGGAGCAGCAGGAGGAGGAGGAGAAGTGGAGGAGTTCAATGTACATGGAACTTCTCTTTGATGTCCGCAGCGCCAGCAGCCAGACGGAAGCCAATTAGATGCTCCTGTTGTCCGTGAGTTTCTCGGTTGTCAATATTGACGATGATGCCCATCCAAGAGCACAAGCGCTTTCTTTCTTTGGCAACGCGTCCGGGGACGACTTGCTCCTGGAGCCGACGACGTTCATCCGGAGCTTGTTTGTCCCTTTGTTGGTGCATCTCCTCGGCAGTCATCAAGTATAATTTGTCCAGTGCTCGGTGATTACCGACCTTTAATAGCGATCCGTTCTTCCCATGACACCCAATTCCTCTAGTGGCGTGTGCAACCGGGTCCTGGTGTCGGAAGCTGATCTGCTTCTTCATGCGGCTGGGCGAGAATGGACACCTGTACGTGCCATATTCCGAATTCTTGGCCACCAGAATGCCGGAGTCGATCTTATACGTTGCCTCACTGATCTCGTACATCTCGATCTCTTCACACTCCAAGTCGCCAGAGTCGTCACTGGACTCACCGGACGCTGCTGCTGCTGAGGAGGACATATCTGGAATCTCATGTGCCAAGCTCAAGATCACTTTCCACAAGGAGCTCAGCTTGCAAGGATGGTTCCTTCCCTTGTGGGAAAATTGTTCAACTTTAGCTCCAAGAATAGAGTTCGAAAACGCAAGTAACAGGGTTCAATTGAGCCACACAGGTAGTTTTGCAACGTCATTCCTTCCCAGGGAGCCAGCCTCAGAGGGTGCACAATTATGCCATCTACAAGCTGGGTACTGTGAACCAAAGTAGAAGGGGAAGTTGGTAAATTTTCCCTTGTTAGAAAGCAGCTGCACTAGAGCAGCTATTGGGGCAAACGAATGAATTTTCCCTTTGAAATTGGTTCTAAGAGGGATTTCTAACAGGGAAAACTGCTCGAGGCTTTCCCACATTCTAGCACACACGGAGTTTTTGTACCAAAACTCCTTATGTCTACTACTGTAGAAGATCAGAAGAACAAAACTCGTAAAGTCTTCAAGACCATGTACGTAACACTTGTGACAATCTGCAGTAATGGCGAACTTAACTTCACACCTCCTGACATCGTCCCCACCAGCTGCAAAAATTCATGAGTACTGTCGTAGAATGATCGAGACACCAAGCGAGTCACTGCAGTTACGCACAATCTCTTCTGCAACGCTCTACAATGAGAGCGACGGAAGAAGGAAGGAAGGAAGGAAGGAAGGAAGAAGAAGACGAAGACGACAGTCTGACGTCGCCGCCGCCACTGGGATATAGGCCACTCAACTGCACCTATCTTTTACCTAGCTTTTATCTTTCATCATCATCTTTTAACATCTTCTTCACTTTCTTGTAATAGGTACTTTTGTATTCTTCATCGTTTCTTTTAATCTGGAGCAGGTCGCCAAAATATAGCAGCAATCTTTATAAAATTTTCTATTTCCCTCTCTGACCTGTAGCCAAAATAAAGCATGATTCTTAATCTTTTTGGCTACTTTCCTCTCCAACCTCTAGCCAAATTTGGGTGATTCATCTTGTTCTGGGATAATAGGACACTCATGGCACCTATCTTTAACCCAGCTTTTTACTGCCATCGTCGTCTTAAAACATCTTTAAAAGAACTAAATTTGCTGGGAGAGATTTGCTAAAAGATATTGAATTTTCAGACCACAAGAGCAAAAGATATTGAATTTAGGCGATATGCTACCTCATCTATTTGAAGTATGCTCTAAATTGTAGTTCACATACTGCAGAAGGTTTTTAAAGTGTTGTGCAACAAAATTCAGCCAAAGAAGGGAGAGAGAGAGGAGCACTGTCGCAATCTGACATTTTAGGGTTTCAATCTAGGAAACAAAAAGAGGAAATAAAAGGCATGGTTGATCCAATGCAGAGACACCAGCGAGTACAACTGGATTCAGAAGTCGACTCCTTAGCTAGATTTGCACTGGACAATGTTTAAAACTGGAGATTGTAGCCATGCAATAAATATATCACCCAGAATAATGTCTGAGTCCACATCAGAACAAAAATAGAAACATCTGTAGATCTTATCAAGCCAGAATCACACAATCACACAACAGACTTTTGAATCTACACAAATGCTTCCTATATACTTGTACATCTACATTGATTGTTAAGAACACATGCACCAAAATGGATAAGGTGAGGTTGCAACTTGGGAATGAGATCTGTATCTGGTGATGGCCCCTCCTAACCAGTGGCCTCCTTTGTCTCCCAATGCAGGGCTGAGCAGGAATTCAAGATTGCACTTCAAATGGATGAGGGAGCATGTAAGATGGGCAGTGAGGTTAACCCCAGGAAGACATGTCCTTCAGTTGGCAATTTGGTTTGGTCACTGCACTTCTGAGAAGAACCCTACACCATCTCAAGCCTTGTCACAGGCAACATGCATTCTTTCAAGCACAATCATCTCCCCAATTTACTTTCATCCTTTTTTGACAACATAAGCCAATTTCAGCTTACAAAGGGATTTAGAGCCTGGACCAGTCAGTGGCTGCACTTGATCTTCTCCCCTGCACATTTCTTTTGTGCTTTACAGATCTTCTGTCTCACCAGCATCTGACCAACCAATCCTGGACCCACCATTTGAAGCTCAAAATTTATAACCAAATGAACTAAGTGTGCACAAAACCATGAAATGAGAGCATAAAATGTGGACCAACATACCCCTTACACTTGGAAAACCTCAGAAGTCCTTCTGCACTCACATGATTCAAGTCTCCTTGCTGACTATGAACACCTACTCTGGCCTCAAAATTGTTGTTGTACTGCTGTCCTTTTCAGGATTTTGAACCTCTTGCCTTGACAGCAAAATGCTTCTTGTCTAATTTCTCCAAAGTTGTGGTCTTCAACAGGAAAAGTCGGCCAGCTTGATCATATAGGCTGCCTCCACACTTCAAAAGTCCCTGTTCATGTAGCTCTGTCTTCAATCTCTCTAAACCTAGCACCTGCTAATCCCCCACCCCAGAATTATCTCTCCACACATGCAACTCAAACTCACAGAAAGACTAATAACAACTCTTACACTTGATGAAACAAAAGGCATAGAACCTGAAAGATGCAGAACATTATTAGGTGTTCTACATTATTAACCATTCTTCTGGGCAAAATATCCTATTCATTTACTGTTTACTCCTGGAATTGCAACAACCAGAATTTCCAAACTTAATTGCAGAATATTCCAGGGGCTGTTGCCCCCGAAGCCTATGCAAATTGCAGCAAAAATCTGGAGAAGAACCAGATTGTTAGCACATCTGAGCAGGAATGTTTGCTTGGACATACCTCCATATCTTTGGCTGAGATGGAATTGGCAAAGTTGATCAGACCATCTGCTGCTAAGTTTCTCTCGCTTTCCCTTATATTGATATCATCTGTTGGACCTGGGTCAGAAGTCTGACCGATGGCACTACCCTGCTTCTCCAAAAAGCTTTCACCAACATCCTTTCCATCCTCAGATGGTGGAACTGCACAAACAACTTCTCCACAGCTGGTACCTGAGAGAGGTTCACTATTGCTGGTTTCAGCAATATTTCAATGGGCAATTTTGATGTCTTGAATTTCTTCCTTCGTTGAGTTTGCTGTAGGAATGGTCAATTCATCCTCTCCTATTCTGATCAAAGAGCCTTACTCTGCAATAACCTCATCAAGGTCCATTTCCTCGTCTTCACCCATCATCCTGCTGTAACAAGGCAATCTCTGCATCAGGAGGACTTGGACTTTCCATGAAATGAAAGGCAGTCTTGAACTGAGTTTCAACAGGATTTTAAATATCTCTCATAAACCCTAAACCCTTCAACAGGATTCTAAACTTCAAAGTACCTTCAGGTTTCAGACCAACACCTGGCAAATGACATACAATCAGCTGCATAACTTGCTGGGAAGAGGGAACCTACAACAGCCCAACCATCATACGCCATCTATCAGCAAGAATGTGCACCAAATGCGAGAACGTTTTGCTTGTATTGCAATGGCCTCAATTTTCTTCATCTTGGCATCGGCACCAAGCTTGCGAGATTCCGCTAAACCTGAATCAACGGCTAAACCCAACTCCTCCATTGCTTGAGAAGTCTCGGCCCTAAATTTCTCAAGTTACTTGTAAACTCCGACGTTTCCTTCCTTGACCTTCTTCTCCTTCTTCAGAAACTCTTCGGCCGCTTTCTCTAGCTGTCTCTCCACCAACTCCGCTTTCCACCCCTTGTGCTTCTCTTCGGAGTTCACATGTTAGCTCGAGTTAACATGGAAGGTGTTTGCATCTTATGGAGTGTAATGAAAAATCTTTGATCAAGGAAAGTAACGAAGATCGAAAGTCAAAGTCTGTTAGGCCCTTTCATCGTTCAACCAATGTTGGTCACAATAATGAAAAAAGACATCAATTTCTTTATGCAAATAATCAAATTACTTGACTCATAAAAGGAGAAATTAATTTATTCAGTGTTAATCATGAAATTTCATCTCCTTTGCTTGTGATGTTTTTAGAGTAGCCAGACCTTGAGTAAAACATGATTAGAAAAGTAAGCTTGTCCATATAAAATCAATTATGACAACATCAAGTAAGGTGTGAATCTCATCTTTTGAAAGGACAATGTCAACTCATCCAACAGAAGAGTTCTCAATTCCTAAAGAAAACACATGCAATTCCTCACATCCAATATAAAAAGCCAACCTCTCGAACAATGGGTGCAAAGGATATGTAAGCACTTCAACTCATCGCATGTCCTCGTAGACTCATTTTGCGCTGAGCATATCACCAAAGAAAGAAAACCCAAATCCACCTAGGAAGATCCACAATTGAACAGTAGGAGAGTCCTTGTTAAGAAAGTCTTCCGATTTTAGACAAATTTATACCTTCATAGATACATCTGGGTAAATAGTAAGAAATAAATCGCCAGCTTTATTGGACAAAATAGATGTCAAATTACACAATTCTGGCTTGGCGCTTGCATATTACTAATGATTAACATTCTTTTTCTCATTCTGTTTTCATATGATTTCCAATATTTCACCATTCTTTATGTCAAGGACATAGACATGGAAATACACTGTTAATTTGCAATTATGTTTGGAAATGAATTAGTTGTTTTTAAAATTGTCTTTGGAAATGTCCAAAATCAACCATATCTAGGACAGATCTCTGGGATTGTAAAAGAACAAAACAAAACAATTATGATTTGAGGACTAGAAAAAACAGGGTGTGATTGTGCAAGAGGACACAAAGATATGGAGCTGATAAATAAAGCTCACAAAACAAGTAAAATGAAGCTTTTGGATGAACATGCTATCACAAAATGAGAGGACCAAAACCAACAATCACAAGTTCAATGCATATTTTGACAAAAACCCTAGAGTGTCTCAATTCAACTGTAAGAAATATGCAATCTGAAGACACAAAGAGATTTAACTAAAAGATACAGTAGAGATGACAATCACAAATTCAATGAATTCACAATGATTTCCAAATTGATGAAACGAGGAGATGCTATTTCAGAACATGCACTAAACTTACAATGCAAAGCACTTTGCACTTCATAGAGAATTCATAGTCACTAACCAAGAATCCATTACATTTAATCACCTGAAACATAACATATGAATCCCTAGACTTTCTTCAATCCATCAACAATTGAAGTTAGGAAGTAAGGAATAATTTCATAAATGGAGCCTCTTCACAGAAAGGGCAAAGGGGAAATTTAGGGTTGGTAAGAATGGTGCCTATTCCCTTACAGTCCTCATAAGATATCTACAAGCTTAACACAATCATTTTCCAAGTTTTTTATCTTCAATTTGCTTTTTCTTTTCTCAATGCTTCTTCACTGAAAGACTCACAAATCCAACTTTTTGTAAATGTTTGAAGGGAATAGATAGCGAAAACTGAAGTCAAATGGAAGAACTGCAAAATTGTTGTTGGATTGCAAAAGGTGGAAGCGCCGCTGTTGAATACACTTGAAAATTACTGCAACTTGTGAAGAGGGAAGAAAGTCGCACACCCAGTCCAACAGCACACGGTCATCTACAATCTCATGAGCATAGCAGTAGAGAAGCTTTGGGACAAGAAGCCTTCCCTTTGCAGAAATCCCGACAGCCACCCTTACATAATCATGAAGCGCGAATCCAAGCTCCTCATGCACATGCTCCGCAGTGTAAACACGTACCTATGATAGGAGCAAAACCTCAATTTTCTCTGAATGGCATGAACACATTCAGTGAAATACTACATGAAAAGGAAGAAACAATGATGAAAGAAACACAAATATGGTTACCAAATCATTGGTATTACCATGGGCGAGGATTGGGCACCACAACAAAGTGCAAAGTTAACAAGTGGCTCCATTTGCTCAATACCATACTTGACCAGCTCCTGCTTCAATTTATGCCTATGAAGCGCTGTCATCATACCCTGCACCTCAACCCCATATCCCTTCATACTCTGTCTCTCATCACTGTTGAAGATCAAAGCCAAATGAATTCCTGCAAGAATCTGCTGAATGGATTTTAAAAAGCAGATGGTGTAATAGATGAGTACAAATTGTGGTCGATGCCCCATAGCTTTTCCCTTAAGTAAACAGCACTCTATAAGTGCAGCATTAACCCATTGTCCTCCGACACAATATGCAGCCTGCAAATATAATACACACAGAAGCAATAATCTATGATCAGTGCACACATACACACACGCCCACACACAAGGAAATACCAGATTGCAAATCAAAATCGACAGTTGTACTCACTTGAAACTGTGTGCATACCTTCTGCATCAGATTGAAGAATTTCAGGTCACTTCTTGGAACCCCATATGCCAGATAGGCCTGAAACAATCCACCACAAGAATGCTTGTCAGATGACTCTGTGGTTGCTGTTTGTTCTTTTTGTGCAACCAGCAACCTTGTATTGATCAGAACCTAGAAGAATCAACAAAGGGTGTTCGTAACAATCTTACATGCATCAAAAGTGCATTATAAACATTGATCCAAAATGCGAGCTTTTCATCATTAGTCATGATCCGTGGGTCAATGTCTTGTAGTTGCTCCACCAGCAATCTGCAACTCAGTGACAGACCTTTTAGAAAGAAGATGAAGGGACACTGGATTATTCAGAGACATAGGATAGAGAAGAGTATGAATCACAAGCCCCCCCAAAATAAACAAAAAACTAACCTAAAGTTGCCAAGGGCGTGTGCAGCACACTCAAGCTGTTCCTTGCCCACAGACAGCCATCGAACCTCACATGCATATTTATACGGACCAACATCAGCCCAAGAGAGCTTCCCTTGTGCTTTGTACAGGTCAGAAGATGCATCATTTGTCAAAACTTCATCACTCGTCAGTGACTCTGAGACTGACAAAACTGATGATGGCGTGAGGTTTGCGAAGTGTGAAGTTGGAGACTGATGATTGCCTGTGAGCAACAAACTACCATCACTTGCACCACTCAAGTTGCAGTATATCTTTGCCATGCTCTGCACCATTTCCTCTGACAACCTGTTAGCACTTTTCTTTGGCTCCTTGCTCCATTTGAACCCAAGGTCTTCATCTGCAGACATTTGTGATTCCGATCTTGATAAAAAATCTTCTTGGCCATTCTGCACATGTAAATAGGAAAGAAATTATTTGGAGTTAGAAATGCACCCAAACACTCATTCATAGGCAATAAACTGTCAAAGATTTTTCCTTAATCAATGCCCATTCATGAATCCCAGAAGCCTTTAAACTCTGTTTGTACACTGCAAAGGCAAAGGGATTTTTGGATGCCTAAAAAATTAAGGAAAGAAAATTCAAGTTCTCAAGAGATGAATGCACCGAGAAGCTTTCAGATATGCTGGAGCTTGAAGAACTAGATTTGTCAGAGGAATCCCCTCTCACTCCCTTGACACCAGATTGATACATGCTTCTCTTCTGCAGTCCATTTCCCAAGCACCACCTTTTGTAGCTCATATATCAATGCAAGAAGGCTCAGAATGTTCCACAGATGCAATATAAGTTTCCAGAAAAAAACTCCATGACCAAGCAAACCTAAGATTTCAGTAAAGAAACAAGTCATTCAAACTGTAAGGATTGTACATGTTCTGATGCACTGATGTACCTCATCTTCTGAAGGAGAATCAGCTACATTTGCAGAAGATGTCTGTTCACCATTCGTGAAGTTGGATCCAGACACAGAAGTTGATTCCAAAGTGCAGTAGTGTTCATTTGGCAAATTGCTCCAGAATGAAAGACGGCGTTTTGCAGTTTGCAGAAATGCAGGCAAATCCTTAAGATGATCCCCTGAGGACAAAATGCGCAATGGTCCAAGGCCTTGAAGCTTCTCGGAACTGACTGGTGATGAAGGACGTTGCGTTTCTTGGGGGCTGATAGCAAGCGTTGGGAGAAAATGGTTTGTATGCTCTTGGGTAGTTGTTGCTACAGGAGGAGAATCCCTGGATTTGGAACACTTAGAACACTTCCCATCTGAAACAGAGTGTTGACTGTGTTTTGGAGTAACTGAGGCCTTGATTTCCATTGGTGAAATTGAGCGGCGTTCTGGCTGTACATTTAGATACACACTGCACATGAGGGCACCGACTTCTGACATTACGCAAACCTTGCATGATTGGAATCAATGCAATATACAGACTGAAATATGAATCTTGTTTCACCTTTCTCACAGAAGGACGAGCAGATCGGCAAAGCAAATCTTGGCCATTCCAACGAGACCAGAAGCTTCGTCGCGGTGGTGAAGGTGATGGTGGCTCCTCATCTTCTTCTTCCTCTTTTTCTTCTTCTCCTTCCATAAGAGGGCATGGGACATGCAGAAGCTCCTTCAAAGTAGCAAGGGCTGGGCTCTTAAAGCCGCCGCCCGACAGCTGCAGTGAATGTGAAGCAGCGTATAGAGCAGCACCACCTGCAACTGGAGACACTTGCTGTGTGTTTCTTTGCTGGAAGAAAGAAGGTGGACTAGTACTAATGTGGAGATCCTCAACTACTTCATCATCCTCAATACTTGTCTCCTGTACAAGTCGCCATTGCAATCCTGTGATCTGCATCTCAAGATTGAGCACCTCCACTTCCAGTATTGCAATATCCAGCAAAAGCTTTTGCTCCTGCACAACAAGGACTCATAAAAAAAACCTAGATCAGTCATGCGAATTGTAGGAATCAACATGCTTCTTCATCATGCCTGTCTGTCTAAGATCGCAGCCTTTTGACATAGAAAGCAGAGTCTAGGGTTTAGGATTGACATGAGGAACACGCAAATGCTATGTAAATTCGAAAGAAACTCGAAGAAGAAGAAGAAGATGGTGATCAGAGCTGCCACAATAGACATGAAGAGATGCCATCATGCATAACTCCCAACGTCAGCAAGAAGGGAATGAGCGATCGCTGCAGTTGCAGAAAGTTGCAGCAAGCTGTGGACAACCACATGTACATATGGGGATTATTCTTACAATTGCAGGAAGATGTGAGGGAACTGTGTATGGCAGAAGTCCAGGGGTACGTTTCAGAGCTTTCTCCAAGGCTGTATGAAGCTCCTGCTGCTGCTCCAACTGTTTATGCAGAGCTGACACCTGCATGATGCACATCCTTTCCAAGCTTTTTGTCAGTCAATTGCAACGGGGATGAGGGGGTATGTGTGTGACATATGCAATTTAAGTGAAGCCAATAATATTGCAAAGCTCTGAAAAACCTTTCATTGAGTGAGTTCTGAATGAGCGGGAGGGGGAGAACTTTGAACTGACTTCATCTTCCAGCTCGGAGCGCAGCAACAATTGCTGAAGCGACACACTACTTCTTGTATCATAAAACACATCCTCCTCAACTGAAGAAAGAGAGCATGAGGTTCTTGCAGTTCCAGGCTGCTGCAAGCTATTATTGTCACGTGGAATAGCACAAGAAGAAGCGCTCGGAAGAATGTTTTGCTTGGACCGCATCATCATGTCTTTGGACTTGGGTAGTAGAACGGACCACTGAATTATGTGGCGCTTCCCTCCTCGTCCAAGCCCGTCTTCGACTTGTGTCGAGATCATCACATGCTGAGTTAATTTGCTTGAGAGAGCCGTGGACTTGGATCTCCCGAATTCACATCAATTTTCCACCGATTTCCATTCTCGCCAAACTTCAGGACCATGACCTCAATTCTGCTTTTCGTTATCTAGCTCGCTCTCACGAAGAGCTAAGCTTGACCCAATAATTCTTGAGATCTCCTTTGGAGGAAGGCACCCGCAATCAAGTGCTACAAACCAGAGAGAATCAGTCGAGAGAGACTCGACACAAAAAGAGTGTGTGTGTGCAAAAGGAGACAGAAGAGAGAGAAAAGCTTTGTGCATAGCAAAGCGAGAAGAGCTGAAAACAGCCTGATCTCTCTCCTCCTCTCACAAAAGCAACCCACGACATGTAGCTCAATCTTCAAAGCTAGAAGCTGATCATCATAACGATTGCCCCCTTGGTCAGTCAGTCAGTCCTTGGGGATTCACAAATACAAGCTTTATACAGTTTCAATAAGGCTACGAAATTTTTTCACATACTACTGCAAAACATTTGTGGATCTCGACTTCCGACACAGACTTCTTTGCACCCACGATGGTTAGCTCCATTGAAGCTGAAGATTAGTTTTTGTTTGAGAATCGAAGATAGAAAGACTCTCAATTAAGGGACCACAAAATCCCACACCACTCCTAATAAACATAACAAAAAAACACCAAAATTACAGACTCAGAACACCAAATAAGCACACCATTTTTCTTACATAGGTTTTCAAACGCTGAAAATCCAGAAGTCAGTTTTTGCCTCAAGAGTTTGAACATGCTTTAGAGCTCAAGAAGTTAGTTAAAGTTAGTTTTTGCTCAAGAGTCTGGACAAGCTTTTGAACTCAAGAAGGAAGTCAAGTTTTGCTCAAAAGTTTGCACAAGCTTTTGAGCTCAATAAGTAAGTTAGTTCTTGCTCATAGTTTCAAGAGGCGTGCGAGAAAGCTCAAGAAGTAAGTTAGTTTTTGCTCAAGAGATTCAATCGAACTTTTGAGAAGCTCAAGAAGTAAGTTAGTTTATGCTCTCGTGAGTTCAACAAGCTGTTGAGCACAAGAAGTCAGTTCAATTTTCCTCAAGAATTTCAACAAGCTTTCGAGCTCAAGCAGGTTGAGTTAGTTTTTGCTCAAGAGTTTTAAACAAATTTTGCTCAACGAGTTATATTGGTTTTTTGTTCAACAAAGTTTTTTTTAACTTATTGCTTCTGAGTTTCAGCAAAGCTTTTGGTCAAGAAGTTCGTATTTGCTCAACAGTTTCAACAAGTAACCAAATCTAATAATAAAAGAGTATGTCCATGGGCATCAGTAAAATGGCCTGTACACTGTACTCTCCATGAAGTACACCTTTCAAAATATAGCACATCTCAAAGCATTAGCCAATTTGGTACATCAATAGGTTTGGACTTTGGACACTACATACATTTTACACCTGTACATGTATATACCATACAGTGGCTTTCAGACGGCCTAGAAAATCAAAATGCCTGCTTCTGATTGATCAATCATAATGATTAGCCCAAGTGGTGGCATTTCAATACTCTCTCCAATTTTGCATATTTATGGGTTGTGCTAAGGAACTAATTGATGGTCTATATTGAATATGAAAAACATTGGTCATGAGTAGTGGGTGGACTTGCTCGTCATGCAAAACAAATAAAATTTTATATAATCGACGAGTGATTTACATATTTTGTGAAAATTTAATCTAAGTTGTGTGTGCATGTGTGTGTGTAGTATTGGGTAATAAACACTTATACGTAGGGTAAAGCCTCAAGGTGAGGCATTCCCAAAATAAGGAACCTACGACAAGGCGGTAAGTAGGCTGAGTCCAATGTCCAATCTGGCATTTTGAGAAGATTCTCCACACTGGGCTATACCTGGGTGAACCTTCTCATTGTCCTAGACATTGTAGATCGGAATTTGGAGAAGAGGGAGGGTTCTTACAATGAGTCCTTAAAACTGGGAGGAATCCTTCACCTAGGGTCCTTACACCTAGTTTTTAGAAGTGAGGTTCTTGCACCTACTCCTTAACAAGAAGGGATCTTACGCCTATGAGTAAGTGTAAGATCTCTCCCACCCCCCCGCCCCCGCCCACTTTTAAGGAGTAGACATTAGATTCCTTCTCATTTCTATGAGGGAGTTTCACAATTACAAAGTACCTTTCAAGTCCATTTAAGAAATTTCTGCAGTGTGTGTTAGCAGTGCCAAACTTTGCTTTTGGGATCAAAGCTGAAATTTTCAAAATCTTCAAACAGATGGCATCTTCCTTCCAGTGTGTGTGCATTTCAATTGGTTCGCACAGTACGCTCCCTTTTGACTATTATCACAAGAGGGTCAAGATTTTTTAAAAATTTGTTTGTATCTGGCAATTTGGTCTGCTTATAGTTTACCCTGCTGAAATATGCCATGTTTCTCCCCTGTTCTGTGGGGCCATGAACCTTACATCTTAGTACTTACATGACAAACATTTTGAGCAACATGGGTGATGGGTTACAACTACAAATTGATGGCTCCATTCAAATTCTAATCTACAGTTTATTTTGTCTTAAGCACTGAAAAAATCCTTGTATAGATGCTGTCCAGTGTTCTCAAGTCTAGACTCTTGTGTAACTACCAGTCTTCTTCTTCAAATGCAGGTTCAACAACTGAACAAATGCTAATGACCATTCAACAGAGTTATTTCACTGGCCATGCAACGGTAGCTACTTTCAGTCCAGTAGAAGGCCCTATGATGATGAGACCATTACCAGCACAAGGGCCTGCAAGAGGTGAACCCAATCCACGTGTCCTGATCCTAGTAATGCCCCTCATCCCAGGACCTTACTTGTTTTACAAGAAAGAGGCCAATACACGAGATCAAACAAGCCAGATGTTGTAGAATAAGTTCGTGAGATAATCCCGGATGACTTTATGAACCCATCTAGAGCCCACATTGCAAAAAGTAAGAACTTTCACAAAGTCTCAGAACTCTTGAAATGAAATATACCCTCCCTACAATGGAGGTAGATAGACATGCATCCACTTTACACTACAAATTTGGTGCATAAAATGTGAGAACCCTCTTTAAATTGAAGTGTTAAGGACCTGCAGTAAGAAGCATATACCAATTGGTATTGCAAAAGAGAGTTCATTTTTAGATAAAGGATTTGCAAAAAAATCTAATGTAGAGAGTCATGACAAGCTCTTATTCATGGTATCCTCTGGATCAAATTTTAAGATGCCAATACCAACAGCACTTCATTCTCTTTCATAGAGTAGGAAAGCTTCTAGTGTCCATAGTTGCTCTTATTAGAAGAAATTTCACAAAAATGTGGGATTTTTTTTTTGAGGTTGCAACCCATTCAAAGGTTTTCTTCAAAAAATTCTTAGAGGACCCCAGCCACATGGAAACCAACAAAATTCACAGAGAAGGACATCAGCTAAGGCTTGGCTTAATTGACATGGGCTGCTTCCTAAGTGCATTAGCAAGTTACTAGTTGTTAGTAATGTGCATGGTACTAGCTCTCTTTCCTGAATTCAGATCTCCAAGCTTCTGGAGGGGAGGAGGGTACATTATCTATGAAAGGCTTCTTCCTCAAATCAGATTGGAGATTTTTCCAATTTTGTGTTGTTCGGAGTTTGGACCTTGTTTTCATACCATGCACCAGATCAGCTGCATCCTTGGATCATTGGAATCTAGGGCTGGTACAATGACTAATCTTATGTGATCTTATAGTATTGAACACTGTGTTCTAAAATGTGATGTGGTCATGGTGCTGTAATAAAATCATGTGGACTAACTAATTTTACGGCTTCACTGAATCTACTTACTCTCAAACTGAGAGAGTCGGATTACTAGTGTTTCTGTTGGCTTGTCTTTCATCTGTAGTTCACAATAGTATTATTTTATAGTGTGTATCCTGTACAGATTGAAGAGGAAATCCACATAGCAACAACTTTACTTGAAGGCTGAATTGAATTGACAGATGGTGTGATGGTCGCTCTAATAATGAGTTGTAGTAGATAGGTGGTAGTTGATCCATCATCTCTTTTCTAGATAGACAAAATGTTCACAAGCTGTTTGTGAGAAGGCTCAACTTCCCCTCCTTACGATCGCATGCCATGACACCATTTATGAGAATTCAACAATGTCTCTTTCATTCAGCCACCCTTGTGTCATGTGCTGCCAGGTGCTACCCATGATCCTTCTTCTTCTGACATCATGGGGATTCCCTTGTGAGTGTGGGGCCATGTATGCTCATTCATATTTGCCTTTTCTCTTGAATCATTCATTCAATGGGTCGACCAAGACTATGCTAATTTTTTCTCTAAATTTATTTTTAAAATAGTAACACAAATCCATGCAACCCAAGGCAGCCACCAAAAACAAAAGTGCATTTGCAAATCTCAAATTCATGGTTTGAATTATGTGAGTTGGGTTAGTGTTAGATATATTCTTGTGGAAGCATTTTACCTGCCTAAAGAACCACAAAGTGCTTCCCTACCTACATAAGAATCACTTACATTCCCTAGTTTTTACTTACCTATAATACTTAACCACTTAAGGTGCTTTCAAACCTAATCTTAAGTCAGTGTTAAGTGAAAATCTAGGTGGCACACAATGTTAAATGGGTGATTGTTTAATGTTAAGTGAATATTAACTTAAACATAAAATCTTCATGGCAAATAGGTTTAGGTCCGAAATGACTAGCTTGGTGTTAGGGGACTTAATACTAGAGTCCTTCACACCAAGTGTGAATGCACCACACTTGTGTTTGGCAACACTAGAAGAGCAGGAGTTCCCCAAAATAACCATCCCTTGATGCCATATCAGGGACTCATTTAGGAGTTGAGGTTTGGAGCTTCTTTCAGGAACACCCCCACACTAAGGGAAATTTACCCCCAGGTAAAGCATTGGCAGAATTCTTTTTCAATTTTTTCCTTGTGATACCCAATGGACATCCACCGGGTATCATGAGAAATTGATCTTGAACTCTAATCTCTGGCCATTGAATGAAACCATCCCCAAATCACTTCATTTTCTCATTTTTTAATTTTTAATTTTAGGCGAAATTTCTCCAGTAAAAAAGAAAAGGCCGCCAGTTTCAGGATTCAAACAAGAGAGAGAGAGAGAGAGGAGTCCCAAGAAACCCTAAACCCACAAAACTGGGCGCAGTTCACTACTAGCTAATAGAGTTATCCGTAAAGTAACCCTGTCTTCACCCTGTCTTTGGGCCTCCTTTCACCCCCTATCCCCTCTTTCAGTGGTATCCGCAAAGTAAAGACTACTGCAAACTCTTAAGTAGCCATAGATGCTGCTGCTGTGTCAGAGCCGACGGCATCTCCTCATCATTTTACCTTTGAATGCATTTAGCATGCACAACTTGATTATGTTTTGCCCTGATTTAATGTTTGCTGGATTTTGTTGTTGTTGTTGTTGAGAACAGGAATTCGGTGACTGAATATTGGAAAGCATTTATTGGCTCTGCTTTCTTGTAATGGGGGAGAGAGAGAGAGAGAGACACTCTCTAGAGAACAATGTAGTTAGTTTTCATTTGGGCTTACATTTTGAGGAATGTTCATTAGGTGTTAACACTTTGAAATGTGAGTTTCATTTTCTGGGAACATCATTGAACATTTCTTATTATTCTGACCTTTTGCTGGTTTGAAGTTTGAACCTGCCATAAGGGCGGACAGATGATACATTTTAGGCTGAATGATGATATTCAGCTGATGATAGGGTTTCCTTAGGGTTTAGGGTTTAACCATGAGGGGGTTTATGATAAGCCTATTCCTGAGCCACCTGGTAAGTAGTTGATAGAATAAAAAGGGTCATTTGGACAAAAACAAGATTTTTTTTTTGGGGTGGGCGAGATGGGCAGGATAAATTTATTGTCAACATACAAGATATGTGAAGAAACAAATTTTTTTATCCCATATTCTTTTTTTTAAATGCCTCACCTCTTTCTGTTTTTTTCCCATGATACGTGCCCTGCCTCATCTTTTTCATTTCTTCATGTCATACGTGCTGGGTATCACAAAAACAATTGACAAAATTGTTCCCTTGTGCTTTACATTGGGTACCACCCAAAGAGTGAGGTGTTCCCAAAATAAGCACTACCACTGGTTCTGCATTGGGTGGGCGCTTATGTCAGGAATGCCCCATCACTTAGGCCATATCCTACAGTTTGTGCTGTGAGGGAGACATGGTCATGACACATGACTCATCATCCATAAGAATATTTAACCAAACATGGAATCTGCACTCAACTCATCCATCTACATTTTTCCACTAAGTGAAAGATATATTTGTTGATGTTTCTCACCAGTTATATATGTTAAGTTATAATGATTTAGCATTAAAACAAGCTTCCTTAATCTTCTTTTAAATCCACATATAATCAATTTTCCCCTAAGATTTTAATTGCCATTAACACCATGCATCAAGGCTGATCCCAAAAGGGCAACCGGATGGTTGTTACTTAACTACCCTTCTTGTTTGGGGAAAAGAAGCATACTTTGAAACAAGTATATTCAATTCCCCTTTATGGAAGCCCACTTTGATAGCGTCAAAACCCAAAAAAACAGGCAGGAGGAGGACATTGCAGGAACAGTAAATCTTTAGCCACCACTAAATATATCCCAATCTCCTTTTGCGAAATCATCCTTTATAAATCTCTTCTTGATTAGTTTAGATTATTAAGTGGCATTTAAGGAGCCTATTAGTTACTTTGGTTCCCTGACAACCTAACTTACTTAACGGCAACACGCCGGCCCATTCAAACTAGAGATGAATGAATGTACCACATCGTTTTAAGTAGAGTACATTTAATAGAGATATCCTGAAATTTACCCACTTTTCACCCTATCTTTGAGCCTCCTTTCACCCCCAAACCCCTCTTTCAGTGGTATGCGCACACTTAGTAAGGAAATTTTATTGAATCTGGATACGAAATGCTGACACTCAGCATTTAATAAACAAGGATCGAGCGTAATTATAGTAGCTGGACAGGTAGGAGCAGTGAAAATATATGTAGCAGCAGTGGAGGCGCTCAGGAAAAAAAGGAAAGATGGGATGAAACTCAATTACCACCAAAATTGATGGTATTTTGAGTTTGAACACCCCGCCCCCCGCCCGCCCTTCCCTTGAATGCTAACGTACATTTTTGCTAGTGGCTTTTTTAATATCACCCTGTTTATGACCAAACTCAGGGTTCTGGTGCTGTGTTTCCCTTACTTTACAGATATCTCTATTATATTAACAAAATTAAGCACTGATTATGCTCCCCTGTCTGAATTGAAATACAAAATTGTTGAAAATTCCTAATACGAAATCAATGAATTCTAATACAAAAACATGGCCCCTTATAACAATTGGGTTATGAGTACTTTTGGTGTTGTGTACAACTTTGACTCATGTAGGATGGTCATTACTTTTGGTTTTTCTGCACTCAATTGAGTCTTGTAGGATTCAATTTTGCATAAGTCATTTCAGCGATTGATTGAGTTGGTCCTTCGACACATTATTACTGAAGAAACAAGTTCAATGACAAATAGCATGCATACAAATTTATGCTTTAGCAAAGTATTGTGCATGCTATGTACAATTCAACATTAGATCACCCAATCAGTTTGTTCTTCCTCTTTGAAGAAGTCGTGGTAATAAACACTTTCAAGTGGAAAGAGTTAATGGTTTTGTTGAGTTGGAGCAAAACATTGTCAGTTATGATCAGCTTCGCTGGGGTGCTTGCTGCTCTTGGGGACTTTGATTACACCCAATCTTGCCATTTTTCAAGTTAAATTTTTTAAGTGCAAGATTCGTCTTTGTGTATTTTTGCAGACAACAAAGTTATCCCTAAAGTCATCCTCTGTCTGCCACCCAGTCTGAATCCTCTGTACAATCCCTTGTTTTTGTTATCTGTAAAGTCACTAGATCTAGAGATGAAAATTAAAAACTGGGGATCAGTCCAGAAGAGCAGGGTCCAAGTAAATTTTTTTTGAATTTATTTTTTGAAACACATCTGTTTGTTTGTTTATGGATCTGAACAAAATCTACAAAAACTTGTCTTCTGTGCACTTTCAGCACTTTTTTTTTATGGATTCCGCTACAAACCTTGTTGTAGAGTTCGTTTTTTTTTTTTTCAATTTAATTATGGGCTTACTCAGGATGACTTTTAGGGTTTCTTTTATATCGAACTATTTAACTGAGATTCTTTCCACTTAGATTTTCATTTTCATTTGAATGAGCTTTTCTCTCTTTTTTCCTCACCTTTTCATGTGACTCATTTTTTCTTATTTTCACTTTTGGGAACTCTTTTCTTTGTCACTATGGGGTTTCTCTCTTCTTCTTTTTTGGGTTTTTTATTTAGAGTTTTTCAATTTTTCTTACTTTCTTGTTTATAGGGTTTTTCATTTTTGCTTATGTCTGACACCATGTGCATGCAACATCGTATTGTGCTTGTAATTATAATTATAATTGTTAACACAAAAGATCTATTCAATGCAAATGAACTAGAAAACAATGTTGGGCAATCAATTACTTGAGGTGTTTGTCCAAATTGACGACAAGCAAAAACTAATCAACTTCATTCTATGGATGAAACATGACAATGTTACAATGTATGATCTTTTCATGTGAAATCTTATATATTAATTCACTACGTCCGTTTGTTTGTCTCACGGGGGTTTTGGGGGGTGGGGGAGGGAAAGGCCGGTGAAGCAACGGGCGACCGGTGTTAATCTATGACGGGGGTTGGACCACCACGGTTTCTGTGTACAAACCATCTCCACAAAGCATTGCAGCCATTCGAAGGGTAGGAATGACGGTCAGATCGCATCCCTCTCCCATCGCACCAGAAGCAAATATAAAAACCTTCCCTTCCCCCCCCCCCCACTACCGAAAGAACCGGCGGTTATATAGAGGAGCGTGTTTTTGAAAATTTTCAAAACTTTCGGGAACCAAGGTTCAAAATGTTAGAACTGGGGTTTTGGGTTTTTTCACGTCGGGTAAGGAAGTAAATACCCGGATTGATAACCTGAGGGTACACACGGCTGGTTTTGATACTCGCACAACGTCGGTCGGGACCACTGCGTGTTCGGGGTGGCTGGAGTGGCGTAGCCACGAGTGTCCGAAGGTCATGGGTACCACTAGTTGGAAGAAAAGTGTAATATGTAATGATGTAATTTCATTCCATTCTACATTAATGAGCCTATAAGTGATGAAATTTGATGGCCTACTAACGAAGAGCAGGCTACCCTTTATACACATATCCCAAAGTATTGATTATATTAGGTTCCTTGATGGGATTTTCATCACAATCTACAAGCCCTAGAACAATAAAAATTGTACAAAAAACCATTTAACAAACATGAAGATGTATTGTATGAACAATAATATAATTGTTTAACCAATGTGGATTTTTTTGTACATACTTAAACATCAAGTACCTTAGCTCCTACCATGATGTGACCATCCTACATTAATCAAAGTTGTACATAAATTGGCATTAATTTTGTACATGGGGATGAATATTTTGAATGTTTCTTAAGGGTCCAAGGTATATGGGTGAAGAGATGTTTGTGATGCAATGACTTGGGAAGCATGAGTTTCCATTTGGACATGATTTCGATGTAACATACAATAAAATTAAAGTATAGGTGGAATGGGGAATTGTTAATTTGAAGTAGAAATGGAAAACACTCATGAAATGGTTTGCTTCAACAAAACTCAATTATAATCATTTGTTTGGACATTAATTTGAAGTAGAAATGGAAAACACTTGTGAAATGACTTGCTTCAACAAAAATTCAATTATAGTCATTTGTTTAGACCTACAACTCTCTTGACTAATTTCATGCACAAACATTGTAGAGACTTCACATATGAAATCATTGAGGACCACAAAATGACCTATCTTAATACAATTCAAATCAAGGCTTCTAATTATAAATCCAACATTTTTTTTCACCTTTGTTTTAAATTTTACATTCGTCAAAATTTCAAGGTCCTTAGTTGCCTTGAAATTGTTAACATTAAATTATTTCTTCTTATTTATGTTAACTTCAATTTTACCCTTGCTAAAGTTGTATGGTTTTCATTATTGAACTACATCTCTTGCACTATGATAATAATTTCTTGGATTGCACTTATAACAATATCACCTTCATCATTGTTTTGTCAGTTGGAATAATCGAAAAGCTTGGGCTTAAGATAATTCATGGGGTTGAAGCAAACTTCATCTATTAAGTCAAATGTATAAATAATTAAGAGGGGTTGGTACAATGGGTGGGCTAAATGTACCATCAATCAAAATTTACCACATTTTGACAACATTTGGGTGTATGTCCATATTTTATCTTTAATCATGCTAATGCATCATCACACTCCAACACCACCTTTTCCCAAAATTAGTTATTCAATTTGTCCTTTTGAAACAAATTATCAAGATATGCACAAAATTAGGTATGAGCTATGTCATTTATTTCTTGTCTCTTGAATATAAAGCAAAATGACTATTGTAATTTGTGGCCATGGTGTTCAAATGGAAAAATTCCATAATCATTCGTGAAGCTTTTCCTTACGTGTCACCTTCACCTTCAATTGATTAACCACAAATTTACGTTTTGCATCCAAATCGAATGAGCTCCCTTGCACCATCATCTTCATCTTTCCATGATCATATGCCATGCCTAAAGTCATTTCCACACAATCGTTTTTTGCAAAATGCACAAAATAGCCTAAAAAAAACTTTACGGATTCATTTACCTAGATGCATAATTCTTTTAAAACATTGTCCCCTAAAAACTTAATTTCTAAAAACATGGCTTTCTAAAAACATAAGTTTTTGAAATTTTGCTCTTTGGAAACATAATCAAGATACATAGCAAAAAACTTCTAGCTTACAAATGAGGCCTACAAACCTCACAACTTCATTACATAGCCCAATGCAAGTCTATCCAAACAAAAGGGTCTATCCACATTCTAAAGAATTAGAATTCAATCATAAAAAAAGTTTGCAAACCTCATAATTGTATTACCCAGTTATGAATGTTTAAGCAATACGGTCAAGGTACGTAACAAAGAATCTAAATTCAATCACAAATTTAAGGTTTCCATACCTCAATACTTAATTACATAGCCCAATTACAATCTATTTACACATCAAAAAGTCAAGATTTAATCACAAAGAGGAGCTACATATCACCAATTAAAAGAAAAAAAAGTCTATCCATTCAACAACACCTTCTACAAACATATCCAAAACTCCATTGCCTCTAGGTGCATTCACATTATTAGGAACCAAAAGCAACACAAAGACAATGTCTTTATAAAGAATGGATTAAGAAATCAAGTTGACATGGTATAATGCAATTGGTCATCCATGGACAATATTTTTAATTTCATGATAAATATAATATAATGGCAAAAATTAATTACTATGACCTAAAAATATGCTACATTATATTATTATGTAAAGGTTTATTAAAAAAAATTCTTATAATATGTCATTTTCAAATAAATTCAAGACCTTTTTAAAATATTTTAATCGTCAAAAATACTAGTTATAAACAAATATTGTGTTTTTGCATCCCATGTATTTGTTATTATCATCTTTTGTTTTGGATTTTAACAACATTATACACAAATAAAGGACCTATGCAAAAAAATTACAAGATTTTATAAATGCATCAAATTCCAAACCATATTTCCCAAAAAACAAAACAAAACAAAACACAAATGGTTTTTTTTTAATTTAATAATGTGAATACGCCCCATTTAGAAGAAAAATTGTATGTCCAAGTTATTACACCCTAAAATGTATTATCTAAGACTCTTAAAGGTTTATAAAGTTCCAATTCACAAGCAACAAGGTTTTTCCAAATTGGTACATTGTAAAAAATATTATTGAAAATTCATCAACCTTTACATAGTTCCCATTCACAACGAAAAGGGTCTATCCAAGCTATTTAATATACCCTAAAAAATATCCAAAACTCCTCAACCTTTACAAAGTTCCCATTCATAAGCAAGAGGATTTGTCCAAGCTACTACACCCTAATAAACATTATCCAATATTTTTCAACTTCAAGAAAAGGTCCAATTCACAAGCAAAAAAGTTTGACACATCACAAAAAAATGGGTATTTTCGCCACTCTTGACATATTGCAAACTACCAATTTGACAATTGAAAGTGTTGTCCAAGCTACTACATCCTAAAATACTTATCCAACATTCCTAAGCATATATAAATGACCAATTTCAACAATGAAGGTGTTGTCCAAGATATTAGTGCTTGAAATGTCATATCCAACATTCTTGACCAATTGTAGTTTCCAATTTGACAAGTGAGGGTGTTGTCCAAGTTATTAAAGCCTAAGATGTCATATGCAACACTCTTAACCCTTTATAGATGGCTAATTTGACAAGTAAAGGTGTTACCTAAATTATTACACCTTATCTAAAATGTTATATGCAACATTAATTTGAACTATCTACAAACCACCAACTTGACAAGTGAAGGTGATGCCCAAGCTTTACACCCTAAGATGTCATATGCAACACTTTAAACCTTAAGTACACCAATTTAACAAGTGAAGGTGCTATCAACCTTAAACTATCATACCCAACATTCTTAACCTTCTACAAATGACCAATTTGAAAAATGGGGGTGTTGTCCAAACTAATACAACTTAAGATTTCCTTTTCACCACTTTAGATCTTGACTTTTTGTAAAACACCAATTCTACCCTAAAATATATATGTCCAAGCTACTACACCCTACAACCACCTTTCCACCATTCCACTATTTGTAGATAAGGCCCATCCTCGTGCATATATTTTATTTAATTATTAAAGATGAAATCAAACAACAAACAAATAATTTATCCTCACACCTTGGAATAATACCTTGTGTAATACTCGCAATTCACATGAAGGCCAAATTTTACAAAATTGAAGGTTCATAGTGCTTTAAATATACACAAACAACATTAGTGTGCATAGGGATGCCATTCTTTTGGATGGTTTGGGGTTCATTTGACTCATTTGGAATATTAAAAATTATTTTTTAATAAATTGACTTGAAATTTCAAATTTTAAATGACTTGGGTAATCTTTTGATATAAAATTTGAAATGAAAAATCTTTTTTAAATGAGTCCTAAGTTGTCTTAAAGTTGAATGCGTCTCATAATTTTGGTGTGTATGTCGTAACCCTAGCCTTGAACTTGCGACCAAGGCAAGGGTTTGCAAAGGTGCGAACCAAGATTAAGCTCGGGAATCACATTTCATGTTCCCAGAGTGCAAAAGAGTGTGAGGGAATGAACACTCACACTCCCAAGTGAACTCCCATTTTGGGAGTTGGAGTCCCAATGGACTCTTAAATTTTCAGAGGGCGATTGCAAAGATCAAAATTCATTGGATTGAAACATTCCTTATATTATTAAAAAGCTCTTGGAACATAAATGTATAAAATGGGCTTGCATGACCCATTTGGACACCTAAAACATAAGTTATAGCCAAAAAAGGGCAGGAGTCATATTGGCAATTTGATTCTTGACCACTAAAAATTAAGAATCACCCTAATTTCCTTGCGTGCAGTGGGCGTGAGACATAATGTTGAATTTTTTTTTACGAGGGTTACAACTGTGCTTTAGACTTCATCTCAATCGAAGGTTTTCAAACAAAGTTATGGGCCCCCAAACTCATGGGAATCCTAACTTTGGGAATTTCAAGACTCCCACTTGGGAGTCCCGAAACAAAATGCCATTTGGATGTTAGTTCCGTGGCCAAGCATAGAATATACTATAAGGGGGAAGGTGGTGGCTTCTTCCAAGTCTGGGCCGTGGTGAGTTTTGTGAGTCCGAGTTTGCCCATGGTTCATCCTAGCACCAAAAGTGTTCTAGCTGTCATGCTCGTACATGGCTCCGTACATGGCCTCATACATGATGGCCAGTTCGGGCATGCCCATGTGCACTTTTAAGGTTGATGTACAGTCTTACGCGACTGTACGTTATTAGGTACTTAGGGTTTCAGTTGGTTGGCAGTAGTATAAAAAGCAAAGCCCTTCCTTTCTTTCTTTAGTTTTTTTAGAATTCCTTTGTTAACAGAATTTCCTCCATAATAAGCTAGGATTTCTAGATGTTCATGGCAGCCATTGCATGGCCACTGTCTACATACATTTCATTTTCTTCTTTCTTTACAATTCAATTCTAGAAAAACTCCATTTTCTATGCTTCATGTTGAAAGCCACATATTTCTTTTGTTTGTAAGTTTTTGAGTTATCGTTGTTGTTGTTACTATGAGTGTTATTATTGTCGGAGGGTGTTGGTGTTGCTGCTACTCGAAAGAACTTGCGTTGGTATTAGAGGGAGTTTGCATGTTACATTCCTACCAACCAACAAAGTCGAGTCTTTGAACAAGTTTCAAAACTCCCCCTCCCTTTCTTTTTTTTTCTCTCATGTGGCAGCTAAGAAGTAAAAAAAACAAAAATTTAGGCGGCAGCGGCTGCCATCGCTGCAGAATAATTAAGCACCATTTGCCATCGCTACCGCATTCCCGCAACGTGAACTTTAGCGCCACAGCGCGTAGCATCGTGTTATAATGTCGCAGTGTTGCAAGTTGTGGCAGTGCTACAGCTCGTAACATTGCGATGCTATGGCATTGTCGCAACGCCGTAACAAATTTCAGTAATGTTGCAACACCATTGTTGTGTTGCAGCGTTGTGAATTGCAGCACCATTGTTGCATTGTGAGCAGCAATGCCACCATCGCAATAGTAACGACCGACCTTAGTTCGTCGGACGTCCATCCGACTTCCATCGGATGTCCTTTCGACTCCTGTCCGATTTTCGTCGGACGTCCTTTCGACTCCTGTCCAACTTTCTTCAAATGTCCTTTCGACTGTTGTCCGACTTCCGACTTCCATCGAACGTCCATTCGACTTTTGTCCGATTTTCATTGGACTTTCATCGAATGTCCGTCCAACTTTTGTCCGACTTTCGTTAGAATGCCGTCATGCATCTTGCCGTCTGACACTTTGTCGTCCTACCACATTAACGTCTTGCACTTAGCTGTCCTGCGCTTTGCCATCCTGCATCCTATTGTTCTGTCATCCTACCTTTTCATCCGATGTCTGTTTGACTTCCGTCCGACCTTCGTCTAATCTTCATCCAACTTTCATTGGACATTCATTTGACCTTTATATGACGTTTGTTTGTCACGGGTCATTCCGAACAATGCACTGTATTCTTCAAACTATACGTTGTGTTAGAATTTTGTAGTTAATGTTTTGTGCTATCACAAGATTTTGGGGCATGGGACAACACCATGTTTTCGGATGACAAGAGCACTACCGCTCAGCCAAAGCCCAGGTATCAACTACGAAATAACACATAATCCTTTGATTCAATTTCTTTAAGTTGACGATTTTCATGACAGTACCATCAAGTGTTTATAGCAGCACAATCATCTAGTACAACTCCTACCAAGAATTTAGGTTGAGGTTACACTACATCAACGATACATCAAAATCCATTAGGAAAGGTTCATCAGTGGGGTACACCTGTTGCCGCACCTATTTTCACACCATCACCGTATATTCCGTTAGAAGTTGTGACATCAACACCCATATACACCATGGAGGTCAGCAGTTCCTCTAGGAGAATTGAGAAGTTCAACGGAAGGCCACGTACTATTTCTTTGAGGGAATTCAAGGCATCTTTCTCAACTGTGGTTTGTGAATTAAAGTTCAAATATGGCGTTAATTACACTAAGGCGTTTGCATTCAAACAATTTGCCCGTTATGTGCACTATGAGGCATTGGATGTTTACGAGTAGCATTCTGTAAGGATTTTGGGCGTCACCCAAATTTTCAATCCAGCTTACGCCATAGCCATTGCCACCACCTCTCAAGCCGCATTGTAAGTTGCAATTGCACATCATGGCACTCTGCCTAATAATGTAGACCCAATACCTACCTTAGTAAACCTTTTTCCTCAACAACTCATTGTTGCTACCGCAAACATTCCTCCCACCACTGATGCGCCAGCTTTTGCTAATCCAGTGGGGGAATTCTTTCGAATTTTTGACCTGGAATTTCTAGTTAAAAGTTTTGAAAAAATTCTGCAGCTCGCCACCTTCTCTCGGCAGAAAGATGAAACCCTCAAGATGCTCTAAAGGAGGCTTCTCAAACTCAAAAAGGATACCCAGAGCATCACAGACCTGGAAGCTGCCCACTGGTATCTTCATTCGTTGGAAGGTACTCTAACACTCCACGCGTAGGTTTTGCAACGGGTTTTTGCAAAATTTGGAAACTCGTACATTTTGCTGGATGTGTACAACATTTCCGAAAAGCTGGAACTAACTCATGCACACTATGAGGCCAGTACTATGAGGCCAGCATCATGTTCAAGGCTTCAACCTACACCAGCTACGCCAACTAGATCATCACATTCTTCTTCAAGGACTAAAACGATGCACTCGGCTACATCCATCTTACTTTCTTGCAACTACTATGGCAATCCTGCCCACAAAGCTAGTGAGTGCAACATTCCTTTCGAGGATCTCTTTTGTGATTATTGTGGGAAAGACGGACATCAGGAATTTGTTTATTTTGCCAAGTTTGGAAAGCGGAAGCAATTCTGATTACAACGGCAAAATCTACCAACATCTTCCGTTGTCCCTCAACCAAAAGCCAAGGCACCTTAGCCTTCCACTCATGTTTTGCCCACCAAAGGTAATTCTAATAAGAATGTTAAGAAGGAGCATAATGCTAACAAGAGGGAGGTGCTTCAAGCCCATGCAATTCAAGTTCAGACTTTACAAAATGAACTCGAATCATTGAGGGCCCAACTTGCTAATTTAAAAAGTAAGTCCTCCCAACCAACTAGTCATGCCCAACCTGTGTAAGGTTCAGGATCACGAGAAGGACCTCCTAGGTCGTTCTATAGCCTTCCACACGATGCCATGGTTGGGGAGTATGTTATTTCCACTCCACATAATTTTAGTCTCACACCAGAATTTGCTACTTCTTTTTGCCCTTCCTATGTCGCGGCACAAGAAGCTAGTGTGGCACCCAGAGTTTCTACCACTAAGCAAGTAATTCAAACTGATGGACTCACATCTAATTCAAGTCCTATTACTAAGGTTAGAGGAGTTCGAGCAGTCATGCCATAATCTTTTCGTCCTCTCAACGTGGAAGAAGAACGCACCTTGTTGGCGAGGGGGGAGGACACTACTACACCACAAGCTGTTAGGCCATCAAATTTTCGTGTCCCAGAAGTACATGTACATCAGGAAAACACACAATTTTCCACTGATCAGCTTATGGAATGCCAATTTCAAATGCATGAAGTGGCGCAAAAACTTGTGAATACACCATTGTTTAGTTTTCAAGATTTGAAGCTAAGCATCAGGGACATAATTGCAATATTAGAGGGTACCTTGAACACCACATCAGGTCTTCTACCAATCCCTGATCCACATGCTACAGAGGTCCCATCCAACACCTTAAAGAAACATTCAATTAGCTCACATGTTGCAGATGGCGTTCGTAATCTGGTCGCTAGTTTTAGCATGGTTAAACTAATGGGCTTTCCTACCTCTGATTCTACATTCACATATCAAAAGGGAGTTCAGAACACCTCACTTGTGGATTTGTTACTCAGCAAAGGTGTTGTGGATAGCCATTCTTTCCATAAAGTCTTTCACTCATTTCCGAAGGTGGTGCTTAGTGAGAGAACTTCCATTGCCACCGTAGTTGCCATTATCGACAATACTGGGTCAGCAATCCAAGTGGGAGGACATACACCCAGAGTGGTACTTCTTGAGACAGATGCCCGACTAGTGATTCTTGGAGTTTAATTCGCTAAGAAGATGGGCATGCTGGACTCCAAATTACGGAAATCTATGTGGCAGATTTGCACCGCTAGTGGGAGCGTAGAGGAGATACTTGGGGAAAGCTCGGACTTGATTGCACTTAAGTTCAATGAAGGTATAAATCAGGAGTTTTGCTTACAGGTCAGATCTTTAGTCACCAATGCCACTAGTTATGATCTGCTCATTGGGCAAGAGGCCCTATTTCCACCAGGTTTCACAATTGACAACTGGTTCAAACATGCGTACTACCAAGTGGATTAGGAAACTAATGGCCACCACCTAGGATACATACTCCTTGATTTTACATGGGAACCATAGTCCTATGGCTCACCATTGTATGCTCAAGGAAGCACACACCATTTCCTACATCCAACAAGCTTGTCATGAATGGATAGAGGGAGATGAGGAGGACATAGCTTACGCTCAAGCTACTGAAAGCTTGAGGGTGGTTCCTACTGACATTCAACATGGACCAGAGGTTTTACAGAGGTTCAAAATAGCCCACAAGCCCTTGGTCAAAGCTTTGTTTAGTTTTGAGAGCATGGAGAGCCATGGTGAACCAATTAAACCATTATTTCGTCAGCTAGTCACTTGGACACCACCTAAGGAAGGGAGTACATTACTAGAGCTCTTTGGTGGTATTGGTACAAGTCTCGAAGCCTTACTATAGTCAGGGATGGTGGTTCGGAGGTATTTTTACGTAGACATTGATCCTATTGCAAAGTAAGTGGCGGCATCAAGAATGAAGGAATTCACAACAAGATTTCCATAACAGTTTGCAACCACCGCATGGAAAGCTAGTTTCACATTTTTGCCCTCTGACATATAACTAATTCAGAAAAAACATATGGAATTACTTAGCCCTGTCAACCTCATCATTTTAGGTTGGGAGTGTCAAGGATTTTTAGCGGCTAGATTTGGAGAAGGCTTGAGTGACACAAGATCTAGTCTTTTCACGAACATGATACGATTGATCACCTGGGATCAACCCATTTCTCCTACACTTAGTTATGTAATTGAGAACACCCCTTTTTAGCTTGATCAAAGGGAAAAAGTCCAGGAGCACTACACACTGGTCAAGCATTACCTTGGAGAGTCGCTCCTACTTGATGCAGCACAATGCGGTTCCTATGCGCACCAGCTGCGCAACTAGTGGACCAACTTGGCACCACTCTTAGTTCTGCAACTAGCTTTGAAATACACTATCAGAAACCCCAACCTACATGTTTCTCACATATTGGATGATCAAAGTTCTTGCCAACCAGTTACAAGGCAAGAAAAACCTCCTTGGTTTCCTATGAACACAATAGGAAAACCAAGAGGTGTTTGGCCCACCTTTGTCTCCTTCCCACGAGCACATGCCTTTCAAGGAGATGGACCAGGCCTGGTGTATTGTCATGCTTCAACCACTTGGGATGAACCAAGCCCAGAAAAAAGAGAAAAGGCTATGGGGTTCCAAGCTGGCACTATTAGTCACATTAAGGTGACTAGATTGGAGCGTAACGCGCTACTAAGGAGAGGCATGGACCTGAACTCCCTTACATGGTTGTTGGTAACTTGTGTATTCTTTCAAATGTACACAACACCAACACTGATTCAATCAACTTGCAGTTCTAGCAATACAGCCACATGGCACCCCAACCAAGTACACTTGCCTATCTTCAACACTCTACATTTCACTCTTAGTGTTGGGGGGGAGGAGGTACCATGTAATTTGACTCAAGTTGTGTCTAATACACCTGGAGGTACATC
>Ga0116231_10000268_pt1 | contig 81040 bp, 62 predicted proteins | sample S1TSphgellanicum_2_FD_89695 | JGI IMG/M metagenome (GOLD analysis project Ga0116231, IMG submission 89695) | Host-associated microbial communities from peat moss isolated from Minnesota, USA - S1T2_Fd - Sphagnum magellanicum MG | ecosystem: Host-associated > Plants > Peat moss > Unclassified... | reverse complement strand
TTTCTCAATTTCTTTAAATTTTTTTTTTAGCCACCGTGCGAAAATTCACCAAAAAAATTCACCCCCCTCTACAATTTTTTTTTTTTTTTTTCCTACTCTGGATTTATTTGCTGTGACCTCCCATGTAATTTTTCCTTCTCCCCCCAGGCTGCTCCAATCATAGGCACTGGCTGGGATGAACCAGCACCTACACTGGTACACTCACTTCGAGAGAGAGGGCTCTTAGACGATGTCTTTGTCGATTTAGAGACCCTGATTTTGTCTAAGATTGTCTCCACCCCAAAAGCTGAAAAAAAATGCTTTCTGTTAAAATAGAATATTTTTTATGATCATTGTCCCCACCGATAAATGATAAAAGGCCCTTTAAACACTCAAAGACCATTTAAGTCTATATCTGGACCAGTAATAATCACCATTCAAATCTGTGCTAACTTTTACACATGTTAAAATGACCAATGCAAATGGACATAAATACTGGAGAGGAGCATGAATAACACTACCCCGCTGCAAGATTAAGCAATGGGTGATACCGGAGAAAGTGTTAGTGGTGGTGGATGATGTTGATAAGGCGAAGAACCTTACATCTTTGCAACTTCTCATTGAAAAGGTTACCAAGAATGTAACTTCTAAAAGCAAAGTACTTACGAATTGTCAAAATTGGCAAATTTTGAAATATCATGTAAGTGAGGATTGAAAAATGGTCATGAAATATTTGGAGGAAGAGCAAGCAAGGGCACTATTTATGTTCCATGCATTCAATAATGCAAATCATGTTCCAAAAAAGAATTTCAAAAATATATGTATGAAAATTATAAATGTTTTTGGGGGGCTCTCTTTAAGTCTTAAAGTATTGGGTTCTTTTCTCTCCGATACTAAAGAATTGGAAATATGGGAAGGTGCATTGAACAAATTGAAAAGTAAGCAAAGTTTCATTGGGGGCCATGATAATGAAAAGCTTTGGAATAAATTGAAGATTTATAATGAGTACTTGGGTAAACAACATCAAAACATGTTTTTGGATATTGCTTTTCATTTTGTTGGGTGGTTTGAAACTAAATATAATTTGTCGAGTGTGGAGTGAAAATTATTTAAACCCAAAGTTTGAATTACAAAATTTACAACATAGATCTTTAGTCCAATGGGCAAAAGATGGAATCTTGTACATACATGAACAATTACGAGACATGGGTCAAAATATTGCAATGGAACTTCCAATTATGAATTGATTTATATGGAAATCAAATAAGTCAAATTTCTTTTTACAAAGGATGAAGTTGTTACCGTACTATTTCAATCTTACAATTTTATTTTGATTTCCTATGATTTTTTTAATGTCCATAACCAAATGTTTTAACTTTGAATTTTTATTTTATAAATACATGTTTTCCAAGTAAAAAATGGCATTAGGATCAAATGTTCTTTTATATTGATAATCCTTTTGTTTTCATTTCATGTGATAGGTGGTGGAAAATTTAAAAGGCATGTCATTGAAAAAATGTGTCGATTTGCTTACTTTTTCCCAAATCAGCTCAAAGGGATTTTACAACCTTAGGTTGGTTCACCTAACAAAAGTTTCACCAACTATAGTGGAAAATTGCAGCCAAAGGAAAAAAATTGAATAATGTAAAATGGTTGTGTTTCTCAAAATGCATGATTCGAAAGTTGCCAAGTAATTTGTTTTATTGTTTACAATTACAAGTACTTAATTTGGAACAATGCCAATGTTTTTAAAAAAAACTTTCATCTATTGGCCAATTGAAAGCATTCCAAGAATTTGATTTGAAAAGGTGTCAAAGCTTACAAAATTTGTCTACATCTATTGCCCAATTGAATGTACTCCAAAAGTTTGATTTGTCAAGGTGTTCTAACTTGACAACACATTATTTGCCTTCAATTGTGAGCAAAATAAAGCATCTTCGTCACATTTGACTTGTTTTAAGCAATTAAAGAATTTTTAGTTGCAAATTATTGCTTATGACTAAAATTTAGTCGCAAAGACTAGTTGAAAATACATGTTTTTCTTCTGATACATACATGAACAATTATGAGACATGGATCGAATTATTGCAATGGAATTTCCAATTCTGAATCGATTTATATGGAAATCAAATAAGTCAAATTTCTTTTTACAAAAAGATGAAGTTTTCACCATACTATTTCAATTCTACAATTTTATTTTTATCTCCTATGATTCTTTTTGAAGTCCAAAACCAAATGTTTTAACTTTGAATTTTGATTTTATAAATACATGTTTTTTAATAAAAAATGGCATTAGGATCAAATGTTCTTTTATCTTGATAATCCTTTTGTTTTCCTTTCATGTGATAGGTGCTCGAAAATCTAGAAAGCATGTTATTGAAAAAATGTGTCAATTTGCCTACATTTTCCCAAATCGGTTCAAAGGGGTTTTGTAACCTTAGGTTGGTTGACCTAACAAAAGTTTCACCATTTATTGTGGGAAAATGAAAACTAGGCGTTGCCGGTCCATCGTACCGTAACACTTTTTAATGTCAAATTTCGGAAAGCACAAAATTTCCATCCAAGTTTTTTTTATTGTCTCGAATGTCGTATGATATCCTTATGACAAACAGAATCTATGTAAGGAATTGGAAAAGAGCGGCTCATAAAATTTATCAAAAATGAATGCATCTAAAGGCGAAATTTGAATAATGTTAAGTGGTTGTGCTTCCAAAAATGCATGATTCGGAAGTTGCCAAGTAATTTGTTTTATTGTTTATGATTATAAGTATTTGATTTGGCACAATGCCAAGTATGAACTAACAAAGAAAAACCCCATACCATGATCAACTTGGTATGTGCAAAAGTCAATATTAGTCCAATAGTGGTTGAAAGTTCAAACCTCTTAATGGAGTAGCATGTAGGCTTATATACATGTTCCATTGAGGGGTTTGAAATTTGAACCAGGGTTGGACTACAGTTTATTCGTGAGATTACAAACTTTGCTATTGTTCAAGGTCTTGTGAGAAGTAATTTGTACAAACATGGGGCAAACACAAAAATGTGTGATTTGAGGTTTTACAAAGGAAAAAAAAGCACGGTGAAATTCAATTCCGTTCAAATCGAAGGTCAAATGAGTTTCAACCTACATATCTTGGCATTGCTAAGAGCACAACAAGGTGCATGGAGGTTTTCAAAGCAAGAGAGATCATTTGAAAAAACCTTAAAGAACTAACAAGGTTTTTTTTGAAGAACTTTGAAAAGCCTTTGCTAATTCTTCAAGCTAAGAGTTCTAGCAAGGTTGGAGGTTTTTAACAAGCAAGGTTGATTTCCAATTTTATATTCTCTAGGCAAGTGTGTGCATCTTGTGTGTGTGCAAGGTTAGAGTATTTTGAGGACAAATTTAATGTAATTGAATACATTAAAGACTAAAGGACATTAAAATTGTCCTTAAAATCCTAGCTTGTTTGGTCGGGGGTGTTTATACTCCATCTTCTATCTCACACCTACTTAATGTTTATTTTTAAAATCCCAAATTGAGGTGAACACCCCAAACAAGGGATGAACCTTTTCATATTAGAAAAAACCTAAATTAGAGTCTCTTTCAATGGATTCACCCACCTTCAATGCACTCTTGTGCGCAAGTTAGAAACACTAAAACAAAAGTCATCATTGTTCACCTTGCCTTTTTTGTCATTGTAAAACCTTGGTCATATATTTTCATGTTCATGCCTTGATTGGCTTGAACTAGCCCATTTGGCAAAGGCTTACAACCCTTTTATAGATAACTTAATTACCATCTAATTTGAAAAGGTTACAACTATACCTATATTTATTCCTATGTATTAAAAAAAAAAAATTCTCATCAATACAAACCTTTTTTTTTCCTTGGCATGAAATGTGTAGAATTCATAGTTCTAAGATAATATCCTATAGAATTAAAATCATAAGAAAATTATGCAACAATCTTAACATAATGTTTGAAATTAGTATTCAAACCCACATATGTAAGGAGCATTATGGATGAAATTAAATGAAAGATGTGAATATGGAATTGACTTAACCTTAAGACTTACTCTCATTTAAATCCTCATTTAAATTTTGGTCAAGATTTTAGATTTGGATCAAGAATCAACTAGGATGGATGTGGCTTCAACAAATTGACACATAAAAATTTCAATCAAACATAAACAAAATTAAGTTGAAATTAGTTCAAGATTAAACTGAAATCAATTAAAAACATCATATCAATTTTTTATTTATTATAATAAATGTATCATCTTTGAAATATTTTTATTAAACATATAGACCAAACTCACACCAAGATGACCACATCTAAAACAAATCGAATAGATGATTGAAAACTTTAATCATTTATTTAATCACACCCCTTCATGACCCCTATGATTGCATGCATATCTTTAAATGTGTTTCAAGCTTTATTTGAGTATTCATGTCCTTTAAATGTACCAATTGCAAACAATGACGTAATATTGTCTTTAATGAGGAGTATGCCTCCTACTTATAAAAGTTTTATAAGTTTTGTTGGACAACAACCCAATATTGTTTTATGAATTTTTTATTGTAATTTAAAATTTGATGAAATACATCAACTTAAAGTATGGCTACATTTGGTGTTAACTCTAATGTTCGGATGTTAAAACTAACCACACTAGTCCAAACTTTAAATATTAACTAACTTTAAATCTTAGGTGGCATATGACATGGCATTGATCTTAAGATGGTGTTAGTAACCATTGCTAAAATTAAAGTTTGAAAAAAAAAATTTAATATTAATTAAAGTCCTTAAAAATGACAAATAAACTCATTGTTTAGCATGTGTCGTTACCTATTATTATTTCATTTTCTCTCTTTCAAAAAGCGAGAAAAATTTACTTTTGTAAATGTGAACATGTGCAAATTCTTAAAAGATAACACAATGTTAGTTACTAATTATCATCATGTGTGGACATGTTGAAATATTGTGTAGGAAGTTGATGGTAACTTAGAAGGTTAAAACTTGAGGGGGTATTGTGATTTATGGCACTTTGTTGGTGTTAGGATGAAGTTAACTTGCAAGCCCTAAGCACCAAGTTCTAATACCTTTAGTATAGATTGTGAATGGATTGAATTTTGTTTAACCAAGAAGTGGGAACCTAGTAAAGGATTCATACCTAGTGTTATTCAATACCCATAAGCAATAATACATATAATTTCACTAGATGTGAAATTATTGCTTACATAAATGACATACGAGCTCTTTCAAATATATCGATAGTGACCATGATAAGAAATTTAGGCATTAATTAGACAAGTTTTCACATGTCTAATTATTATTTTTAGCTTCATGGCCTTGTAAAATAATTTAGGATTCAACAAAAAAAAGAAACAAGTGATAAAAATTGAATATTTTGTTGAACATAAAACATTACATCTTGTCATCGATGGGTCTTTTTTTTTTTCTTTTTTCTTTTTTCAATTTCTTGAAATAAGAGCAAGCAACAAGCAATTCATTCCAAGGTAACTTTAGAATTTATTGAAAAGTTTTAAAAAATTGTCTCAAAGTTTTGTCCAAACACAAACAAAGTGCCAACAAACTTTTGTAGGCAATCAAAAAATGACAACAAATTTAAATAACAAAATTAGACCCCAGTGGGTTACCGTGAAATGTGTAAATGATTTCTCTCTTGGAAAGTTCTAGTAGAATCAAAGAGGCGCCATGTTGTGAAGTATTGTTTGCAAATCGCTCACAAATCATGAGCAGCACGTGCATGTTATGAAAGCTGTTTGCTTGAGAAATCACCAAGAATCATGAACAAGTGTCAGAGAAATAACCAATTTGATTGGAGAATTCGCCTAGAATCAGGAGCAACTGGCGGCTGCCACACATGTTTGCAAAGTTTTGGTTGTTTTTGGAAATCGCTTTAGAATCAATCATACAGGCTTGAAAGTAGGGGCCTTATTTTTCATCCCGGAAATTGACTCATATAGTACTCGAGGAACAAACTCTCTGTATGGATCCTCCTTGCGCTTCTCCTGGAGCATCATAATTGGTCAAATCAAATAGCAACTGATGTCAAAACTTTGGCACAAACGTATATCTCTCATGCAAGCACAATTGCAAGATAATTGTTTTGATGTGAAGACAAAACAATGTGCAACCAAAACCAACATAACTGAAGTGCTGGTAGCGTTTTAAAGATGGAAGTATAAAATTCTCTAGAAGATTTTTCCAGCTTCAAAAACACATGAATCAAAGGAAGAATTTGCAATGCAGAAGTAGACTAAAAAAAATGTGCGTCACGGAAGCATGTGGCAATCAACAAAGTACCTGTAAATATGCTAGACCATTCTCCACTTCGCTCTTCACATGGTGGTAAAGACGATCTGCCTCACCCTTTTCTTGCAGCTCCTCTCTCCTATCTGCTTTCAAGCAAAACAAGCAGTTCATCACATAATAACGACTCTGCCCTTTATGGCAGGTGCAAACTTCAAACAAAAAAGAATCCCTTACTAGATTTAGAACTTCTTATGCACTTCTACGGAAACATGCCTATGAATCATATGCACACATAGTACTCTGAATGTCACTCACACATTGGGTCAAGTTCAAGCCAAAGTTTTATGCCCAAAATCTGACACCAATGTGTACTCTCTTCTCTATGGGCAGAGCCAACAAACAGAAATTACTACTTTTGTAGTTAAAAACAGCTGCAACTCTGAAATGAACCCAAGATCTCAAGTACAACTGAACCAGTTTACATTCTTCATTGATCAAACTACTACAATGAAGAGAAGTGTTTTGGACGGATGCAAGGATTTCTTTCACATTAACAATCAAGGTGTGTGTTCATGTGTTTGCGTGTGTGGTATTTGTGTGTGTACCATGTGTTCGAATGGGTTTCATAAACTTGAAGTAAAATCGTCCTGGTAGCTTGGGTGCCATGATTGGAGCAACCAGCGGTTGGTCTGCAACTTCTCCTGTGAAGTTAGTCCTGCAATTGCATGTCCCCCAAAAAACATTTTATTAATTTTATTTTATTTTTAAATAAAAAAACCCTAGACATGGGTTTATCATGATCTGAAGAAGAAGGAAAAAAAAAAAATTGAAGTTTTGAGTAACATTATTTAAATCATTCCACACTTAAAAAATTAATTAAATATGTTTGCAATTCAATTTTGAGTGTGGAATATGTTATTAGTATTAATAAAAATATATATGTTGTTTTTGTCTTCTAATAATAATAATTTCAAACTCTTTTTTTTCTTCTTCTTTTTTCATTTTTGCCCGTTTTGCAGGAATCTTTGCGGGAATAAAAGAAAGAGAGAAAAAGAAAGTGGGATTGTTGTTACCGCAGAGGAGGTACATCCTTTACCATCAGGAGATTCTTGAGAAAAGGAATGCTCCGGATTTCATTTGCATCCACCAAAATCTGTCCTCCAAAGCCAAAAAATCCAGTCAAGTACAATAAGCGGATTTTATCTTCAACCAAATACCATTTACACTTGTAACACCCAAATGTCCAAAACTTGGGTAATTCTGTCAAAGAGACCATTTGAAAAGCTCAATAAACCCCAAAGTAAAAAAAAAAACTCTCTCGCACATGAGAATCAAGAAATCACCATACTCATAATGAGGAAGAATATGAGAAGTTTCAGGCCAAAAAAAAAAAAAACCACTTTCCTTTTTTTAAGTTTTTAAGGGGGAAAAAAAAATGCAGTGAAAGAGATTTTAAGATGAGAAACAGTACTTCCAGGAGCTCATCTTCTCCAACTGATGCAAATGGAATGATGGTAACTCCATACCGTGCTGCCATTCGTACAAACTCTGCCTTCTCTGGCCAGAAAAGCTTGTATGTTTCACCCTTCAAGAACAAAACACAACACAACACACGCACATAAATAACCATTTTCAAGGTCAGCTTGATTCACCTCCCCCCAGTGGATATATCCCATAACTGGCTTGAGGCCACCAACTACTGGATATAGTAGTCTTTGGCACTCCTGCACCTTGACTATATTTGGTAGCTGGCATCTTCTCGCCGGTTACCTAGTCCATAACCCTGTCTTTTCGTACAACAAGGAGCTTTCAAAGTCGAAGATGCATACAGAAATGTTAGAGTTTGTGTGTGTGTGAAAAAGCTCCTTGCACTTGTCTTTTGCACAGTGCCACATGCAAACAACATGTGATGTTTAAGTACTAGTAGTTCATAAAATTTCATGCCATGTATGTGGAGCCCTCAGAGGCGGGATTTTACAGGAGGAAAGACAACGTGAGGTGAACTTTATCCTATGCTAACACTAAAACCTTTTGTCTGTGTACACTGACTGGGTTATAACTCATGGACATTATTATTACACACATATTCAAATGACATACATGTTGTTTATGATGATGATGATATACCTTGCGGTGACCAGCCTCACGTTGGCCCCCAGGAAATAGCAGAACCGAAGCTCCACTTTTCAAGAGCTGAAACATGTTTTTCCCAGAGACTGAAACAGCTCCACCCAGACGTGCGGGATCTCCCATGGCTCTGTCTGGCACAAAATCCTCGTACATCTTCCCCACTGAAATTGGGTGTGCAAGCCCACGAAGGAGGATCCCCGTTTCCTTCCAAAACTCAGCCACCAATATGCCCAGTTCCAGACCCAGGAACATGTGGTACCCAACAAGCATAACAGGTCGATCGGTGGGTATATTTGATAGGCCTTGAATCACTCCACCATCCTCCGCAGTGGAGAAGAAAACAGGACTCGTTACTTGTCTCAAAAAACTGGACCTGATATAAGCATTCAAACAATATCAAATTTAGACTAAATTCCAGTGTAGATTTTCAGTATGAAAATGTTGTCCTCAGCTGCCCTTTGTGTTCTAGTTTACCCCTTCTGTGCTAGACACATATACAGGAAATTTGGAAGCAAAGGATTTCAGAAACAATGAGCATACAATTGGTGATTGTAGATCAGCGTTTGGAATTCGTCTCTTGTAAACATAACAAAGTCATTAATAGGGTCATATTTATGTTTCCGCCGGTAGCTGCCAGTACTTCTGATTAGTGTAGCTAGATCGAAATCACCTTCCTGCAAAAACCCATAATCACGGCCATTTTTTAATATCAAATTGTTTAATCCCAGAAAAATCAATCACATGGAATTGTTCTTTGTCACAAATAGGCACGAGCCTTTTTCTATGGACCCTATGTGTTTGTGTATATTCTCTACATTAATACTGACAAGGTCAAAAATTGCTTGAAATGCAAATCATTGGAAATAAATACCATTGAAAGTTTGATGAAGTGGAAGAATAAAACAAAAGGGGGCAAAACTGAAGAGTCGACACAGAGAGAGAGAGAGAGAGAGAGAGAGAGAGAGAGAGAGAGAGAGAGAGAGAGTGTCATACTAAATACAAAAAATAGGAGATGTCTATTTTCTCTGAAAAGTCGCACACGGCATCCAGGAATGATCTTCTTCAGTCGTTCAGCTTCATCAACACTTGGCAACACAAGATCGTTCCCACTGCACTAAAAGATAATTCAAAATGTGCACTTATTCATCTGCAATGTGTACATGTGGATTTTTTATTTAATGAAAAAAAGAAAAGTTCGCACTATTAACATAGACTAGAAATCCAAGATCCGGTTCCACTCTTAACTTAAATTGAATATACCGCCACCCCCAGCAAAGTCATGTGCTTGGAAGTAGCCATTTATTAAAGAGAAAAACAGACACTAATCATCAACAACCAAGACTGAAAAAAACTCCAACAGGAAAAGAGCAAAATCTCTTTCGGAAAAATTATTTGAGCAAAAGACATAAATCTCATCTAAGCTTCATGAATCGCTAGAGAGATTAACTGTACTACCTAAACCCTAAACCCTAAACTACTATCTTGGCAGTGGTTTCATGAGTTATGTATTGGGTCAGTGTATTTATAGAGCAACTAACCTGGCCAGCAGTAGCACTTCGGCTCTCACAGCATGTATTCGTGAATTTGTGTACAATGCAGCTGTGTGTAGCATCGACAATTTCCAACCCAACATGTCCGGGGGCAGAATTTCCAGGAGCTTCTGTATCCTCTCTCTCTCACACACATCAGGTTTCTTTTCATTGATGGCATATGGGATTTCTTCTTCTTAGATGGGATAATAATACTATTCTCCACTGAAATTAGTCAGCATGGAGTTGCAACATTTGTATATACCCATGGTGGTGTTTTTTCTGAGAGCTTCACAAAACTCCTCAACTCATTTTGTCGCAAATATTGACAATAAAACCCAAAACTTTGAATTTTACCCAAATTTGCAACAAAAATGGGTTTTTGTTATGGCACAGAGAAAACATGGAAAGAAAACTAACCGGTAGAAGTGGAAAAACTGCTAAAAGTGAAGTGCGAAGCTGTTCAGCTTTCTGTAGTATGGATGCATTGTTGTTCACTCTTCCTTGTGCAAACTTTAAAGGGTCTCCTGCAAAATTCCCTCCCCATCTTCTTTTTCTTATCAAACCAAGAACCACACACACACACACACAAAAGTTCCGACTAAAGCAGGAACTCAAACTTTTTGGTATATTGTTGATCTAAGTTTGCAGCTTTCTTTGGAAGCTCCTTTAAGAAAAAAATCTGACCTGCAAAACTTCTTCATACCCACAAAGTAGATGAGCCAGATTGATCAAAGCCTGATTCCAAATTTTCTTCAACAACTCAAGCGCTTCAAGCTTGATTGATTAGCTGCTTCTTCACAAGAAGAAACCACTTCATGGGTGGGTGGGTATGTGAGAGAGGGGAGGTTGTAGCAAAAACTGTACCCAAAGTGAAGCTGAGAAGAAGTGGAGCAACTGTTGACAATGTTGATGGTAGTGTGTTCTGCAGGAAAGGAAACAGCAGCTGTAGCTGTGATCTGTCAAATGAAGTTGCTGCATTTCACCAGACAAAAACCATCAAATCAGGACTCTTTTGCTTTTGTGTAGACAAACCAAAAAATTCAAGTCAAATTATCAAATGTGATTGCACCAAGAGACTGACAGAGACAGACAGAGAGAAAACTCCAAAGAACCAAACAGATGTTGCATTGATTCCTTTCACCAGATCCTGACACTGGGTTGATCTCAAGAGTTCATATGATATCGACTTCCATTCCACCAAGAGACAAAATTCAATGTCCATATCCGACAAATTTCAACTTGACAGCACTAAGAGTAATTTAATATCTTCAACAAAACCAGTCACTAGTACCTGGATTAGAGAGGATCAAGACTAGGTCTAGTTCAGGGTTCCTTGCTGCAACAGCAAGAGCTAGAACTGCTCCAAGAGAATCACCCACTAAATAAAGTGGACTCTGTGGCCGCCGCTTTGTCTCTTCTATGACTGTATCTTCCACCAATTTCACCAGACCTGATGATGATCCCCCAAAAACAACAGAGATTTACATTTTCAGTGGTAAGCAAGTGGGATGGGTGGGGGTCCAAAACACCATCAAACAACAAACAACAACAACAACAACAACTCCTCACAAAATTTTTTGCCAATGAAGATCAAGTGAGAAGGGGAAGGTTTTAGGATTTAGGGTTTAAACCTGTAAATGGAGTTCGGTCGTGAACAGGAATATGAAGGCACCACAACTCAAACAGCCTGAAAGAAGCCACCAAACCACAAAGATGTGCACGATCAAGAGAATGGAATGCTCTTCTTCAATAACAAAGAACATTGGTCATCAGGATCCCAACTCATCAGGGCACTCCATGCCTGAATACACTTTTTCCATCTAACAAGATTGATGTATCTCAATAGACTACAATCTCAGACACACCCACTTTATGAATTTTTACACTTGCGATTTGGGGAAGAAAAAGGAGTTCAAGAAAAGAGTGAACAAGGACAGAGTCTCACCTAGCCAGTGATTCATGGTGTAGAAGAAGTCCAAGACCTGTGCCATCCATACCTGCAGAAAAAAGGAAGGGCAAAACCCAATTTTTCCCTCGCCCAATTCATCATCATCTTCTTCTTCTTCTTCTTTCAAAGCTCTAAACTATTTTGACTTGTCTAGCAATAGAAGACACACAAAAGAAGCCAGCGAAGGTGCTGCAAATCCAATCAACAAACTGAAAATTGCATCATGAAGGAGAAAACCAGCACTTTCTGCAATTTGCATCATGAAAACAGAAAAAGGCACATGATAATTCTGCAATTGCATCATGAAAGGAGGAAACCACAAATCACATCATGAAGGAGAAAACCACACATTCAGCAATTGGCATCAAGAAGGAGGAGAAAACTGCACATTCTGCCATTGGCATCATGAAGGAGAAGAAGACTGCACATCCTGCAATTGGCATTATGAAGGAGAAGAAAACTGCACATTCTGCAATTGGCATTATGAAGGAGAAAACCAGACATTCTGCAACTGGCATCATGAAGGAGGCTGGAAAAACCCACACATTTTTGCAATTTGCATCATGGAGTCCAGAAAAACCACATCTCAAAAAACACTCACAGCAATAATATCCATAATGGGGCAAGTAACAAGGAGAGGTAGGCATGTGTAAGGTGGAAATATATCAGACCTGGAAGAAAGAGGAGGATGGGCGCATTCGTTGGAGGTGCAGGCAAGAGAGGAGAGAACCACCTGGGCACTCCCTCTCCATCTCCACATTGGAGAAAATATATCACCTGCACTATTAGGGTTTAACAACAAGAATCATCAAAACACCCAACAAATTGCATCAACAAAAGTGCACATCACAACATCCAATATTAGGGTTTAACAAGAATCGTCAAAACACCCAACAAATTGCATCAAAAAAGAAGTGCACATCATCATCACCTGCAATATTAGGGGTTAACAAGAATAATCAAAACACCCAACAATTTGCGTCAAACAAATTAAGTGCTTGTCAGTCCTGCACCCACCTCTTCAATGTAGTTGTGCACAGTGAGCTTTTGCTCAAGGCTGACCTCTGGAGTACTAGTTGCAGAAGTTTCCAGCTTCCTGTTCTCATCTTCAGAAGAAGCTGTTATACCTTCAGCCTGCAGCAGGTGCTTCTTGTTCAGCTGATCCCCTGATCCTCCAAGTACTGTAAACTCCTCCAAATTCTCAGCTTCCCTGAGATCAAGATTACCTCCTCCTCCTCTCCTCCCAGAATTTACTGCATGAGCTGCTGGAAGCAGCTGAATGCTCCTCCTCCAGCTCCTCCTCTGAGCTACAGATGGAATTCTCCAACAACCAGCTTCATGGATGTCCACTTTCTGCAACAATCCGTGAGCTTCTAAAGCTACTGAAATCAGCCTTGCCTGATGACAAGCTGCTACATTAACTCCCATATTCTCTGAGAAAAACCACCAGCTACAAGCCCTAAGAACTCTCACAGATCCAAACTGGTCCAGGAAATATGTTTTACAAAACTCGCTACTTTTGACTCAGAAGAGATCAATGTAAATCCTAAGATTTCTCCCCCCAAAAATTCTCAAAATATATGAATCAACTACTAATTACACTCATGACCAAGAAAAAGGAGTTGTTCAAAGCTACCAAGTCAATGGCCACAAGGAAAGCTCCTTGTCTGAATGGGATTGTTGTGGAATTTTTATGAAATTATGGTAGATTATAAAGGAGGACTTCACTCAAATGGTTTTGGAGTCAGTTGATAAGGGCATATTTTTACCAAAAATTACTACATGTTTCTTACCTTGTTATATTCAAAGGGGAGAAAAGGAGAATGTGAACAATTGACACCCAATCATTTTGCTAAATGTTGTGTACAAGGTGTAATTTGTGAAAGCCTTGCAATTTTGGCTCCAACCAATTTTGATGGAAGTCATCAATTATGACCATACTACCTTCTAACATTTTTGGTACATATTAAACAATGGTATATTGACCCATGAAACAATTGATTAGGCAAAACAATCATTTAACAAGGCATGGTTTTCTTTAAATTGAACCTTGATAAATCTTACAATAAAGTGTCATGGAATTTTTTGTTTGTTACTATGGAAATTTTAAGAATAATGTTTAAATTCATTCATATGGTTAAACTATTTTTTTAGGATGTAACTACTACCATCTATTTTAATGGCAAGGTCATAGTCTCATTTTCTACTCATAAAGGGTTTAAACAAGGTTGTCTTCTTGCCCCATATACGTTCCTTTTGGAGGCGGGGACATTATTAACATCTTGTTTAAACATGCTAGATGGTTAAGGGTAAGGTTCATGGTATCAAAATGGGGATCAACAATCAACTACTCATTCAATATGATGATGATACATCATTTTCATTGGAAGGAGAAAAACTAAATGTAAAAAAGGTGCTAGAGCAACTAATTAATTGTTTTATGGAAATTGTTAATCTATAAATATATTGGGGCAAGAATGTGATGCATTGGAAGGTTGTGCAACAATTTTACCCTCATTGTCTATTGACATATTGTTAATAGTCGGGTAATGAAGGGGACCTCTCAAATCTATTGGGAACCCATTTAGTCTCAATTTGAATGTAAAACTAGTTGACTATTTTTTAATGGAGAAACTTAGGAAAAGTTTTAATTATAAGGATTAATTCACTTAATAGTAATAGTCAAAAACAATAGTGGTTAATTATATCCTTGCCTTCACTTTATGAGATTTCTTGTCAATTTGAAAAGTTTAACCAGAAAAATTCAAAAATAAAAGTTATGTTTAGGAATTTTCTTTAATGTGTGTAAGAGTAATATAATATTAGGGGTATAATAAAATGGGAGGATAGTTGTGTTTAGAACTTGATAATGTGGGATTGAACTTCATTAACATTGATCCAAAGGTAGCCCTTAATGGCATCTGAGATGGGCGGATCCAACATTAAAACATTATAAGATATATGATGAATATGTTTTGGTGTTCTAAGTGTATAAAAGTTGGATCTTTAATGTGAATTGGATTTTAGTATATAAATGTGCTTTAATATCAAGCTCCATCATGGGGCAAGATTGCCAAAACATGGAAACCCAAATTTAAACACTCACATCAAAAGCCAACAACTTTAATGAATCCAATCTAAGCGACAATGTTTTGATGGTCCATGAAATTGCAAAAATCGATATGTCAATTCAAAGGTTGAAACAATTCATCAAGTTAGTTTGAAAAGGATTGAAAATCTATATGGACCTTGGAACATTCAACTTTAGAAAATGAAAGTAGATTAAACACAAGTACCCTTCGAAGAAGAAAAGAAATGTTTATGGGAATGATTATCGGATAAAATTCCTACCCAATGGTACTAGGTATGTTGAGTTGTGTTCTTTAAATTTGGACACGATGAAAGGTGATAGGAATGGGATTCTCCTTAAGGTTGAAATGAGTGACCCCATTGTAGTTTTTTTGCATGACTAAATAATTTCATCCAATGTGCAATTCTATTTTACAAATTGTGGTTATTTTAGAACTAGTTTAATTTTTCTCTATTAATACCTTGACCTTTCTATTTTGAGATAAATCCTATGAACAATATTGTTCAAAATGATTTTCGCAAAAGGGTTAAAATAATTTCAATAATGAAAGGTCTTTTAAAATGCATATTCCATTTTTACTACACCCTTTTTATATCTTTAGGTTTTGACCTAGATGTAGGATATTGAAGGGACAACACCCCTTTCATGCACTATATAGTTAGAAAAGGTGAAAATTTCTAAGCAATAACAGTGGGCTATTAAATTCCATTTCAAATAAGTGGCAAATGTTCATTCATATATTCTAAGATTAATTTTTAAAAGCATGTGGCATAGGCAACATTTGAAAACAAAATTTAAATTTTTATGGTCCATCCTACATAAAGCAATCATGATTCTTAAATCTTGGAAAATTAACGTGAAAAAGGAAGTTGATCTTACTTGCATGCAATATAGTAGAGCAATGGGTGAATCTACCCTTGAGACAAAATTTTTGAATGTCTAAAAGTGCAAGTAGCTTGGGTGTGGGTGGAATCATTATGTTATCCTTGGCACATACTCCCAACTCATCCCCCACACATGAAAACCTTCAATATTCAACAATGCCTCTTTTAGAAAAAGAAACCATTAAAAAAATTGTAATTTTGTAAGTTTGCTTTCATTTGGACCTTAGTCAAAGGTGTGATGGTTTGGAACTATTAGATGGGACAAAATGATGTCATCTCTTGGAGCTTGCTTCCATACAATCACAAATTAGGTTGTTATATATTAGAACAATTAATAAATTACACTAGAAGAAATTTGCATATTTTCTATTTCAGTTTGTAACTAAAATGACCTATAGTTGCATTGGATAAGTTGCATGTGACATTAGTTGCAAATGCTAATGTCATGATAATGTCATCACATAGACAATAGATGAAGTATGTATTTGAGTTGACTATATAGCACATGCAACTATCATGCAATTAGTGACCAATTTCCAATATTAATGTCATGTAGTCACATGGCATATTCAAAGAATATTAAATAAGTCATATTTATTACCAAAATTTTAATCTCATCCATTTGTTTTTAAGGTCTTTGATTCATAAACATGAACAAATATGTGCCAAGTGGCAACATTTATGATTTTTGAAACATTTAAAATAAAAATAGGTGGGTGGGTAAGGAAGCCTAGGATAGGTAGGTAGGTGGGCCTAGGTATGTAGGTAAGTAGGCCTAAGTAGGAAAGTAGTTAGATAAATAGGTTGAAATAGGTAGGTAAGTAAGTCTTAGGACTTTTTTTTATTTGTTTTATTTTACTTTGGATTTAACCAAATTAGGGTTGAATTTCTTTAATTGGTTCATCCCATTTGACAAATCTTGTGTATTTTAATGTTTATAATGCATCTAGTTATATAGTTGACGCACTTGAAAAGGAAGCCAAAACATTATTGGATAATAAATTTAGTTGCAAATAATTTGCAACTAGTTCATGACTAGATTTTTTATCCCATACAATTTGGTTTCCCTTTCAATTGTGTCAAGTACATAAATAAGTAATTCATTCATTAACAAGCTAATTCACTAATTAATTAATTAATTCACTAACTTCCTATCTAACTACAACTTACTTACCTATTTATTACTTATTTACCTAATAATAATAATAGGTAATAATGGTCTCAAATATTAATTAAAATTTACTATTAATTAACTAAATAATCAATAGTAAAAATCAATCAATAATAGTATTAATTAATATTAATTATCAACTATTAAATTAATGATTAAATATTTAATTAATCATATTATAATTTAATGACTATATCTTAATTGATTAATAATTAGGTCTAGTTTATTAACTCATATTTAAGTTTAGTGATGAATTAATTAATTAATGGTATAAATATTAAATTTCAACTAGTTATTAATTAATTATTAAATATTAATTAATTGCATCATAGTTATTGATTAAAAATAGTAAATGTAAACTTAAATCATTTCTTTTACACCTACCCTTAATGTACTTTTCACAAAAAAATTGCATCAAACCTTACAAATATGTTGATAATATCCAATAAATATTTATTATAGTCTAAGTAGATTTTTTAATTGTACAACCCCCAATATATATGTTTATCATGCTTGTAACACACATTGTACATTTTTAACATTACAATTTCAAGTTATTCGTGACTAAATTTTGGTTACACATGCAATTAATGGGCCATGGGGTTTTATTCATGGATGAATATAATCCTATAAGCATTCACATAGGAGGATGAAAAAGATAATAGTCCCACTTTAGTCACAATATAGTGACAAACCTTCCCCAAATTTGATGAAGTTGGTAAGCAATTGCAAAAGCAGTTACAAACGACACATAATTGCATGTAGTTGCAAATAGGATGGTTACATATCCTCAAATTTCTTTTAGTGTTATGGGAAACTTCAATGAAAATGAACACTACAAAATATTGACAAATCCCCATTCACTATCAAGGAATTATCAACTTGTGTTCAAGGGATGGTTTGATTGTCAAATGGAGTTATCAACTCCTAAAGCTAACTAACTTATTGGATTAAAATTGGGCTTTTGCTAATGGTGGGTTTTCCCTTTTGGTTTTTGGCTTGATTTGGTTGTTAGTGCAATGGCCTTGTGCCAATTGTTCATTTTTCAATATAAAAAAGTTATATTTTTCCCTATTTCCCTAATTAACTAACTGAAAAATTGTGATCATCTCATTGGATTTATCAACATATGACAATTGTTCAATGTTTTAAGAATGTATCTCATTCCAATCAAATTAGCTTCACGATGCCTCCATTGATGTAACTATCTTCCTTGTGACAAGTTATTCCCTATGAATAATTCTTTTTGAAATTTTACTTAGGAGAGGGGGGAGTCCTTCAATCGAGATGTGTGTGAATTGACAAGATTTTCCATGAAAATGCTTGTAAATAAGCATTGTAATGAATATTGTAAATAAGCTCATGACAATTTCTAAAATAAATATATTATCTTAGACACTTGACAATGTGCACACCACACACACACACCCAATTTCAAGCAAAGCAAATGTAAGTAATGACTTGGAGAGTTGTATGCATGTCAATAATCCAATGTTTAGAAAGAAGTATCAAGCTTATTTTGAGTGCAAGAGTTATAGTAATCACTATAGGTAAATGATGATCCATTAATGGTTGAAAAGAGGCGGTGAAAAAACTTTAAACATATCTAGCTAAGACCCAAAATTGATGAAGGGAAAAAAGTTCAACCAAAAGTCACACATGTTTATGTAATGCACCTTTCAATTTTATATATATATAGAGAGAGAAGGAAATTGTCCTCAAGAAACACATAAATTCTCTATATATACTTGGTTGAGTATACAAAATCATTTGCTAGGAAAAAAGAGTGATATTGAAAATTCATGAAAATTTATTATCTTAAATAGCCTTTTGCATGCCATCCAAATTCTCGTTTATGTTTTGGAGTTTTTACATACCTTATTCATCCTTTCTTTGATTTTAAATATGGGGATCCAATAGTGTTTGTTCTTTCTTTTTGTTAGGGTCCATAGCTCATTCTCTCTCTCTCTCTTCATATTTATACAATGTAAGCAAAAAATGAGTTTTTGTAGGATTTTGCAGTGTTGATGGAACCCTAATTGTGTGCAAGTTTTTGTGTGTGTGGTGACTTGGTTAGTATCGGAGATGAGTTTATTTTGAGAACTTTTTAAGAATTGAGGCTTGTCACAAGGTTGATATCAATCAAGTGGAGGGGTTGAAATATGGCGAAAGGTCTAAAAGTGGACTCTTCACATATGTAAAGAAATCGACAATTTTTTAAAAATTTGTTTGAAAATAGGACACTTATATACAAAATTCCTAAGGTTTTGTTGAGGGTTTAGGGTTTAGGGATCAGGATCTTACAAAGGTTGTAAGAGGAGCTCACAGGGTTATGTCTGAAAGTCGACCTAAACTAACACAACAAAAATCTCAGGAGGTTTTTAGTGTTGGGCACCAATCTAGTAGTGCACAACAATGAGTCCTATCAAGCTCCTTAAGCAAACTTGAGGAGTTGAGTTTGCTTGAGCCAGAGTTGCTTGCTTGTAGAGTGAGTGTTGTTGTTTACAGTGAGTTGATGAAGTTGCTTTCCCATAGAACTGCTCTCTTGGGTACTGGGCTCTATTGTTTTCAGTCTGATGTAAGAAGAGCAGCATGTTGGAGATTGAAAGAATTCGATAAAATTGTAGACACCCAATTTGATGCAGCATGCATATAATACATACATACAACTCGGGACTCGATTCTTGATAAAATTGTAGACACCCAATTTGATGCAGCATGCATATAATACATACATACAACTCGGGACTCGATTCTTGATAAAATTGTAGACACCCAATTTGATGCAGCATGCATATAGTAAATACATTCAACTCAGGACTTGAATTTTGATAAAATTGTTGACACCCAATTTTATGCTGCATGCATAGGGGAAATGAAATTTACAAGGGACAATTGATTCTTGATAATTGTAACTGCCAGATTCAGAGTTGACAGATAACTTTGATCAATCGTCAGACTTGTCCAAAACACTCAATTGACATGACAAATTTTGGCCTTGAAGAGTCAGATTGATAACTGTAGAGAGTTCACAGAAAACACCCAATTGAGACAAAATGCAATCTTTGAATCCATGAATTTTGGAATTTTGGATAGCAGAAAAATTTGAGTTCAAGAGCTTTTCAAAATCGGAAAACTGTGAAGGAATTTTTTTTTTCCCTTGCAAAGCAATCAAGCAACCATGGAGCAACAGAGAAGAAAGAAAGAAAGAAAGAGAATTTGCTGCAGCAACAGAGAAGAAAGAAAGAACTTGCTGCAGCAATAGAAAAGAGAGGCAGACAGAAAGAAAGCATTTGCTGCAGCAACAGAGGAGAAAGACAGACAGAAAGAAAGAATTTGCTGCAGCAACAGAGAAGAAAGACAGACAGAAAGAAAGAATTTGCTGCAGCAACAGAGAAGAAAGACAGAAAGGGAAAAAATGCTGCAGCAACATAGAAGAAAGACAGAATGAGAATTTGCTGCAGCAACAGAAATGAACAATTTCTGATGAGTCTGTAGAGGAATAAATTTTGATGCAGCAATTTCAGATGCAATTTGTGAAGCCAGAAAACACCCAAAAAAAAGGGATTGAAAGAGAAGACAATTTCACACATTCTTCTTCCCAGAAGATCTCGGTGAGAGAGAGAGAGAGAGAGAGAGAGAGAGAGAGAGAGAGAGATTCTTCACAGGAGCAGCTGTGGAGAAAGAAGGAAGCTCAAGAGAAGATCTTCTTCTCATGGCGGAAGGAAGCAAAGCAACAGATTGCAGATCGCACGAAGTGCAGCAACGCTTAGTACTCTGTTTCTCTCTCTGTGCAGGAAATTCTGTTGCACATCGAAGGAAGTGCAAGGCCTATTACTCTCTCTCGCGCTCTCCCTCTCTGTCTCTCTGTCTCTCTGTGCATTTCTCTGTGAACTAAATTCTGTTGAAGATCGAAGGAAGTGCGGACGACATTCTTGTAATTTCTGTTTGGAACCTTGCAGCTAAATTTTGCGTTTGTTTGCAGATTTCGATGAGCGACATAAGAATGAAAAGATTGCGAAGGTCTCTCTCTCTCTCTCTCACAGAGGCAGGCAAGCAGGCAGCTGCAGCAGCATGACGATGTGGATCCGGGAGAAGGAAGAATCGATCGGTAACGACGGCGAGTAGCGCAGCAGAGTCTGGATCCGATACCCGCCCGGCTGGCGGGCTGGTTGCAACGCAGCCCTCCTCCTCCTCCTCCTTGCAAATCTGTGCCGTTGGTTGTTCCTCCGCATGAAAAGCGTGTCGGTCTTATCCTTGTCACTCTTGTCTCTTCCTCTGCGTTGCCAAGTGTGTGATTCCACCCCTTCCCTCCCGATCTTCCTCACAAACTTCGAAGCAATTGGAAGAAAATTCCAGCAGCCTCGTGACTGACATCCGTCGCAGCCAGTCGCATACATTTGCATCTCCTCCTTCTCCTCCTCCTGCTCTTTTCAATCTTTTTCTTTGCAAGTTTTGTGTGCAAATCTTGCTGTAAGAGAAAGAAAACGCAACAAGAAGTTGGCCGGGAGGAAAGCAACGGACGCGAGATCTGCAACAGCAAATGGCTATGATGGCTATTATGGCGCTGAATGTGACGGCAGCAGGAGTAGGAGCAGTAGCAGTGCGGAGTTTTCCATCGCAGTCTGCTGTTGCTGCAAGGATTGAGCAGTCAAAGGCAGCAGCATCGGCTATGCCTGTTGGAAGCATAAGAAGAAGAAGAGAAGGAGGATGTCTGCGGCTGCAAGCGCAGCCTTCCAACCAGCAATATGTGGACTACGCGGGAAATCAGTCGGTGTTCCCTGCGGAAGCTTGTGAGGAGCTTGGAGGCGATTCTTGCGCTGCCGAAGGCGTAGGACCTGAAGTGAAACCGAAGCCAACGACTCCTCCGAAACCAGCATCGGCGGCGCAGAAGAAGCAGCAACCTGAGCGTGAGTATGTGGACTATGAAAGCGGCAACAAAACGGTGTTTCCTGGTGAAGCTTGCGATGATCTTGGTGGCGAGTTTTGCGAAGGGGACTACCAGAAGGATGTGTTTCCGGAGAAGTCGTGATTGATCATCAAAGCTTCTGCTTCCTCTTCTTCTTCTTGTCACAGAAGAGCTTGTGTGATGATGATGATGAAGCTTGTAGAAAAGTTCTCTCTTGCAACCCAAAAAAAAAGCAAGCAAGCAACCAGGAAGGATTTATTTTCATGTCTTACATATTTCTGTAACAAAGAGTATTTTTCCTTTCCCTCCTCTTACAAATTCCCTCTCTTTGTGAAGCTTGCTTGTGAAGCTTTGTTGTTGTTTTGTGAGCTTTGTTGCAGAATTGTTTCTCAAGAGCTTTTCTGAAGATTGTTGCATTATTATTGAATGTCATGGACATGCCAAAACTCTCGTTCTTCAAGACTTTGGTTGCCTGTGTTTCTCCTCGTTCTGCTCTTCAGTTATTCAGGCAGTGGCAGAGATTTGCTTCTTCTTCTTCTTCTTCTTTTCTTCTTCTGCACACAAAAGAGCCAGCCAACACCTGATAACAGTTTCAGAGATTGCAACAATGAGGTAATGCAACTTTCTACAGATCATAGGGATGGAGTGTGCATTGCTGCTGCTGCTACTTGTCAATTTCTGCAAGTTTTTTATTTGCATCAGTCACGAGCTCTCAAGAAGTCCAGGAAGAATGATGCTGTTGCTGCTCCTGCAACAATGGTCTGCCGTCTTCTAGAATGATTATGAACCGGTGGGTGTGTTTGTATCCATATCTATTCCTCAAAGCGTTTTCACAATTTTTTCTTTTGAAGAATTCCTTCGGCATTTGTTATCCATACAACAGATGATGTGCTTTCTTGCAGCATACCACATTTCTTGTGTTGCATTTTTTAGCCAAGGCATTGATAAATTTCTGTCCATACCCATAGCTCATCTTTTGACGGAAGTGATGCAGATTTTTGGGAGAGTTTGATTCCAGCTGCTGCTTTCATGCCTCCAGTCTTCAACACCCTTGAAATGTGAGTGACACTTTCCCTTGCAGGTATGTTCAACAGCCAAGTCCCATGTTACAGAAGTCATGCTGCTGCATGAGAAGTTGTAGGGTTCTTCACTTTTGTTATGAAGATTTTCAAGGTTTAGCTATCTGCAGTTCTTCACTTGACAAGTTTGATTCTGAATTGAAGATAAACAGGGAGCAGCAGTGGCATCTAGTGGTGATTTTTTTAAAGACTCATTTGTCACCTTGAAACTGTTTTGCTGCACACTAGAAGAATTACCAAAAGCAATGTAGCACCTTCAGACTTTCCAAACATAATGACCTTGATTTAGAATGGAGCTTTGCCACAAAATAGACATCAGTGAATGGTGTAAAGTCTACATGGGATATTATTACCATGGAACAGTGACAACCTTCAAAGCAGCATTTTTGTTGTGTGGTTTTCTCTGCAACCATGGAGATGTTGTTGTTGTCTAGTTTTCTCTGCAAGTTTATAAAATATGGATGTTATTACTAACCAGCAGGATCCACATCTGAAGTCTAACACCAATGGTCAAAGAAGCTGAACAAAAGGGATGATAAAACACCAAAGACAAAGCAGGTTGCAGAATCACTATTGACTGAATTGGTAAACCTATCAAACCCAGAGCTTTCAAATCCAAGAAACAGTAAACAATTGCCGCTTTTTGTATATGTTTGTGTATGTGTGTATGCATTTGTGCTCATATTGTGTGCCACTGTGATCCAAAAGCAGACTAACTACACATACCTGTTTCACAATCTGCTGACCAGCAACTGCTACCTTTATGTCTGTGTGCACATGTGTGTGCATGTGCATGCATGTCTGTGCTTGGATCATGTTCCACTGTGATCCAAAGCCCTAGTTTTTGCTGTTGTACTAACTATAACACCCGTTTCACAACCTGCCAGCCAACTTTTTTTTCCCTCTTTTTTTAGAGTAGAGCTCTCCACCACTTTGATTTTCTTCTTGGGTGTGTTTTACTGTTATTGTTTGTCTTGGTTATGAGGCAATCAGGAGCTGGGGTTGTCATAAAAGCAATCCCTGGTGGGTTGGCTGTGAAGCATGAAGCTTCAAAATTGGTACCTTCTCTGATGCCTGTTGTTCCTTCATTAGATAAGGTACAAAGAGAGAAGAAGAAGATGATGATGATGATAATGACAACAACAATGATGACTCCAGACAAAAGAGAGGACATGTTTGGGACATGCCCAAAGCAAAAGAGAAATTCTTTTTCTTCAAAGGATTCTTAGTCCTAGTAGATGGATTGTCTACTGAATATCCTCACAAGGTAGTGACAATGCAAAAAGGATCTGATCTGGGAAAAAGGATTGATCACAGAGAATTTCATTTGAGATTTGAGCTCAACTTGCTGCAATTGTTTTTGCAAGATTGTTGCCACTTTGCAAGATGACTACCTATCAAGCACAAGGCTTTTTGGAGCTTTAATGCTTCACAGCCAAAACCACCAAGGATTGATTTTACCTAGTTGACAACACCAGCTCAATCATGCTGGAGTAGGGGAAAGGAACTGAGCATGAAATCAGATTCACAACCGCAAGGGCAAAAAGGTTTGCAGCCGCAAACAGCTTAGGAAAGCTTGATAGAAACGCTTGAGAGGAAAGCTTGATAGAAAACAGCTTGAGTGAACTGAAGGACTTACAGAATTGATTGATCAAAGGTGCCTTGATGTTCACCACAGGAATATAATTCTTTCTGCACCATTTTGTTTGCCTCTCTTTCTCTCTTCTTTTGTTGACAAAAGAACAAAGAAGATCCTCCTCCTCCTCTGCTGGGAAAGTTTTTCCATGGTTGCATTCAGAAACAGGTAGAGGTAGGTGTATATAGGCAGTGGGTGATGAGCTTCATCAGATTCTTGGTGAAGTTTTTTTCTCTTTCTTTATCCCCCGCCTGAACGATCAACAATACCATCATTGGCTCTGACGCATGTCCTTTCCTTTCCTCTGGGATTCTCTCTCTCTGTGAGGGCATGCAGCAGTTTTGTTTTTGATGTGGACCAAGGATCCATCACATGGTGGGCACAAGATTTGGATCCGTGTGAAGCGTATTTTGTCCGGCGTTGCTGCTGTTGTTGTTGATCGTCAGGAATGAAAAGTGGCAGCGGACAACGACGGATGCCGCCGCCGATAGGCGACAGCAAACAAGATAGATGATGAACCAACTCTCGGTTGCCTTAAAGCCACGTCCATGCACCATCGCTTGCGCCTCACCTTCTGGCACATTCACGTCATTCTGCATTCTCCTTTTCCCAAGTAACGACACTCGCCGTGGTCAGCCAGACAGCGGTCTTCTCTCAACAAATTGCAGCGATAGGAGGAGGAGCAGAAGGAGGAGAAGGAGCTGCTGCTGTGCAGAACGCATACGTACATGGCTTGTTTGCATGTATGTTCCAAGGGGATGCTGTCTCTGCACCATGTGATTCACTCTCTGCCGCTTCTCCGTTGCAGACCTATTGCCTCCTCCTCGCAGCAGCAGCATGAGCAGCATCAACAGCACATATCTAGCAATAGAATTCGTGTGCTCTCGTTCGCGCAACACAGCCCGCTGCTTCGGCGTGCTGATCATTATCATCATCCTCGTTTGGTCGTCGCCGTAGCAGCAGCAGCAGCGACTGAAGAGGAGGGCGGCGGCAGCGGCAGGAGGCGGAGGAGGAGGGGAGTGAGGATGGCAGCAGCTTCCACTTCTCCTCAGAGCACCGGTACTGCTGAATCTGCCATCAGCTTCGAGCCACCCGGCATGGGGAAGGAGAGGACTCCTCTAGAGATGACGTATCTCGAGGTCTGTCGATTTCTCTCTCTCTCTCTCTCTCTCTCTCTCTCAGAGATGTCATTGAAGAATTTGGTCTGTCGTCGCGAAGAAGAACGCTGCCGATCCGGCGATGAAGAATCGTGCACAAGATCTCCCTCTCTGTCTCTCTGTGTTACCTAAGAAGTTTCAAGAAATTGTTTGTGCAGTATGCATTCAGAAGGGGATTGTGACACAAGGAATGAAGAAGAAGATGAAATGTATGCATGAATGCAATCCACAGTTTGCACAAAGGAAGGAAAGAAGGGATTTGCCAAGAGTGAATAGTGTTGTAGGATGAGAGTGATGGCTTGCCTGCTGAGTGAAGAAGGGATGTTCATACTGAGCAGCAGATCATGATGGGGCAGATAGATAGATGAGCAAACCCACATCTCTTTGCTGGGGGTGGGTGCATGCATGCATGCAATTGCAGGGCAATAGTTGGCTATGGGAGGTGGCCGGGTTGCAAATCCTGGTGGACCCAGTGCTGGTTGGAAACCTTGATTTTGGTATTCCATTTCTCTATGATGCTGCCAAGAAATCCAAACTGATGAAAGAGTACAATGTAAGAGAGACTATCATCATATGCTTCCTGCTGCTGCTGTTTTCAACCCTTCTCTTGCTTGTCGGTACTTCATGTTGTTCTATCCTCCTTCTACTACTACTGTGAAAAATGTAACATTTGTGCACTTCAAATGAATTGTGGCCACAGTACTGGGCACTTTGATAGTAAGAAAATCTGCTGGGTTTTTATTGATAGGGGTATTGGTGGGTTTGTTTGTGGCAGCTGGATGATCTGCCACCACTCGACTGCATACTCATAACACAGGGTTATGATGATCATTGCCACAAGAGGACATTGCAGGCTTTGGTCAAAAGGTTTTCGGATGTGCGTGTGATTGCCTCCCCAAATGCCAAGTCAATCATCTCTGATATCGGATACACAAATGTATGTCAAGATGGTTTATTTGTTGCACACATTCCCATTAGCCATGCATGATGTGGTTTGATCCTCAAGAGAAGAAAAGAGCCAGAAGTGAGTGGAGAATAAATATCAGGAAGGGAATTTTTTTTCAACCAGGATTCCTGGTGCCCATTGAAATGGTGCTGCTGTTTGATCTGTGTTCAGTTCCTTACTTTGTTAGGCTGCTGGATGGCATGTTCTCCAGATTGTGTATTTGGAGCCTTCCGACAGCACCATGCTTGGGGATATCAAAATCCGGGCAACTGCAGGCCCTGTGTTGGGTCCTCCCTGGCAACGCCCTGAAAATGGGTACGTTCAAGAGTTCCTCTGTGGTGATTGAACCTGTGTGTGAAGTGTGATATCTGTCTGTATCTTGAGTTGTATAACAGCAACTGTATAATGTGTTGGGGCTTGAAGGTCAAGTAGCAAAGTGTGCTGCTCCACAAAGTGCAAATCTGTGGATTTCATGTGCAAATTTCTGGAATGGAAGGCCACACACACACTCACAGTGAAGGCTTGGTTTTGTGAAGATATTTGGTCTCAATGTTTTGTTGATCAATGAAACAGGTACTTTTTGGAGGTGCGGGAGCCAGATTTTGTCCTGTACTATGAACCTCATTGTGTATTTGAACAGGCAAAGTTGGACCATGAGCATGCAGATGTGATTGTCACCCCTGTTGTCAAACAAGTGCTCCCTGGGTACACGCTGGTGTCAGGTCAAGATGATGCAGTGCAGCTTGCTAAGATTCTTCAACCCAAGTATGTGCTGAACCAGCCATGGAACACACCATCTAATTTTTTGGAATTCCTGTTATACAATTAGCAGCTCTTTAGGCAGCTTGGTGAGTGTGCATTGGGAGGCATCTGGTCATTGAATAGCAGCTTGAAAGGAAAGAAGCTACACTTTTTCTTGGTATAGCAATACAGCTGATTTGGTAGTGACATTGAGATTGCATGTTGCTATCCATGAGCCCTTCCTCCCTGCCTTCTTTCTGCAAGTCCAACTGGGTGGTGCTTTAGAATTTTCCTCAACCACTTGGTTTCTAAACCAACACTTTGAAAACATTCAAATCCAGTAATGTATTTAATGTTCTGCAACCTCCATTTCCATGAACTTGAAAATGAAGACTTGAGAGTTGTTTTATGTTTCTGGCAGGTTCATTGTAATAATGAAGAATGGGGACCTTGAAAGTCGAGGTGTGCTATCATGGATTGTGGTTGAAAAGGGCACTGTCCAAAGTTTCAAGGTATGCCCATGCTCTATCTGGAATAATTTGTATACCTTCAATTGGCTGTGCATTCATGATTGATTGTTGCTTATATTCACCATTTTGCTCTTTGTGTCATACAGAGCTTGCTGTACAAGTCCTTACCAGATGTGGAAGTGCTGGAACCAGAGCCAGGAGTTCCACTGCAGGTACCGTTCTAAGGTACCTGATGGATGATAGTCCAATACAAAGAGATGGTGCATCAGTAGAGAGCACACTTTTGTAGGCAGCAGATTGCAAAGGATAGAGCAAAATTGTAGCAATTCACAAATTGTATATATATACTCATTTCGAGAATTTTGATTCACTGTCTATTGCAAACCATCCTCATGCTTTGAGAGCTAGTCACATGTAGTTGTGAAGCTATTGACCTATTGCATAACTCCTGGACTCTGGGTGAGATTTTGCATCCACAGCCTCATTTCCAAAAACAAAATGAGCACTTGAATCTGCTCAAGTCAGGTGTGCACACACAAGCCAAGAATTTCTGCTGCATTTGACTCCCTTTCAGAGCATGCTTTAAGGAAGGAGGTGAAAACTTTGGAGTATGAAGGTTTGCTGAGTGTGCATCAAGTGAAATCTCTTTCTGTAGAATGTAGCAATGAAACATCACAAAAATTGAAAATGCTCTGTTGAAGAGCTTCAAGCTTGACAACAAGCATCGGTTTGCAACTGTAAGTTCCCATTCCATATCACAAACACTAACTTCACTTCCCATACCCTGTGAGCGTTTTGTTTTGATGTGGAAATTTATGATCCACAGCAAAAGAAAATACTGCACAACTGGGAGAGAGAAGATGTAGAGGAAGGACATTGGGCAGAGCCAGTGATGATTTTTGTTGATGGCGACAAAGAGATTCAACTTTGTGAAGAATCCAATGAAGCCCATCTCCACACAGCCTATGTACACTTATTCTGAATGCAACTTTGGAAAACTCTTCAAACAGAGGAGGATCATCTACAAAAGAGAGGCACAAAATGGGCAGAAACATTTACATTCCTGTGTGCTGTTATGGTAGTACTCATTGGAGAAAACAAGGGAAGATTCAACACAACATATGGAAGTGCCTTTTGTGAGCAAAGAGTGAGAGAACAAATAAATAGTGGGAAGAATTAGAGAAAAAAAATAACCTTGATTTTATGACTGTTAGTTTAAACACCTGTTGAATTCAATGGTTGCTGAACAGGTACAGGCATAGGAACATCAACACAGAAGGGTGGTGGTGGTGGTGGTGGTGGTGGAGGAGGAGGAGGATGGGCTTTGACGGCATGTGGGTTGTCAAGGTCTACAACATTCAGTCGAGGGGGCAGCACCCGAGAAGAAGCCCGAAACCCATCCACTACTGCTGGACCAAATGGCAAAGATGAGAAAAAGTTGCTAGAAGAAACTAAAGGTGTTTGGGTGAGTGGATTCCAACGGTCAAATATCAAACGGCCTCCACGACCCATTCTGCCACGGGAGTGATAGCGCTGTTGTGTGTTGTTGTCCAGCCAGGGGCTTATATTTGCAGCTGCCAGCTTCTCTGGGTCCAAAGGTTTTGTGAACAGAAACGATGGCTCCAGTGCATCCACAACATTGATCTGCCAAGCCCATTTTCCCAAGGACCAAAGAAGAAAGAACACCAGTTCAGTAACACAAAGAGGTGTCTCCATACTGTATTTCATCCAGCAATCTGGATGCAATTGGTAAGTGTGGACAACATCCAGATGGAGACAAATACAAAAATCACTTGATATGCATTTTGAAAGCCTACTCTTTTCCTGGGGGGTTGGTTGTGAGGGTGTGCAAGTCGTTTTCGCTTGCGAGCCTCCATCTGTTCATGCATGGTAGCGCCATCCATGGCAGATGTCACAAAATCAAATGATGGGTCGAAACACCCCACTCCATTGTCTTGGTCACCTCTGCCAGCAAGACGGTTGTGTGCAACTTCATCTGCAGATGGAATCCTGTGAGGTGTGAACCCGCCACTCTCCTCCTTCTCCACTTGCAATGAATCATGCTGCACTCAGATCTCCAAGCATTATTATCCCTATGCTTTCTCATTTCTATCAGCAGAAATGAAAGTTGGTTGATCCTACCATAATGATACTCCGAAAGGAATGAGAGGTAACACCTTCAATCTGATTTGAACTCTTTGCATGTTTGCCTCACACTCCACAAGCTCACGCTTCTTCTCCTCCCTCTGTCAATTCACAGCCAAACAAAAGAAGTTACAAGAAGTTTTGTAAGCAAGAGCGACCGGCCCAGGGCTGTTAAGGAGGAGAAGAAAGCCAGTTGATGTGAACAGACACACACCTGTTGCATGGCACGCACTATTCCTCGGACTCGTCCCAAGTTCCGGCGAACCTGCAGCAGCCAACCCCAAACACTCAAAGATACTCTCCAGACAGTGTAAATTAGCATCAGGAAAGTTGAACTTTTTGGCTGTTGCTGAATACCCAAGATCTAAAATGCTAAAGGGTTACCTGACGCAGCTTGTCAAAGGACTGCACATCATTCTCTCGCCTCTGCGTCTGCAATTTTGATCCAAGTTGGCATGCCTCACAATGAGAAACACAACATTTGAAAACTTTCCAATTGCTATTACATTGACAATTCCAACATACAACACCCATGCTTTGCAGTTGCAAAATCCAATAGTCACCACTCAACAATTGCATCATCGCTCTAACCAAGGCATCTGCATGTCCTGGCACATCATATTGATATACATATATATATATATACAAGAGAGAATCACACAAGCAAGAAATGTGAGGAGCGTACACGCCGGGTGTGAGGTCGGTGGGCTTTCTCTCTTGGCCTGAAAACATTGAAAGGGTTTGTGTCGTTTACAGGTGGGGGGGGCTGCAACACAACCAATATCTAACTGTAACTTGCATGACTAGCAGCAAAAAAACACCCACCTGTACAACACTGCAAACACAAAGGGGTATGTGCACTAGCAGCTGCAAAGATATTTTGAAGCTGCACTAAATTCCCTTACAAAACCGCTAGAGATTTTTTCAGTTGTTCTGAAAGTTGTTGCAATATGTTGGAAACTATGATGCAAATGCTGCAATATCAACTTACTTGCCCCCAAGGTTCAGTGATAAAATTATCACAGTTAGTGTTGTAATTTACCCCAAAAAGAAAAACATTCCAAACAATGACCATGGTTCAGACACCTTCATGCTTAACAAAAACCAGGCACAGAAAGAGAAAGAGAGAAAGGTCACCTGTAAGCGACGGAGGACAGGCTTTTGCCAGCGATCTCGCTGAGCTAACAAAGACAGCAAACCACGCCCCACCACTTCAATTCTAGATCAAAATACCTATGAGATGTAGCAGTTGCCATCGACAGCATAATAACCACCGCAAAAACACATATGAGACCATCAACCGCATAATAACCACAGAAAAATCCTGCAATCATTTCTTGTAGGATGTTGAAGATAATATGTCAGTGATGGATACAATTTGACTTGCATCTTGGCAGTATTCCACATACAAAAGTGAAGGTTACACAAATACTAGGGTCTCCAGACACACACAAACACAAGGGAAAGGGAAGGGAAAGGCCACCTTAGCCTTCCAATAGTCGTATACAGCTGCCACCACAATCTTGCTTGTTTGTGCTGGCAATGCCTGCAACCCACCCACAACTCATAAACTCAGATCCAATAGTCATAGCTGCAATCTAAGCACAAAAAATCATTGCTGGAACATGGAAGATTCACCAACAATGATTACTCGAGTCACATGAGAAATGAGGAGAACTTTGCGTGCACAAGCACCAGAAAAGCATAAGGAAACAGCACCTCAATAGTGGCATCTCTAGTCAACATGACAGGCATGGGTGAACCAAGCATGGGAAGTGTCACTCCTGCTCTCTCACGAGCTTTGTAATCAAGAGTTTCCATTTGGTACAACATCCGCTCAAACCTACAAAATAGTGAGCACACGCACACACACATGAAAGCCTGATAGGTTCATACACCACATTCTTTGATCTTTGATGATAGAACCCTAATCTTGGATTTGCAGAATGGAGCTGTGATTTTCCATTTTGTGCTGTGGAAAATAGAAATTATTAACTGAGAGATTACCTCTCAGGTGATAAGATTTTGCGCTCATTGTTGAGTTGCAAGAGCCAGTCTTCATCCTCATTGTCTAAGTCATATTCTACATATGCAGCGGCTTCACTCCTTGCTGCACATACAACCATCCCATGACTTTTCATAACAGCACCATCACTTACCCATGCCAGACATCTCCAGCAAATGACAAGAGATTCCTACTGTAAGGCAGTATTAAGACAACGAGGGAAGGAAAACAAAAAAGTGTCCAACCTACCTCCACGACCCCGGATGTAGGAAGGAGGCTGCAAAAATGTGCTAGTGTAGTCTTGCTCATATGAATCCACCACCAAGAATTGGGGAGTGGGAATCTCCGATCCACTGCCTCCTCCTTTCTTTGCTGGAGTTGATAGCACCTATTTCCTCCCATCACCCTGCTTTCAAAAATCCAGGGAAAACAACAATACCTTTCTTTCTGGCCAAATAAAACAACATCACCACATAGACAAAAATCCTCCTCTGGACATCAGGAACACGAAGAGAGTGAGTGAGCGAGTTGGCAACATGAAAAAAAAGTCAGAAACAAAAGGAGAACAACGACAACGAAAACATACCAATTCACTGTCCGCATCTGCCCCATTGCTGCTGCTCTGAGGCAGGTTTCTGGAGGCCGTGTTGTCATCCCCATCAAGGTCTTTGACAGACTTGACAATGGGTAGCTTCTTGTAAATGTCCAAGGGCCGGGGCCGGAATGACAACCTGCTCATGTCCAATCATCACCAAGTCTTCTCCCCTACAACTTTCCTTCTGCCCGACTCCCCTCCCCTTCCCCTTTTTCCCCCCACCCTTGCACAAATCCTTCAAGCCTCTCTTCTCTCCATACTCACGTGCTTTAGCTGAAAGTCCTTCAATTCCCGCTAATTTTTTTTCCCCCAACCTCCTTCCCTTTCACAAAAATAGAACAAGTTCACATGGGAGCCAGCAACTCTCAATTAGAGCATTTGCACCCCAACTTTGCAATTCTCAAATCCACCAACAAGTCTCCTTCTTCTTCTTCTTCTTCTTTCGTCGTCTTCTTCGTCTGCTTGGTTTTTAGGGTTTGAAGCTCGAGGGTTTCGAGAGTGCAACAACCAGAAGGCCTGCGCAGATGAAAGCTGTGCAGCCAGGCTCAACCAGCAAAGCCAAGGAAAAGCGGAGAGGCCGTATGGCTGTTAGAAGCGCGGCTCACCGCACCAGCAGCAGCAGCAGCAGCAGCCAGGAGCTGCAGCTCAGTCACGGCCTGTCAGACAACAAGAGAAAAAACACGAAAAACACCCTCCTCAACACTCCAACAGACACAAGGAGTTTCTAATCACTGAGCGGCTTTAGGGTGCACTCTTGTGCACACCCTAAAACAACGTTCATTTCTTGACGACTACTTGTTCAATTCCTTAACCAGAACAAACTTGCACTACAAACATTGACATCTCTCAATTCATTTTCCAAGTGCACAAACATGTGTGTGTGTGTGTGTGTGTGGAGAGTTTCTTTTTCACCAAACTTCTCTCATGGATTCCAATCTCCCCACCAGGCTATGTCCAACAATGCTTAGTATATCTGTCTCACATGTGCATGTCGACTATCTCATGTCCAAAAAAAAGTTCGAGAAAGCTTATCAACAAAAGGTCATGATGATTGGAGTGAGGATGCAATCAATTTAGCTTCTTCTTGTTGCAATGGTTTGAGGAGAAATTTGTTTTGGCTATTGGCAAAGGTTACTTCAAATAAGTTCATAATAGACTTCTTCTTGTTGCAATGGTTTGAGAGGAGAATTTCTTTTGGCTATTGACAAAGGTTACTTCAAATAAGTTCATAGACAAAGATATTGTGACAAAGTTGCCAAACCATTTTTGCATGAACCAACGTGAAATCGTGATCAAGTCAAAGGATAAGTGGGAGAAGCTTAAGAGCATAATTGCATTATGGAAAAGGAGGCAAAATGGAGTCATTAGAAATGCACATTTCGAAATGTGTTGGTTTTGATCACATAAATCCAATGCTTGTTGCAAGCATGATTGCAAAAGTAGTCAATTTGCCAAGAGAGGAGGACATGGGAACACCAACAAGTAACTCCCCCATCAAAGTATAGAGGATGTTAACCATAACACCAAGCTCAAATGCGAAAAAATTCCACCACCAAGTCACACATCATCTTCTCCCATTTGCATTAGTGTATAGATGCATACCCTTTTATTTTGCACTTGTGTGCTTACCATCAACAAGGTGTTGATGATAAATTATTAGGTGCATAAGTTCAAGTTGCAACTCTCTTTGTTAGTGCTTTTAAACCAAAAGCTACTTGGGAAGCATAATAGAGAATTAAAATTCATGCGTGTTTTGAATACCTTGCAAATGACACAACTTTGTGCTTCAAGTTTGATATGAAATAAAAATAACTTTTTGTTAAATTCAAACATGATAATAAGAACCAAAGTCACCTCCTTAAGTGATTGCTTATTTCAAAATATTTTAAGAATATTAAGTTTGAAAGTTGAAAAACTATCAGATTTGATTAAAAAATGTTACGATATATATTATTTTATAAATATATGTTTACAATAATATTTCACAAAATTTTATGTTTAAATAAACTCCCCCAAAACAATCCTTACAATATTTTAAAACATTGATTATAATGTTTAATGAATGTTTTTGAATGTCTTACAACATTAGCATTTTTCACATTAAAACATGAAAGATTTAGCATTCATTACACTTGTTTTGACTTTTATTAATGTGTTTGCATCTATTTCGAAATAAGCAAGATAATCATAAGACTTGTATGGAATCTAATGTTGTATATATAATATAGCAAATTATTAAGTTGTCTATTGGATTATGATCCAACCACAATGTAAATGGCATGTTGCATACCATTTCTTTAGCCTTTTTCATTGCATCATTTTCTCTATAAGCACGAATTCATTGGCCATGAAAAGCCACCAAAGGATCTCCTTTTTTATTAACATCACACACCATTGGTTCATGCTTGTCCAATAATTAACAAAAATTATGAAAAACCTAACATGCCATAATGATTTTCCTCCCTTTATCAATTTTACAATTGATATTCTTCAAAATGCACACCACTAATTTTTTAAACTCCAAAAACATTTTCAATGAACATATGGCCATGATTCATTGAATCAATCATATTTATCTTTGATTTTTTTCATCAAGTATGTTCATAATGAGTAAATTGCCTTAGTTAACAAGGATATAGTTGCATTCCAATAATGTCAACTACATATTTTGTCATAATTTATCAAGATTTTAATTTCTTACACAAACTAGTTAATTTAAATGAACCGCTGTCCATCTACAACTCCTCCAAATTGTGATGTATAAACATTCCAAAAATAATAATTACAATCACATACCCCTTGTAAAACCATGTTATGGAATTTTTTGCAATTGCAAAAGCCTATCGAATGCAACATGACATTCAAATATGGTTTTTCAAATAAAAGGATGTGAGTTCCATCTATAACACTTGCAAGTTTTACAATCCAATGACATTTATAAATTAGTTTGAATGCAAACAACTTGTGCTAAGAATGTGAATATAAATGCCAAATAATTTGTCATGATTGGTAAGTATTTCACATACCACAATTGTGTATTTTGGAATATTTATTGATCATGTAGCATTGTACAAATTTGCATCCACTTAGTAAGAAACTCATGTTCCAATTTGTACAACACAATTTTCATTACCTTTGAAATTGATAAAGGATCTTGCATAAACACTTCAACATGTCATTCCATGAATGGGAACAATTGCTTAAAGATTTGCAAAATCAAAAGTGTCATTATATAAGCTTGCAAATGTTTTTTATCCAATATTCCTAGTGTAGTGCACCAAACATCCCCCTCAACAATGTAAAATGCATTCTAGCCTTTGGTTCTTTCCACCACATATTTTGAAGATGTGGTTGTGACTCCTTATAACAAAAAGAAACAAGCAAAGGAAAAACCCTTTGCACAAGTGAAAGTTTAGTGGCATAATTTCGCATGCCCTTGGGATTGTGAAGGCTTTATAAACTAAAGAGAATAAACAAAACTAAAGGTTGATTATGAATGTGTTGTGAATGGATTTTATTATCAAATATGTCGTCCAAAAAAAATTGTCTTGCATTTTAGTTCATCAGATTATGTTTCAAAGCATATCACAACTCACAAGACTCTTCCTAAAAAATAGTCTTAGAAAAGATATAGTTGAAATATATTATTAAGTTGTTAAATAAAGTTACAATTCAATTTAGTGGTCCAAATGAGTTGGACCTAGGAATTACACACCTATCCAATAACCAAAATGATCCCTTTTGAAGGAAAAAAATGAGTGGCAAGATGGGGGGCTTCAAGGACATGTTTAAATATCATGTTGTGGTCTTTGATTATGTAACCAAGCTAATCTCTACCATGTTACCAACTATATAGGCTACACAAACAAAGACCTTTCCTTCCATGCGCGTGACCCAAGAATGTTTATTTAGATGTTTTATTAATGGAATGAATATTGTCACTCTCTAAAAAATCTTGGAATGAGATGTAAAATATTGAATATCAAAGTAATTACAAGTTTTTTGCAATACAAGAATCTTAGCTTAAAAAATGGCAATAGCAATTCCAATCTCATTTCCATGGAGTTTTTTCATAGAAACATTTGACTATTGTATGATTGTGTGAATGCCTCCTTTTCTCACAATCTTCACAAGTTCATTGCACTTTTCTTTTCTCTTCTCAATTATATGACATTATTTATTTGTATTTTATCTTTTGTTCAAATTTTGTTTAAATATTCACAATTTCATTATATTATTATCTTCTTCTTAGAATGCACACCTTTTTTTTTGGTCCTTATCCTTTTTCTTGAAGCTAAGTTGTTAACCTTGTTATTTGTTGACACCATATAAAAAACCATCTACAAGAAAAAATGTCTTCAAGCTTCCAAGAAGTGCAACTTTGATTAGTACCTATATGAGTTCTTCAAAATTCTTTGTTTATCTTTATGAATATTCTTGTATGGAATGTTATGGAAACCAAGTTGTTTTGTAAACAAACAAATGTCTTTCATTATTGTCAAAGAGTTTATTCATTGGAAGGAATGAAAAGCAAAAACGACAACATAAGAGCATTGTGTGGGCAAAGAGGGTGAAACATGAACTTGCTATATGTCTTTGCTCCATTTATGTGCACCACTCTATTGTTCTTCTTTTGATCAATCAATGCAAAAAAAAAGGTTGTGTGAAATCAAAACAACTTTTGTAAGCTTTCTTTTGGTCCTCTTCCTATCCATGTCTATTGTTTTTTCACAATGTGAGTGTTGCCCCAAATGCCTATGTTGTGTTGTAAAAAATAACTCAATGGAAAAGGGATTGGAAACATTCAACAATTGGAAGAAAGTGGTTATTGTGCTTGCTACTAGAAGGTTTTTCAAATTGAATTCCTATTAATTTGGAAAATCAACAAATTTTTGTGTGCATGACTGATCAAATGTAGTTTTTTCAATTGCAAATTTATGGTCCACAATCTTATGGAAGTCCCTTCTCAATGTTCATAGGTTGTTATAATTGTGGGATGGTAAATGGTCAAAAATTGAATAATCCAATGATGTTACCAAAGTTTATTGTTGATGGAAGATTGAAATAAAATGATTTTATGGCTAGAGAAAAATTGTCCATAATTTGATCAACTAACAAGATCCCCCTTGGGTGGGAGTATAAATCGCTATAATGGCACCAAGGACAATCACAATTCACAAGTTCTCACATATTCATTTTTAGCCTAATGTTAATTACATTTGTTAGTTTATGCACACTTGAATCGGACAAGTATGTTGATAAATAGGGCAATTGTGAATTCAATCTCTTTTCCTTTTCCTAAGATGAGTGTGATCAACATCTATGTCAAATGCAAGAGTAGGAAGGATATTCAAGATGGTTCAAAAAGATGTTCCTTATGTTGTGATTTCCTAAACTACCCATGTTAATGGGATGCATGGGAATAAAGTAGTTGTGAATCCAAACTCTCTTCCTCAAGATGAACTTGATTGACATATATGCCAAATGTGAGAACATGAAGGATGTTATGGATAACTTAACAAGATGCTCCTTATGTTGTGCTTTCCTAAATGGCCATGTTATTAAAGTAATGTCAAAAAGCATTATTGGAATTATTGGAGACAAAAAAAGTCCACAATATGAAGGTGCGCAACCAAATCCTATCACATTCATGTCATTCTATATATTTAGTATTAACAACAGTTGAAAACAATGAGACTTCCATTCATTTACAGATCCTTCAAAGCAATTTCAACATTGATGTATTTGTTAATGAAAATAGGTTTCTCATCTTATAGTTTGTGAAATGTAAACAAATGTAAGATGCATGGAGTGTTCAACAAAGTCACCTCACACAATGTGGTATTATGGAATGCAACAAGTATGATTGTATCACAATTATTTAATTATGATTATTTAATCATAAACTTGTAATTCTCAAAGATTGGTGCAATAATTTGTAATTGAAAATTTACTAAATGTATTATATATATATATATCACCCATGAAAATCTTGAATGATAAATGTGTTTTAAAATGCATTGAAAATGTATTGACATGTCATCATGTTTGAGATGTGGAACTTATTAAAATGTTACATTTGTTTTGCAATGGATTTGAGTGTGTTAGTAGTTAAAAACTTATGTTGAATATTTCAAGAGTTTTAAAGTCCTTTGAATTCCGTATTGAACAATATATTTTTGATTGGATCAAATTAATTCAATCTATATAATTTTAAAAATTGTGTAATCCTGTCTAAGGTGTTTTGAAGTTCCTCCTTTCACTAACTTGCACATTATGTGTCATTCATATTCAAGCTAGACATGAAAATTTCTTGGTGAATAAACTTATTTAGATTTTATTTTTTAATTTCAAAATTAACTTGAATTCCTCCACATAATAAAATAATTGGGTTATAATTTGATGACTTATCAAGATTATGAGTTAATTGAGTTTTAAAAAAAAGGATAATAAGATAATCATGAAAGGTATATGTGTAATTATGCAATTATAACATATGTTTATGTGAGAAGAAAAAAACTCTAGGCATTCTAACTTAAACATTTTTACATGGCATTCATCAAAATATTTTGGGGCTAATGTAATTTTTTTGTTAAACCCCCCCCTCCCCCTTTCAATTTTGTTTTCTAAACCTCTTGTTATTGGAATAACAATATGCAAGGATCTTACTTCATTGCGAGAATATGAGTTGTTTTCTTCATGGCATGACATGTAACATCTATTTTCTCATTTCTTGCAAATCACTAGGTGCTAGAAGAGGAAGAAGGGGTTGGGATTTATGTGAAAAAAATATTGGGTTTAAGGTTTAGCTTAAATTCATAAACCCTAAGAACTTAAAAATCCTTCATTGAATTTTGCAATGGTAATGCTCATATGCTTGCTTCAATTTACTTGCAATAACTTCCAATTCTCATCTTGCCATGTGATTGATGATTGAATTAGAAAGATGACTAACATCTTTTAGACGGTAATTTTGAGTGTGTAAAGCCAAAAGATGGATTTGTAGCTTTTCTTTTCTACTTTTGGTTTTCATGAATTTTGTAGTATCAAAAACACAGGTAAGTGAAGTATTTTTAACAACTCTTTTGGGTTGCAATATCAAGAATTTTTAGGGTTGATGGGGATTTGCAAGAACATGACAATTTGATAAGAAGATTTTCTTTGAAGAATTTCTCTAGATATGTTTTCAAATCAATGCTATGAGGAAGCTAGTAGTTTCTTTTCAATTTCAAGTGACTGCAACTTTTTTCAGTCATAGAAAATTCTCCTTGTACATGAGTTAAGTGAAATCAAACTTATTTTTGCCCCATGTTGTAATTTGAATAAATATTAACTTTATTCTTTTGAATGTTTGCTAACATTGGGATTGATTGAATAATTTTTTTGTTGCATTTGAAAATGTGACAATATTCAAGGATGTAGATTTTGGTATTGATTGTTTGCCCAAGAGTTTGCACAAAGTAATTTGTTATGTTCATCCACTAGACCCACTACCAGGAATTGTGTAAGTCATGGGTAGTTGTGGGTTGGTAGAGCTATTCATTACTATTCATGCATGATGGTATGATGATTTTAGAGTGACACTCATACATGTGGTTAATCATGACACTCGTTCTTTCTTATTACATCAATTTTGATTTTGATATAACTTACACAACAATTTTAACCTTTAAAGTATGTTTTCATTCATGAAGATATAAATTTTTTTTATTAGACAAAACTTTTATTTGTCTTGTGAAAGGTTGAAAGACATGGATTTGGGCCATCTATAGAATGCAAAAAATATGATCAAGGAAATATTTTATAAACTAGATGTGGCTACATGGATGGCTTTGCTTGATGCTTGGAAAATTCATGGCTAGAAATGGGAAAATGTGTTGCTAAAAAAAATCTTGAACTAGAGTTGAAAATACAATTGAGTATGTGATTCTATCAAACAAATATGTTACTTTTGGTAACAAACATCTTATAAAGATGTTGAATGGGAGGGAAAGGAAAGAGGTGTGAAGAAAAAACTAAGAGTTACACTTAGATCAATGAATAATGAAATGCATCTATTTATAGTAGACAATTAATACCACCTTCAAATAATTGAAATTCATGCAAAATTGCAATTATTGTCAAGGCTCACACTTGATGTGTGTGATGCCAAGTACATGTTTTATACTAAATTTGTTCTACATGTCATGGTAGAAGAATAAGAAAAAGGTGTTTCATTTGTAATGTCACCATAATAAGAAACTAGCTATTACATTTGGGGTTCATCAACACAATTTTTGGTACTTTGCTTCAAATCAAAAAAATCTACACGTTTGTGAAGATTGCCATACTTTTCACAAAAGTTCATTTCAAAGAACAATCATTGGTGAACTTGGATGCCAATTGCTTTCATCACTTTAAGGATGGGTTTTTGTTCTTGCATGGACCATTGGTGTTGCCCAATAGTTTTTCTTTTGTTAATCACCAATCAAGGTCATTTTGTTAATAACATGTCTAGGGTTTAGGGTTAAGGGTTCAGGAGTATAATTATTACATTGCCATAATTGGACAAGATATTTTACCACTAAAAAAAAGTGGCCTTATTGTAGTTTTGATTTATTAACTTCTACAATATGTACCACTTAGGTTTAACATTTATTTATTTTTATGTATGAAATTATTTTGGAAATCAAGTTCAAAATTTTTAAACTATAATAACATGTCTAATGGTTTCAACTACACTAGATGTAATTCCACTTTTGCTTGTTAATTATTGATTTGGAATTATCAATTTTGTTGTTGCATTTGACTATTGGTTCATTTTAGAAAACATGTGTAGATTTCCAAATTATTACCTATGTGAAGTTTCTTTTGTTAATCTTCGCCCAAAATGAAAATGCTATGGTAGACAATGAGCACCATACATGTTGTTATTGAAGGTATTGGATGTAACAACTCATAAAAGGTCTTAGATAACCCCTAGATTCTAATGAATTTTCAATGTTACAACTCATAAAAAATGAACTAACAATTGATTGAGGTTTTATCCTTTCAACAATTTTACTAACATATAACAAATAAACAACAACAATTTTAAAAGGAAAAAAATTGTTGACTTTGCCTTCCCTTGGAATTACAAATTATGTTTCACAACTTTGAAAATGAACATAGAGGCAATAGTAGTTGGTTTGAAAAGGCAAGGTGTCAACTTCTTTGACAATCTTCCTAGTACTAATAATTTATTGAATTTCAAAACTCTTTATGCTAATTTTTTGATTATTAAAATCTAATGATTTCCAACCCATGCTTGTAACTAATTGAAAGCAATTGAAAAGATGGGTGGATCATCTAAGACCATAATGATTTGATTTTTCCTTAGGCATCAAAGGGGTTGAATTGCCAAGGCACAACCTCTTCTAATCAAATGATTATATTGTTCAAATCCTAATATATTGCATTGTAATTGGACATGTAAGTTTACTTGCATAATTTTGTGTTCACAAATAAAATTGAAATGGAAAATGATGAATATGTGTACATGAACAACTTTGTAAAGCTATTTGCCTTGAATACATTAAGCCCCAATGTTCCAACAAACAAAAGTTATATGGAAAATACATAATTTGCATTTCATGATTAAACTTTTGGAACATTGCCTTTATGTACCAATAATCAAAGAAATTATTTTCCTTCCAAGAATTGACATGTTGAATAACAATGTATACTATTTTATTATTATAAAAAAAATGATAATTACGAAACATGTAGAAGATAAACACAGTGTATATGATAATAATAAAAAAACTTATAAATCAAAATATACAATATAAGTTTTAAGCATCAGGCCATGGCTTGAAGTGATCATGGTTAACACGAAAACCTCGAAAGCCTACAACCCAATTACAATCTATGCAAACTATAAATGGATGTCTATAAAACCACCCCTCCCAAACCACAACCCCAATAGTATTTTTGCCTGTTGTTGAAAAGTCACATGTGAAAAGTGTTGTTCCCCAAATGTTTTCATTGAAATGAAATCCATAAACTTGATTCAAGGAAAGGGTTTGCACACCAAGATCATTGTTAGCCGAATGACAATGCACTTGTAGGATGCCCTCAATTAAACTTGTGATCGTGACAGACCCTTTGATTTGGAAGATGTTTTTTTGTGCGATATCTTGTTGGATGCAATTGGAATGGTCCAATACCAACATCAAAGCACAAAAGATCATGAACACATGGTGAACCAACTTGGGTGATATATGAAGACCAAACATTTTCAAACACTTTGATGTTTTACAATTGCCTTCTTTTGGTAGTGCAATTGTGCCAAATATGTTGCTAGAAAGCTAATGATCTAGTTTGAGAACATCCTATAGTCACTCCATTATGTGCAAGAAGCAACTATTCTTTAGAAAATCATAAAACTTGACTTGCAAATGATAAAAGTTTGCTTCAATGCCTATTGAAAAAAGATGTTTAACACACACCTAGCAACAAGTGATTGTTTGTATAGGAGAATGAAACATGGTTACGAAGTCATTTGATGAGAATTTCAAAGGAGCATTTATATACTACGAAGCTTTTATTTGGGACTTAAAACTTGTGATAACCCCTTGATCTCCAATCCCTTTCAATATTTATTTGAAAATGACACCCAATAAACAATAATAAGAATGATGGAATGCAACAACTAGAAGCTATTTCAAGCAATTTGGAACTAGAAGTTATGTCATGTTGCTACTATATCATGGATGATCCTTATCAAAGATAAGACCCACATATGTAGAAGCAAAGTGAACACTAGTGATGTCACCATCAGCATGATGTAAAGTTGTTTTTTAAAGAAATTTTGACACAGCCAAACTGGTAATTGTCCACAAAGAATTGGCTATAGAATAGATATTAAAATAGAAAATTTTAAGAATCATTTCATAATTTGGCTACATGCTAGAACCTGTTGTAAACATTTGGTGACATTTATTTTTGTTAAATTTCAAAATCTGGAAAATTAGGGCCATTTTTTTGTTCCCACAAAAGTTGTTTGCATGTGTTGAAATCATATTTTTCAAGTTAGAAAATATGAAATTTTGGCCCCCATCCTCACCTCCATAAAAAACACTATGTGATTTAAGTTGTTATCAACATGGTTAAGATAATCCAGAAGTCTCATTCAATAAAGTTGAAGACCTTCACTTGAAGACTTGCTTCACAAGAATGAGGGGACCCACGAATACCTAGTTATTTACAATCAATCAACTACGATGAATTTATATGTGATGCGACATTGCGCTATCTTCATACAATGTTGGATAGCTCTATTTAAACCACGGGAAACTTTGATGAGTGAACCTTTAAAACTTTGCACCTTCAAAACTTGCCATGAAAAGAAAACAATTGCAATTTTTTCATGTCATGAGAATAATGTGTTGAAAAGATACTTTTGTGTTGTTCAAAAGGACCCAAAACAAAATTACATCATATATGCAAGATGCCAATAAAAGATATAGAATTATAATATACATGCAAGATGTCAATCAAAGATGTAGAATTCATATCACAATAAATTTGCTGGACCCATATTTGCATATTTTTCAAAGAGTGTAGCATCAATTGTTTAACTCGGTCTTTACTATCTTGGAAATAGAAAAAGAAAAACCCTTTCTAGCCTAAGGAGGCTCATGCATGACCACCTTTGATAGACTAGTACAATTTCTGGAATTGAAGAACAGATTGCAAACATATTCTTCTTTGCTTTGGAAACATTCCATAAATTTTTGTTGAATACCGTACCTACAACTGATATTCAACACAAAATAATTCACACAAGGTGTACTCTGGAAAATTAAATTTGAAACTGCATCACCTCATTTTTCTCAAATCAATAAATATTCAGCAAAAGAAGTGCAAACATCAGTCATATGTACAGTATAAAAAATATTCTCTAAGTTTAACCTTTCACACGATAAAAATGATGATGAAATGAAAAGGACCACAAATTGGACATTCCAAAAAGCCACAACCGTTTACTTATATGCAATGGTTTGAACATCATTGTGTCTTTGAACTCCGAAATAAACTAAATGTTGCACAACCATCCTCAATACTGTTGTGGATGTGTTCATTGACAAGAAGTTGAAGGTGATTCTCAAAACATAAATGATAAATACTCTATTCCCCTCTTGGTTGTCATGTCAATCCCTTTCTACATCAATAGAATCAGGATTCAATTCTTTCAGACGGCATCCATTGCCATTACTTCAATCATTTTAAAGTTGGTTTTTACAAATACTTCTTTTTTCATTATCAGCAGTAAGACCAACTTACCACATCTCCTTGGTTTGTCAAAACAGCTCCAACTGTGCTCACAAGCAAATGATCTACAATACCAATTCCAACAGTTCATTATCCAAGGCATCCTGATTTTACAAGATTCAAACATAAAAGGGCACTCGAGCATGAAGTCCCCCCTTAATGAAAAACAGACTAGGCCAAAACAAAATGGGTTGAGGCAACTACAAACCTTTTGTGAGCAGTCTGATTGTTCTTCACTATGGAACAAACAAGCAAACATTATGAAGCTTGTCAAGAATGCCCACAAGGCCAAGAGGTACCTAGTCACAAACTGAGCAACAGGTGGTCCAAGTGAACACAAAAGGACAATGGTGAGCCTTTGATAGATATATCAACATTCTAAGTCTGTAAACAGGGTTTTTGTGGCATTTAGGATCATGCATGCTTGATGAAAGTAAGTTGTCATTTCATGTCTGGATTGATGACTTATCTGTGAACAGTAACAACCTTTAGACAGAAACATTATGCAGTGCTAATCTATCCACTGATTACATGTGCCTACATGAACATCACATTTGCTGACGATTGAGGAAAGTTACCTGTAAGGAGGACCTTGGGCAAGTACAATTGTCTGTAAGGTGATAGCTTTCTGTAGGAAAGGTCCTCAATTTGAGCTCCCACATGCCTCTGGATACTATCTGGACCTCAAATTGAGGTGAAGGACCCAAAACCATCCTATGCAATTCCTGCATTTCATATTCTTGTTCTAATGGAATTCTCACAACACTTTCTAGTTTGGTACCTGATGAAATCAATACCAGTTTCCCAGATAGGCCTTCACAGACTGACAAGAGTTATCTTTGCAGACACCAAGGAAGCAGCTTTTGCAGGTCCAGATGAGTTGGCTTGGGATTCTGGTTTACAAGTTTGACACACTGAGTGTCAGAACTAGCAGGGCATTGATGTTGTCAAATTTGGCACATGTGTTCACATTCATCACAGCCAAAAGTCCACATGCATTGACACAAGGGTGAGGCTAGAGACATTAGGTCCACATCAAATCATCAAAAAGGGAGTATCACAAAGTTGCTGTCACCTTGTATTGCTTATGTGCATCAACAACACCATCGAGCATGTATGCATAACCTCACAATAAGGTGACTACAGGACACACACTGTCAAAGTTTGAAGTGGGTCCACCAGGACAGAAGAATAACCACACTGACGTGATTCTCCTGTTGATGAACAACACACATTTTTTTCAAATCCCAAAGATTCTTGAGAGCTTTGAAGTGGCACTCCAATAGTAAAGAATAGAGACTTGTACCTGGCAAGTAAACCCTATACAAAGGTGCTGCAACAGAGTGGAACTACAGTTAGTTTTCTATAGTTTCTGCAACGAGGACCCATAAAGTAATTGTAAGATCAAATACATGGACAAGAAGCTCCTAGGGCTTTAGGAACTCTGGCTGTGAAAGGGACTCAAGGAATAGCTTCATTGAATTTGATGACACAGTCATACAGACGTCCTCCCAGAAAGTCTGCAACCTCCTTATGCTTCACCTGGAATCAGCAACCACACAGTTCAACATCTCTTTCACACAGAATAAGCACTGTAGTCATCTACCAACCACAAAACTTTTACTACTTAGGGCAGAACAGCTCACCATTCCAATGTTAAGTGAGTCACATTTGAACTGGGCATATAGATTTGTCTCAATACTTCGTCCCTGAGCAATCAAACCACCTGAATGGTCAGGTCTTGTAGGACATTGAACTTGATGCAAATGACCAGCATAAACTTAATGGCAATGAATGTCGAACAGCATGCATCATTGTGCAGGCAAGATGCAGCAAAAAGGGACACTGATAGAGCTGCTTACCATGCCTTCCAGCACAACCAAATCAGCATCCTCAGTGGCATCTGCTAGCTCTCGAGATATGGAAGTCAAGTCCATAACCTGCTTATTACAATCACCTTCTTTCAGATATGCAATTTTCATCTTGCTCTATGCTCTACATGTAACCAGAAAGAAGTAGCACCATGTCTCTGATACTTGAGAAAACTTGCAATCTCTCAGGATTCATGCATGAGCATCAGTATTTTCACTGATATGAACAGAGAAAACACTCACTGGCAAATCGCTTCCAGAGTTTACTACCATGAGCTGCCTTGCATCAACTTTGAAAAATGTTTCTTTTCCATCTTCAGATACATGCTTGATCTGTTTTCATTCAGATGATGATAACCTGTCAGATTGCCAGGAAGGATTATAGCTGCCTAGTGAAAAAGACTGACCATTAGATCTTCAGAAGAGTTGAAATACCATGTATTCAAGGACAGAACATGAGTTGAGACAATGAACAGAAGACGTACACAGAAGAAGGCATGCGGAGATACTGCTGGATAACTAGGATGAGAGCAAAAGAGGAAACACAGAAGAGGCAAGGTGCTTCCAATATACTATCAGAGTCATGTTGACATTAATTACAGTGCATCATCAGACCTAACTCCTAAAACTAGCATCAAAAAAGGTATGATTGGGAAAGGGACCTTAGAAACAATTTGCACCAGCTCCTCATAAGTGATATCATTGATAGTTGGCATATTATTGGCAGCAAGTACAACCTGCAGAATATTCAACCAAGGGTATAAGAAAATCTCATTCCACATTGAAACATCCTGGCCTCAGTCTACAGTAATACAAAGATAATTCCTAGGTCCTCCCAAATTTCTTCAGCCCTACTTCTCAACTAGGCATGAAAGTGTAACAGTATGGAAAAGCAAGACAAATAATGGACAAATTTAAGACAAGTTTCCTGACCTGCAGCTAGTACCTAAAGTAATTCTTAAGTACACACATCATGTTGAAGATGCCATCAACATGATAAAAAAGGTTTTGTGCCATTCAAAGCCAGACCTTTGTACCTCGTCGGAGAAGCTCCCGTGCAAAAGGTAGAATGCCAAGCACCACATCGGCTCCCGCATTATCTACAAATATCACTGCCTGTTGCAAATAGATGACAAGTATTGAGCCTGTGGTTGTACAGTCATAATAAGACTCTGCCTGCTGTAGACTTGTGGCCAATGGTACTATCTAGTTGGACAGAGCAAGAGATAACTGAAAAAGAGTGATTTGTGCAGGGGGTTGAAAGGGCTTGGACATACCCTGATACAAATCCTTCAGCTTTCCTCTAGAAAAACTCTTAGCACAGGCATCAACTTATTGGTGCACAAATTACCAGAGATAACACCCCAGAAAAAGCTAGGGCATTGGGTTTGGCCTCAAAAATAGCACACAGGAGCTAAGGGACAAGGACTCTGATGCTTTGAAAAGGGCCTCCCTTAGAATGCAGTATCATGGACATTGTATTACAAAGTCAAGACTATTCTCAACACTATTCTCTTCATCTCCACACATTGGACACTAAGGCTCTGCCTTCCCTTCTGTATCTGTTTAATGTCTGAACAAGACATCCTGCCTTAAGTCTCATTGACCCTCAACTTCTTCCTTCATCCACAAGGATAAATAAGGACAGTCAAAACAAGAGGCAAGTGAGAAAGAGAAGTGGCACATAACTACATACAACAGAGAAAGGAAGCGTCTCCTGATATCCCTGTCATTGACTGTTGGAAACGTCTAATGCATGAATCCAGAAAATCACTATCATGTATGACACAGAACTATTCCTACCTTTTTCCAAGGCTTGCGTAACCACTTTTGTTTGAATTGGTCCAAATCGTCAATGACCCAAGGTCGGGGTAGTAATTTTTCAAAACTATCCTGGAAGCTCATCCCTGAACTTGAATAGATTTCTGCAAGCTTTTCAAGTACAAGGGCAGTGCATTAATACACCAGGAACACATCATTATGTATTTCATCCATGTACATGCTTAGAGGGGAACTTCATTGTGCCTCTAACCAACAACTTTCAGTGTGAAATGTCCCCAGGGCACATTAAGGAGAAAACAAGAAGTACCTACACTTCTATGAAAACCTGGTTCTTTCCATTTCTCTATGAGTCAACACAGGCAACCATATCGTAAAGTGCAATATATTCAGTGAAATGATTTCACATGAAACTGTGAAGTTGTGTTGAATCAACATGACTCAATACTGCTAATTATATTGGTAGAGTGTCCATCAACCAGAAACCAAACAGCATGGAGTGGAGGAAACCTGTGCTGCCCCCAGATCGAAAATATTGCCAGAAAATACTCCCTTGACAAGATGCTCTATGCGCTCCCCATCATCCTTGATAGCATCTGCTGTGTCAACTACATGTTCCAACAATTTGATGGCTTTTGCATTCTCCTCATCCTTACAGGCATCAAAAGACATCATTAGCAAGTGTGACTCCTGCTGTCTCCACTCACAATGTGGTTGATGTCAACCACAAGTGAGATCCCTATGTCTCCCAGCAGTAAGACCAATAAGACCCCATGGCAAGAAACATCCACACAGGGTGAAGAGCCAAGCAGGTAGGATTAATGGGATGTAGGTAGTAGATACCTTTATCTTTCTGAATATGTCATAAAACCCTGCTTCCCGAAGGCAAATGTCACGAAGCCTGCAAAGAAGCTGCAATGCGCTGAGTGTCACAACAGGAAACACCAACAGGAACAACAAAAAAACATGAAACACCCATGTTTTGATAAATTACCATTTAGCATACAGCTAACAGACCACAAACAGAAGACAAAAGGCATCAGGATCTGTGACTCTCTACATTGTCTATAATTATAGACAGTGACTGCCTATGATTGTCTTACAACACCTTAATGAAGAGATCATGAACCATAAAAGCATAGAGATAACTAGTTCCAGAAACAGGATCTTGCTGGTTTCAGAAGGTTCAGAGTTCTGCAGTAAACTAACATCTCAGACCACAGAACTATTTGTTTGTATGAACAAAACAGCACCACATAGACCATGAATGATCAGTGCCCCCTTTCAAGTTTTCCTTTCCCTGTGTACAGATTTGTGTTATAGGTTCCTGATTGGGAATTATATAGCTGGTAACTCATGTTGCAGCTTGCCTGGCAGGTTGGCTATTTACACTAGCTACCAATGTGGTCCAATTCCACACACCCACAAAAAAGTTTACAGAAACTTCGACATACACAGGAGGATACACCCAGGGACTATAGAAACTCATTTTATGGTGCCTAGTGTATCTCAGACCCTTTGGTTGAAGCTGGTATGGTAGAACAAGGGTTGGTGCACTTACAATGCCATCGGGGGGGCCACCATGCTTTTCTGGATTGGACTGGATATCATCAAGTATTTTTCCATATCTGCAGAGTAAAAAACAGAACCACAAGCTCTACATTACATAGCAGACATGTTGCCACATGATACTTAAACATGCTCCCTAAGGTAGAAAATGCTGCTGCATTGCAAAAAAACATATTTTGCCACCTGACAAGACTCTAAAGCTGTGCACCTTTGATTAACAGCAACAAACAAACCTGCTGCTAAAGGCGCTTCAGTTGAGAGGTTCTAGTGAATGTAGATGGTGCTCAAATGTCTGTCAGTCTTTTATGCACTAATTTTCACTGATTGCGAGAAAAATCCCAATGTAGTTGAAGGGTAGGCTATTTTCAGTAATGAGGCTTTTTAGAGTTGGTGTGTGAGAGCCCTGGGGTGGGGGTTGGGGTGGGGGGGAGGTGTCTTCCATGGAAAATCCCTAGAAGCAGGGATTCCTTCTGTAATTTGCACTTTTTCAAACAGGGCATCCCCAGTTGTTATGCCAGGTAAGGCACATCTAGCAGGGGATTATGCGGTGGAGCTTGGGCTCTCCCCCTCAGGTCCCACAGCATAAACCCCTGACAGGGTTGCCTTACCCTATATGTCATTTATGTCCTAGAGATATTGGCAACATACTGGCAGAATGGATTGAATCTATAAAATGAAAATGTGGACAATTCTCTTTGCCGAGCTATGGATATTGTGTGTCAAGCCATGCTCACGTAGGGGGGAAAAAATTGCTTGTGAGGTTTAGGAGAACATCACACAACAAGCTCTGAAATTTGCTTATGGAGAGCACAGAGAACTTGCTTCCAAATCGTGCTGTTTCAGAAAAAGCTGAGGTCTGTGAAGCCCTGATTCAAGCCAGGGGATATAGCATAGATGGGAGAGTAAAAAAATGAAAGTCAACAAGAAAAGAGTAGGAGGGACAAAAGACAGACCGAAGAGCGAATTTTTCAGCTTTCTCAGAAGCGTCTGCTACAGTACTGTCAAGCTCTGCCCGCTTCCTGCACATTGTTATTCCCCCCCTCCAGAAACTCAGCACAGTTGATCAAGACCATTTGCAACAAAGGAAATCAAACAGCTGGGAATAACAAAAGGATGAGGAAGAAGCCCGACCTGAAGGAAGGAATTGATTTTCGGAAAACCTCCAACCAAAGCACTTCGGTGCGAGTAGCTTGGTGCGGAGGATCTGAAGGAAACCGATAAGGAATCGTGCAAGGCCTGTAAATGTAGTCCGCCCAGTGCTGCAGTAGCGGAAACTGCACTCGCTCCACAGTGGAGGATGCCATGTTCTTATGTTTTCCCCGTCGATTGTGAAGGAACTGTCTACCTCTGTCTATCTAAACACTACGAAACTCTTTTTCCTTCCGATCCAGAATTGAACAGCTGTTCAGTCTAAGTTCGCCTTTGTTCTCTTCTTGCCTTCAACCAACTGAGATCAAGGAATCACAGAAACATTCACGACGTTGCTGAGGCAGAGAAATATTCCGCTAAATATAAAAAAAGCTGCTAATTTACGAATACACTTGAAGAAGAACTCCCTGTTCAATATCAGTCATCGATTGCTTGAGGTTTTCTCGTGGTTGCTTCTTGACAGCAAAGAAAGATTATCCAAGACTTCTTGCGGATTCTTGCACCAGGTAAGCGTTGCCTTGTACCTTGTCTCTTACATGAATTTACGAAATTTTAATCCAATTTTCCCTTTCAAGACAAGCAAGCGGAAGCTTAAACGCTTGGATGCGGAGTAGAGACAGGCAAAACGACAAAGGAGCACGAGAGCAGTATCGACACAGACGTGCGCGCGCGCGAACGCACGAGAAAGCAAACCACCAGTCTGAATGTGCGAGACGACAAAGTATTTCTTTTACATACGTACATCGGTTTCTTTAATCATTTGACGGTCAAGATCTGTCTCCACTTTTAATCGGACAGTACAAACAGACAAACACCAGAAAGAAAAACGCCTTACTGAAGGTGGGGACAACACTATTTCGTTTTACATATGTAAATCGGCTTTTTGGCATTCGACGGTCAGAATCTGTCTTGAGATTTCATCGGACGGCACAGAAAGCCACACATGCAAACGTCCCCCGGAAAGTGTGATTTGGTCTTTCTTTTACGTACGTACATCTGTTTTTTTGTCGTGAGACTCATCGGACGGCACAGGAAATGCCACATGTATTTTACAATATAAGATTAATGTTTTATTCCATTGGTTTTTTTAAAAATTAATTTTCGTTGTGAAAAAAATTTCGAGTTAATTTTTTTAATATTTGGAAAATTGGGGTCTATCTCAAACAAGAGGCTTGGAAAGCTCAATGCATTTTATTTATTTATTTATTTATTTATGCATATGCAAACAATATATGCTCACTTGCAACATGAGATTCCCAATTTAAATCTTTAGAATTTAGATATTTGCTCCTATTGAGGATTATGGTAATGTTATTGATATCATAACCAGGGTTTTCTTTCAATTTTGATATTTAAAAAATTGGTGAAATTTTCCAAAAATTAGCAAAAATGAGTCAAATTAGAAAAATAAATTCCTAATTTATTTATTTATTTGTTGAAAACCAAAAACATTTGGAGAGATATTAGAATTTCTTTTTTTTTTAAAATTACGAAAATCAAAAAAATTAAAATTAAAAAAACTGGTCATAAGCTCTTAAATATTATAGTGAACCTACCATTGTTGGTTTGGTATGAACTTTTTGAACATACCAACTTTGGTCCTAATACCCTAGTACCTTGGCCAATTCCACACTAATTATATTATTTTCAAAAAATGTTGAAATTTTCAAAAATTATTTCTTCCTAATCAAAAAATATTGTGAAAGATAATAGTGAATATTTAAGAATATTCCATCTTGTTGAAATGAAAATTTCAAAATTAATTAATTAATTAATTATTTGATAGACATGTGTTGAAATGGCCAAGGTATTACAATATAGAATTGGTTTGGGATCATGGCTATATCACAAGTGATTTTGTGACTTTAATTCACCACTAGAATAGCAACTTATTTAGTTTGGAATTCAAGTGTTCGAGAGCCTTGGCGAGTGAAATTTACTGAAGTTTATTTATTTATCAACATAAATTCTTGCTAAACAAGCACACACACACACACACATAATTGTTGGTATGTGTTGTTAATTTGGATTCAAGTATTTGCTTTGCTTTTGGGATTTGATTTGCACAAGATGTGGATGAATAAGAATTGAAAATTTCAAAATAAGATTTCAAAAGCACAAAACAAAGCATTATCTTGCATCATTAAAAACTTCAAACTCTTTTCATATTAGAATTATGTTATTTGCTTTAAAATATCCAATGAAGCTAATCATGACAAGATTTTCAATTTTCACTTTTCTAAAAAAAAAATGTTTTGAAATATTTTGAAATGTCCTATTTTTCAAAATGAAACCTTCATATTTAATTAATTATTGGCAAATATGTGCTAAAGCTACCCCTATACTACATTATACAATACCTACCTAGCAAGTTAGGGCAAAACTAAAATCAAAGGAAAAGTGAGTAATAATTTTCTCTTGATTAAGCCTAATACTCAAAAAAATATGCTTGAAAATTGCTTGATTTTTGTAAAATCAAGTTTTTGACACCTTAAGTACAAACTTTTTTTTTTCCAATTTTTGTAATGTATCCAGATTAACAATCATCCACAATAAAATTCAGCCAAATTTGGCTATAGACCAAATATGATTTTTTAATAAAAAAAATCGTTACATATTTTGGCTACATGCTAAAACTTGTTGTAAAAATTTGGCAATTTGGAAAAAAAATTTCAAATTTTGGCGAATTAAGATTTTCTTTTTCACAACAAATCTTTGTATGTGTTGAACTCATATTTTTCATGTAAAATAAACATGAAATTTTGCTCCCCAAAAAAAATATTCTTAAGGATGAATTATAAAACACTCACATGTGGACACAACTCTTTAAACTTAAACAAAATAGGACAAAGGTGTGTAGCCATCATACTTTAAGTACACCATGTTAATATAACTCTTGAAACTTAAACAAATATGAAGAGGTTGTGTGAATGCCATGTGACAAAAAATGAAGGCAAGGAAAATTTATGACCCATTCTCAATCTCTTCATATTGTTGCAAAATAAATAAAAATGAAGTCTCACTTCTATAACCACATTCCTCTTTTGGAAAATAAAGATAAAAAGGAATAGCAAAGAATGGTTCGTTCAGTCCTTTCTTTCCATTTTTTTGTTAAGTGTAACTATAAGCCCTAACACTTTGAACTTCTCAATGCAATCCCCACCAACCCTTCTCATGCCTAAATGTAGAGTGAAACAAGAAAAATGACCATATTGACTCTTAACAAGAACTCCTCACATCCATGAATTTCACTCCCCAAACAAAAATTTGGGTCCACCCAAGTATAACTAGAAGTATATACTAAAAGATCTGAAGATATTTTATGGGCCTTTTCTAAACATTCTCACCTCCTTCTTGAAGCAAGCAAACCCTACCTCCTCCATCTAACTTTGGTAATACACGTTCATCATCCAAATAATTAACAAATTTGTACAACCTTTCCCATGATAATAACCTTTTCTTTTTGTTTAGACATTTCATCCTCACCCAACAATTAGTTGTTAATCCCGTAAACAATCACCCTCCCTTATGAGTAGCATACATCTTCCACTATTTTTTAAAATTTTTATTTGAGTGGCTCTCACATTGGTCAACATGACCTCATGAATATTAGTAATTAATTTGAGCTTGTGCACCATCCTTTTCACTATATGGTCACCATTCCATTCATGATTAGGTATAGGGTCACATACCTTTTTGAGCTTCATGTCACTAGTCAATTTGAGGTTCTTCCATGTCAAGATCATAAAAGGTGAAATTTCCATGTTGTATTGCATCTTGCATCTATACCCAAACAATTTTTTTTATAGTTAGATATCTCAATTTTTGTCATGCTCATGTATGGTAATGAAAATTGTCAAGCTTGGGGAAGACATTTCCATTTAATTTCAAATGGCATGCGAAAAAGAAAAGTTCAACTTATTGAGAAAATAAATAAAATTTCAATTACTTAAATGTAAATAGGGTGCCCATAATTCATTATGAACATATATTTTAAATATAAATATTATATTTTAGAATATGTCATTATTTCATAGCAATTTTTTAATTATCTTTTTATCTTAACTATTCTCTAAATATAATAGTAGTAACCTCCCTAGTCTGTCAAGCCATGCTTAATAATTTTTATCAACCACTTGGCCATCCCATTACACTTAAGATGGGCAAGTGAAATGTGTTGATGTTGTATTACATAGTTTTTATACAAATCTAAAAAATCTTCGACCCACTTTGATGCATTATCTATGAAACATACTTGGGAACACCATATTTGCATATAATTTTGTTTAAAAAAAAATTCAGCTATTATGGCAACCCCATGTTCCACCACTAGTCTAGCTTCAACCCATTTAGAATAATGATCCACTACCACTAAAACATACTTATTTCCTTTTTTTGTTTATGGCAAGGCACTTGTGGTATCCAAGGCTATTATATGAAAAAACTCACAAATAGAAATATTGTGTAACTATTCCAAGCTAGATTGCAATATGCACATGTGTTTTGCTAGCTAGTGTTGTTTGCATCCCCTAATGACCTCCCACACCAACAACTAATTTGGTGACTATTGCGACTAATGGGACATATCAACTTATTAATGGATGAAAATAAATGTAAAATTGATGCAACTAATAGGATGAAATTTCTAATAGTTGCATCATAGTTGTGAAAGTGACCAAAATAGTTGAAAGTTGGTCTTGTAGTTGCAAATATTTTCAAATCTAGTCGCAAACAACTATAAGTCGCATGTAGTTGTAAATTGAATGGTTACATTTTGGTTGATTTCTTATAAGTACGTTGATTTAGAAACGTTATTATATGTGTTGGTGTAAAACAATTATTTTGTTTAAAATGTTATTTGAATATATATGAGGGGCCTAAAAATATGATTTCAACATATATTAATTACTATCATATATTGGTTAATTGTAAAATATTTTTATTTTTTAGTGCTAAATGTGTCAATTTAATAACTTTCTTTTCTAAAGTCTAAAAACTCCCTCATGGGGTGTTAACCATCATCCCTTTCGCCCTCTTTTTGCTTGCCCTTTTTCTATTAAAAACTAAAACACAAATATTAACTATGAACCATCTACATGGATTTGTTTTACCTAGTAACAATTAGTTACTATTTAATATGATTTTACATACATGAATATCCTTTCCACATTCGGTTTACAATGTGACCAACATCAACTCACTTGGGGTTCACCCACACAATTAAATCATAATAGGTTTCCAATGGGTGCATTTGGTGGGTGTTAGTTCATTGAATCAATGTTTACATGAACTAACAACCACCACCTATCTACCATAGGTAGTGAACCAACATCCACCACTATACCAATATTGGCTGGTTATTGAATTTTTGACCCAGGTATCCATTCAGGTATCACCCTAGTTATTCAAAAGACATTACATAGGTATGAAATTTGAAATATTTATTTTGGATCATTATTTGATTATTTTCATTCAATTCATATGCCAATTTATTCCCTTTGAGAATTATGCCTTAATATATTTTTTGGGTTTATGCTTGTGTCCTTATTACTTAATTCAAGTGTAGTTGACTTATAATGCACTTAACTCTAGTCTCCAATTATATTTCATCATTCAAGGGGACAATGATAATGGTGTGAATGAGAGCACTTCGGGCATACCAACTAGTGGAAGTAAAATTAGATTCAAGGACAAAAGAATGAGATAAAAAGCAATGTCACTGTAATGTGAAACTTCATGCAACAATTCATTCATAATGGGTAAAACTTAAATGTATTTTAATATGTGTGGAATGGATGTTCAAGGAGTGCTTGGCACGACTCCATTTGTTCTATTTTTTAAATACAACTTTCAATATACCAAGGGTATATATATGGTTTCAGTTAATTAACCCTTATAAGGTACATAATTTAGATGTATATAGAAGAATACACGAGTATCATGTTGAAGTTTAGGTTGTTATTTTAGCCTTTCTAACTTTAATTTCATTTTTTTATAATCATTAGCCATGTGTTGATTTTTTTACCTTGAATGAGTATGATCTAAGATGTATGTAATTCAAGTCTTAATCAAAATCACATAATGAACGAAGAGGGGAAAAAATTTCTTGAGAAAATGAGGAAACAATTAAAATTTGAGTAAACTAAATACAACTATGTTTACTTTTGTGAATAGTGCATGATAATTGGTAGTTCAAATGAATTTGATTTTGGTACCAAAGTTTTTTAAAATGAGTTTAATGTAAGTACTTCAACATGAAACCATATATAAAAAAGATTAAAATTGAAAATTTTCATTATGGAATACGAGTAACTATATGTATGTGTGTGTGTGTGTTTGCATTGTAAAGGTCCCAAGCATCGCAAAGGCAAAAAAAAAATTAAAAATTTGGTTGGTGTTGGGAGTATATTCATTCAATTCATATTTTGCTTTATGCTTGTGTCCTTACTACTTAACTCAAGTGTAGTTGACTTATAGTGCACTTAACTCCAATCTCCAATTATATTTCATCATTCAAGGGGACAATGATAATGGTATGAATGAGAGCAAGTTTGGGTAAACCAACTAATGGGTTTGCCTTTGGTATCAAAGTTTAGGAAGACTAGATTAATTTAAGTACTCCAACATGAAAACATATATAAGAAAGATTCAAAATTGAAAATTTTCATTATGGAATATGGGTATATATATATTTGTTTGCATTGTAAAAATCCCTAGTTGTAATTTAAGGTGGATATCTTTACATTTGATCCCAAATGAACTTTTAAAGTAAGCATTGCAAAGGCAAAAAAGAAATTAAAAATTAGGTTCGTAATGTTCTTATGGTTAGTAAAGATAATAGAATTATAAAATTCTCTAAAAAATTCTTAATATTTGCATATCTCATCACTTCTTTGTTATGTTCTATTTCGGATCTAAACTCATTTTTGGGTGGCAATTCAATGACAAGGAAGGTGTCTTCGTTTATGTCCATGTTTGTGAGATTTTATCCAATGGAAAAATGCAATTTTTATTTTTTAAATGGGATTTTTTTGTTTTTTGGTGGTGGTTGTTTCAAAGAATTATGGTTGCAATTTTTTCAATATTTATTATGGGGGATATCTTCCATCTAGAAATGGGTAAATGGCACCCCAAAAGATAAGAACCTTAATACACTAGAGCTATGTATGCTTCTTTTTGGTCTTGACAAGTATGTTTAATTAGACTTTCATTTCATGGTACATTTTATTCCGGAAAAGGATTATTTTTTGATATAGTCAAAGTGGATATATCAAATTTTAAAACTTGCTTCTTCACATTTCAAGGCCCTTGAGTCCCAATTCTCCAAAAAAATGTAATAATGTAATAATCTCCAAAAACTTTCTTAATTGGTTCCAATGTCAAATTGGATACAATTTTATCAACCTATGCATAGTTCAAATTTTATTTTATTTTTAAAATTGCAAGTAGTATACAATGAACAAAAGTGATCACCTATATCAATTACATGCCTAAACAAAGAAAAAATATTATTAAAAAAATCAAATATTTAACATCTCATCTTCAAATTTATTATTAAAAAAAGGTCTACTCAAATGTTTTTTCTCAAAACTAATTGTTTTGAGTGTACATGTTTAAAGATCAGAATAGTTAAAAAAAAAAAAGATATTTGGAATATTTGGTGTTGGGCAGTAATAAAGTAGGTAACTTATATGTGGAAATGGGTCAATTACTTGTAGTCTGAATCAAAGAAGTTTCAAATATCAACTTGGAGATATGATTTCAACTTGTAAAAAAGATTTTCAATGGAAAAAAATCAAAATTTCCCCAATTTCAAAAAAAAAATCATTTCCAAATATGTAAGGATATTTGAATGAACTAGATCATTAATGATCGTAATTAAGGTAGGACAAGCTTACTTCTAAAATAAAAATTTAATAACGTGACTATTAATTACGTTTGGACATTTCTTATGAGATAGGACCAAAATGAAAACTACATTATTTTATATTTTTTCCATTACAAAGAAAGTTAACCGCTAGAAAATAAGCCTTTGGGAAATGATTTTCACTACCAAAAAACTCCAAACATATTCTTTTTTCATGGATCTATGCACATATTAACAAATAGGGAAAATATATCATGGGATTTGAAAATATGGTTTAAACTACAAACATTTTAGAGCATTTGATAAACATATGATTAAGGTTTGGTCGTCGAAATGAACCAATCTAAAGGGGGAAACTCTTGCTAGAAGTTATGGAAAAACTTTGAACATTCAAAAATAAAATAGTTAAGATCATCTATCCATTCAACAAAGCCTCACAACAAAGGATTACATCTTAGATATCCCATGCTTAAATTTCAATTCATATGGGATAAGAATGATATGGATCAAACATTTCTAATGCATTAACATTCATGTAATTTGATGCTTGGAAAAAAATCCCATGTTAAATAACAATTGCCCAATTAACAACACCTAACCCATTACTATCCAATAAATGAGATTGACTAAACATCACCTATTAGAGTGCATTGGAGGAAACTAGTATGGGAAGGCCGACTACATGGGGTATGGCCTTTGGGCAACCTTTGTCACACATGAAAAAATGATTGCATGAGATTTTTTTTGTGTTATAAAATCCCCTTAAATCTAAATGGATGTGTGTTAAGTCAACACAACATTGAATTTTTATTTTTTCTTATTCATCCAACCAATTTTTTTTCAGAAAATTTTAAATACGTCCTACTCCAAACTCGTTATATATATATATATATATATATATATATATATATATATATATTCCAAACTCATAACAATAAGCATTTAAAGGTGAAAATAATAAAAGGAGTACTCCTTTTGATAATCTTTAGTTGACATTGTGGAATGTAAAATGTAAACCTCAAGAGCATGGGTAGCTATTTGTTAATGGTATTAAATAATTGTGGAATGGCAAGTGCATTCAAAATGTGTGGTGATGGGCCTCTTTGATTGATCCTAAACCAAAACAATGTTGACACGATGGACCTTTTCATAATATAAGATTGCATAGCTTTCTTTGTGTCTAGATATTCTAATGCCCTCCTTATGAGTAGAAGAGTCCACCATAGTCAAAAAAAAATTATGAAAAAAAAAAAAGTGTAATGCCTTCCATATAAAATTTTAAAATATGAAACAACTAGTGCATGCAAATATTATGTGTGTTAAGATGCCCTCCAACTACACTATGAAAACTCTTGAAGTGTTTTATGAAAGCCATAATGCTACTATGCAAGGTTATGTTAAGTGGGGAGGTACTTAAACCCTAAATTAGGGTGAAATTGGAACCCTAAGCGTTTTGGAGATGGATCTGGTAAGCCAGCAAGAAGCCTGAGGATTGCCCCTTGTGTTTGTTGTCAGCCGGATCTACGAAAGGTCGGACTCCCAGCATTTTGTTCCAAGTTCATACTCCTTTCTTTCCCCCTAATTCTTTGTGCTTTCATGATCTCATTACAACTTTGACCTAACTGAGGGTTTTGACTCCCAACAATGGTGCTTTGGTAACTCGGTCCTCATTTGATGATTTTATGTCTATGGTTAAATGAGTGTTGTTTTTCAGCTTGAATCATTGAGGCACATCTGGCATGCTTGGTCTTTTAGGGTTTTTCAGAGAATCAGTTTCTTACTCCTATCCTGTCCACTGAAGGATGAGTGTCTGAGAGTGAAACTCCCTAAAAACCAATCATCCTGCTGTCATGTTTGGCCACCTCTTGCAAATGCCTGGATTTTACTGATCTGATTTGATTGGCAAAGGGGTTCTGAAATTTCAAGTAGAATGACATTGTTTCAAATTGAGAAAAATTTCAAAATTAGGCGAAAGTGGTTAGAGTCAAACTATCACAGATCCAGTCAGGGCCTGCAATCTTTTGAAGCTTAGCATCAATTGCAATGATGACCTACAATAGTGTTGCAATGATGTTTTCTTGTTCATCTTGTATCAAAGGAAATTCCAGCATTTTCAAGTTTTTCCTTTGAATTTTGATGCAATAGTCCGATACAAATGTATAGTCATTGCAGACATTACTTGGTAGTGCCAATACATCACATCAAGAACATCCAAAGTCTTCACCAAAGTGAAGCAGATTATGCTCTTGGTACAATCTTTTTTTTTCATAATATTTACTTTTCACCTTGTCAGACAGAACATCTCATAGATCTATGTTTTTATTTGCAGGTTTGGGTTCCACGTCAATGTTGACCATCTGCATCTACATTGAATGGCTCTCCCTTACATATCATGGTAAAATTTCTTCCAAGCTTTTATCATCCACGGCACTTCAATTGAATTTTTATTAAGTGATGGCTTTTAGGAGGTGCATTACCATGAATAAACTTTGGAAGATGAAGGCTTCCTATGGGCCATCATCATATGGCAACACTGATTTGCTCTCTTTAACAGGCACAACATTCTATCTGCTGCACAGCAAGGAAAATGAGAAATAGTTGAAAGCAGTTGTGATTTGAGTCTTGTTGTCACAGCAACCTTGCACTGTGCTTTTACTGGTGTTGTCTCTTCCCTTCTGCTATGCAGCATGGAAAATGGCAGATGGTTACAAGCTTCTGATTCCAGTTTTATTGTTATAGCAGATTTGTGTTGTGCTCACTAATGTTGTCTCTTCCCTTACACTGCACAACATGGAAAATGGCAGATGGTTGCAAGCAGTTGAGATTCCAGTTTTGTTGTCACAGTAGACTTGTGCTCTGCTTGCTGTCAGAATTTGCTATGATACCTGAAGCAAGAGACCTGTCATAGGTCATATGCTGTGTTTTTTCGAGTGTGGTAATGGCTTGGTGTGTGCATTTGTTTGCTTGCAGAGTTTGCAATTCCACTGATTGGAATGCTGTTGGCTACACTTGTGGATTCAACACCACCAATGGTGAATGGCAAACATTCCACCTTCCCCTTCTCCTCATTTGTGCCTGTAATTCATGCTGGCACAGTGAAGGATGCTGCACCTTTCATTGCTGCAAGTATTGTACAGCAAGTTTGAATCTGATGGTGAACTCAATCCCAAATTTGAAGCAAGACCATTAGAGCTTCCAATCTCCAGCATCAAGACATATTTGAAGGAGCTAGTGACTCCCCACATTGTGCATGTGAGCTCAGCTGGAGTCAATCCACCTGATAGACCTGGCCTTGATTTGACCAAGCAACCCCCGGCAGTTCATAAGAACAAAGAGCTAAGCTATATTCTTACTTTCAAGCTGAAAGGTGAAGATCTCGTATGAGAAAGTGGGATACTGTACACCATTGTCCGCCCATGTGCACTAACAGAGGAACCTGCAGGTGTTGAGCTAATTTTTGAGCAAGGAGACAACATAACTGGAAAGATTTTCAAACAGGAGATTGCACACGTTTCTGTTGCAGCTCTAGAATCACTTGCTGCCTGTGAGAAGACCTTTGAAGTCTGGGAGACCACTGGGTCAATTAATCACCTGATAATGTAGGGGAACCACTTCAGAGTTTGCAAGGGAAGATTTGTGCAACCATCTTTGCCTGGTTGTGGCAGTAAGAGAGGATCCACCTTCTACAAGGCAATAGTTGTTATGATCAATTAGGTTTTATTTGCTTATTGATTAGCAAGTTTAGGTTTCTGGCATTCATGCCATTTTGTACTCTTGCTATAGTATTGAAAGAGTCACACTATGGTTCTTTTTTCACTGCTGACATCTGCATACTTGGAAACTCATGTTTGAAGGTTCTGGCAGACAGAGGTAGAAGATGAACCAGGTCAGACAGGAAATTTGGTTGTGGAGTGTATGGTTGGAGAAGGAAAGGCTGCTTTAATAGGAGGAGAGACTTGGCTTTCTCCAACTGTTTGGATTTCCTAAGGGCCTGGTGACAAGCCAAAAAATCCCCTCCCAATATTATTTCCTCGAGTTTCATCCTCTTTTGATTCCACAGGAGTCTGTAAGTCATCATCTTCATAGTCTGGCATTTCTTCTTCATGAATGACGGGTGTGGGAGGGGTTACTATCTAGCTGTCAGCCACAGTCTAAGTCTTGTGCTTGACCTTCAACATCTAACTCTATTTTAAAACACCTTTTGGCTTCAACAAACTGGGAGCGATGTGCTCTGTCAGAGCAGTGTGAATTCCATTCCATTGTTGAAACCAATGACCTGTTGGAGATTCCCTTCAAGTTCTGTCTCTGTAGATGCAAGACATGTTGTGAGATTACTATTACCACATGTTGCAACAACTAGTATAGAAACATATTTGGAAGTACAGGTGATAAGTATCCCCTCCTCTCTCCACCCTGTTTTTCTGCAATTAATGCAAAACCTGGCTTGGTGTTGAAGATGGAGGCTCCAATGAATTGACAGTTTCGGACTAGGACTTGGTGGAAGTCAGTTCAATGGAAGGTCCACATATCCATCCCCAACAACCCATGGGTACTAAGAAAGGTATACTCCCGTTAAACTTTAACATGTTTTTCCTTCCTGCTCTCAAAACCTAATCCTGCATCCTACCCTAAACCTGAAAATTCTTCAATGATATATAAGTAAGTAGTACTTTCCATCATTATGATCAGGAAAGAATGTTATTTCTTTCAACCTCTGTTGGCAGCAGAGGGCAATCTTCATCACAGGGGACACAGTTGTGAACCCAAAAGCTACATTTGCTGACAGGGCATCTGTGACATGATACAGGTTAATGCTAGCAATGTACACTCTCGCTTCACCTACCTCATCTTTAAAACATATAATAGCAGTGGCATCTACTCAAACATCGAAAGGAATATGTAAGTCAAAGAGGATTGCTGTTGCAAGCAAAAAAAAAAAAAACTTGGTTAAAATCAAAATTAGGCAGTTGACCTACTGACTTTCTGTTGCTAGTAAGTTTTCTAAGCAATCTACTGACAAGAATGCATTTTTTTTGGCTCTGTTCTACTTCTCTCAGAGGACTTGAAAAGTCTCAGATAACCCCACCCCCAAAGGAGGAATGCTTTTGGAAATACCATATCCAAGGATAATGTTAGTTAGGTACATATCATGTTGTTGCTGAAGATGTGCACATCAAGCATAGTGGTTTCACCTTATTTGCATGCAAACTCATGCTCCTGCATGACATGTGATAAAGATATAGCTCTGGAACATGTAGGTGTATCACTCAGGCCCTACATAGAAAGACAGACAATGCTAGATCATAGATGATTGAAGGCGGCGGGTTCCAAATGCAGATTTCTAAAGGTTTTCAGGGGTCATCAATCCAACAGAGGCAGAACTTCACCATGTTGTGCAATTTATCCAAGATCACAGGTCTGGCTCATCACCTTACGGTTTTCCCACTTTTACTGCACATATCTATTTAACACAACAAGGGATCTTGGTAGTACAGCCTTCTAGTTACCCTCAAAGCATCATAGCTGAATTTAGGATTGCAAAATTGTTGGCAAACCTCTCCAAGAGTTTGAAGGTCTAGATTTTCAACTAGGGTCTAGTGTTTTATCTCGTTAATATTTACAATTTGGTTTGGGGTGTAGGTTTGGTAGTAGCAATTGTGGCTATTGTGTTAGGACCAGTTTCTGCACATGTGGACAATTCTATTGCCACCAACCGAAAGTAAATCTTCTTTGTCCCATCCAAGTTCGGGCCCTTTCTATATGGATGATGAGTATGACTTTTGTCAAGAGGATATATCAAACCTTAAATCCTAAACCCTCCATAGATCAAATTAAACCTTCAAGGAAATGTTTGCAATAACATTGGGATTGTTGTAAATTGACAAGCCCTTGAAGAGATTCAATTTGTTCTGTTAGTGTTTTGGGTGAAAGCACATTATGGTGGTCAAAAAATGTAGTCACAAATATTGTTTTTCGAAATTGTGCAACTTTCAACTTCCACCAAGCCAATATTAAAAGAGGTTTTCATAAATTATACTCAAAATAAGGTAGTTCAATAGCCAAATAATGCAATTGCTGAAAAAAATTAGATTTAAATTTTTTATTAAATGAATAAAATGTGTATTTGTGAGAATTTACATTTTTGTCACAATATACTGCAAAGTGCAAATATACTTTTTAAATGATTCAAATAATTACAAAACTTGATGAAATATTTCGTCATATATATTGAATATGAATTGATTATACCATTTCAATTACAATTGAAAAGTTTAACTCATGTGATTTCACAAAAAACATCTAGACAAGTTTTTCATTCAAAACGAACATAAATGTGTTGAAAAAAAACATTTTGTTGAAAAAATATTTTCATTTGAAAGATGACAAGAATTATGTTGTAGGCCTTTATATCAAAATCCATTTTATATGTTTATCAAAATGCTAGATGAAATCAAAGAAAAACTACCGCCAAAATATAACAAAATATGCCCAAAAACAAGTACATTTTCGTGCCTAAAGCAGCCCCCCTTAGTGTATTTTCACCCTTTTGTGTATTATTCAATAATTGTCTAAACCATTTTATGCATGTCTATCCATAGTTTGAATTGTTTATTGATTGCAAAGACCCTAATACACTAAGAGATTGGTATTTAACATAACTTGCAAATCTAATTAAAACCCAAGCAAGTGAGGAGGAGAAAGGGCACCTCTTTTGCTGTTATTATGGCTTTGTTATGATGTTCAAACAATAAGTGACAAACATACACCCACAAAGAAAAAACATGAATATTCTACTTGAAGATTCTACCACCAATGTTTATAATAAAAACTAGTTTCATCCTTGCAATAGAGATACCAAGGTTGTGATAGAAAGAGTGTATGTTGCAATGCTACAAAACAATATTTGTGCACAGATGTGTGACATTGCAATCTAATCTATTCCTATTAAACATTTCGATGGCACCATTCTACACCATTACTACTGCAACTTGTAATGTACACATTTGCCATGTTGCAAACCAAGCCCTAGGATGATGTTAAGTAGAAAATGTGATATCATACATGCAAGATCTGATCTATTCTTACTAGACACTTGGGTGGTGCTTAAAAACCAATGCCTTGTAACAACACCACCATCACTACTATTACAACCTACAATGCACATTTGCAAGGTTGCATACCAAACCCTAAGATGATGTCAAATAAACAAGGTGATATCAAACCCAAGTGTATATGACCTCCTGTAATTCAACCTTAGGATAATGTCAAACAAACAATGTGATATCATACCCAAGTGGATATGCATTCTTGCAATTTAGCCTTAGGATGATGCCACACTAAACCTTCATTAAAGTAGGTCAAAGTAGTTTTAATTGAGCTGTAGTTTGATTTCACTTCTTATTAATAGGTCAAAATGGAGACATAACCTTTGTTAGTCCAAGGAAAAACTGCTAATAAATCTGAATTTAAATAGTTAAATTTTATGGCAATCATTAGTGAATTTAAGTCAATTCAAAAAGGAAGGAACATCATGTAGACATTCTTGACTTGCCCAAAAGTATAGCCATCACCACAAGTTGAGATCCCCCAACCACAACGATCATCAAGATCAAACCAGAGAGATCACACATGAAACCTTCATGTGGCACTTCTTGCATTTAGTCTAGGTCACGGATGTGGTCCAGTGAATCAATGCTTGGGGATAGCCCTTCATGCAAATATAAAATCTCAAACTCCGTTTGAACCAACAAAATTCTAGTAGGTCAAACTCTTTCCACACTTTTTAATCTAGAAAACCAATGACATATTATAGAATTTTTCCATTCAGGTGTACCATGTGGCACATTTGTGTCATCCTCATAACTAAAAAAACACTTATGATGAAAACCATAATTTCTACTACAATGGCACCCATCACAAACTTGATCATTAAATGCAACAATCCATTCTCAAAACCTAAAAATGAACTTGATTGGAATAGCTTCAGCCAACAACAAGATATCAAAAGCAGGACAACTTGCTATTAACAATTGGCCAAGAACTAGAATTGTGGCAACTCAATGCATGCATGTTGAAGCTTCTTTAACCCCATGCTGTAACAAAAATGGAGGTGCATCCACATCCAATACCAAAAAGAATCATTGCCATATGAAGCATATCTGGACCTTGAAAATCACAAATAATCAAAACATGATAGTATCATCATACCAAATAGTCAATTATGAGACACTTGTAGTCTTAGTACATGAGATTTTAAAGATTTTGCCTAATGGAAAAGTCTAAGTTGCTAGATTTAAGATGGCACCAAAACTCTAAATTGTAAGTTGTTTGATTTCTTTTGGTAGTTTAAACTTGAAAAGAGGTGGGGTATGATTTTACAAATTATTCTCTTTCGCCAACACTTCTAACAAATTATTGATGGTAGATAGAACCCTTGGGACATGGATACACCTAAACACACCCCTCATTTTGCACAAATTATTTCACAGAGATCATGGTTGTGATTACATGCATCCAAGTTTGATATTCAAATTGGTTTGTGGTGCATAATATGATAAGGAACACCTCAGCTAAAAGATCAAGTTTTGTGAGAGCTTCCCTCACATGCCAACAAAATGGGCATGCTTCTAAAACATACAAGCCACAATCCACATCAATAAAATATGTTTTTGTTTTTATTTTGGGGTGCTAAAAGTTACAAATGTGCTTTGCAGTAGATCACATGAATGGGAAGTGTAGTTCATAAGTTACAATTAATAAAAACCCCATCCATTTCAATTTTGTTATTAATGTATAGGACTATGCACAAAGTTGCACTACTTGGACCATCTAAGTAACCCCTCAAAACTTTGCATACAATGCTCAAATATCAACAAGTTGTCAAAATATTGCAACACACATATAAGTAAAAAGATTGAAGATTGTTACCGAATTCATAAAGCTGGAATAGTTGTGAAGGTTGTCCACTTTCAACATGGGTTGTTGTTACTTCTTGAAAAAAATTGTTTAACAACTTTAATGATTTTACAACAAAAACTTGCATGTTCAATGACTTGAAAAAGGAAACATAAAATTAGACCAATACATTATTGCAATTTATAAGATTTGATAGAAAGTAATGAAGTGTAAAGCTAAACCCATTGTCAGAGATTAAGGTGACTTCAAATCATGGTCACCATAGACATGAAGAAGCCCACTTTCTCCCTTGCATGTTTTATTGCTTCCACACCAATTTAATAGAATGACTTGCATCTTCATTGCCTTGCCAAAGGCCAAATCTAATTTTCGAAGAGGCATTTTTAAGGAAGTTGGAGGACATGGATCATTCTACTCCCCTTGGCCTCTTTCTTTTGAAACTAATGGGATATTCCAAAGCCATATAACCCCATCCACATAACCTACTACTAAAATGTTTCCTCTTGAACATGACTAGTTGTTAACCAAATTTCTTTGTGAACCAGTACTTTAACCAGTAGTTGATGAATTGGTACTCACACTATAACTTGTTGTAACTCAACTGGTGACACATGTTGAATTAGTGACACCTATTGAACCGATAGTCTATAGAACCTATAGTTGACGAACAGGCAATTGGTAGAACATGTAGTTTATAAAACATGTAGTTAACAAAACATGTAATTGGTAGAACAAGTAGTTTATAAAACCTATACTTGGCAGAATAGGTAGTTAACAAAGTAGGTAGCAAAATTTGAAAATTTCAACTGTTTATAATAGTTTTATTAGCTAGTTTTTATTAGTTGATTAGAATAAGGAGTTTCATCCGCAAGTATGACTATTTATTATAGTTTTACTAGATAGTTTCTATTAGTTGATTAAAACAAAGAATTTTATCAATTAGGTATTGTTTAGGTGATTTACACGAGGCATTTTAAAGTTCAAATTTAGAGTACAAAGGAAGGATGGCAAAAAATGAAAGACATTAGATCTCTACTTTCCATACTTACTTTTTGAAATCTCTAATGTATAAACTCTAATTTCTTAATATAGTTTTTTGTTTTCATTACAAGTTGGAGTACTTGTTAGCATTGAGTAGTTTGTACCTGTTCAAAATTTAGGAAAGGAGATTACATCAAGTGGGAAAGAGAAATATCTCATTAACATTTGATGACCATGTAGTGGATTAGAATTTAGAAACAATAATGCTTAAATCTTTTGGTTAGAAAAAGTGATTTTAATAAATTGATTTTAAAACAACAAAGTCATTTGAAATTTTGATTTGCAGAATGTTTACTTGTTTTGTGTAAATTTTAGGATTTAATTTTTTATTTCTTGATTTAGTTTGAAAGCATTAGGAAATAGGGTGAAGTTAATGTAGAAGTTTTTAAAAGAAACACATGCCCAAACTATATTCATCCATAATCGTGAACATTAGCAAACTATTCGAAAATATGTTCATTTTATAACCTTTACAAGGACTCTTAAATGATATTCTTCAACATGATATTATCCAAGTCTATTATGATTGAACTCTTGTACACATGCATTATGCACATCTATATTAGCATGAAAATTTAAGATTCATTTTGTGTTGTGTGTATATGTTATAAATGCATTCAAATAATGTTGATTAATATGAAATGTAAACAAAATCAATCTTTATTTACTTGAATAGTATTGGATAATGATTAAAAATATGCAAGGTTTTTACAATTTTCAAGTGTTTTCTACAACATCAACAATGTGTAAACATGTAAAGCATGGTAAGGTGAATCACTTTGACATTTGAAAGTTCTACATTTACACTAGCTAAAATTCTTGCAATTACAATAATTATGAAACTATTAACCCCTAGTATATTTTAGACCACCCCCTAAATATCATGAGAGTTTTGAAATCATTTAATGTGTAAGAACCTTCTCTCTTCACCTTTGCTCCTTGATCTCCTATGTTGGCTCCTTCTCCAATGCCTATAGTTGTAAAATATTCACATACTTGGTTAATATATGTGATTGGTTATAATCCAATCTACTAGTGTGGCTATTTGCCATTGTTCCTCCTTGCCAACAAATGTGGTAGCGAAAGACAACAAGTTGGCAAATGTCTACATACCATGGGTGTCAGACTTGTGCAAGGGGCTGATTGTCTTCTTGAGAATATGGAGTATCCAAATATGATTTAACTACTAATTCATGGTTCCTTTGTGGTTTGTAGGTGTTTATGATAAAGAAATTGGTTAACATTTTATGTAATAGTTGCATTATGGGGCAAAATAATTACAATATAATGAACCAAGGATGCCAAGGTTGAATTAGTTTCTTTCGAAGGATTACATTTGATGTGAGACATTCATGTGTTGGTCTATTGTTTCAAAATTTACATTTTTCACACCAAATTTACAACATGTGTTAGATGTATTTACTTTTGACTACATCTAAATCATATATCATATCTATTTTGCATCCAAATTTTATACCATTAAAAAATGGAGAACTTTTGTTTAAAACACATCCTCAAATGTCATAAATTTTGAGGCCAAAACACATTGAGCCAAAAGTGCCAAAATGTGTTATAAACAAGAATTTTGCCACTTTCAATTCATGTTATTCTTTTAATCATCAATATTAAAACCCTCTTTAATTAAAAAAAGGAATGGTGTGCATTTGATATAAGGAAAAATACATTTGAAAAGAAAAAAATGTTCATAAGCATATTTTGAATGTTTTAAATATGTAAAAGGGCTTTTGAAACATCATCAATTTGCATTAAATTTTGATCACTAGAACTTTTTTATTAATAGAGCTTATTCCACACAAACATTTGATAGTCAAAATTATTATGCTCCCTTTCTAATTTTTCAAAGATTCAAAAATATAATTTTAAGCACTGTCCTTTTTTGGGGGACATTCCTAGGACTTAAGGGATGTCCCATAATTTATAGGTTTGTAAACATTTCATAAAGGTTGAATGGCCAAATCCCTATATTCCTAAACCCTATCTTTATGTTTTTTTTCTCAAAACTTATTCCAAGGCTTTGGTTACCCAACTAACCATCATCACCTTGTTTGGTTTAAAGTATAATTTTTTTTAACCATGATTTTGTTTTGCATTTGCCTAGTCTTGGATGGTTTGAAACAAGCTACATCTAAAGGTTGGAGGGCATGCATTAATGTGTGCTAAGAAGAGTAGTTCCATGTCTAATCCATAGTATTGAGTTTATTCCAATTGTTTTTAATATCACACATGTGAGCCATGCCCATCTAAAATCAAAAGGTCATAATTGATTTGAAAGATTATTGGAAAACATTTAACCATACCACAAAGCATACTACCCTTTTTTCAATGATATGTAGCAAAACCACTATACATTGGTTTGTGATGTTCCCTGATGGTTGATCCTATGTGGCAAAGGACAACCACTAAAACATGGTTTCAATGGGCACCATGCTATTTATAAACAAGTGGGGATTTCATTATTTTTTACAATTACAACAAAAAAAAAAGCAAGTGGGGTGGGGAGGTCAACAATTATTATTCATGAGCGAACTTTTGGTGGTGGAATTTGTTGTCATAGAAGGGTGTTTGTAAATGGGTATAGGAATAGTTTGTCAATTGTTTATAGTGATTGACAAGTTGTTTATTAGTGGGTGCTTGAGTGGTCTCATGAATGGTTTAAGAGTTGTGGTTTTTTCAATGGTTTTATTGGTGGGATATTTGTGAATGGTGAATTCATAAGTTTTAGTGGTGGGGGTATGTGTAGGGTATTGGCAAGGTTACAAGTGGTTTTGTGGGTGGGGGTATGGATGGGTTTATGGTGGTATACAATGTGGTAAATGTATTTTATAATCTCTAACCAAAAATGGTATTGACCCAAAGGCAAGCAAATGAATGAAAATCCCACATATAAGGCCAAAGTGCCACACCAACACTTATGGTTCACAATTTTACATGGGTGATAATGATTTGTACATTACATTATAATTTTTTTGATATGTTAAAGACTATTCAAGATTATGGCAAAAAGAATAGAGGGCCCCATGAACTCACTATTGTAGGGGGTCATAACAACACCTCCAAAACTCATAGGTGATTTGTTAGTTATTGAAAGTCCGATGTTTGAAGTGGTGCTAGCCAATTTCATGTTCTATCAATCAACAAACCAACATAATGTGAATGAAATGTTGTATTGCATATGACCATGAAAAAAACCCAACAACATTATTTCTTTGATGGAACTCCATTGAATGTCATTTTTATGTTAAGGGCATATTCACAATCAAGGTATTCAAAAGGATAGTCTAACGAAAAAAGGACTACAAAGGACTATTTTGGATTTTTATTACATTTACTACCTTGATACCTTGGTCAATTTGACATTAATTATCTTATTTTCAAAAATTATTTATTCCAAATCAAAAAATATTGTGAAGGATAATAGTGAATATTTAGGAATATTCCATTTGTTGAAATGAGAATTTCAAAATTAATTAATTATTCGATGGACATGTGTTGAAATGGCCAAGGTACTATGGTATTTCATGATTATAGTGGATTGGTATATGTTAGAACTAGAATGATGTCATGTTAATATTATAAAAAAATCCAAAAATAAATTGGATATAATGTAGATGTTCTTTTAAGCCTTTTCAAATAATTTGAATCCTTGCCTTAACTATAATTTCCATCTTAAAAGAATCAAAAGGAATGTACGAAATAATGGAATTGACTTTCTTTCATGGATACATATTGCATACATCTACGTTTGGCAATGTTCATACAATGCATTTGATTAAATAATATACGATATAAGAATTTTGAAGGCTACAAAATCCATTTTGAAAGGGCAACAAGGAAAATGATTCCTTTTTTTCCATTTGGTTGATTTTTTGTATTCACTAGGTTTAGAATTTGTGGCCCCAAGTGTTAGCAAAATGTGTAGGAAATTTTCATGTAAAAAAAAAATGTTAAGTTGTATATAAAATCTTATGTACTCATTTTCTATATTTCTAGTTTTTAACCAAAATATTTAAACATAATAACATACACATGCAAAAAATCACCACCATCATGAAAATTATCATAATTTGAATTATTCATTATCTCCCATTTAAATTTATTCCATTTATCTTCTATATTTGGAAGATAGCAAAAACAAAATCCTTGAATCCTATGTCCAAAAAAAGGTACCTTGATTATGAATATGCCCTTAAACTACAAATAACCTCAATAAAGGAGCCCAAACATTACTTCATTGGATTACCCATGATTTTTTACTAAATGTTTTTGGAAAACTCCACACTTAATTTCAAAACTCCTTCCATACAATACTTAAGCCATATTGTCCATCAAATTAGATTATTAAATATAGTAAAAAACTACTTCCAAATCTAAAAAAAAATTCAGTTTGTGATCTCTCATATAAAAACATGTAAAACAATGTGTTTCTTTCCTTGTTGACAACATACACATTGTATAGGCACCTAGTAATGCATTCTTCTTGTTAAATAAGCTAACATCAAATAATGGATGGACTTTTACTAGTCACATATGTATAAGTACTTAAAAAAAATTCAAACTAATTAAGACCGCACTTCAAGTTAATTGAATTGTTTAGTTCAAAGTTGAAACTTGCAATTTGATGTACATTACTTGCAATGGAGCATGAACATACTATGGTAGAATCAACATGTTTGAAGGCATGAAACTTTAAACAAAATTTCATGCCTCCAGTTAATTTGAATAAGCTAACATCAAATAGTGGATGGACTTTTACCATGTCTATACTTATTTTTTAGAAAATTAGACCTAGGACCCCACTTCAAGCTAGTTGTGTTATTTAATTCAAAGTTAAGTTTGCAATTTGACATCATGTCATTATACTTGCAATACATGAAGCATGAACACAATATAAGGTGCCTAAAAGGTCAACATGTTTCAGAAGCTACAGGTGGACCCACAAAATTTCATGCCTCTAATTAGTTTAAATAAGCTAGCAAATTGATAATTAGAGCTTGTTGTTGCAACACCATGTTGTAGATGTTGGTGTTCCAACAACTATACATGTTAATGACCTTGCTCTTGTTGCATAATTGGGATTTGTAAAACATAAACACCAAACACATTAGGTTAAAGAATGATTATTAATCATCCAAATTCCAAATAGTGCAAAATTCAAGTATTCACATGCCATTCTTTTCCATGGACAAAAAAATAGATTTCAAGTGCATGCCCATAATAGTACCAAAATTTTTACCCATACTAATATAAAGGAAAAATATTTTAAAATAATGGAATTTTTTTCAAAAAACATCAACACAGATTTGAAGAAAACTAATGGATGCGCATGTTGAAACCTTAATTTGTAAGGTTATGCGATAAAAACTATCAAAAATTATGTCCATCACAACTACATTAACTTGTATCTAGAGCTCCAAAACAACTATATTACAACTATCCCATGGAAATACGAAGAATCAATAAAATAAATGCCATGTTAGGAAATCAAGGAGTTGTATTATAGTTGCAAGTTAATTACAAGAGAGACACCCATATAGTGGAATGTACACATTGTGTATATGGTTATAGTCAACCATGTTTGATTTTTTGACAAGTTACACTTTAGTTGTGTGTGATAACTACATTACAATTAGTGTAAATGTAACTCCCAATCAATAACTATTTTGCAATTAGTGCATGGCCTTGATACATACAATCATGCCACATATGTGCATTTCCATCGCCCATTACATATGAAACTTTCAACTTGCTTGCAACTTATTTCAACTATGATTCCCATTGGTACAACTAATTATGCCACTAGGTTGTCACTATGTAAATATTATAGTCCTATTTTTTGTGACTAATGTTCAATTGTTGTATTAATGATATTCCATTACATTGCAAGTCACAATATCATGTTGGTATACATACATATCAAACCATAAAATTTCATGGAAGGTGAAAGTCTACTTTTGAATTGAAATTAAAAGCAATGTATATATTCCATTAAACATTCAATAAAGGTATACATATGGATACATCTTTTTATATTTCAATGTCTTCTACTCAAATTCATGTTTATTATTTAAATTTTAAAATTAATAATTTTGATAATTAATTTCATCAATCTAGGTGAATAATTATTGAAATTTATTTGAATTCAGATCATCAATTATCAAAATAATTATTTTGATAATTAATTGGATAATTAATTATCTAATATTTATTTCAAAAAATTAAATTTCAAGTAATTATATCTTTAGTTGTATAATTTACAAAATTAAGATCAAACACAAAACACGTGGGATTTTTTTATTTGTAGTAACAACTCAATTCGCAACTAAGGTGCAACTAAAAGATTTGACCCATATGTTTTGTCTTCAATGTCTGATCTCACAAACTATATAATGATGTGCTTCCTCTTGTATTCTCACATTAAAATGTATGTGCCATTTTTGAATAAACTCATAAAAGTTTAACCCTAAAGGAAAACACATAACAAAATAAAAATTTTATGTGGTTACTCTTTAATTCACCTACCTTTTTACTTTCCTACTTATTTGCTTACCTAAGTAAGTAAGTAGGTAGGTTGGTATGTAAGACCTTTCAACTTACTTACCTATGGCTATGTACCAACCTATTTAGGTACTTAAATAAATAAATAAATAAATAAATATTTGTGTCCAAAATTCAATTAATATGCCACATGACAATTTTTGATTATGTCACATGTCATAATCTAACACCATTTAAAATGAATAATCATAATGGATGGTGGATATCAATATTTTGAAAATAAATTCACCAAAAAATCCTTATAGTGTTATGTGTTTATTTTGATGAATGGATGAAAAGTGATGTCAACATGACATTATGGTTGTAGTCATAGGGGTGTTGCATAGTAATTGAAAAGGAGTTGTTGTGATGAAATTGCACTTGAGTTGCAATGAGTTGCACAAATGTATGATTGTATATACAATGAGTTGCATCTCTTGCAATTCATGCAACTTGTTTGATAATACTCATGGGTGTACAAATACAACGAGTTGCAAATGGTCATTGCAACTCAAAAATTGAATTGTAACCCCAATTACAAAACACCCTTTTTTCTTAGAATGAAACAAGCCCAAAATTGGAAATAAACTTTGAAATTTGAATTTTTCCTTCTACCATATGCTTAAAGCAATAGGGTTCAACAATTAATAACGTAAAACACATTAATTCACTTTCGACAACAATAAAATCTCAAGAGTAACAATAACATTTTAATAAAAAATAACAATGTAACAACATCAACACGAGAGTACCAATAGCACACAAATAACACCAACTAAATATGCTTGAAAATCTTATGCCCTAGTAGCTACCGAGTCACTCCTACATTTTTCAACCTTGCAAATCAAGTTTCCACACTCACAAATGAAATCAAGTTACATTTATAACAATGTCCCTTCCTACTATGTTATTAACTTTCTATGAATCCCATTTATGAATTAATGTATTGGTGGCAACATTCACCAAAAAATTATAAATTCTAAAGCTTTTTTAGCTTGGCTAGAAGCAAAAGAGATTCAAATGGAATGAGGAAGAAATTCAAACCCATGCCATAAATAAGACCTTTGTAATGTTTTCATATGTAATTGGCAACAAAATTTGTTAATGGGAGCAACCACTAAAATGCCACTATATTAATATAATAATGGACTAGGTCCATTCATCCACCAATTTTAGTGGTTTAGGTTTTGGGAAAACCACCCAAACCCCACTTAAATGGTTTTATATGGTGATATGTTTAAACGTTTTCTAGTAATGAAAGATGCCACTAGGGACTCTCCTCTTGACAATAACATAGAACTTTTTAAATAAAAAATGATGTCATCCATGCAAGCAAAGTTCTTGGCCAAAACAATTTAATGTAGTCCTTGCATACATGTGTTCACCCCTAAATATGTCAAAGGAGGGCATAAATACATTAGTTTCTTTTTAAATGTGATTGAAATGAACCATTCCTTAGACTTGTGAATGCTATTGGAAACCTCACTTGAATTGCACTTAGTTACTACCTTTGCATCATGTTTTCAATCAACTTGGTTTCATTCAAGTTCCAAATGCGAAGTTGTTTATACTTTTGTTCTATGTAAATGCCTTACAAGTTTTCATACAATAAATGACAAGATGTCATGGTCAACCCATGTGCCCCATAAACTTCGAACCCTTTGCGATACAAATGATCAATTTTGGATTTCATCATTTGAACTAATACCACCATGTGTTTCCAAGTACCCATTTGATAATATGGTAAGTTTAGTTTATGTCAATTCAACCTTTTATTTTTAATTCCTATAAGGTAATGGATAGTTTAATTTTTTAACATGGCCAAGATTTGTTCTAAAATTGGTTTGTCCTCATTTCTAGTTAGTACATCCACTGGTCCCATTTTCCTAAACATGCAAGTTTTTCCATTCAAATGGTATAAAACAAAAGTGAAAGGTATGTTCCACAACCTATTGGCCTTGCTTAAAATGTTATGGTTTCATTGCACTATGTCCATGGCTTTCATTAAACTTTGTTGGTTTGGCAACTTTGAACATTTCACAATAACAATAATTCCATTAATTATGTGCGTGTGTGTGTGGAAGGTTTGGATGCGAGGGGGAGGGGGGCAAGTTATTTTCTAGTGTTGGGTAGTCACCCAATTTGGGCCATTATAACCATTGGTTCCAATGCCAATTAGCCATAACCATAATTGAATTAGAATTAGGTTTGAGTTTCAGAACCAAAATTGAAACCAAGTTTGAAAGTAGACCAAGTTTTGGAATTGAAACTAGAATAAAAAATCAATTACAAAATTGGAATTGAAACTGAAATGTTTTAAAATACATATTCTTGGAAATTATCAGGAAATTGGTTTTTGGAATTAGGGCTTAATTAGTAATTTACCACCAATTTAAAACCAAAACTAGGCCTAAGGTTCCATTTATTTGTGAACCCATAGTTAAAATTGACACCTCTTGTTTTTTGAGGAATTGAAACTGAAGATTCTTCATAAAAGTCAAGAAAACTAGCAAACAATAAACATTGTTGTTTTGCTTTTTTGGATCAATGCAACTCAACTCATCATGCCACTTTGACATTTGCGAACTACATTCAAATTCATGATCGATTTGGAGCTTTCAATCCCCCAACCTCTAGCAAGTTTGGGGGTAGTGTTTGGGTCCCATAAGAAGTAACTTTTCCTCCTTGGACTATACAAATCCCAAGAAAACAAGAACTATGTTAGGTTAGGGTAATGAGTGAATGAACATGTTTCTAGCTTTTCTATAGAAAAAATTGAAGTAAAAAAAATTAGAAAAATCTTCCCACACTAAGTCTACATCTATGGTTGTTTTGTAGGTTGTGGGGGTGCATTTCCCCAGTGCATTGCAATTCAAAAGCTTGATATCTACAAGATCTTGGACATGGTGATGCTCTAGGCCTTAGCAAGATCACTTTTTGATGGAACCAACATAGTATAAGAACTTGGAGAACCTTGCTTTGTATAACTTGTTTAGTAATGTGAATCCACACAAACTAGACTCTTTTCTCATTCTCAACTTTCAACAAAATTGTGCTGAGAATAATCTTTCATTTTGGATTGTTTTACTTTTCCTTTCAACACCTTTGCACTAGGAACTAACAACTTTAGGATGTTCTAAAGCTCTTATAATGAACTTGTTGATAAACAAGTCATGCTTTGATACAGTTGAAAGAGGAAAAGAGACGGGTATGAACAAATGAATCAAATGTAATGATCCCAAGCTCCTTTCTGCAATTGTCCATTTTTGACAACAAAAGGCCTAAAAAATAAATGCATAGACCTAGCAAAAGTAAAAATTTGTTTAATCTCCTACTTTAGGTTTTGGGAACTTTGTTTTCAATGTGCACATTATGAGATCTTTACTAGGATCTGTACTTACATCCCTTGTAAGATTATGAGGTCCTTTCTAGGATTCTGATTAACGGGCTCGCATAATTTGGGTTAGAGAATAGATATGCAAGGAGATGCCTTTTGTGGTGCTCTCTCCATTGAAGCTCCCATGGGCCAAAGTGAACTAGCACCCATGAACATGCCATCATGGATGGATGGTGTGTGAACAGGACTTTTGTTTTTTCATTGGGTTCTTGTTCCTAGATAACATCCCTGTAGTTGAGGATTCTAAATGTTTCCCAGGGATTCTAAATTTTGGGTTCATCCAATTGGATGGCATCAAATGGGAAAAAGGGGGTGTCACGTTTGTGGGTGCTGGGTCACACCAGCCCAAATAGAAAATAGCCCCTCTCTCATAACCCTCCTTGCTTCTCTATGAGATATCATTTCCCATGTGCAAACAGAAGTTGAGCAACCCTATGGGAACACAATGGGAACACAATGGGAACACATTAGGAACATGGAAGGGAAACATCTTCACACTTATTCTGTTTCATATTAATTGGTTGGGGTGCCTCACAAGTCCAACTTTTTGTTTTTGCAATGAGCCAATTTGATTGGCCCATCGCAAACAAAAGTTGAGACTATGGTGGCTCCCCCAAAATAGAAGATTCTATATAGGGGTGCCCACCTTTGGCCCACCTATATAGGTGAGAAGGGGAGGACTTTGGGCAAAACATATGGGATTAAAGCGAGGTGCTATCAGGAACACCCTTGGGGAACATATTGAGAACCCATTGAGAACTTGAAAGGAACATGTTGGGACCAAATGAAAAATGAAAAACATCCCCCCTCTCCCCCCCCAAAACTTAAAAGGAAAAAAATCAAGGCACTTTGAGAGTGCATGCTGAGCCTTCCCTTCCCATTGGCTGCATGAAATTTCTATTTCCAAAACTGTTGGTCACCCCTCTTTTGGCCTGGGCTAATACCCCCATTATAGACTGGGGGTACTTATTGGACACCTATGTAACTATGTTTAATTTTTCTTTTTTCCCAAATCCCACTCGTTACCAAACCAGAGGTTGGAAAGCTCCTAACTATTTTGGACTGTTCCAAATGATTACCCATTACCGAACCAAAAGAAGCAAATGAAACTCTTACATATTTTGGCACATGCAAGCTCTGAAGCCCATGACCAAACAAACAAATTCCATGTCTGAATGGAAGTTAAAAAACAAACCCAGTCACAAGTTTTCAAACAAACCCAGTCACAAGTTTTCAAACCCATGGTGTTAGGGTCCCATTGAATGGTTACTGGCTGGGCCATGATTGTTGCCCGGCCAGGGCCAGAACTGTCTTGGCGTTCACTCACTGGCCTCTGTTTGGTGATGGGCGTGCTTCCCCTTGCACTTTCTTTTGAACCCCAAAAAAAACCATTGCGTCAATCCCCAGTGCTTTCAACACCATTTGGACTTGGGGTCCTTTCTTTTTTCTTATCTTGTTCCCTTGTGCCTTCAACACCATTGTGACTTGGGTCCATTCTTTTTTCTTCTCTTGTTCCCTTGCTGGGATTTTTTCCTTTATTTATTTATTTATTTATTTGCTTCATGTAAAAAGTAATCTCAAGGATTTTCTTTGTCCTTGTCTTCCATTTTTTTCCAAAGAAAAGGGACTGGCATTAAAGCCAACAATAAGATGACCTAGGGTCTAAAGACTCATGGCCAAGTTGCACTAGTCTTGTAATGGCCAAGTTGCACTAGTCTTGTAATGGTGTCAGGAATGTAAGATTCACCAGCAGGCCCACATTAACCAGATGCAAAGCTTCAGATTCATGAGCAGATGCAGTGCACCATAAAGGATGAATGGTAAGTGGCCATCAAACAGTTTTCTGTTGGGTTCCAGTTCGCTAGCTAACCATGGTGGTTAGCTCAGTTGCTATTTTTCTTCTACCTACCTTCTAACGACCCACA
>Ga0116231_10000266_pt1 | contig 81077 bp, 57 predicted proteins | sample S1TSphgellanicum_2_FD_89695 | JGI IMG/M metagenome (GOLD analysis project Ga0116231, IMG submission 89695) | Host-associated microbial communities from peat moss isolated from Minnesota, USA - S1T2_Fd - Sphagnum magellanicum MG | ecosystem: Host-associated > Plants > Peat moss > Unclassified... | reverse complement strand
CACTACACGAAAGCATGTTGGTGAGCACGAGATAGTCTCTAAATTCTGTTTTTGTACAACAAAGCAGTGGGGGAGTGAGCTTTGTTTGATGGTCCTGGAGGTCCTTTTTTATACTAGGTGGTGTGCGTTTTTAATTTTGTGATGTAGCCAAAGTGACAGTCATCCAGAGGAAACTTTTGCCAAATTTGGCTAGAAACCACATACAAAAGTAAGAACAAGTACAATGGTTCTATATTCTTGGTTACCTGTTGGAACATATTACAAAAATCTAGCAAATTGGGGTCATATATTTTTCATGAAAAAATTCATTGTGTATGTCAAAATCAGATTTTTTCACATAAAAATTTGGCAAGAAGAAAAAAAATTAAATGAAAAAAAATAAAATAAAATAAAATGGCATGGATGGTCCATGTAGGGTTTCAAACTGAGACAAATGTGCGATTGAAGTGCAATTAGGGTGACTGGGGCGCTGTGGTGGAGATGCTCTTAATATAAGAAGCTTTGCTAGGATTCCTGAAGTATGGTGAGGTGAGAATTCATTTTGTGTAGGTTAATGCCATAGGATAAGGGGCGTTCCCAAAATAATGGCCCCCCCAAGCTAAGAGGCTGAGGGCCTGTTACTTCGGGAAGCCCTGGCCTGAGGGCGTTGCCCAGCATAAAAATCGGAGCCTTTTTATCCTTTTTAAAAAAAAAACTGCGATACCCAGTGGGTACCACCTGGATAACCACTGAGTATCAGTGTAAAAACATTTAAAAAATAACATGAGCATTTCAAAAAGAAAATTGCCCATGTCTACTTTTTGAAATGCCCCGGAGCTTTTACACGGTCTGTAAGAGCACCTCAACAATGGACCATGGTTGGTGTGTTGAATTGTTTTCTTAGCTGGTGGTAGGTGGGTAGGTAAGGACTGTGGACAGGGGCATTACCAGAATAAGGTGACCACCCAAGGAGGCAGCTGAGGGCATTGCCAAATTCTGGTAATGCACCCAGCTGAGGGCCTTACCATGAGTAATGACCACTCAACTGCTTCTCTGACACACAAAGAAAGAATGGTGAGCACTTACAAAAATGTAAGAGCCCACCCAGAAATCCAAGATCTATGACCTTCTCTGTTAGGAAGGAATCTTACAGATTTAAAGCTCCCTCCTAATACACTTGCGAAATCCCAGCAATGTCATTACGCATACAAAAGCAGCAGTGATGCCTTGAACAGGTCTTTGCATTCATTATCCGTGCATCACTGTGTAAACCTTAATATGTGGATTGCCTGAAAGCATCTTCACAGACAGCAGCTGCAAGTAAAACAATTTCATGTATTGCAATTCAAATGATGAACAATTAGCAAACAATGCAACTTCTCCCACTCAAAATGATTCCTCGCAGGGAAATGGTTGCAACTGTGTGGGCTTTGCATCTCAACACTCCAGGTGCTCAAATATGTAACAAGGAGATGCAATTCAAGAGTGTCTCTGGCAAAAAAATTCACTGTACTCTTCACAACCAGCTAGTCATAGATAGTAGCAACAGGATTGATATTGTCTGCGATGAAAACACACGTTTGGAAAATGGCAATTTTACAGGGAAATTTTAGAGAGATGGCAGACAGACTCAGGACCAAAAATAGAATCTGAAGAAGCAGATATTGATCAAACAGAATTCCAGTTGCATTCTGCAAGAAAGGAACAGACACTACTGGCCTGAGAAAGGAACAGCCAAACACTCACTGGCCTGGCTGATGGCTCCTCATCAATGGGCATGAACATAAGGTTTCCTTAACCTAGGGGTCTTCCAGTTGCTGAGTAGAGTGGGAGTGTTTACAGTGTGCTATTGTGACTTGCAGAGAACATTGAAGATCAGAGATCATGCTATGGCTGAGTGGCTGTAGTAGGACACCTGCACTGTCACTGGCATTTGATTTTCTTGGAGCACCAATATAAGCTATTCTTGAGGTTTGCGACAAGAAGCTCAAGCTTCCAGACAAGGTTTTTTGAGCTGATACTGACAGCTTTTTCTGATCTGCTGCTGGCTTAATGCAAGGCAAACTGCCTGCTGCTCTTCTGGAAAGAAGAATGGTGCCATGAGGAGCTGTTGCTGCCGCTGCTGATATACTAACATTATTATTGTCCATCTTTACCACATCATTTAGGCGAGGAGGCATCTTCCCATATAATGGCTTCAGCATCTTGATGTACTTCATCCACCGATCCCTTGCTTTTGACCTCTCTCCCGCACCTGCTCCTACATTGGACATGAAGCGCTCTTCTGCTGTTCCAGAGACAGCCATAGAGTGTACCTTCTCGGATTCTCCTGGAGCTGTTGAATCGTTATTCTCTGGCCCACTCTCATTCTCACTAGATTCTGACGCGGTCAGTACAGCACCATTTGTTCCGTTCTTGGGTGGCAGATGGGATGGGTCACTTGTTCTTTCTCGTCTTTCATGATCTGAAGTGGCTTTGAGTACTCGTGGGTCTTCTTCTGCTGTGGCAGACAACATTACAGAGGAAGCTGTTTCTTCACTGCAGCTTGAACCATGTTTAATGCTAGGTGTGCAGGGTGGAGGAACTACAGTGAAATGCGGCGGAGCTGGCGGAAACGAAAAGGAGGATTCTGAAAACCGATTGATCTGCTGCTGTGTCTGACAGGCCTCTGGTTTCGGCTCTTGAATTGAAGGCTTTGAAGAAGCCTTCTTCAGTGCCGCGAACAAGACATTCCACTTGAAGGGTCTTAACCAGGAAGAGAAAGTACTAGACTGATCTTGCTGCTTCTTACTGTGAGTGCTGAAAACTTCTCTATTGTGAAGAAATGGCGGCTCCTTGGAAGATTTGAGCAGCACGGGCTTATTATAAGGCGGCACGTTTTTTTTCGAGTTATCAAAACTCTCGTTGCAGCAGCTGGCAGCAAAAGACGCATCCTGTGAACTGCCATTGGAGTCCCGCGAGGAGCCACAGTTATCAGCCGCACTACCTGACTCCCAACTACTGTAGCTGCCGACATGTGATTGAAAACTTGAGCTCCGAGAATCAGTAGCCGTAGTAGTTTCGATACTGGGAACATCTTCTGCTGAGGAGTAAGACACACAAACGTCCTTCCGATACGCTGGCTGGAATAAACGAGAAAGATTGGTGGGAGACTGTAGCAGCAGGTTGCTATAGGGTTCAGCAACTGTCGTGCCTGCAGCTTGGAAAACACAAGAAGAGGAATCGTGCTGCTGATCGTCATGATCAGCTCTCTCTTGTTGATTCTCGTACAACAATTTCTCAACCATCTGCAGGCGGGGTCGGAGATGGAGTGGCAGCAGCTGTCCTTTGTAAAAAAGCTCATCCGCATGTGAAAAGCGGGCGTCGTCAATCCCAGCGCCCTGATCAGCTGCTTCAGCTCCTGGAACTACCATGCCGAACTCGAAGTCACGAGCTGAGCTTGACGAATGCGCCCTGCAGCTGTTCACCAACGACTCCCAATGCAAAGGCAAAGTAGCATTCGCGTCAAAATACAACTGCTCCCTTTCGATCCCCGGCTCCCCGCCGTCCGTAACTGGACTTCCGAACGAGAAAGCACCATCCCCGGCCTCATGCGGCTGCAACCTTCCAGCTGATCTACTCTGCGTCGATCTAATGAACACTTTGTAGTCCTTCCCGTCTCCGTTCCTGTCTCTGGCCATTTCTGCAGAAGCAGCTAAAGACTGCAGTCTAACTCTACGTTGATCTAGATGCTGCTCCATTCCTTAAACCCCTCTGTTAAAAATCCTGCCGTGCACCGGCTGAGTTAGAGGAAGCTATCTATCTCTATCTATTCACTGGCGCCTGTGTACCTATCTAAACCCTCTTTGATTTTCTTTGGGTCTGCTTGCTTCCTATTCCTTCTTCTTTGACATGACTATTCCTAAGACACCAAGAACTGTTGAACCTGAAAAAATATTCACCGTCCCTTTCTCCACTTGTTCTCTCTACCCCATCATGATCCACAGACGGCATCACGAAGACCTCATGAAAGAAAGGGCGATGGTGACGTTGATTCTGCAAAAACCTACGTCAACGATGGTGAGTCCTTAGCCGTCCATTCTGCAAAAACTTATGTTGACGATAGTGAGTCCTTGAATCCTTAATCGTCGATTTTGCTAAAACCTCTGTTGATGATGGTGGGTCCTTGAGTCTTTAGCCGTCGATTCTGCAAAAACCTATGTTGATGATGGGGAGTCTTAAGTCCGTAGCTGTGGATTCTGCAAAAACCTATGTTGATGATGGGGAAGTCTTGAGTCCTTAGCTGTCGACTCTGCAAAAACCTATGTTGACAATGATGACTCCTTTATGAAACCCAAAAAAGAAAAAAGAAAAAACACTCATCCACTCAAACGTTCCTGGCTGCACGAAATGTCCACCCCACCCCACTCCACCCTCATTCACGAGGTTGTTGTGCACTCCTCCTCCAAGAGAAGAAACGAAACCAGAAAAGAGGACACCGAGACTGGGGCATTGAAGAATGAAACTAAGAAAGGAAAGAGGAGGACAAAAGACCATAAACGATTTTGCCTTGGGCGAGAAAGGCAGAGGAACTCGAGATGATTGTATCTAAAGGAACACGGAGATGGAAAAAAAAGAAGAACAAAAACTCTACTTAGCGTACCAGGGAGCCAGAAATGCCACATTCAAAAAACTGGAGTTTTCCACTGGCTTCCGGCAATGGACAGAGATTGTCCTTCACAGCAGAAGCAACTCAATTTATGACACTGAAACTGTAAAAAGTGTGGAACAGATATGGAAGTACATTATCTGATTCGACACCCAAGTGCTGAATAATTATTTTCTCTTTTGGCCTAGGCAAGGATATTGTGTTAAGATTCATTATAGAGTATAGTAGCTTAAATGGATTTTGGCCCCTAGATAATAGGTCTATCTTTATATGAGGATTTTTGAAAGATGATATTTTGGCTTGTGTTGAAACTTGAGATTAGTTATTGGGTTATAATATCTTGAAGGATTTTGGTTTCTGGTAGAGGATTTTTTGAAGATTATATTTTTGCATGGTGAAATATTTGAGTTTCCATGTTTCTTCTTTTGCCTTAAGATACTTTTTAATGTAAATGACAAGACCACAGTGTGACACACCCCTTGTTAATACCAAATTTGGCAATGAAAATATAATTTATGAAAATTTCGGCTTGATAATACTATGCTGAATTATTTTTTTAAAAACTCAGCAATGGTGACTCAGTATTGCACTTAATCTGCAGGAAATGTATGATCTCTTCCTGGTTGCAAGCAATCAGGTCTTTTAACTTTATCTAACAACTTAAATGAGTTGTAGTGGTACACGTTGGAGTGAGTCTTATGAGTAAAGTGATTGATAAAATTGCCTACTTGTTAAAAATTGAGTGGGGAAAACAAAGAAAATGATAGATTCCAAATATACCTTACACACAATTGTCAACAGTTTCCAAAATTTTGACATCGAGCGGATTTTTTTATAAAAAATATTTATATTTTATTGAAGTTGAAAAGGTACTAGGTTTTTGAAAATGTGAGAATCGTCAAATTTCCCCCAGGCCTAAAAATCAGATAGCCTGAGATTTTTTACATCAAGGTTTGGGACAGGGTTTTTCATTTCCCACCTCAATTTTGTGTTGTAGCCACATTGATGATCATCCACAATAGGAATTATCCAAAATTGGCTACAGATCAGAGAGGAAAGTAGAAAACTTTTGAGACTCCTGCTATATTTTGGCAACATACTGGAACCTATTGTCTAAATATGGCAATTTCACAAATATGGAAAACTTAATTTCTGGGCACAAAATATGAGAACTAATCTGATGTGGCTTTTGGTCATTAGTCAACAAGGGGTGTGTCACAATGTGGCCTTGCCATTTACATTAAAAAGTATCTTCAGGCAAAAGAAGAATTATGGAAACTCAAATATTTCACCATGAAAAAATATAATCTTACAAAAAAAATCCTCTAAAAGAAACCAAAATCCTTCAAGATATCATAACTCTATAACTAATCTCAAGTTTCAACACAACCCAAAATATCATCTTTCAAAAATCCTCATATAAAAGTAGACCTACTACCTAGGGGCCCAAATCCCTTGAGCTACTACCATATACTCTATAATGAATCTAAACACAATATCCTTGCCTTGGTAGGCAACGCCAACAAACTTACATTGATGATAAGTCATAAAATTCTTTCAGAGTAGTCATCTGGTTGTAGTATACGAATTGGCTACTGTGAAGTGGCTACAATTGGGTTGTGGAAAGAGGTTAAATGTGAATCAACATTTTCATGTTGTAATGAGGTGGTGTTTTACACACACCCTGGATATCGAGAGCTGCATACACCTATTTGAAGAGATTAGCAGTGCACTGAAGCAACCTCATTCTAAAATTGCAGTAAAAAGAGTGAGAGATAGGACTTAATTTTCCATACACTTTGGCTTGTTGCAATGATTTCACCATTTCAACCCACTCATGTAGTTCAATTCAAGTATTTCCATCCCACATACAACTTCACAAGTCAATGGACCTTATTTATTTGGTGCTTTCAAAAATTTGTCTGTGTGGATCTAACAGATGGGGGCTTGTTGTGAATTGAGAGTGGAACAACAGAAGGTTCTAAACTCTAAACCCTAAACCTTCTGGCTTCAATAAAACTTTGACATGCAATGGTTGATAGTCTCTATCCTTTCACATGTACAGAAAAAGTAAGTAAAGAACATACAACTAGCAAAAGTACAGACAGATTTCTACAGTTTATAGCACACATCAGAAAGTTTTTTCATTGGAAAGAATTCTATCAAAGCAATGTCTCCTGAAAAAGTGAACTGACTATACCTGGGGCCATTGTTTATTGCTGATATGAAGAAAAGTGACAATTACATTAGGGGCTAATCTTATCTCTTGTCATAATCCCTTTTCGATAATACAATGGAGATCATTCAGTTTATCAAGTGACACACCACATGACATAACAGCCAACAATGGATGCCAACCTTAGGTCATAAAAGCAAGAACAAGAGAGGTTGGAGATCAATGTTGTCTTGGCTTAGTGTTAAACCTTATGCCAAAAGAGAACATATCTTGTCTTAAGCATTTTGGCCAAAGGTTGAACTCTTTCTTGACGTCTTAGCCTAGGGTTAGCTATTTTGCTCTAGTCCTAGAGTATTTTTTGTTTGGCTATTCCATACACTAGGTACCATGAGATTTGAAATATCCCTAATGAGCTCTATCCAACACATTTTCTGGCTTGTCTTTTTGCGCCTACTTGTTTTACATGTTTAGCAAAAAGTTTTTTTTTTTTTCCTTGCGAATTTTGTTGTTTTTCGTTGATTTTGAATCCAATGCTTCTCAAGAGAAACTAAGCAATACCAACTAGCAACATAGATTTTGGATCCAATGCTTTTCAATAGAGATTAAGCAATATCAACTAGTAGCATAATTTTTGCCTTTGAATAACAACAATATTATTTTCTATTTAACATAAAAGTAGTGTCAAAACAATCAAACTTTGCAACAAAACTAGATGGCTTTGCATGTTGAACATTATTAGTCATTCATTTTTGTGTTAAACATAGTTCATTAGAGGATGTTTAGTGTCTTCCATGAGTTTGATGTTTGAGTTCAAAATAATGCTTTTATTGTACATTTGAATGAGTTGACCATGCTTTGAAGTGTGCTACTTTAATGCCATGTAAATCTTTATAATATGTATGTAACACCTGATGTTTGTATAATATGTTACTAATTTCAACATATGTATGCACCTTGAGATTTAGTGAGTGTGCAAAAAAAAACTTTGATAAAAAATAGTCATTTATAATTCCTTTTTACCAAATACACCTAAATTTTTTAAAAATAACCCTAGTGGGAAAAAACCAAACCTCATACAATTTTTTTTAAAGTTAACATTTAATTCCAAATTATTTGACCCCCAAATGTACCATCCACTATTCATGAATCCATTGTGGATGAACCATATGGCCCATTTGAACCACCACCCATCAAGGCAGCAATTGAGGATGAGGTCATTATGGTTGTTAACAAATGACCTATAATCATAACCCTACATCACCCCAACCCCATTAGTTCCTATGTAATCTCACCTAATTCCTTCCTTCCCTCTTCCTTCCTCTTTCTCTTTTGTGACCACCACCATCACCACCTTTTCTTTGTCTCTCTCTTTCATTGTTATCATTGCCATGGAGTTTCAAGCTTGAGAAGGAACATGTGAAAGAAGAACCTTGTTGAGAATTGTGAAGGACAATCTATGAAAGAACTGATTTGCAACTTAAAGTGAATAAAGCAAGTCAAGTTTCTTCCCTCCTTCCTTCTCCTACCCTTTTCAAACTTCTCTAATCTCTTTCTTCTATTTCCTCCTGTCCTTCCCCCTTTGTCTCCTGTCCTTCCCTCTTTCCTTCCCTCTCTTTTAACTTTTTTTTGTTTGTTTTTTATTGCCACACTTTTCATTGATTTTCATTGATTTTTTTTTGTTGTATTTTTCATTTTTTTGTGCATTTTTACTATGTCATATTATTTGGCAAGTAGTGTAATAAATATTTGTTGTTGCATTGCTCATCAAACAACATGACAATTTTTTTGGTCAAACTTGCAATACTCACATGTGAGTCACAAAATATACAATGTTTATTTGGGCCTATCCTACAATACATGCATTCATTTCTATTTATGCATTTAGATGTCATATATTGAATCTAATGAAATATTTTTTTTAAAAAAAGATAAAAAAAGATAAAATGGAGACAAGAAAAAAAATTAAAAAGAAAAGAATAAAAGAGAAGAAAGCCCCCCAAAAATATTAATAATAAAATAAACTTACAAAAAATAAGAAATCCCAAAAAAATGACTTAACAATGAAATATTGCAATGCCTTAAAAACATTTACCCATTGTCAAGTTCTTAGTATCACATGAAGCTTTTACAATCATTTAAACATTATCTTATCTATGATTATGGTTTCTAACAACATGAGGGTATTTCATTTTGCTACTCACCATTTATGTAAACCCTTATTTGAATGGTGGTTGATAATTTGTAATGCACATCATTTGCAAATATTGTAATATAACATTATGCAATACCTACATTTTGTAAGGTCCACTTTATATTATCATTGAAACATTAAAAATTTGTTCAAAACAAAGATGTTGAGGTTTCTGCAATATATGCATGTGGCAATTAAGGATAGCATCTTGTCTTTTCACATTGGTAGGTTTAGGTTGGTAGGTACATACGCAGATAATATGTAATAGGTTGATAAGTGGTTGCTATTGTAAACAAGGTGAGTATTTGGTGTTACTAGATGGATGGTTTGTATATAACTAACCACAATGGTTAATTATGGGACGTGAATATAATGAAAAAAATGTTTCATCTTCACACCCATCTTGTATGGTGAGTGGGTTGGTGTTGGTTCATTAGAACTTCTAATGATTCACTAGAACAAAATTGTCAATTTGCAATTGTAGTTTTTAATCAAAAATAAGTTGCAATGACAATCAATAACTAAAAATCTAATAGTTACCTATATAAGTGAAATCACATGCAATTTCTAGTTGCAAATGATGATTAACCACAATAACACATTTCACATGGATGATGTATATGTTCAACACATATGTTCTCATCCATTGATTATCCATATGCAACTTGCAACTAGTCCCCATTTTTGCAATTAACATGTAACCCATTCATTAATTACCACTTGATAAAATAATAGATTTTTTAATAATTTTTTTTGAAAATATAAATTGAATCATCATCATCTATTTTAAATGGTCTACAATGGCACCGCATTTATCAATGGAATATGCCATGTAATAAATTTGTTCAAATAGGATTTAGCCACGTGACACTAATTTAGGTGAAATTCATGAAAATTAGATTTTTTTTCCAAATTAAATTTAAATAAATGTTTAGGTAGGTAGGTAAATAGGACAAGGTACATAAATAAATTAGGGGGCAAGAACCTAAATAAATTTATTTTATTTTGGGTTTAGGGTTACATCTTTCTAATGGTTCATCCTAAATGACACATGTTTTTAATATAAAACAAAATGCTCTCCTCATATAATTTACAAAATGGAATGAAGGACAAAGCATATGGGATAAACTTTTTTGTTATAATTTAGTTTGCAACTAAGCAAATTAAGTTGCAACAAAAAAGTTCATCCCATATCCTTTGTTTTTTTTTTAATTTTGTAGATTTTATAACTAAATGAGTAAGTAATTAACTAACTATTGAACTAATTTACTAGCCACTAATTAATTACTTGCCCACCTGCCTACTACCTAGTACTCCCTATTAATTGATAATAATATTTTTTCAATAAATATTAATTATTTTACTTAATAATAATTGAATAATTAATGAATGATAAGTTATTAATTAAATTTTAGTAAAATTTTAAATAAATAATTCATTCATTAATCACTATTAATTAATTATTTTTATTAACTAACTAATTGACTTGTGATATCCAACCCACCATTTTAGGGATTATTTGTCACTAAACCATGGTGGCAAGTATGGTATTTAAAAGGTTAAATTTGGAAATGTTTCATAATAGTTTAAAGTATTTTTATAATCCAAAAAATGATTTAGCTTTTTGTTAAGTTTTTTCACCCATCTCTTTAAGGGCTAGTATCATTCCTATTGTTGCATTTATAAGGAGTTGGGCACTTGCTACTTCATGTTTGGCTTTTCATTTTTTGATTAACCAACATCTTTTCTTGTTGAAGGCTTTGATTTACATTGATTTAAGCAACCTCCCCTTTCAATAATGATTGAAATAACTTGTGACCTCCAACTACCCATGATGAACATGTCTTCCACCTTTTGAACAATGTATTAAAAAATAGTTCAAACACCCATAGGACTCCAACCTAAAACAATTGCATCATCACACCTTTTCCAACATTTGTTTGAATGGGGCATTCGACATCCATTGAATTTGCATCATTTCATGGTTAGGCTTCAGTTCAAGCACATGGTTCACAACTTGATTTATCTTTTTGAGGTTTTAATTATTATTTCCAATCTTTTCCAATGCTTTATGAATTTGATTTAGACTACCCCATCTTGCAATAATAGGCCTTCCTCATTGGGTGTTTAACCAACCCATTGTCCCATCAGGTATACATCTATAGTGTGCTAATAGTAGTGAACATGAGCATACAAGATGCCATACATCATGTCTTTGCATCTATTGCAAATTAGAAAGTATTTTTATGTGGTTCGGTAAGAATTAAATGTTTTTTTATCTTCCACATTTCAAATATTGAAATGACACATCAACATTGTCCTCTCCAAAGGTGAGGTTTGTACCTTGGCAAATGTCATTATTATTGGTACCATTTGTGCAATTTTTTTTTTGTTTTGAGCAATTTGTACATGTTATTTTGCAACTCCAAAGAAAGCAAAAGCATAAAAGAATAAAACATTGAGACCAATCCCCAAGAAATTACTTCCTTCCCTTGGCTATAAGGTGTAGACATGGTCAAGTAGACCCAAAAAATAGTCTATGTACCCATAATTCAATTTTAAAATGAGACATGTTTTGACATAAACACATTAAACAAATATTTATAACTTTTATAACTAAAAATTTGAAACGAGTAGTTCTTACATTGAGTTTATGGTGGGTTGGATATAAAATTTGAAAAATTTTAGTATAATAAAAATAAGTTACAATAAAATTTGAAACTAACTAATCAACATAGTGTTCAAATTTACCCTTGCATTAAAAAATTTATACATTATGATTATAATATGCACAATTTGATAACACATAAGTATCTTCTAAACCTTCATTAACTTTAAAATTTTTAACAAATTGATATTTCATCTACCTGCAACCATTTTGTAAGATAAAAAATCTCATTCAAGTAAATGCATTTTTAAAAATTTTACTTAAATATATTTCAAAATGTGCATCTTTAATATTATAATAATAAAATGGTTATATATCATCATATTAATCATATAATAAACTAATATTTCTAGTTGTAATAGGCCAAAACCATTTATGGTTAATTGTAATTTTTTTGGCAAGTAGCATAGACTATATGCTTAACCATGCTTTCAACCTATATAAATCTTTGATTGTCTGCACAAACAAATTAATGAATTCTTACCATTTTTGTCTCAACAATGCATGGGGTACAAATGGTTTAGAAGGACCTCCCACCTCCATGTTAACCATTATTTTCAAACTATGGGTTTTGATATTAGGTTTGTAGTCATGTATGCCACTAATGACTACATGACTATGTGGTTGATATCGACATATCATTTTTGCCCATAGTTGCATTATTGTTCATAATTGCAGATGTCATTTGTGATCATGTACTTCACAATTGTAGTAATAAAACACATATCCAATGGCAGTATGAAAAAATTGTGTTCGTTGCAACTCATCCGATGTAACTAGAAACTATTTGATAGAACTAAATTACAACTAGATAGACAAGTTGCAATGAAGATGACTTCTCATAGCGTGGTCCATATTAATTAAATTTAAAATATGAAATTTATTAACCTATTAAGTGTTGCCACACGGTATGCCTACAAATATATATATATAGGTACTCTAAATGACCTAACTAAGTTTAAGCACCCAAAGTGTCTTAAGCTAAGCTAAAAAAACCTAGACCAAGCACTTTCAATTGCCTAACCTAAAGTATGCCCTTAGGCACCTTAACTTAAACTAAGTACCTTACACAATCTAAACCACCTAGCCTGGGTAAACTAGGCCACTTAGGCTAAAAACATACACAAGTACCCTAGTTAGCTTAGGTGGGTAGGCTCTAGGTAGCAAGTGTAAGGATTTGATCCCTTGACTTTCACATCAAGGGGCAAATTCCTTTCCATTGCACCACAACATTTTATGTGAAAGAAAATGTAATGACATTATCATAAACATTTTTTAAAACTTACATAAGCGACCTAGCTACCTACCTTAGGGACCTACCTAAAAGCTACCTAAGGGTTGCTTAGGCTATCTAAAAACTATTTAAAAGTTCATAGGGTTACCTAAGCTTGCCTAAAAATATCTACAATTTTTCCCATCCCACGATTTGGTAATGGAACGGATGAGAAATTTGTTTTTTCATAAGTTCGTATGTTTTGCACATGGATGTCTTGCATTTAAAACACATATGATGATCAAATAAGTACAAGGCTAATATGATATTGTTAATCCCATCTCATTGTTGTGGTGAGTGATCCATGCATCACAACTTTTGTCACATTCTTTTTTGAAATACTTGAATGTGGCAAAGATTGCCATGATTCATGTTCTAAGTTCTATTGACAATGAACAATTTTCCAATTCAATTTATTTTTTGAAAAGCAATCTACACAATCATTTGAACCCTCGTTTGTAGCTTGTTGTTGCTATGTATGCACAAAGGTTCACCACACTAAAATACTTTCCATACCACAATACAAATGACATGTGGTCAAATGCACGCACTAGAAATAGTTGGGGTTAGTATGCTTGAGCTCAAATGTTGAAGTTGGGTCTTTACCTCTTGTTTTGACAATATGAGTAGGGGTTGGGGGTGGACAATTTTTTGAATCATACTATGATGCTATTGAGGACTTCAACATAGTGAGTTTGTGGCAAGATTTTGAGGAGGTATCTTGTATCCATAGCCAGATTATGATTGATAATTAGGAGATTTAATACCCAGCTCATGTAGATAAGAGCAACTTGGCTTGTGAACAGTTCGGACTATTTGTAATTGCCTAAGGTAGTAGTTGCCCAGTTTTATCAAGCTTACCTCCTCTTTCTTTAGTTGATATGCTTCATGTGACTGGTGGAGGTTTCAATACTTAGTAGTTCCCTTTCCTCTGTGTGGGCATGCCTCTTTTGGGCTGTTTGCTTGCTTGGACTTTGGTTCTCTCCCTTTGTTAGGTGCTTTCTTTTTATGAAGTTTGGTAAGGTTTTATCATTTCATCATCACCTAGAAGGGCACTTTGATTATAGTGACAACAGCCTCTATTTTTTTGACTGCACTCTTGAGTCTCCACCAGGTGTATCCAGCCAGTGAAAATATTTACTTCCTACGCCACGACCCAAAAATGAAAATAATAAAAATGCAAATGATTATGTATTTTTTCAGCTTATTTTTGTCAAAAGCCCTTTTTGTCTAGGAATTTAAGTTTCGCTGCACGCTAGCAGATTCACAACAATTGACCCTACTTAAATGAGATGATGAATCATGAGATTAACTGAGTTTGATAGAATTTATTTTTTAATAGGTAGTCACACCATGTCCAGAATTTCGAGTACAGACATTCAGACCACAAGCCTGAGAGTTGAGGACTTAAACACAACATTAATACACCATATTAATTAATTTTCTAATTAAACTTCATCCAAAGCGGTTACAATTAGTACCTGAACAAGATTGAAGGAAATCCACAATAAATGTAGAGGAGATACATTGCCAGTGCTCGCAAATCGGCCGAAGCCCGCTGAAATGAGTGATTGATTGGAAGGCTGATGGAGGCTAGTGTTCTTTTTAGGAATTTTCTTTTGGGGCCACAGTGGCGACCATTTATAGAAAGAGGTAGAAAAATTGGTGATCGTCCTTCGGAAGATTTAGCCAAATTTGTAACCATCCTTATATACGTATTTATATGGCTACACACTGGAAACCAAATTTAGGGATCTGGCTTTTTTTCTTTTTTTTTATTTCTCACTTTTGAAGGCTGAAACGCTTCAAAAACATTTCTTTCTGTACAAACTTCTCTCCTTGGCGAATTGGCAATTTGGTGTTAATCCTCAGGCATTATCCAAACTTCGCTGCTGTGTTGGGGCATGGAATTCTGCTTTGTAAGGCACATCACTTTTAGTCTTTTAAAAATGGGCAAGGTCTTAGAAAATGTAATTTTCTAATAGTTTTTATGATAAGTTCCAGTAGGTAGCAAACAAAATAGAAGGATTTGGATTTTAAGCTGACATCTGGCTAATGGTGCACTTAGGGTATAAACCCTATTAACGCATTTCAAGACCTGATTTACTCAGAGGGGTGCCAATGTTTGCATTTATTCAATTTTTTATTTCGTACAACTTGTGTTCAAAACACATTTTTGGACCACTATGTAATATGAAGCAATAATTTGAAATACATTCAATATCTGATTAATATTCCACAATATTTTGAGCACATGTCTAGACTCTAGACTCTATAACATTGTAAGAAGCGCCTCCAAAGAATAACTTGAATATTTATGGTTGTGCATAGTTTTTATTTAATAAGGGATCTTCCCAAAGGTTTAGTACTCCCTTTCGGTAGATTATGGTAGCTATCATAATTTGCTATTGTAATATTCCTTCGATATCATTTTGTATTTAATTATGGTTTTTACATGATAATTGTGTCGCCTTTACTTAGTCAATCTCATTCTCAATTGCTAGTGTAACTAGAATTCTAATAAGTGAACACTCACCCATTTGGTTATGTTACTCAACATATCTACATTTGAGTATTGTGGCTGCTCGAATGTTGTTTTATAAATAGATGTTTTGCACTTCAGTTCCCCCTTCAGGGTACATGCTGCCCTTCACAATTCTAACATTCAATAACATGAATATTGTATCATGGAAGATTTAAAAGTTAAATAAAAACAGATTTAAGCCCAACCGAATCATTTGTCTGAACTTCCTCAGTGTTAATTATATAATAAATGTGCTAGTCATGAACACAATTTATACAAAAAATTATAATTCCTGCAGTGTTTTTTTAAAAGAATTTTGTGATCTAGCCAAAGTGGCCATCATCCATAAGAATATTTAGTCAAATATGGCTTTTATATAAATATGAAAATATAAAATTAAGTGGAATTTTCTTTTTTTAGGGGGCTACTTATTGGAAACGTACACAGAAATCTGAATTTTTTTGCTTTTTAGGGGAAAAATATTCTAGCAAGTGAAACCCAAAAAATAACTTAATATATTTTAAATTTCATTTTAAATTTCACTTGTTGATGAAACTTCACCAATAAAAGAAAGGCCTGAACTCCAGACTATATACAAAATTTTATAGATCTCCTTCATAGTGTTTTTTTTTTTTTTTCTTTCGGACAAGTGTTTTTAGTTAGATGAATAATTATGACTGTTGAGAATGATTTCTTCATCTTCCATGTATTATGCAATCAAGTACTTATGCCTACCATTTGGATTTGTACATGGTATTATTTTTTGTGGCCTTATTTTATTTAACTTTGTTGCTGTGGACTTTGAGTTGTCATGTGTTGGTATGGAGTCTTGACATTATCACACTATACTATATATAATAGATCCTTAATGCACCTACCTGAAGCCTTGTTCATTTTGCAATGAAAACTTAAACATGGAGGATAATTCTTTATTGCTACCTTAACATGTTTCTGAGTGATGCCATAATTAACAATGCTCAATGGTGACATAAGTTTAAGGAGTTAGATTTTATGACTTGCAAAGATGTGCATGATTTCACCTCTTGCAAGCTTGGCAATTTAGGCCATTGTATGCACCCCTTTCTTTACATAATTGCTATTCGGCACAAAAATTACGATACAATGTAATGCACAAGTAGATATTCCATAATTGTTACATATTTCAATTCAAATCACAACATTCTTTAATCTTTTGAATCTTAATTAATTGTGGAGTCATATTGTGCAAGTCACATGTGCCATATATTCGTGTTCTTTGGAACAACTTTGTTCAATTGCAATTCTTACCATCATTACAACTAAAACTTTATGTTGTATGTTTGACAATGAATATAGGACATAAAACAAAGAAACTAATACAATCAATTTCATTAGACAGGATTTGATTTGATTTGCATATATATATATATATATATATATATATATATATAACAATGAAGTGTGGAAAAGTTTATAAATAAGTTTATGTGATGACAAAGATCAATTTAACTAACATGTGGGCTATGCTCCAATAGTTGACAAATTAGAGCAACCTACATGTTACAATTGATATTTGAATTGAGGTGAACATCAATTTATTGTGAATAATATTATATAGATTTAAATGTTGCTAAATAATAGAAAATAATAATATTGAAACAAGAAATTCATTTTCAACCATAGAATATGATCATGCCATTATAATACATATGTCAAATTACAATATGAAGACCATAAAAATTTGTAGACTTGATGGTCTAGAATATCACATACATCTAATCAGTTATTGTTACAGTCATCTTTTTAAAATCATATAATAAACATTTTTATGCAATTTTTTTTACATATGTGATAAATAAAAATGAAAGGGAATATTCAATTTTATACTCCCATATTTGGAAAATTAACTAAAGTTCAAAAACAATTTGAAATTTTCTTACCACAATTTCATGTGGATTTTAGAAAGGGGACGTAGTCCTTACCACATTTATATATTTTGGACAAGTTGTACAAACATGTCAACTTTTAATGTTAAATTCCTCTTGGGATGCTTCCACATGACACAACATCATAAATTTGAATTAAAATATCGATATTAGTAAAAAAAATTGGTAATTTATGACACAACTTATTTTCAACATAAACTATCATTCAATAGTGATAACAACATAGTTCAAATATTTATCTTAAATTAATTTTAAGTCAAATGGACTAGAATTGATATTAATAAGATCTTTAAACCTATGGATAGTCTATTTGAACAAAATACAACTCTTTAGGTTTTTATCAAAAACCTAATAATTCAATTAGCATTTGACCCAAAAATGTCAATATTATTGATACATTAGTTACCCCAATATCCAGACCTTTAATAGAATTTTTTTTAAATTGTTGCAATGCCATGCCACAATCATCATCTTTCTTTACATGCAAACACATAACATTGCAAATAGGTTGAAACATTTGTTGAATGTCCAAGGTATGAATTTATGAACATATGACCTTTTGAAATTTATCTTTTGGGAAGACCTTATCATAACATGACTCTTCATTATCACATGACAATATTGTGATAACAAACAATTAAAGATGATCCTAATAAAATTTGATTGAGTTGATTGACCCAATGTTCAATAATGTAAGTGTTCACTCCCACAACATAATGTATTAATTCAAAATCACTTTAAAGGAATATCATGTTGGAATATTCTTATGGTTACAGCATGGATTCTTTCAATGGGGTGCCACCAAACATTTAGTATATATATTGAATGATAAATTAAAAAGGAACTTATGAAACTTGAAATTGGCACATTGAACAAAGCTCTTTAAGGTCCCTTTTCACTTCATCATGTACCAATGTGCCAAAGTTTCCTTTGTTTTCATTGGAAGGCCGATTCATTGGGAGGCCAATAGATTGTCTTTGCATTCCATAGGGATATGTCATTATTTGTTACACGTGGACAATTAGATGAAATAAAAACCAACAATGTAGTAGGGATGTCACGATGTTCATCTGTTCATCATGACATGACGAATGCATCTAGACGCAAATGCACCCTTGTGTCACATCAGTATAGGGTTAGCCTAGGTCAACTTAAAGTCAATTTAGGTCAAAAGGATTCTTGGGCTGCTCAGGGCATGTTTATGGGCAATTGAAACTAGGCATGTTTGGTCACATAAAGCCTACAGTAATGGAATTTTTTTTATTGGTGTAGGCTTGGCAACTAAAAATTTTCGATTGCCAGGCTTGTGGCAACCGAAAATTTTCTATTGTCACATGTTTGATTTTGGTTGCAAGCTTGGTGACCAAAAAGCTTTGGTTGCCAAGCTTGCGGTGATAAAAAAAAAATCGTCATTAATTGTGTGGCAACTAAACTTTTTTTCAGTTGTCGCACATTTTAAAATCTGGGTCATCAAATTAACAATGGATTCATCTCCACCATTGATTTGGTGACAAAATTTGGTCCGCTTGGTAATAGAATGTAGACCTTACATGTCAATATTCACTTTCTCCTTTGAGGTGTGTGAGCCTTGTGTTGTTTAACACCAACCATTATCATATACCTTGGGAGGGAGAGGTGAAACCTTTATGGGTGTTTGAATTTCAGATCATCATATTGCATTTGCAATTAATGTTAAATTTCAATTATATCCTTAAAGATGGAATCTGATCTTATTGTTAAATACCTTAATTATATTAATTAGGCCTATTGTTCTTGTGTACATTGTTTTATCAATGGAGGAAAAGCATAACATGTGGAATCCATGGTATTTTATGCTAAAGGACAAGCGGGGGAAGGTGGAATGCAAGTTTTGCAATAATGTTACTTCATATCGCAAGGATAGAATGTTCTTCCATTTGGGCTATCAATATGATGGCAATGGGTGAACTAGAGTTGTAATGTGTTCAAAAACACATCCATAGGTGAAAGCATTATTTGCTTGATGTGGTGGACAAGTCCCTCCACCACTAAACAACATGGAAGTGCCAACCAATATCCCAAATGAATGAATAGAGGATGTGGCCATAGAAACACCAAATCCTTTAGTGGAAAGAGAATTTGCTTCAACATTTCAAGTGGAAGGGGCTTGGAATTTCACCCCCCCTACAAAATAACATAGAAGGTCCTAATAGATCCACAAATAACAACATTCCAACCTTTCGACAAGTTTCATTGTTCGAGGGATTGAATTCAACCAAAAAACAAAATTTGGACAAGAAGTGGGCAACTTTCTTTTATGGGGCGAACATTCCCTTCAATGTTGTGTGACACCCAACGTTCATAAAAGTTGTGAAAGCAACCTTTAAATCTCGAACCTATTACAAACCCTCGTCATACCATGAATTGCACACAAATTTATTAAAGCAATCCAAGGTGGATGTGTCCAACTAGGTAACCAAGAGGATGTGGAATTTGATTCACAAATATGGAGCAACCATTTGTAGTTGCGACAATGTTGCATGGCATCCATTGTTGAATGTAATGTTTGCTTGTCCAAGTGGCGATGTATTCATAGGTTCCATTGACACAATTGGAGAGCAAAAGGATGCCCAATACATATGTAATGATTGGGTGGATACATCAAAACCATTAGAGTTGACAACATTGTACAAATTTGTACAGACAATGCTTTGAACATGAAAAGTGTAGCTAACCTTATAATCTATCATTTTCCAAGTCTTTATTTTCAAGGTTGTGTTGCTCATTGTCTAGACATGCTATTGGAAGCTTGGGGAAAAGCAACATGGTGAAACAAATTCTAAAAAATGCGAAAGTTATTGTTTTTTTCATACAACAACACCATGTGCCACTAGCAATCTTTCGTCATTATGAGACCAACCTAATGCTATTAAACCCCACTGAAACATGCTTTTCAACCATTTTTTTAATGGTTGAGAGGTTGTTCAAGCTTAGACCTATCATTGAGCAAATTGTTATTGATCTTGATTGGATAACTTTTGTCAACTCACTACATGGCAATCGTTGTCAGAAGTCGTTCACCAAGGCAAGAGTTGTTCGAACCAATGTAAAGAGGGATGAGTTTTGGGATACTTGTGTCAACTTTATACACATGGTGGAATTAATTTTAATGTCATTGAAGGCATTTGATCGCAAACAACCTTGCATGGGGAGGGTGTGGCTTATCATGAAGACATTGGAATGATATGTTTTATCATTACGAGATCCATGATTTAAATTGCCATCAAACCTTGTAAATGTGATTGAAGATCGATTTTACCAAAGGTGGAAGATGTTGATGACCAATTTACATTATGCAAGGGCCCTTCTCAATCCATACTTGTTGGGTGAAGTTTGCCTACATGATGATGCAAATGCAAAGGAGGCCTTAAAGAGAGTTTTGTGAAAAATAGCTTGTATCCCGATTGCCTGTGCCCTAGTTTTAAGAAATTTTGTAGATTTTGTCAAAAACCAAGGTCCATTTTATGACACCCCCCCAATCAAGGACCTAGATTTGTTCCCACATGAGTGATGGAATTTTATTGGAGCTAGTGGACACACATTTGCACCCATTGCCCGTTACATTTTGGAGCAAGTGTGTTTTGTATCATCATGCAAACAAAATTGGAATTCATATTTATTTGTCCATAGCAAAATGCGAAATCGATGAACATCGAATTGGGTGGAAGACCTAGTGTACATATACACTAACATCAAGCTCTTATAAGAATGACCTAACACCAACCCCATGACATGGTATGAAAAAAATGTGTTATTTAAATATTCAATGTTTGATGTTGATGAAAATGCAGATGCAAGTGACTCATTGGGCAAAGACCCCATAGTGTCAAATGAGCCGAATGAAAATGAAGTCGAACATGACCCTTTTTAATTCCCTCTTGATGACAAGATTCCATTTTCAAGATTATTGTTTGATTCGATGGTTTTTCAAGTTCAAGGGTATGACAATGGCGATGCAAATCTGAACATGCCATTATTAGACGATGATGTTCAAATGTCTAATGCACCCCCCTAAATCAAGACATGTCCATGCAATCAATGAGTTCCATGGAAGTGGACCCCCCAATTAATGCGAACACACCATTAGCTTGAATCATCATCCCAAAGCTGAATGCTCAACAAACATTATATAACACTTTAAACATACAAATGGACCCACTCGTCAAATCCTCCCAATATTATAGTTGATGACATTGGGGATATTACATTGGAACCAAGTGTGGGCTTGCATATGATCACTAACACAAATGCACCCCAAGTTGTGGATCCAAGTCCTTCAAGTCTTAAAGTTGTAAGACCTAATAAGTCAACTAAAGTTGATCAAATTCTAACCACACACCAATCAGCCAGTACTTCTTGTGTCCAAGACCCCCAATATTCAAAATCCAGTGGGGTCAAAACTAATCACTTTGGCATCTTCCATGAATCATCTTTGGCCACTTATTGAGGACTCATCCACACATCAAATTGTTCAAGGGAATGGGCCCACCATTCAAACAACAATTGTTTTTATAGGTGAACATAATTATGAATGGCCACACACTAATGATGGCATTTTGGATAATGAGGGATAACACCCCACCAATTGTGACAAATATCATCACAACTTCACATGGGACAGACATTTTAGAAGTGGAGGAAGAGTGCAACAATGATGATGATGACGATGATGACACTAACATTCGTGATGAAACAAGTGAGGCCCCAAATGATAATGATTACCATGAGCCTCGACCAATTTCTACCATTAGTCATCCTCCTAGGTCACGAATCACAAGGGCTTCATAATCATAGGCATTTGGCATTTTACAATTCTTACACATATGTTGAACATTATATGCAAATCCACATGGTGGCATAAACATATTTTCTTCCAATTGTATATTTCTTGGTAATAAAATTGTAACCATCTATTTCGAACCCTATTTCAAAATTGGTGTATTTCATATAAGACAATTTCATATCCATTATTCAAATTGGAAACTTTCAATTCCAAAGGCATTTAGAATTATTCATAGGGCAATTAACATTCAATGAATTGGAACAAGCATTTTGCAAGCACTTTTAGATTATGAAAAATGACGAAGAAATTTATATGAAGTTAAAAGTATTTCCAACAAGTTAGTGAAAGGGTATAAGTTTACTATGAACATTTGTGTAAACTAGCTAATTGCTTACAAGTGAAAGCTACTAATGTTTTCCTTACTATTATTTTTAGAGCAAGTTTACAACCATACCTTAGATTGGCAACAACAAGTATGATGAGAGATACCCTTATCAAACACAAGGAAGCTATAGTGATTTATGAGGAAAGTGGACCAGTCATAGCAAATTACAATGTCTTGATAACTTAACCAAAGTCTAAACCGGTTGCACAACCCATAGTCACTTATACCACTGTTAAACAATAGTCAACCTATTCAAACCATGGTCAAATAAGTCATGTAAAAGAAACTTGTCATAATAAGAAAAAAGAACAACCAATATGTCGCAACCCCATTTGAGGCAAATGTGAGGTCGCCACTCACACTCCCGAAAATGGGATTTGGGAGTCCTCCGGGACTCCCAAAAACTCAGAGCGCAATTGCAGGGGTTAAAGCACCTCGCATTGAGGCATTCTTTATACCGTTGGAAAGTTCCTGAAGTGTAGATGTCCAAAATGGCCTCGCATGAGCCATTTGGACATTTGTAGCACAAGTTATGGTCAAAAGAAGGGTCGGGAGTCAAACTGGTAGTTTGACTCCCAACCACCAAAAAGTCGGGAATCGACCTGATTCCGGTGCGTGCAGGTAAAGTGTGAGACACTGTTGGAAAGCTCTCGAGGAGAGCTACAACTTTGGTTTAGACCTTGTCCTGATCCGAGTTTGGGGCGAGAAGTTATGAACGCCCAAAGTCCCGGGAGTCTAAACCGGGACAGTTTTGGGACTCCATTTTGGGAGTTCTAGCAAAAAGAGCCTTTTGGATGCAAGTGCGGCAGAGAGCTGCAAAGAATACTATATGGGGGAAGGTGGTGGCTTCCCCCGAGTCCGGGCCGTGGTGAATCAAGTGAGTCCAAGGTCGCCCGTGACTTGTCCCAACACTGAAAGTGTGCAGAATGAGTTCTAACCAACTTGTTGGTTGGATGTGGATGGAGGACCGAATAATTGAGTAAGCTTGTCCCTCTTCCTAGTCTAATCCCGGAGCTTTCAGCACGCCCCTCTCACCCCCTTTAGTGCTGGAAGCTGGGAGCGTGCCTCGAATCCCAGAAATTTTACAACTTGAATGACTTAGCCCCAACTTGGGGCTAACTAGGGACTTGGGAGCGCGTCACAATAGTTCTTGTTTTACCCACTAAAGTTGTTGAACTAATGGCTGAAGTAACTGCACAACATGTTAAACCAACCAGAGTGCCATTGAGATAACCTTGTATTATATGTTCTAGCTTTGAACATCATGCACGTGATTGTCCTAGAAAGACAAAAGTTCATAACATGTTCCAAATTAAGCCAACCACTACTACCACTATAATAACAAAAAACCTTAAACTTGATAATGTATTAGTTAATGTAGTTGTTGATGTCATGACATGTAACCAAGTGCCAGAGTAGTAGGTTATTAGAAAACGTGAATTGGTGAAGGCAAAAACAACAACTAATTGGCAAACATAAGAACAATTACATGATTCTTTTGTTCATATTATTAGGGAGTTACAAGGGAATGATTTAACGTCACAAGCGTTCGTTGATTTAAACAAACCACTTCATTCAAATTGGGCTAGTCTACTATAACCAATAAGTCAACAAATTACTAACAAGAAACCTATTCAATTGACTCCACAAATAAGGTCACCAAAGAAAACTTTGGAGGAAATTTTGAGAGACATTAGCACTCAAGTTTTGGAGATTAAATATGTTATCAACTTGGGGAAACTATTGAAGATTATGCTGAACATCAAACGATACATTTTCAAACCAGTCAAGTATGTTCAACCAATCAAACCTGAACTTGTTTAACCTAAACCTACATGTGTATCAATGGCATCAATCATCAGATGGCCATGATTCAAGTCCAAATTTGTAACAACTTCATTGATGATGTGTTGATTGATGGAAGATTTAGAGTAAACATCATTATTGAAAACCTGAGAATATAATTAAGTTTGTCAAAACTTAGTCCAATGCTTTATAATTTGCGTATGGCAAATCAAACTATAGCCAAACCATTTGGTTTTATTAGGGATTTAAAGATATTTGTTCATGGAATTCCCTATATGGTTACATTTACCATTATCAATAGCAACTTTCTAGATTTTAGTTACTCAATGATGCTAGGATGCCCATGGTTGAAAGATGCAAAAGTATCCCATGATTGAGGAACTAATATTGTTACCATACAAAGAATAGGTATAATAAAAACCATACATATTACTAAGAAACTTGGTGTTCAAACCAAAAGACCAAAAGTCTTAGTATGTTATGATTTCCATTGTAGAATATTTAATGAAAAAGAGGATGTGATGTTTGCCACAAAGCTGACATGGTTTTAATAGAAACCATAGTAGTACCTACTCATACTGAACCTATTCCTAAACCAGCTTGCATACTAGATATTGGTATAACATAACCGGTCCAAAAACAACATGTTAAAATGGTAGGTATATTAGCTGTAAAATTAGCTATGCCACTTAACATTATCAAACAACACTTACTTGAAACTTTCTTCCATCCAAAGGTTGGAGAGATGATCGTCGATGAAACACCTACTCGAAAATGAGTACAAGATTTAACCATAACAATAATGGACAATTACTAAGGAAAAGCAATTAACCAAAATCAATTTGGGTACCAAAGAGAACGTGCAACAAGTGAAAGTGAACTCTACACTTGAACCGATTATCACAAATCAAAGTGATTGAACTTCTAAAGGGGTTCAAATATGTATTTGCTTGAACATACAAACCTAAAAGCTAATCCCCACAGATTATTCAACACCAGATTGAACTTGATACTATAGTACCACCTGCTCATCGAACAAGGTACTAATTAAATCCTAATTATGCTACTATTTTCAAACAAGATATAGATAAGTTATTTGCTACTAGTTTTATCAAACTGGTTAAGGATGCAACCCAACTGTCTCCAATAATGGTTGTTTTTAAGAAGAATATTGGGAAATCAAGGATTTGTGTTGATTTTAGGAAACTTAACGCAACAACAAAGGACTTATCCTTGGCTTTCACGGATGAAGTCATTAACATAGTTGTTGGGCACAAAGTTTATACCTTTCCAGATGAGTTTTAAAGATATCATTAGATATCAATTAATTACACTAGAAGATAAGCACAAAATCGCCTTTGTGACAAATTGGGGGGCTTTTGTTTGGGTTGTGATGCCATTTGGTGTCAAAAATGGATTGCCCACCTATCAAAAGGCAATAACAAAAGCTTTTCATGAATACATTGATGTATTCATGAAGATTTTTCTTGATGACTTTAAAGTTTCCAGTGACCTATCAACTCACCTCAAGAAGCTAAAAAAATGTTTTCTTAAGTGTAAAAAGTTCAGTATTAATCTAAACCCAGACAAGTGTGCATTCATGGTGTTTTCAAAAATTGTCTTAAGTTTCATAGTGTCCAAAGAAGGCAAAGTCATGGATCCTAAGAAGGTTGAAGCCTTAATAAACATGCCAATTCCTATTAACCCCTAGGAGATCCAAGTTTTTAATAGGATGGCCCAATTTTATAGGTGTTCCATCAAAAAATTTGCTTCAATCATGTCACCTATCATTAAGTTGGTCAAAAAGTCTAAAGTTTTTGAGTGGATTGAAGAATGCCAAAATGCTTGGTAAGATATTAAGAACTAGTATATACAAGCCCCTATTTTGATCAATCCAAATTGGGAGTTTGAGTTTCACATTCATACACATGCATCTTAGTTAATAGTAGGAGCCATATTTGCACAAAACTCAACTGATAAGTTTGATCAACTAGTTATGTATGCCTCCAGATTGTGAAATTCAACTAAGAGAAACTATATTATTACTGAGGGGGAAACCCTAGTTATGGTCTATGCCTTACATAAATCTAGAAATTACTTATTGGCTAACCGATTATATTTTATGTTGACCACATGGCCCTTGTGTACTTAGTCAATAAGCCATAAGTTTATGGCATAATAGCTAGATGGTTATTGTTATTCTTGGAGTATGATTTCAAAATTGTCTATAAGCCTAGTAGATCCCATTTGATGGCAGATGCATTAAATAGATTGCCCAATCAAACAAAATTGGTTGGTGTACTTGATCAAACCATTGATGTTCACATGTTCATTCTACAGCCAGAATGGTTACAAGGTATGTATGATTACCTATTAAAAGGAATCATGCTAAAGAGATTCACAATTTCACAAAAACAATATTTAGTTCAAAAAACGAAATTGTTTATGTTACAAAATGGAGTATTTTACAAATTTGGACAAGACAACAGGTTTCGTTGTGTTTTACAACTTGAACAAATGCTAATTATACTATAAGAGCTACATAGTGGAATTGGTGGAAGACATTTTTCTTCAGACATTGCAATGAGGAAGATCCTTGATGCCAGTTATTGGTAGCCAACCATGAACATAAATGTTCATGAATTTTGTTGAACATGTGATTGGTGCCAACAAATAGGTAACCTATTAACACAAAATATAGCAAAGTTAATTACTATTATGCTTGAAGAACCTTTTCATAAATGGGGATCGAATTTCATTGGACCCATTAAATCGATGAATTGTTATTATGGTAACCGTACATTTTAATTACTACTAATTATGCCACATAGTGGGTGGAAGCCATAACTTTGCACACTTATACAACTGTTATTACTACAAAGTTTTTATGTGACCATATTCTCATTCAGTTTGGCTATCCATTTGTCATTGTGATAGATAAAGGTGCCCATTTCATTAACGATGTTATTCATTATTTAGCTAATCATTTTATCTTGAGACATACTAGCTCTACTATCATTATCCATAAAAGAATGGACAAGCCAAATCTATTAACAAAGTTTTTGGTACGTTGTTCATGAAACTGGTGAATGGGAACCGAAATAATTAGGATGAATAGTTGTCCATAGTTTTATTCTCTTATAGAATTGCTTTTAAAGTTGGAACCAGTCACACTCCATTTCAACTTGTTTATAGATTACGCCTGTTCCTACTTATAAAATACATGTTACCATCCAAGCCAGGGCAAATCTATGATCTAAAACCTATTAAACTTCTAACTAGTCACATGTTAGAACAAGAGAAACTATAAGAGAATCGATTAATAGCATAAGACCTAATAGCTTCTAACCAATGGAACCGGTTGTTATGGTCTTAGATTTAGTACATCAAGACACAGTACAAGTTTGGATATTATGTTTTATGGTTTCCAGGAGCTATCAAAACACATACCCCTAAATTTCAAAGACAATGGTTTGGACCATATAGGATTTAATATTGTTTACCAAACAATACAATACTACTAGTGACTATTGATAAATTTGATTGTAATCTAGCATTGGTTAACATTAACAAGTTGAAACCTTATAGGTTTATGGAGGGTCAAACACTTCAACCTATTTTAACTAAGCTTAATGATTTTTTACTAGAAAAACCAATGGAGGTAACCCATTTTAACAACCTATTCACCAAACAACAAGTTGAAGTAACCCATTTTGACAACCTATTCACCAAACAACAAGTTGAGGTAACCCATTTTGACAACCTATTCACCAAACAATAAGTTGAGGTAACCCATTTTGATAACTTGTCAAATGAAGAATCAATTGAGATAAACCATTTTGGTAACCTATTCATCAAAAAACTAGTTCAGTCTAACATTAAAGGTTTGACAACAAACCATTTGACTAAAAGAAGAACATATAATGATTTGTCTAAACCAAAATTGGTTCAAACAAATATTAGTGACTTGTCGACGAGGCAATTGGTTGAGAACCAACTTGTAGCCCTAATTCCACACAAAGTAATGATATTTCAATAAACCTAATTACAAGTGTCAACTTCTTAAAGCAAGTATGCCCCTAAAAGTTGTGTCATTCTCCAAGCATCACCACTTTTCACTTTATAGTTACAATACAAAGAATTGACATGCCCCTTGGAATGTCTTTTCATTTTTTCATTTTGGATTCCTTTATATCTTTTTTAGCACCAAAATGAGGCAATGAGTGCCTTAGATTAGTTGAAAGAAAAAACAAGCAAGAGGGAGGCAAAGTTGAGAAAAGAAATAGAAGATAAAAAGGCAGAAAAAAGAGAACTGAAGAAAGTTAAAAAGGAAGCTTTTAGAGCAATTGGAGCAACTTACATTGAACCACTTTCATCCAGGCCACCTCTTGTATTTTGAAAAAGTAGTGAGAGTTCTGGAGAAGAAAAAAACATACAACATGAAATTTTTGAAGCATTAAAACGTGTTGCTACTGTGGGAAAAGGACTTGAAAAAACATTGCGAGGTTCTTCGAAAACAATTTTCACCTCTTACACCTTACATTTGTCATAAGTAGTGATTATGAGGAGGAATAACAGGTGGAAAGAAGGGCTATAAAGGAAAAAGAAGAAGCTAAATGACCTATTGAAATTGAGCAACTGACAGATTTTTCATCAATACCGATTGAAGGAGATTCTTTGATATAGAAGTTAATTCTCTTGACATACCTATTGTCGTACCTACCAAGGCATGGTCCAAGTATATGATGAAGCACAAGGGAAAGGAACAAGTGGAGGAGGGTAATTCATCTACTAAAGTAATTTGGAAGTGAGCACTTGCTGAAGCAAAGGAAATTCAAAAAATGTTATAGCGAATTTGGATGGGATCCAAAGAGCACAAATGGGCAAAGCGAGCCGGTTTGGGTGGCTTGTTTACCATTCACTAAACAATACCATGATCAGACCTCTTGGAGGAATTTTTTCATACCTAGGAGTCCATAAAGGATGGATGCATTTAGGTGGTTGTTTGTGGTGAGAAAATCACCATTGACCAAGCGCTAATCAATTAGCAATTTGGTATTAGTACTAAAGGAACGATTGACGTAACAAATGCGTTGGTCAAAGAGGCTGAAATTGCTCTTAAAAACATAGTTGGATTAAATGCATTTGTCAATAAAGAACAATGGAACATCATTTAGATGAAGGAGGAGTACCATGTTTGGTTTGTAGCAATCCTACAAATCATTTACCAATGAAAAAGATTAGCCTATTTCAATAACCGTATTGCCATCACTTAAAATTTGGCAAACAAAGGAAAGAAGATTAATTGGTGTTCCATTACATGTTGACACAAATGTCAATAGACTAACCCTATGGACTAAGCACCAAAAGTAGATTACAACAAGGTTTGTAACACCTAACATGAAGGCGACAACCTGTTACTTTAGATTAATTATAGAGGTCTTGTTTACAGCACTGGTTTCCCTTAAAGGAGGGTATACATATTGATTTTCCAAAACCACAACTAGTTCAAGAGGGAGAGAAGAAAAAGATTGCTATAAAGCAATCTAGGGACCCTTTCTTGAGGTTTTGACCAAGGAATAATTCATTAGTGAACAATGATCAATGCACTCAACTAACATATCGCCATGACTAGTTTGACAGTCACAACGGATGAAAATACGAATTGAACCGTCAACACCCAGGGACCAATTGAATCGAGAACCTACCAATCTACCACTAAAGAAAAAACCTCGCACCCATCAATGAATTGTGATTATGGAGGGAGGTGATGAGGACATGGAAATTGATGTCATTACACAACGAGATGACAAATTGATAAGGACAGAAAGTGACTAGTTCATGGAGAATTGAAATGAACCTGATTTTGAATAGGTACCAAATCAAAAACCTTTACCTATTCAATAAACTTATTTTCCTATAGAACAATATAGTAACCCATTATTGATAAGGACAAAACTAGTTCCACTAATTCAACCTAAACAAGTTTAACTAGTTCAACTTATATTTGTTTATATTTTCCTTGAAACGTTGGCAGCCTATGCTCAACATGAAAGCTTAAAATAAGTTACATTTTTAAAAAAGCAAATAGCCTTAGTTGCCCAAACTTGGTTTCAAACGATAAACAACTTAACTGATTTGAGAACCAAATATAATATTATTGAGTACCTATTAGGAAACACCAACAACCAATTATAAACATGTTGCCTAAAACTAATTAGTCATACATAAGCCCTACAAAATAGAGATAAGGACTTAACTACTATGAAAACCAACTCCTTAAACTACATGTGGAGAATAAGCATATGGTTACTAAAAGTTTTGAAATTGAAAGGGCAATCAAGAAAACTAAGGCCCTATAGTTGGAGTACAATGATTTAACCCAAGCTCATTTCAAAACTGAAAACCTTGCAAACTGATTTTGACTAGTTAATAAAAGAATATGGCAAGAAAGAAGCCATTAGTGTACAATGGGAGAAGAATTTGTTGGAATTGGAGAACTTATTTGCAACAAAGGGAAAATTTGACGAAAATCAACATTAACATGGAGAATTGTACCCATGAACTTTGAGTATAAATCCAAGAATTAAAGGGTGAATTGGAAATAATTCGTAAAATGTTGGGTAAAGTTTTTCGAACCATATACATGGATAATTGGTTGAAGGAGTTAGAGGAATTGCTTTTGGACAATGCCTTGCTTAAGGTACAAAACCAAACAATGGTTGATAAAAACCCGAAATGGAAGGAATGGTGGCAAATTGTACATGAGATTATGGAAGAACAAATCCAAGACAGTTAGGAGATTGCTTGTGTAGATGAAGAAGCCTACTTGAATGAACTAATTGCATACCGGTTACACAATTTGAAAGCTATAAATATGACTAGCTTACTTGCAAATTGGTTGAAATACCTATTATTGTTTTCTAGAACTTTTCACTTGTGCAAGCAACAACTATAGCTACGAGTTCTCAAAATGAACCTATTGTCACTGCTATTGAAGAATTTGAGCCCATTAAAGGAGGAGTAGAGTTGGCCATTGTTTCTTGTACTTTGCCTTTGCCCATAAAACCCATGAAAGTACCTATTATAGTTGTTAATATTCAAGTATAAACATTGGAAGAACCTATCGTCCAAAACCCATACCATTAATTATGCCAAAGATTGGAATAAGCAAAGAGGTTATTTTGATTAACATTATTGCCCATGCCTTTGAAGTTTTTAAGACTCCAAATATAATATTGAAGGACACATTTGTTGCTTAAAGACTAGGATCTCAACTAATCCCTTTGGTTGAACCTGTTCATACAACAAGTGAACAAATTATTGATGATTTAATTGCAGGAATTAAATAGGTAGTTATAGGTGACTGATTTGGAGGACAAAATCTGGTTTTCAAAGGGGGGTAATGTTAACCCAATTTTTCAATATGTATATAGTAAGTGGTTAAACCAACTAATAATTAATGAGGCAATATAATTTTAAGACTATTTTAGTTTTTGGATAACAAATCTTAAGTTAACAAGTTTGTTGTATGAGCTACTAATTAGTTTGTTACAATAATTGATTATTAACAAAACAAGTTGATTTAAACTTGTGACCAGTAATTTTGTTATTTTAATTGATTTTGAATTTTGTATTAACTAATGACTCCTTAAGTTGAAACAATATTATGAGTTGGTACAAATAAGAGGACTTAGAATTGGATTTAAAGATATTTTATTTTTTGTAATTCTTAGAGAATTTTTCAATTTTGAACCAGTTTATATTTTAATTTTTTTTGAAGTTTTTCCTTTCTATTCTTTGGAATGCAAAACTTATAATAGTTTGTTCTTAATGAATAAATTTTGCTTCTTGTGTTTTGATATTCTAGATTTGGAGAAAAAAACCCATACCTATTAATAATTTCAGTAAACCATAATTAGAAAATATAAAAGAACATGTAAGATTAAAAGGAATAGAAAAAACCCTTAACACTAACATATTGTTTTCCATAAAACAAGTTGACATATTCGAACATGCTCTGGAGTCGTTGTGAAGGGTAATGGGTGTAATGCATGTGCAACTTTGGGAGGTGACATCAGAATGTGATGCATTGTGTGAAAAATTAGCTACATGCCAAGCAAAGTGTCTTAGGTTATAACAAGATGTTGCCTTTCAGAAACATGCATTGTAAGAGGCACTCACAAGGGCCACTAAGGTGGAAAAAAAAATGTTTAAATTTCGTCAAAGACATTGAATGATACCATCAAATGTTGATTAATATGAAAGAATAGTATAAAAAGATGTTAAAGAATTTGTGAAGGCGACCAAATGGAACTCAAACCACATGCATCTTGCGTGAATTTTGGTAGTATCTCAAGCTACTTAGATGGAGGCAAAGCTTGTAAAAATGCAAGCCGAATATCGTGAAAATGGGAGGTTCTTATCACATAGTTCAACATCATGGCCTAGGATATCCAAAATGTTTCCTTACAATTTACCCAATTTACCCAAGATGGCAAAAAATGCAAGCATAAATTAAGCGATGCATTTTGAATTCAATTGGGAATGTGTCATCACCGTGTAAAAAAAAACAAAGGAACTCTTGTGGCCCACACATCAACCCCTCACGCACAATGGGGAACTATGCCTTATTTGTTGTTCCCCATTTGGACTAGAAGGGGCATGGATTTTGGGCAATTGCCAACACATGTACCATTCGCAATGCCTAATCACTTTGATGGTGGCAAGGAGGAAATGTCCACAATGTAAGGCCCCATTTCATCAGTGCCTATATGAACAATTCAATTTTTGAACGACCATGCCACAATAGTGGGAGTACAATAGGTTTAACATGCTCAATAGGCCGCAAGCATTGGGCGCATACATGAAATAAATTTGGAATGTTGGCATGTCTATTATTACATGGAGGAATTAATACAACAAATCACAATATGACAAATCCATGATTTAGAAGGCATGTGAATTGTTGTACCCATCAATGACCAATACACAACATCGTTGGTTTTATCAAATGTTTCGGGGGTGGTATAACCAAAAAACCAACAAGTTTGAATATGGTCTAAATTTGAAATGTGATTGGTACAACATGATGGGGAGGAGATTAAGCAGGGATTCACTAGAAGCGATTTAAAAACTGAAAACCAAGCCAACTTGACATTAGAGGAGACTAGCAAATGGCCACATTTGGAAGATGATGTTGCCTTTGCATTATTATTTACAATATCTCTTCACACGGTTGCAATGCCCAATGAGTTACATAATTTTCATGGGTTAGACGCAATTTTGAATGGGGAACCCATTTGGGCTAAGAAATTGTGTTAGTCAACAACGTGGCATTAATATTGAGGAAAATAATAATAGAAGAGATAATAGATCGTAGTGATTATACTACAATATGGGCAAACAAGTTGTTTCACCCAAAATTTTGTCACAATTAATGTAAAACTAGTTAACTAAAATCGTATGTAAAGTTTTACAATTGAAAAATGAATTGAATGATTAGAATTGACCCATAATTCTTGAATATTGAACCTCATTGATGACAATGTGATTTGGAATGAATGGAAAACATATAATTGTAATTATATAGGTGTTATGAAACTACATCAATTTTCATTCCGAACAAGGAATGGTTATTTTCTATTTTTCCATTTGTTCACAACATGTTCCATTCAAGTTCCTAATGGGTTCTCATTAGTAACCCCATTTTTAAATGAGAGGATCACATAAGATGGCGATTGATAGGGTTTCGATTGCCATCAAGGGGGGGAAAAGTGAAGAAGGGAAAAAAAACAGGGGGTGGGGGGAAGGGAAAAACATTGTGGTGATTGAAAGGTTTTTGGATGCCACACATGCATGGTGACTAAAAACCTTTTGGTTGCCACACAACTATGGCGATTGAAAATCATTTGTTCACCACATGCGGGTGGCGACCGAAAGTTTTTTGGTTGCCACCTAGATGTGGCGACCAAAAGGTTTTTGATTGCCATAATCACGTGGCAACTAAATTCAGTCACCATCTAGTGGCACCGACTAAATTTGGTTGCCATCAAATGGTAACTATGTATTTTAGTCATTGCAGATGGATATGTTCGCATTTTCGATTACCATTTAGGAACTGTCAAGTGGTGACCAATTTTGTTTCAATCGTTCAATGATGACCAATTTTGGAAGAGGTTTTTGAAGGTATATGAGTTTTAAAATCCAATCCTTGACTCATTTTTTAGCACCTTTGTTTTCATTTGGGTTTAATGTCTTTAGTTGTGCCATTATAACCATTATGTGGAACCTTGGGTGAGTTGAACTGATCAAATCCTTGATGAATGGCTATCTTTTTCACATTTTGCAAAAAATTTGGAACACATTGAATCTTGAATTTTCAAGATTTGAGTTGTTTTTAACAATTAGTGATTGGAATTACTTTGGGTTTTTTGACATATAAAAATTGAACGATGTTGTTGAATGGATAATAAAAAAGATAACCATTGAACAGACCATTATTGGGCGAACAACCATCGAGTGGTCAATTTGACCAAAACCCACAAAACCAGTTATGCCACACATCATTTGGGATTTACCCCCCTTTGACCTTTGAATGATCCACCCTCAACCATGCATAAGCAAAGGTCTATAGAAATATCCAATGGGAAGAGCACTTCATCAACACAAACCTAAAAGCATCAAAAGCTTGAAGACAATGATCATAAACGAATCACCACACAACAATTCCAGGAAATTGTCATGACATTTTTTATGGAACACACAATGGCATATATTGACAATGCTTTTGTGAGCAAGCAAGGAATTGGCCTAAAGAAGTGTAAGCTGGTCATGGAGCATAAGTTTTTGGCATAATTGAATGATTCCTTGCAATACACCGAGCTTTAGATTTTCGAAAGGTTTTCGGAATGGTTTGAATGCAAAATTTCAAATTCAACCACAAACTTGTTGGAATGGTTTGATGTCCTTTATCCACAAAAGGACAAGGTGCATTGGACCATGAAGGTGGCAAGCTTGTGGGAAAAGAATTCATGGTGGGCCAAATTTTTGAAAAATTGGTTAAAGAAAAAGATGAAACTTGCACCTTGGGATGTAGAATATTTTGTGAACAATTCAACCAAGATGTCATTTGGGAAATTGATCCATAACATGTATGACCCAAATCCAAAGGCACAAAGAATTGTTCAACATGTCATGCACAAATTGATGGGGCTTGCATACAATTGGATTACACATGAAGAATGTTATTGAAGGCAAACTATACATAGTTTGTAATTGCTAGATATGGAATATGGTGTAATTTGCATGATCTTTCAAAAATGACATGTTTTGGACTTGTGGATTTTATAAAACCCAATTTTGTAAGTGAATCATGTTATCATGTGTAATCAAATTTGAGATTTGTGAATCCATCCTCTTTACACATTTGAAATTTGTGTTTGGATCTATGTTCTATAATGATGACATGTTTCTTGTAAATATAAAATATAATGATCATATATAATTTTACACAAGTATTTCCCAACTATTTAAATTTTTTTTGAATTATGGATGATTCGACATATCATTGATAATTTGCTCCAATAAATGATATCGTAATTGATAAACATCAAATAATGAAAAAGAATCAATAAAAATTCATTTAAAGCAACATTTCGTAATGTAAATTTTACAAGGCATTCATTTTGTACACTTTTGTTTTCGTTTTCGTTTTTTTTTTGGTATTGCCTACCCAGGTGAGGATATTGTGTTTAGATTCATTATAGAGTATAATAGCTTAATAGATTTTAGCCCCAATGTAGTAGGTCTATTTTTACATGAGGATTTTTGAAAGATGATATTTTGGCTTGTGAAGCTTGGGATTAGTGATAGAGTTGTGATATCTTGTTAAGATATTTTTTCATGTAAATGGCAAGGCCACAGTGACACACCAAAAAGGTGGTGACTGAAAATTTTCGATCACTGAAGACTTAATGATCAAATGTTTTTGGTCACCACAAGATAGGTGATTGAAATCCAATTTCAATCACCAATTGTAATGGGGTAGCCCCAAGTGTGACCAAGGATTTTTTTGCGTTCGTCTTGATGGATGCAATGGACACATCAAGACGGATGTCGACATGATGCCCAATGCAAATTGGGCGCGTCACGTTGGTTTTGACAACCCTACAACATAGGTGTATGGGACAATGTTCATATATTGTTGCAAAATGGAAAAGATTCGAAATGTTTGAGAATTTAAATTTAAAAAATAATTTATTGTAAAAGAGTTTCAACTTGCATTACCTATTACCAATAATTTTACATTACCATAAAACTTTCTAAATTAGCTAAATAGGATTTATCCTTTAACATTTATTTCTTAGCAACATCCTTTTTATAAAATGTACATATGAATATTGGTCATATTAAGTTTTTCCTTATTCAAATGTGCAACTAAATTAATAGTTCATGTTATTTTGTCGAAGAATAACTTGTTCCTCCTATCTTTGTAAGGGCCAAAAGAAATCCCAAACATTATAGGGACATGGGTCTCTTTTTGTACACGTAATTTTTCTTCCATAAAACAAAAAAAATTGAGGAATTTAGATCAAATAAAATTTGTATCATTTGGACTTGAGATTTGATCTCCATTCCAACATCTTGGACAAACCTCCATTCATTTTTCATTACTTTAAACATAGTATTTTTGAAGCAAAAAACCCTTTGAAATCAAAAACAAATTGTGTAATTGAAATTCTATTCAACATTTTAGAAAGGTTTCCATTAATTATTTCTACTTGATTTTATAGTCTAGAATTTTCGTGATTGATCAATGTCCAATTGTTTTTATTAATGCAAGAAGTTTCAAAATCTATTGTATTTCAACATATCTACTACAATTTGTGCAAACTTAAAACATTTAGTTTCATAATTGTGTCATGATTATGTGTCTTATGCTTAATTCAACCATGTCACCTATGATTTTCCATCTTTTGTTATATTATTATTTTCATAACAAGATGAATATTGTAACTTGGTCTCCTTTATCCCCACATTAAATAATTAATTTCTGATTACATGGTTAAAAAATTCATTTTTGGGTTATGAAAAATCATTGTGCAAGAAAATAATTAAAAGGTGATTAGGTGGTGTGGGAAAACTAGTCATAAGGTTCAACAATAAAGTCCAGTTTGTGTCAATCACAAGATTAATGTATCAATTGCACTTGAGGGAATCAAGGACCATGAAAAAAAGATTGTTTTTCAAGTTTGGGTTTAAGAAAACCCTAATTAAAAAAGAGGTAGAGTCACAAAGAATTCAACTACTAAATGCATCTCAAGAGAAAGAATGTGTAGCGAAAGAAGTAACAACATTACCACCTAAAAGGAAACATGGGACACAAAAATTGTTAACCATCATTACGTTATAGGAAATAGGAATAACCTAGGGACAAGGTCATGCTTATAGCAAGAGATTACATTATGGAAATAAGAAGACCAACTAGTGGATGCCTTTCTTGATGGAGCTCATCTTTGCTATGATGCAACACAAAAACACATTTCATGGTGTTGTGAACAACCTCCAAAAGGACATAAAGCATGGTCACCTTTTCAAGAACTTGTACAAGAACATAATGAGACATTGCTCCCAACCATGACCAAACAAAAAAACCTCACCTTTGGATTCTCACAACATGCATAAGAAGAGTTAAAGAAGGGTTATGCATTTCATGGAGGCCATAGGTTAACAACAACTTTGCTGAAAAAAAAACCCTAATATGAAAAAAAAAATCTACAAAATTTTACACATTCAAAGGGATGTTGGAAATGCCATCAATAGCATCATTGCACAACATGTGATGATTGGCATCATGGATGCCAAGAATTTGACACTATTAAAGAGAAACATAGGACACTACATCCTTAGCATGTGATCTGTGCGATGTTTTTTTGCAAAAGAAGTTGGATTCCAGTCTTTCAAGCATGCAACAAGTGCAACACAAAAACTCCCCTACAACGAGTTTTGTTTTTAGCTTGACCAATAACCATTGGTGTATGTTGGAACCAATGAAAAAATGGATTGAACGAATTGATCATCCTTACTTACAAACACACATGCGAGGAGTTGGAACTAGTTGTAAAGAAGTAATGTCTACTTCTACTATTAAATGTTTATAATGTGTGTTGTAGGGCACCATTTAGGAATTGACTATAAAAATTTACTTTTAAACATCCACATTATTTTTCTGCCTACATGGACCACATCAATGGTACAAGTGGTGGACATTGTGTTCAATAAGCCTTTTAAGAATGTTCTCGACCAAAATTATTATAATTGATCAACAAGCCGCATTGCGGAACAAATTAGAGGAGTGATAATTGCAAAGGATTACAAGTTAGACCTTTCCAATAATAGTTTGAAGAATGAAAGCATCCATTGGTTATACATTGGTTGGAAGCACATCATACGCATGCAAAGTACTGTGTTCGAAGGCTATAAGAAGGTGGGGACATTCCAACTATTTGAGAAACTATTCTAGTAGTGATCTCAAGTTGCATTGGTGCAATTGGGTTTGGAGAACGAGGAATTGGCCTTTCAAGACAAACTGGCATGTGTTGAGCACGAGTTGCCTATAAATGAATTCCCTAAACATGAAAATGTGTTTCTTTTAGATATTAATGGAAAGTTGGAATATAGTAACGAGGATTTAAATGTCAAGTGTGATTCAGATTTTGATAAGCTTATTGGTGAGTTGGTCAAGCACATGACAAAGTTATGTAAGGCAAGATATTCAACATGTGTAGTATTAAATGAACATGATGATTTAGAACAACGATAGGAGGTTTTAAGAAGACATAAGGTTCTAACAAAAAAATAGTTTAGATGAAGAAGAAATCAGTTCAAGTGACTCAAACAATGAGGATTAAGAATAATTTTACTAGTTGAGGCAAATTGTCATATTTCATACCAATATTAAATGACAATAGTATGATCAAGATAGATTTTTGTTAATATTGCTTGCATGTATTGACCTTGTTGGATTTTTTCCATTAAAAAATGTAAATTTTTTATGTTCTTAAGTTGTTGGGATTGCAAAAGTCACTTTGGGGTTGTAGGGTATGCACGTGGGAAAATAATAATAATAATAAAAATTGGGTGATGAGGTTTAAGGAGGCCATTACAATAAATCCAATGTTATCACTTAATGAAAACAATATTTATATCTTAAACTTGTACCTTGCAATATATTAATGTGAATGACATCACACATTAGGTCAAAGTGATTTAAATTTGAAATCCAACAACTACTTACTTAGGACTATGTGGTTTTATTTTTAAATGCCCTTTTGAATTGTATTTGAAACACAAGATGATGTCCAAAACAAAAATTAAGTGAAAAAAGTACCTATAAACATAGACTATAGGGAAGAGATCTCCAAAATAAAATTAAAAACCTTGAATAAAAATTAATAGTGTTTTTTTATAAAAAAAAATAGTAGATTGAGATTATGGTTTCAACAAACCATATTCATGATCCCAATATGTTTTATGTGGTTTGAATTGTTTTGCATGTTTGTTGGAACATAATCCCAAGTTCTTTAAAACAAATTGCTCAGGGTTGATATTTCTCATTTATTACAATAATGAAAGATAGGAACTTGGACAAACTTTCCCAACATATTTACAATGCCAATCTTGGGCGCGCAATTAATGCTTGCAAATCATCTCTCCCCTTGATAAGGTTTTGGAAATGTAGCCTTTACTAAGGTTTAGGCTTGCTTCAAGGTATCAAAGATGAGCAAAACCCAAACCAAGAAGGAAAGCAAAGACTTGAACCAAGGAATGAAGTGACTAGAAGCATTACCAAGACATTTAAAACAAATGCATGATATGTTAGAGTTATTGCAAGAAATGTCCAACACATCATCACATTGGATAATATCTAAAATTCTTGGAAAATCTTAGACACTTTTAACAAAAATTGGAAAACTCTAATCAATCGTATGCAAGCAATCCTTGTGTCATTGGAAATTTATTTAAAAGGATCTAATTTGAGAAATTAACATGCCCACACAAGGATAGGGTTTCGAAATTATGAATCATGAAACACCTTGGGGTCCAAACACCATAACATCATGTACATTACAAGTACAATAATTATTTGATTTTGTACAAATTTGGTCCCCAATTTTTAAAAAAATTATCTAATGTGTTTATACAACAACAAATACAATATATTAACAAACATTTGGAATATTTTGAAATGATTCAAATGAATATAAATTATCCAAAAGTATTTTTAAAATAATTTGAAATGACTTGAAATTTATATAATCATGAACATTTATTGGAATACATTTTAAAACAATAATAAAGTGTAGTAATTTTTTTCTCATGTGTATTTTTTAATTTATAAGTCATGAATTTGTAATCCATCACATTTTCTAACTAATGTCACTTTTTTAATGTTTACTTGATTTGCTAGCCCATTACTTTATATTAAGTCACCTAAAATAAACTAGTGTAGATCAAATTACTATGTTTGTAACCATTGAATTAACTTGGGATTTTAATATAGTGCAATATGGAATTTTTTTTTTCCCAAAAACAAGATATTGAAGTTGGTACATGGTTTTTTGCAAAATGTATCCTATGGTTTCTAATTGGACAATTTTATGTGGAATCTTCAAATTGGCTTTGAATGCTTGCATTTGACATGAATCCTAAAGTTTGTGTGAAATTCTTTCTTTTCAACATTATTACCATCATGAACTTGCTTCCTTTTTCACAATTTTTATTTTTATTTTCTTCTTCAAGCACATTGTATGTTCTATTTGTAAATTTTTGTTAGTGTTGTCTAATGTTTTTGCTTCATTTTACTTAAGGTTTTTTTCTTTTCTTCTTTTTAAATGGGTGGTTTTTGCTCTTGGTATTTTAAAAAAAGTGGTTTAAAAAATAATTTCTTTGCTTTTTTAAACTGAAATTCACTTTAATCTTCTTGACTTTCACTTATTTGAAAATCATTACAACATCTTCTTAAGTTTATTGTTTTTGACAATGTAATTGTTGTTTTTTTATCTACATGTAGCAAAGCAAATTGTGCAACCTTGATTTTTTTAGTTTTTCACACATAATTTCTCCAACTTCTTATCCAATTTTTTTTTTTTGGTTTATTTTTTGGGTGGCCTTTTTGCTTAATATCACACAATTGCAATGTGTAAATTTATTGTTTTAATGTGATTGATTTATGTGATTGTGTGAAAGCATGATAACATGGAGAATTTTTGTACCTTATAATTTTCTTGAAAAATAAACAAAAAATAACAACAAAACTCATCATGAGATTAATACACATTGAATGTTTTTACTTGATGAATTAAATAATAATAATTATTGCTTGTTGTGCATTAATTTGCAATTTTCAAATTGTAAAAGTACATTGAAAAGTTAAAACAAGTTTTAAAAAATTTAAGTAAATTTTGAAGTACAATTTTTACAATGTGAATTTTTGTAAAATATATGTAAAGTATGTTCCAACAATTAGATTGTAAAATAGATTTGATGGATGGGAAAAAAATAATAGTATAATTCCACCCACTTTGATGTTATTTTATTATTTTTACACACAAGATATAAAGTAAAATGGGTAAAAAATGGATATCATTTGTTGGGTATATTTTACCGTGTTTGCACTTAATTGGGTTTAGTCAATTTTCATGAATTTATCAAGTAATAGCTTCAAATGGAAATCCATCCATCAAGGTGCAATCCTTTGAAGTTTTGAAAATTTTGATAGTATTTATGTTTTTCATTGTCACATATTTGTTATTGTTACAACCTTTTTCTTTTTACTAGCCCATGATCTATTTTGGTTTTATTGCCATAACATTTTTCTAATTTATTTTTACAACACTTTGGATTCCATTTTATTTTGGAAATCAAAAATTTATTTGATTCAAGATGTATGTGAAACCTTAAATTATTAAGGTGTTGTCATGATTGTGGAGCAAATTTTCCATTATTTTGGTAGTTGGAACTAGGATTGGCTTAGGTGATTTTATGATGACATGCAATTTTACTTCAACCTTGATGTCAAGTTTGCCACTAATTCTTCATGATCAGCCTATTTTATCCTTTGAACAATGTTCATTTATTTCATGAAATTTGTGTGTCATAACCTATTATTTTATTTAAAATCACAAACATCTACCTTTTTACTTTCAAATCAATTTATAAAAGGGGTTTTTCCTCCCATTTTAAGGTTGCATTACTGCCATAAAAATGTTGTTATGGGTTAATAATAAATTTTGACTACATAAAATTATACACCTACATTTTAAATTTTTTGGTAAAATTGATTACATAAACTTGCATGAAAACATGACTAATAAAACTAAAATTTTCATTATATGTTGTGGTTTCTAGGATTAATGAAACACATTGGCTACAAAAACTCTTATATAAGCCAAGGTCTAACATGAACCTACAATTTTAAAATAATCAAAGATAGGCAACTAGTATAACTACTTTGATTTGAGGCTATTGTCAAAGGTTGGCCATGGTCAACCTTGAAATATGTATGACACAGTGCCCTCCTTCCTTCTTCGTCGTTCATTATCTATTTTTACAAGAAAAAAATGATGTGTGTTGTAAGGTCATTATCTCTAGAATCATTTTTTGCCCCAAGTTTCCTTCCTCCTTTGTTTAGCTTATTCAACATGTTTCTTTTTGTTTTATTACAACTTTTGAACCCCAAAAAACTAAAGGAAAATGAATCAACATAAAAAGACTTTTGACAAAAAGTTTTAATGTCAAAATTCTTGTACTCACCATAACTCATTCCACTTTTCAAGATCATCAAAATTAGGGAGAGCCATCATCAAAATTTATATCTTATCTTGACAAAATGCATAGTGGATCAAGAAAATTAAATATCATGTACCAATTTGGAGAATTTCAAGAATACCAAATTTGGCTTATGCAATGTGCAAGTGGTACCATATTGGTAGCTAGAGGAAAATTTTAACTTGTACCGAGATGAATTCCCTAGATGCCCAAGTTGGAAGATGATATAAAAGTTTATGTGCATGATATCTTTGTGGTGTTGTGTGAGGCTACTTAACATAGTTGAATTGCAATTAACACACTCATTATAAGGTGTCTAAAAAGGTTAGTAACATATTTCTAAAATAGTCTACATCATATGTCAAGTTTTGTACATTGGGATCCCTTGGCATTTTTTATGCATGGAAAGTAAAGCAAATATGGATTCATCCACATGAGTTGTGAAAAGTGAGCTTAAAAATCTATGTACCATGAAGGTAGTAGAACAATAACTCACATCATCATTACAACTTCAACACATGAACAAAACAACACTAGTGTAAGGTGTTTTTTAACATCAATAGGCACATGATTGGTCATTTCTTTGCATCATTTTCTTCCTTTGAATATTAGTTTGTCTTGATCATATGGTTCAATATGTTGATAAATATCCATTTTGGAGATTCTTAATGTGACTTGGAATTGAATTCATGATGTGACCATTTATTCTACAATAGGTGCATTTAAAGGAGTTCCAATCGTATCCAATAGAAGAAAGAACTTCACATTTCTAAAAGTGCACAAGGATAAAAGCAAGCAATCTTGGAATTCAAAATAGATGGTAGATAGGGAGTAGCAAGATTAGGACTTGAAAGAATGGCCATGGACTTTGTGCAATGAAGAGCAACAATAACAACAACAATAGGAGAAAAAGGCAAACTATCTATTTGCCCAACATGTTTTTAAAAGCACCATTTGAAACCACTAGATCAAGTTATGGCTTGTTGTTAATGTCAATGTTTGAACATGATCTTCTACTACTGCAATAAATATAGTTTCAAGTGGCATTGTTATTTTTGCAAGAATTTTCACCACTATTAGATTGTAAGTGGCTTTTTGTGCAATGTTCCTCTTGGTGGGGGTAGAACTATTGATGCATTACATCAAAAACATCATGTTTGAACAAAAACTAAAATCTTGTGGCCATATTTGTTTAGCCCATTGATTTTTCATTATATGCAATTACTACTCATTAGTCATGTTTATTATTGTAAACAAGGCAAAGATGTTTCACATCATCCATGACCTTGTAGACCCTACCAACACTAGTAAAAATCATAGTTTTCAAATGGTTCATCTAGATTACCTTGTTCATCTTAACTAGTGAAAATATACAATTTGATTAGAGATTTAATGCATGAATTGCCACTATAATTTTTGAATAATCTACTTGACTACTATGAACCATATGGCTACCTATCAAATTATTGGACATCTCATCAAGTTGGACTAAAAGGATGTAATTTCAAGTCAAAATGGCCAATGAGTTATCAAACGGGACATTTATATTACACATAGACAAAAGCATGCAACCTTTTGTGATGAAAAGAACGAAGTCAATAATTTTATTTATTTTGCAAGATTGGTATTTTGGGAAGGTTATTCAAAGCCAAAAATTGAATGATGTTTGTGGGGTTGATTGTCTTTTTTCTTTTGTTCTTTTGTCGTTCAAATTTAGGAACATTTACAACAACTTAAAAATCTACCATGTAATGTTTTAAATCTAGTCCATGAACTTGCTTGAAATATTTTTTCATTGAAGTTATTGCATGAATTGAGTTGTGTTGTGTAATCCTTTTTTTAGTGCATGTTCAGAATGTTGTTCAAACTTCTAAATTAAACTAATGGATGGCAAGTTATACACCTCATCATTTGCAACTATTGAATGTCAATGCTTTTAAACCCACCTTCCTTGAAAAGAAAAATAAAATCCACCTTTGATGCTTGATGATGAGGCCCCACAATCATCAGTTTGCTCGAAGTGTTGCATACCACACTTGCCGCTGTGTTTTTCAAGGGCATCAACAAACTATTTCAATTTTTATTGGAAAAATGTTGATGATTTCTATGTTGTCCAAAATAGATTTATTTATGGTTTCTCAATTCCCATGTTTCGTTCAAGTTTGATCCAAGAATTCTTCACTTTAAAAAATGTTATCCATGCTCAATTTATCTTCCAAATCAAAGACTCGTCAAACCTTAATTCAACCATTGCAAGTAGTGCAAATTGTAAACTAAAGGCAAGAAAGTTACCCATAAACAAACAAGAAAATTCCAACCTAGTTGACCACTCACAACATCACTATTAAAAATTGAAATAAAAAGACAAAATAGACATTAACAAACTTCTTAAGACACAATCTTCAGTCTTGGTTTGATTCAAAGCATAAATAACACCACATAAGTTTTCTTTCAATGGACTATCAATGTGTAAGCATCACCCATCCTCCTATCGAGCTTTCAAGGGACACATAATTATCCAAGTACTTGTTTATTAAGAATTCAAAAGCCCACATGGGAACCCTAAATAAACTAGGGGTATTGTGTTGCACCACTAGATTGGAAGGTGGAATAATGGTATTAATTTGTATATTAGAACATAATGTACTAAGTAGGTTAAGTATTAACCAAGGCATTAGTGGAATCCCATATGGTGTAATAATTATATTACGAGTATCACAAAAAAGAACTATAAGTTTCGTTAGTTCCTTGATACGAACAACAATATTCGTCTATATATCAAGGTCCCATTCAAATATACCCGTTCAACATTAGTTGGGACATTGAGCACGAGCATTTTTTTCCCTCACAAAAATTCATCAAAAACTAAAATGAAAGAAAAGCAAGATAAAGTGACTTCTTAGTCATTTTCAATTGTGAAAATTTGAAACTTAAATTTTATTTTATTTTTTTTATAGTTGTGTATTTGGTTTGAGCAAGTAGCCAAAAATCATAGAAGGAAATTGAAAGGTATAACTTTCATATCTTGTTTATACCCAAATTTAGTTAATCTTCCTATGGCTGATGATTGTCAATGTGACTGCTACATCACAAAATCGACCAAAAATATTATATACACACATATATATATTTGGGCTCCGCATTGCTTTGCACTACCAAGGACAATGATTAAATAATTTGTGTGCACATAATAATTTTTTTATAATAATAATAAAATTTAAAATTATAAATTCCACTAGATGTCATTGTTTTCCAATAATAAAGTTTGTACACTCTTGATTTGCTAAGAAAAATGCCAACGAAAGTTTGATTAATTAGAGAAGTTCACAATAAAATACAAACAATATATATATATATATATATATATATATAGTTCAGCACTTTGTGTACTGTTGGAGAGAAGGATGGGCATCACAGCTGAAACATAAACAGCTGAAAGCGTTACTGGATTTGCATGGTACAATGCGAAATCCATGCGGGACAAATCAATCAATTTTGTTTATACAGTTGGACGCAATAATGAGAGGATGGAAACGCGTTTTAATTGCTCCACAAAATTTGGTTGCCAAGGTTTAGCCTACAAGCAAATCAAATCCGGAATACCAGCAGCAACCGACAGCGAGCGAGCCTGCGTAGTAGTAGTGGACGGACGGGGCATTCCATTTATGTACCTATTCTCATGAGCAAGTTGTACGAGTTATAAATAAAGCATGTGCACTAGACTAGTCAGGGTACTCTAGCGAATATGCTATATAGTGTGTAAGTAAGTGCCAAGGGGCTTCTAGTTGTATACCACTCATCACTATGGAGGGGAACATACAAAATACATAAAGCACTGGCAGAAAATTTCTAGTGTTCCATCAGATATCATGGAAAAATGCGGGGCATTAAAGTTATCCGTAAAGGCAGGCGATTAGGGGGCGAGAGCGGCCAGTTTCGGCATAATAGGGCATCAAATGTGTAGCCGGGAATTTTACAAAGCAGAATAACTAGGAGACAAATTAGTTTTCCCACCAATTTTGGTGGTAAACTGAGTTTCATCCCCTCTTTCCTTTTCCCTGAGCGCCTCCGCTGCTGCTACTTGTATTTTCACCATTCCTACGTGTACAACTACTATAATTAGTCTTGAACCTTGTGCGTTAAATGCCGAGTTTCAGCATTTCATACTGAATTTTAATAAAGTTTCCTTACTTTGCGGGTACTTAACACCATCAATGTGGGGCATTCCTCAAAATGTGTTTTTATATTGTTTAACACCCTCAAGGTGGGGCATTCCTCCAAATGTCTGTATATTGTCTAACACCCTCAATGTGGGGCACTCCTCACATAACCCACGCAAGCCGAGGGATGCTCATTTTAAGAATGCCCCCCTTCTTAGGCTTTACCCTACTCGTAAACTGAAGTATGTATCATTTATCGCAGCTTTCCCAAAAAGGGATTCACACATCTGTACCATATTTTTGCTTCTGGATGTCCTATCTATTATCCAAGCAAATTTTCTCGTTGTTCTAATTTCTTACACATTGGGTGATTCTTTGATATCCTTCATGACAGGCTCTTTCCCTTCTAGGGACCTTAGGGAACCTTTCGGGCATAGTATTTGAATTTTGTGTAAGGCAAAGCCTCCAGGGTAAAGAGCGAGGCAAAAGTTAGCATGAACCTAAATATATGTAAATCATGAGACATAAGAGGGGAAGGGTTCTAATAGGTCTACACTTCAATAGTGGGAAGGATCTTACACCTATAAATAGGCATAATTTCCCACCCACTCTTCACAACTAGGCATAATATTCTTCCTCTTTTCTAAGAAAAATATTCATGAATATAAGGTACATTCCAAATACATTAAGATTTTTCTTTGAGTGCTTTGTGCAAATGAAATTAATAGTGTTGGCTTGTTCTTCCTTATTATTTTTGGTTTTAGCTGGTAAGGGAAGGTCTTTGCCAAATTAATCTTTCATGCCTTGCACAAGGTGTAAGATAATCAGATTTTGAATTTTTTTGAAACCCACCTATTGCTGATTGAATTACTTTAGACATACCCCTGGTTACTAATTTCCATAATTTTTATAATAATACTGACATGATATGCATAAGGGTTGATTTTGAGATATTTGACTTGATATCCAACATGATAACTGTCTAATAGGATGTCAAGGTAGGTTTTTGGAGGTACAACTTATGCCCAAGAAAGTAATTTTCATTACATTTGCATTTCTCACCATTTTTAAGTCACACTAATCAAATTCAAGTTAAAAGGGGTCTGGTTGAAAATAGAGGTCAAATTGAAGAAGTGCAATCAAATGAAAAGTGACAGCTCAAATGTTCAAACGTTTTAACTTAATGTAAATGATTGAAAAGCATATTGTGATGAAATAGTATGGGTTGCTGCCTTGTTAGTTGTCTAATTCCAAGATCATTGGTACGTTCTTGGGATATGTATGTGGAAAGCATTTTATACCCATGAACACCCATCCTACAAAAGAGGAGGGATCTTGCACCTACCCTTAGAGGAGAGGAATTTACACCTCAAAGTAACACACCATTGAGGCCCATAAATGTTTAACAAAATCTCCATCCATTAAAATAAGTTTCCTAGTTTTCTAGCTTTGTTACACCCTCTTTGTACATGCCTCAAATGTTAAATTCTGTCTAATTTGTGGGGGCATTGTTAGTCTCAAAAAGTGGTTCCAAGTTGCCATCTTTCTCATTTTTAACAATCAAGTTGTATGAGACTACAGAACCTACAATGATATCAAAAATTGTGTCCATGTCACACTACCTACATGGATTTTGGATGATTCAATACATAGATTGAAACATACCAAATGTTCAGTCAACATCATTATGAATATATTTTTACACTAGTGCATAAGAAGATCTCTTCCTATATTTTGGCTCATGAATAGTTTGCAGAATGCAAGCCCATTCAAAATAAATTTTTGTCAAGGTGAATGCATGAATGAATGGACCAAAAATGACAAAACAAATACATCCCCATAAGTCCATTTATTTTATATTTTTCATAGCCCTAGGATGATTAAATAGTTTACATATAGTAACATTATTCCATATGTTCCGACCATAAATTGTTCCATTTATGTTTGAGATCACTTGAAGATCATTATTTTGTACATTTGTACAAAATATCATATATGAAAATATTCAAAATGATATGGATTTTTTTCTTAACCCACCAAAAAGTCCAAAACTAGTTATTTATCAAATATTTTTCAAAGGACTTCATTTTTAGATTTGTTACAATTTCTTACAAGATATATTGAGACCCTTACAAACATTTCCAAAGAAAATAACAAAGAAAAAAATCACATGAAAATTCATTGTTACTTAATAGTTCGTATGTTCCAATTTTAAAATCCACCCAATTAACTTAATGCCATTAATTTAGAATATGATCACATGTATGTCTTCATAACACACATGTTTTAAATATATAACTTAAAACCTATGTCCATGGATAGAATATTGATTTTGGTACACCCAAAATGGTTTTGAACAAAAATAATTTACAAAAAAACTACATTCTAACACTAATATTGGTCCATTTTTTCCATGTAATCACTTGTCAATTAATAGATAATATTATGAATACATCATCCCATTCACCATGAAGCTTAAATTTGTTCATGTTCCTTGCAACATTTAAGCAATTAAAGGAGACTAATCAAGCACATTCACATTTTTTTTACCACCTAGTAAGTTGAAAAGAACATGCCAAATCCAAAAGGACTTATCAAAAATTGCTTCAAAACTAATGTTCCTCTCGTTATCTTTGTCTTCAATTGGTAGTGCCACAATATTGAGTAGTTCTTAGCCTCCCAATGCATGTAGTCTAGCAATGCAAACAAATCAAGGAAGCCATGAGTTTAATTGATATTCATGTACTTCAAAATGTTAGCCCCAATAGGTTGGTTCAAGTATATAAGCTCAAACATTCTATAATTGTAACAACAAAACATTTCATTTATTTCATGTCCATTTTCTTGCCTATCTAATGGTACTTATAAGTCACATTTCCACATAGCCCACAAGAAAACATTCACAAAGCTTTTGTGTATGTATGGATGTTTGAAAGCCCTGAAACCCTTATTTCATGTCTCTTTTTTTGCACAAAATAATCATAATAACCCATACTTCATCCATAATTCTCCAAAAAAGAAAATTTCCATTTTGTATCATCTTTTGTTCAAAACATTTCATCGTAAATAGGGGTGTGAAAAAAAATTCACATCAAATGTGATTATGACCAACCAACTCCTTCCAATCCTTATTAATGTTTTAATAGCTATAAAGCCAAGATCCTCAAACCTCCATGAAATGGTTACAAAATCTATATTGTGGGTTTTATGAAGTTCATTAACCATGGTTCCAAAAACAAATCAACAACATTGGCATCACTTGGTTTATGCATCTTGAAACACCTACCTCAATTGTTGCATTCTGATGTGCACAAATTTCCTTGCTAGAGGTGGAGTTTGTTGATTGATATAATTTCAAAGAAGTTTCACACGCCAATTTTGCTTGCCTAAAAGGAGCCCAATTGCCAACTTGGACATAGTCAAAATACAATTAAACTTGTAATTTGCTTTAAGGCCAATATTGGTGGAGAGGCATGCAATTGGAAGTTGAACAATTTGTTTCACAATGCATGGTGTGTGATTGGGTTTATGCATTATGCAATGCACCTACCTTTCATTCACAACCTCTATTAATTATGGGGCTTGGGTATTAATGGAGTTTTGATTTTGCTCGTCCATCAAACCTAATTATTTATCATATATGTTGGTTATGATTAAACATTTTCCCAAGTGGATTGAGTTGGCACCACTCCAAGACAAAATTAATGAGGGGCCACTTATGTGTTTTTGAATTGAATCTTAAGTAGATTTTTATTAGAAATGCTTTTGGATTAGGGCATGAAATTCCAAGGAGAATTTCAAACGTTGTGTGAACAAACTTTGATTAATTATAGATTTTTTTTGTGATCACCTTAAAGTCAATGGCTTGGTTGAAAACATGATACAAATGGTGAAGAAAAGTTTATGAAAATATGAATTATAAAAGGGGCATACATGTGATTGGGACATACAATTGCCATGGTTGGTCATGGGATATCAATCCAACAAGCAAGCACCTTGTTTTCTACATTTTGGGTGTGAATCATAACTACTAGCATCCATTCATAGGGATTTGGCCCATGTGGTTAATTTCGATGATTTTATCATGTGAGTTCAAACTTGTGAGCAATGTGTAGCCTTGTTCAAAATAGTCATGCCTATGGCAAGGAAAACTTGGCCATCACACAACAACAAAATACAATATGGTATGTTGCCATTTATGGATGAAGGTATCAGCCTAAGGTTTGGAGGTTTGAACCTAAAGATTATATTTATTTGCAATAAATAACACCTATTAAAGTGGTTTTGATAGTCAATTGTGTCATTTTATAAGTGAAGAACATTTTACCTTATGGGGTTTTGTTGTAGGAAAATTGAAATGGTCAAGTATGAAAAGGTCACTTGTGTAATTGTGCACCATGTCACTTTCCGTATGTGAATGTTCAAGTGGTTTCATCATTGGACATAGTTCCAACATGTTTGCAATGCATGTTATATGGAAAATCACAAGGTGTAACAACCATGTCAATTTAGGACCATTGATCCAAAAGATGACATATGGGTTATCTTACACCACCACTTGTGGAGGTTCCAACAATAGATTGGATGTCTCCATGATGCAACAAATAGACATGCTTTGTTGCTTTGTGTTAGGCCTTAGTATCAAGACATAAACATGTTCTTGATTTAAATACTAGATGATTTAAGGGAGGTTGTAATTTGGTTGAACATAAGGGATTAAGTTAGGCAACTAATGATAGGGATCACATTGCACCTAGCTTATTGATCCCATCATGTTTAGAACCAAATTCCTTTCATGGATTACCTTATCGCATGATGTCTTATTTGATCATAGATATGGTTATGTAATGTAAAAGGACCTTTCCCCAACCATAGGGGGTGATTTGTGAGCATGTTTTTCATGTGTGTGATTTTGTTAGCTTTGATAATGTTGAGCATTAATCTAGCTATAAAGTATTTATTACAAGACAATATTTTTCTATAATTCATAATTTTTTGTTAAATATTAATTCAATGTGTACATGGCTTTAGTTTTTTTCATGTTTGGAGGTGTTTATCCCCATGTGTTGTGGCTTCCTAAAGTCTCATATTTCATGTTTTGAAATTCTAAAACACATAAGAAGAACATGCTTGTGTTTTGTCATGCTTTGAATTTGAATTTTTACGTGCCACATGCGAGTTTTCTTGATTTGTGTGCATGTTTTCATGTGTGTGATTTGGTTAATTTTGATAATGTTGGGCACTAATCTGATAGTGCATGAAAAATTTGCAAATGAAAATCAATCTTCAAGAACTTCTTATGGTGTGGTTAAAACCACATTATCATAACTAGGGTTAGTTGGGTGGACTATTGTGTGAAAAATAAAGCAAAAGGGTTAAACATTTTGGACCTTAAAGAAGCTTCAATTCATTACAAGAAAACATGATCTTTTCGATTGAAAAAATCAATAAAAGAACCCCCCTTGCTCCCTTGTCCAACTTGATCAAATTCCATTCTAGAAAAATCAATTTGTACTTGTAGGCTTTGACTGGTGTTTTTTTTACAAAGGGTCATGGGATGTTTTGAATAGTGGAGTTGTTTTTGGCATGAAACAATATTTAATTTAATAACCCGCTAGCCACTATTATGTTTCCAACTTGGGGGCCACATATATGAAAGTGCCAATGGAGATGCTTTTAGATATTAACTTGGGTTTTGCACTACTCCACACTACCATTTATGATCAATTGATGAAAATATGATTTGATTTTGTGGAAATTTAATTCTATTCATTATGCTTCATCATTGGTTCATGATGCCATCCATGTAAGTGCAAAGTTTGAAAACAAACTTACACGTGCATACTAAAATAGGCATTTAATCCATAGCCAACTTAAAATTCAAGTATAATGGAAACCATTTTTTCTTCACAATTGGCCCACACACACTTGACTTGATGGTAAGTCAAGTCATAGTTGTGAAAGTGTGATATGTATATAATGTGAAAATGGAATGTTGCAAATGTAATCTTTGTCATAGCTTAGTAGATAACTCCATTGTCATTGTTTTTTGCTTATTAAATGAACATAACTAGGAAAGATATCAAAATGTTGTGTTGATTGTGTTAAAATTTTCTAAAATGCATGTTAAATTGAAATGAAATGGAGTTTTCCCTACATTGTGTAGTTCATTGTGGAATTTCCATTGTGAAGATTTCCTCACAATTTCATTGATATGTAGATTTTTGTGTTTTGCCAATAATAAGTACAACAATTCACTTGTTTGTTTTTTGTTGATTACAAGCTTTGATGCTTAAAATTTGTTTGATGTATAATTTTTTAATGTTTTAATGTTTTATACTTTGTAGTAGATGAAATATCTTCATATTGCTTCCAAAGAAAATAGGCTCACAAGTCGATGGTGGGGACATTATAGGGAAACACATAGTCTTTGCTCTAGTAGAAAGCATGGTTTAATATATTAAAAAATGTAGTAAACCATGACCCATTTTGATAGTCATCAAAAAGATCATTTCATAAATCTCAATATGTATGTAACGACTAGGTCATCATCAAATGACTAGCAAAACAATGGACTATTTGATTGGTGAACAATGAATGATTTGACTTGTCAAATTAAAATTATTCTAAAAAATAATATTTTTGTGGTAGGAACTAGGTAGGAGATAGGTATAGGTAGGTCAAAAAAATGTATGTAGTTAGGTATTATGTATGTATAAAATAAATTGTAGCCTAACCTAACTACCCAACCTGATATACCTAAGGTAGCAACCCATTAAGCATGAACATAAATTGCAATTGTAAGGAGTTTAACCTTTCAACTTCACCATGATAAACCAGGTTTTTAGCCAATATTGAACCACAACTTCATAAGTTAATAATTACCTTTTGTTAAAAAAATTATTTCACATCTTACATTGATGATTATACATTATTTATGTAGGAAGGTCCAAAGATTAAGTAATAGTTAGGTATTGTTGGACTATTGAATCCAACGGCACTATAAACAATGCATGAAAAATAGATTAAAAAGAATAAGCACCCATTGAGTACTTATACAAAAAGCAAGTTAAGCCAAAAGATCAGGATCATATGGTATTTTAGATAACCACATATTAATCAACTTGTTGAAGGTATGATCCGTTGTAATTGTAGGAGGGATAAGTCTAACATTAATAACTATAAAACTAGTTGTTAATATCTAAATAACACTATAGTTGTACAACAAGTAATTATACTTATTTACATGTGCTAGAAAAATGGATTGGATTGCTATAATTAATATATTCTAACATTCTCCCTCAATCTTGTCGTTCTTCATAAAACTAACTAATGTTACGCCAAACTAACAAGGTTAATCTCGTGCACTAATTCACTAATGGAGATGACCCCTATGGTTATTCTAAAAAATACTCAAACTTTATTTTGCTAAGGGGTTTGGTGAATATGTCTGCACTACTCTATTGATTAATAGGTATGTAATGTAGGTCAATGAGACCTTCATCCACTTTATCTCTAATTAAATGGTATTGTATTTCTACATGTTTTGTTCTAAAATGGAATAAAGGGTTATTAACAAGCTTAATGCTCAATCGGTTGTCACACAACTTAACTAAATCTATATTTTAAAATAATTTAAATTCAATCAACATGTACCTTAGCCACATGGTTTCTTTGGTGGCTTTTGTCATCACTCTATACTTTGCTTTTGTTGATGAAGTTTCCATTGAGGATTGATTATTTGTGCTCCATGAGATTGGAGATGTTCCAAGAGTGAATATGAAGCTGAACATGGACCTTCAATGCTCAAAATCTCTTGCCCAATTTGTGTCCACACAACCTTGGAGGGCCCCATTTTCCCCATGCCAAAAACAAATGCCATAATCAAAGGTTCCTTTTATGTACTTCAATATTTGTGTCACAACATCCATCTGCACTTTTTGAAGTTTTGTGATAAACTTCGAAACAATGCTCATTGCTAGAGAAATATCAAGTCATGTGTGAGCCAGGTACATGAGCTTGTTAACTTTTCTCCTATAAAATGTTACATCAGTTAGGGATGACTTCATGTTTCAAATCAACTTGAAATTTTGATGCATTGGCACCTTGTTGGCCTTGCAATCTAGCATGTTGAACTTTGCCAATATCTCATTTGCATAACCCCTCTACGTCAACACTATACAACTAGGAAAATACATCGCTCTATCCCTATATAAAATTTTATTTTCCCTAGATTGGTCATCTCAAACACCTCCATTAGTTTATGTTTGATCAACTCTACCTCATCCTTGCAATCACCAACAAGCAAAAGATCATTTACATATAATATGATGATCACCATATTTCCATTAGATCCTATTTTGAAATAAATGTTGTGATCAAACTTGTATGTTTAAAATTGAAGTTTATCATAAATTGGTTAATTTTTCGGTACCATGCTCTTTACACCTATTTGAGCCCATACAGTGCCTTCTTGAGCTTATAGAAGAGATGTTCTTTTCTAGGTGCTACAAAACCCTTAAGTTGTTGCATAAAAACCTCCTTGCATAAATCTTCATGTGAAAAGGCAATCTTGACGTCAAGATGTGTGATGTCTCACCTTCTTTTTGCCACCAATGCTACCACAATTTGAATTATCTCCCACTTACGATTGGTGTAATCTAAACCATGGGTTTATTCAAAATCCCTGTGACAATCCACATTTTGAGTTTTTGAACTTTGCCTTTAGCAATAACTTTTGTTTTGTAAACCCATCTTGATGTGATAGGTCGCTTACCTGGAGGTAATTTTTCCAATGTCCAAGTCTCACTCTTGGAAATGGAATCCATCTCATGTTGCATCACTTGACTCTAGCCTAGGTGAGATAAGGCTTATGATGTTGTTTTAGGTTCTACAATAGTGACAACTCCAATGAAATAGTCCTTTAATTTTAGTGGAGTGCTCTTCGTCTTCATGGGTCTTCTTGTGGAGATGGGTTGACAAGGTTGGCTACTTTTTGCTTCTTGAATGGAACTTAGTTCTTTTGATGAATTTGATAGCCTCAATGTTGGGGTAGATCTAGACATGTTCACATTTCCATTTTGTTGCTTATGATGATGATCCTTCATCATGACGATCCTCCAATTCAGCATCATGTGGGGCATTCAATTCATGAGATGGTTCATTTGACTCAAGGCCTCCATCCTCTTTTAATGGACTTGTGTCTACCATGGATCTAAGCTAAAATGTTATTTCTGAATTTTCATTACACACATTCAACTGTTGGTTTTTGAAAACCAAGTGTCAATGTTTCATCAAATTTGACTTCTTGTGTGATAATTATGTTATTTGTTTCTAGGTTGAAACATCTATAGGCCTTATTGTTGGAATCATATCTTACAAATACACACCTTAAGACTTTGCATCAAACTTTTCAAGGTTTTCTTTTAGTACATGAACATGAATAGTACACCCAAAAAAATTTAGATTGCTTTTGAGTTAGGTGTTTTACTAGTGAATTGTTCCTTAATTGTGGCCTCTAGGTTGGCCTTTTGTGGGGCTATGATTAAGCAAGTAAGAAACACAATTTGTTGCTTTAGCCCACAAGTAAGAGGAAGCTTGTTGCCCAACACCATACTCTTTGCCCTTTCCACTAGTGAACGATTTTTGCGTTCTGCAAATCCATTCTAATGAGGTGTTGTTGCTTGCATCAACTACCTCTTAATGGCATGCTTCTCACAAAAAAAATTGAATTTTGTTTTGGTGAATTACCCGCCTTGATATGTCTTCAAACATTTGATTTCGGCACCAACTTCTTTTTCCACAATTCCCTTGAAATACTTGAATTTGTCAATTGCTTCACTCCTTTTCTTGAGGAAAAACACCCAAGTTTTCCTACTATAGTCATCTTTGAATGGCAAGAAATATTGGGCTCCAAAAAGAAAAAGGCAACTTGAAGGACCACAAATGTCATTGTGAAGCAATTAAAGTGACTTTGTTGCTCTACTTATTCCTTTCTTTAGGACCCTTTCATGTTGATGCTTTCCAAGTATACACCCTTGACAAATTTTATTGGTCGAAGGAAGCAATGGTAATCCATGTACTAACTTCTTTGAAGCTAACAAATGGGTGCTCTAATAGTTTAAGTATCCTAATCTCTTGTGCCAAAGTTTAGCAAACTTGGCAAACTCAACTACAACATTATGGATTTCATGTGCATGAAGTTCAAATGCTTCAAAATTGTATAGTCCATTGACATGGCTTCAAATCCCTCTACCTACCACCATCCTAAGATTGCTCAAATATAAGATGAAACATTTCTAAGAATCAAATATCACTACGTTTCCCTTTATTTACTATTGAACCCACAGAAAGGAGATTCTTCTTCATACCAAGGATGTAAAAAAATCACTTATTTTTATTTCCCTAAAATTGAGTTTGAATGATACATTCCTTTTTCCTTTGATGGGGTGGGATTGAGCACTAATAGATCTAATGTTTATGGGTCCTTTGGCCTTGCCCATAAAATTAAAACAATATTTATTTCCTGTGACATCTTTTGAAGCACTGGAATTTATGAACCAATCATGTCTATCTACTTCTACACTTAAAACAAGAAGTGTGTTTTAAAGTCTTGAAGGATTGTGTCACCAAGTACCTCTTCATTAGTGTCACTCCCTCTTGTAGCAAGATTTGCACCTAGGATAGAGATTTGGGCATTTTTCTTGTCTCTTTCCTTTGTAGCGTTGTTTCATTTCTTTAAAGGTTTCTTGTTAAACCTTGAAATGTGTCCAGTTTCATTACATTTGTAACACACAACATTCTTCTTTACAATGTTTTTCTCTCTTTCATTGATAGACTTATTTTGGTAATGTTTAGTTTTGACATAAATGGCTTCGTCCACTTGTGTTGTTTCCTTTAGTGACCGCCTTCCTTCTTCGTGCAACGGTTTAGATGCAAGCTTCTCAAAGGTTGGGAGCTTGTCACTAGCTAAAATATTTTGCACAAGATTGTCATAGCTATCTAGAAGTCCATTCAAAAGAACTTTAATTAATTTTTCGTGAGGTATATTGACTCCGATCCTCACCAACTTGGAAGTCAAGACTCTTGCAAATAGAAGTCCACACTAATGTTGTGTGTGTAAATGGTTTGGGACTTACATTCCATGTAAGTGTAAGTGTAAAAATGAATATATTTATATATTTTTATGTAGTCTAATAAAACAATGTAAATGTAAAATTATTTATTTATTTATTTGATTTTACATGGCTATATATGTAAACAATGTAAATATATATAATAATGTAAAAAATGTGATTTTTACTTGAAGAGGGGAGATTTCATAATGTGTTTGAAGATAAGCTAGCTAAATGGCTCATTGCAAAAAAAAAAACCATCAAAATATACACCCACAACTAATTCATATGACTTTGCAAGAAGGTTTGGTCATTAAAGATATATAATAAAATTATCTATAAAGTAAAGAAAAAAACCGTAGAACCTTGGGTTTGATCATAAATAGGGAAAGATTCAAAAAATATATAAATAAAAATAGCATTCAAGGGTGGGGACATTTCAGTTTTTATGGTGAATTTGGTTTCACCCTATTTTTCCTCTTTCATTAATGCTTCCACTTTTGCTACATATATTTTCATTGTTCCTATTTGTAAAATTACTATAATTAGTTTTGAACCTTGTGCATTAAATGTTGAGTTTCAACATTTCATTCCCAAGTTTAATAAAAAAATTCCTTGCTTTATGGATACCCCCAAATAAGGGTTTGGGGTGAAAGAAGGCCCAAAGATAAGTTGACTTTACAAATAATTTTGGTATTTACACTTACATTTACATGCCCCAAAACATTTACATAAGGCCGTGTAACTGTATTTGACAAATATTTACATTGGCCTTATGTAAGTGTAAGTGTAAATGATTTACACTTACACTGGATTTACATGTCGTATATAGAACTATTGACACTTACACACACAACAATGGTTTACACCAAATAACATGTATTTAATCAATTTTGGACCAAACTATTAATTTTTGACTTTTCAAATTCGGTGGATCAAGTTTTTTGAACTTGAAACATTGGAAATTTTCTTTGTTGGATAACTTAGTGAAAGAAAATATTATTAAGATCTATTGTTCCACCATATGGTTGTCCTCAAGTCAAATTTTCTTTTCAAATTTCCAATCTTTAAATGATCATTTGTTAATTTTGGACTTTTCAAAAGTTTGGAATTAACTGAATATATGATAAATTATTTGGACATTCGCAACAAATCAAGCTTGTTTCTAAGGTATATATTTTTGGACATATCCATAGGTTTCACAACATTGATTGACACGATTTTGGATCTTCCACATAAAAAATGTATGAGATCACATTGTCCTTCATAGACATGATGACTATGGTGAGTGCCTTACTCTTCTTATGTTGAGATTCAAGAACATTGATGTTAAACATTCTTGTAATAATTGTTGGAGGTCCTCCTATTGTTGCCATAAGTGGCACACCACCACCATCTACTAAAGCTTGTGATTTTAATAACACTCCCATTGGTGCTACTATCAGCATAGGGCCACCAATATCGATTGGTTGTCCTCTAGCCATGGTGGCCACAATTGGCACATCACCACCACTTTATATAGATGCTATTACTAAGCTACCGATGTTGGAGCTTCTTGCACTAATATTGTATTTGCCATCGGCCACTATGTCCCACAGTCCTTTAGTTTTTAGGACATGGTTGATGTGAAACCTCCATAAAACATAATTTGAATTGCCTTTAAGCTTTGAATTTTCAGAGATGATCCTAATCTTCTCCTGACTCATGATTGAGTTATTATATTGTTCAAAATACAAACTTAATAATCTAGTATCCAAGTACTTGAAAGCTAAGTTCATTAGTCAAAAAAATGTATTATCATTCTAATACCATGTTGGACTATTGAATTAATTTAGTGACATTATAAACAATGCATGAAAAATAGATTGAAGAAAATAGGTACCCATTGAGTACCTTATACAAAGAGCAAGCTAAGTTCCAAAAGATCATGATCATATGGTCTTTGAGATAACCATGTATGAATCTCCTATCAACTTGCTAAAGGCATGGTCCACTTTAATCATGAGAGGGATAAATTTAACATTAATAACTAGAGAACTAGTTGTTAATCTCTATATAACACTACAACTATACAAGTAATTCTATTTATTTACAAGCACTAGAAGAATGGATTGGATTGTTGTAATTAATATATTCTAACAAGTACGTAGGTAGGTGTATTGGCCATTTACCTACCTATAATTACACCTATGTACTTAACTAGCTTACCCATCTACATGTACAATTACTTGTTGTGTACTTAGATAGATAGCATAATTTAACCTACCTACCTATCTATTACATAGGAAAATAATTGGTAGGAAAGTAATAACAATTATCCTACATAGTATTAAAACAACCTATGAATTAATCAGGTAGGCCTAGTTTAATTAATTAACTAGGCTACTTACCTAGGCTAATTAATATCTAGCTAGCATAACCTATTTTAGGTAGTAGCCTGATTTAAGCTAACCTAAAGGTAGTAAAATAACCTAGGTGGTGCAATGTGATAAGTTATTACCTAGGCATTTAAGTAGTAACTTACGTAGTAGTTTAATTTAACTTAACCAAAATGGCAAATAAGATGTCCCATTTGATTATAAACCTATAGGTCATTTTTATTAAGGATGTCAATTTTGTTTGTTCAACTTAACTAAATGTCATTTGATTAAAAACCCATTGATCATCTTGAAAATTTAATATCTAATTTTATTTTTTAAACCTACAAGGACTTGGGTTGACGCACTCTTAACCTCCTCAAGAGACTCAAATGTGAGTCTAAGATGAAAACAACGGAAGAGTAGGAAGTTGGGGCACGCTCCTTAGTTCGCCTCACTTCAGGGGTAGAGGGGTGTGCTGGAGCTCCAGGATGGGACTAGGAAGATTGAAAAGCACTTCGATCACTCACACAGACCTACACAAACCAAACAACGAGTTGGTTAATGCATAGCTAAAGCACTTTTGGTGCTAGGACGAGCCACGGGCAAACTTAGATTCACAAAATTCACCATGGCCCGGACTTGGGGGAAGCCACCACCTTCCCCCTTATAGTATACTATGTGCCTCTCCACGAGGCCCACATCCAAATGACATTTTGTCTCGGGACTCCCAAATGGGAGTCTCGAAATTCCCAAAGTTGGGATTCCCGCGACTTTGGGGCCCCATAACTTTGTGTGAAAACCTTTGATTGAGATGAGGTCTTAAGAAAAGTTGTAGCCCTCATTGAGAGCTTTCCAACAGTATGTTACACACCACCTACACGCAAGGAAATCAGGTCAATTATCGACTTTTAGTGGTCAGGAGCCAAACTACTCAATTTGATTCATGGCTTTTTTTTGGGTCATAACTTGTGTTTTAGACGTCCAAATGGGTCATATGAGCCCATTTTAAACATCTACGTTTCAATAGATTTCCAATGATATGAATTTTTTTTCAATCCAATGAGTTTTGACCTCTGCAATCGCCCTCTGAAAATTTGGGAGTCCGTGGGGATTCCAACTCCCAAAATGGGAGTTCACTTGGGAGTGTGAAGGTTCATTCTCTCACATTTTTTTGCACTCCCGAGAGCATGAGATGTGACCCTCGGGCTTCCCTTTTGTCCCGCAACCTTGCAAGCCCTTATCTTGGTCGCGAGCCCAAGGTTAGGGTTACAACATGGGTAATAACAAATCCTAAAAACAATTAAATATATATAACCAATTAGTCTATCTAAAACATGATACCCACCTAACACTAGTCCCACCCTAAATTAACATGATTGCACCATGTAAGTGGTAAAGATTAACTAATCATCACTCCCATGATAGCAAGAATGATAACTACTAGATTTTGAACCCATACTAGTGTAACTTGATTCTCGTATTATAATACTCAAAAGTACCTATTTTACCCCAAGTTTAAAATCCAATTTTCATTAAAAATTTGGATTTTAATTGAGTTTATAGTGGGTAAAATCATTCAAAACTCAACATCTCCCATATTTTAGGTCTAAAAAATTACAAAATCACTTTGATAAAACCTCAATAGTAAAGGGATTTGCAATAATACAAACATCATCCCCCAGTTTCCTTAAACTTTTATTTTCCTTTTATTGAATTTTCAATGACAAAATTATTCAATGTTCAATATTAAGTCTTGCATTATAGGTCTAAATGTTATGAAACCACCTTGGGTGCACCTTTACCTATCAAGGCTTTTTGATGATACCAAAAACATAGCAAGGGGATTGTGGTCTGGGAGATTTCAATGTGAGAAAATAAAACAAATGAACAACCTTCCTTAATAATACGATATCACAAAAAACAAAAAAAAACAAAAACAATCAATCACATTAGACATGATCTTAATTGGATGTACATAGATTTTATTAAATCAACAATTCACAAATGTGGAATTGAAGAAGTATATAAATAAAATTAAGTGATCTGACAATGATCAACTTAATTAACATGTATCTCATGCTTAAATAGTTGACAAATTAAAGCAACCTACATGTTTCAATTACAATTTGAACTTGGGTGGACATCAATATATTCTAAACAATATTATCCACATTTAAATGCTACTAAAATCAATATGAAAAAAAGAAAAAAAATTCACCAATACAATATGATAATTCCAATATTGTACATTTGTCAAGTTTACAATTTGAAGACCATAAACAATTATATACTTGTTGTTCCAAACCTAACACATACATATAATCACATGTTATCATGGCGTCTTTACCATTTCAATAGTAATTGAATCATTTTCAACAAAATGTTGATTTTTTCCTAGATTAATTGTTCACAATGCCCAAAGTCTTGGAGATTTGTTTGACATTGCTACATGTCCTAAAGTTTGATGGTGCAATGTGCCAAAATAGTGCAAAACTACTTGACATTTTTTTTATTGTTAACTATTAACTTATTTTTATTGTTGAAGTGAAAAAAAATAAAATTGTCAAGATGCTAAAATGGTAGAGTTATTATGGTATTATGGTCATTAAGAAAAGATCATATAGTGCAAATGGTATTTTATGACATATCTCTATTTTTAACATAAGTTATGTTTACAAAATAACATAGTTCAAATATGTATCTTTGAATTAACCAAAAAACTACATGGACTAGAATAGATGTTGGTTAAATCTTCAAATTTTGGGATAACCTATTTTAACATATTATTAAACTCCTTAGGTTCCTATCAAAAACCTAATAATTCATTATATGACATTACTGGTACATTAGTCACCACATATCCAAATCTTTAATAGTGTAATTAAAAGTTTTTCATATATAGCCATGCCATAATCTTTCATTACATGTAGACGCATAACATTGCAAATAGCTTTGAGCATTTATTGAATGCCCAAGTGTGTATGAATTTATGAACATGTGGCCTTATGAAATTTGTCCTATTGAAAAAAATATGAGAACATTAATGTTCATTATCACATATATTACTATGATAACATACAAATGTGACCTTAATAAAACCAGATTGAATTTATTGGCCCAACAATAATGTAGGAGGTCATCCCCCACAAGGTTATGAATTAATTCAATTTCATTTTTGGGGAATATCATGAGAAAGAAGGTTCTTGATTCTCGAATTGAGACTTCCACCACCACAATCCTTTATAAAAACTTGTCATGTATAGATGCAATTGAACAATACAAATGTTTTTGTTACATTCCTTATGGTGAGAGTGTGATTATCAAATTGACAATCATCCCTATGAAGATTTAGCCAAATTTGGTTATAAACGAGAAATGAAAATGAAAATTTCAAATGTCCAAGTATGTTTTTGGCTACCTAGTCAAACCAAAATACATAAATCTAACAATACTTATCTTAAAATTTTCAAAATTTGGATTATTGAAAACCCCCAAAGTCTTTTTTCTTTTGCATTTTAAACCTCACTTTTTAATAAAATTTGACTAGTAAGAAAAAGGCTGGTGGCAAGTGTCACAACCTAGATTAGCATGATCATCCCCATGCACATAGTCAAGAGTAACTGATCATCGTTCCAATGATGGCAAGAAAGCTAGCTGCTAGATTATAACACATAAGTTATAGAGACCATGTGGCAGATGGACTTATAACAACCATCATTTATAAGCGTCTAATACTCTATAGATTTATATTTGGTCCGTGGATTTTCTCTTTACATATGGGTCACACACCATGACCCTCTATCCAGATTCCAAACCCAACTAAGGTGGCAGTGGAATTATGGTGCGCAAATTGCCCATAGCTGGATGAGATTTTGCTGACAGTAAACCAGGTATGTATCTCCAAAGAAAGTCTGACAAATGGGTATTTAGAAAATCTGTTTATAATGTTATTCTCACATGCATTCAGCTGTATGTTGCTTAAAAAACTTCCAACTTGTAGTGAAAGAACAGCTCAATTACCAACGTCGACACAACATGTACAGCTGTTGAATACTTCAAGATCTCAGGAGATCAAGTTCTCGTTGAAATTTTTGATACAGTCCAACTCTCCTAAATGTAAGTAGACATGGAGTTCTCTAGCATTTACAACAATCTAACCTGTAACATATTAAATTAAATTAGATATCACATAACACATCAAACGTGACAATCCAAGCATAATTTTATAGATTCTTTGAGGTCATAGAAATGATCTTTCATGCTCAATAAGAGTGTGAGAAGACTTTGAATCAAAACTCAAAATTATAAACAAATTTGGGCATGCTCTTGGTATTGTTGGAAAGGCCTGAATGAATAGGATTTAATGAAGGTGATTTGAAAATTTTTAAATCTAACGTGTGAGAGATACTGAATTTTGAATTTTTTTGGTCATTAAAAATTCAATTAGATTACAAAAAATGGTTTTGAAAGGAAAAATTAGTTAGGTAACTAATTCACATTTGGGCCAACAACACATGCTACACTAGTTATTTTATCCTAGCAACCCTAAACACCAATAATGCTACAAAACTCTCTTTAAAATCAATGTCTCACACAGGTAATGAGAGGATTGTGCACAATGTCTTCTTTAGGAAATTTTTAATGTAACTTATGTGGCAATCGTTCATTGAAAGATGTAGAAAAAATGGTGATCATCCCTAGGAAGAATGAGGCAAATCTGGCTATAAAAACATGTATGACAAATCTTTAATCAAGCTTCTATATTTATGGCTACACTAAAATCAAATATAGAAATCGGAATTTTTACTTTTTTTCCTTTAGTTGTGGGCTATGGTGATTGAAACCCTCCAAAATCATTTAATTTTTGAACTTTTAATTTTCTATCTTTTGGGGGGAAATTTCACCACTAAAAAAAAGACCAGCACTGTGGCATTACATTACCAATATTTGCATTTCACCTCCAACTTAAAACTTGCAACTTAAAACTGCAAGTCAATCTCAAGTTCTCATGTGATTTTGTTGTGTAATTTATGCCAAGTCTTAATACCAACATTCTAGACAACCTAACACCTTTCAAATTCTCTTTTAATTTTTTTAGGAATAATCTTTTTCCATTGTTTAACTTTTAGACCTATTATAACACTTTCCAAGCTCATATTTTAAAAAGAATTGAATTATTTACATTTATAAAAATGAATACTAAATTGATAAACATCCATCTCCTTTATCATTATTCTTACCTCTTTGTCGCATACTATCAACTAATACAAGGGAAAATCATAATATTTGGATTTTTTTTTAAAAGCATGATATTAGACTTTTTGAATTGACACTATATAACCTTTGATGAGTCCAGAGCCTTCATTTCCCCTGGCCATGGATGGGGATTTTAGGCCATGGATGGGGTTTTTAGTTAGAAGAATTTTCAAGGTTATAGTTTAAAAAGAGTTGAACTAGCCTATATATTATGCAATGTCATGTTGCAGTTTTCAAAATGGAGGCAGTCAGCAATATAACTAATACTATATTAAATATCACTTGACATTTAAACTTGTGGCAACAGGTTTCAAGACTTTACAGGTGGGGAGAGCATGGTTGTGAGTGATGCTTGGAAAGTGTGTAAACCCTGGAACTGGAACTGTTTCAGGTTTTGCACATGCAACTGGGACAGACATCTTCCCCAACCCACATTACTTGGTCCCCAAATGTTGTGTACAATGGGGGGCATGTGGTGGCCCACTAGTATCATTTTCTAAAAGTGCACCATAACTCACTTGTCACAAGTGATGTAGTGCAAGCTCTGCACTGATGCATTAGGGTTTGGTACACAAGGTACACTGTTGCAGAACCATGTCAGGTCAGATCAGGTGCAAAACACCTCACACAGAATTTTTTTAGTTTGTGAGCTTTTATTATGCTAGTTTCATGATGTGCAGTGAATATTTGTTTGATTGCTTTCTGGCTTGATTTGTGAGCTATGAATCAACCACAAAATGGTGACAAAAAATGTATGGGAAGAAGATGTCTGGTACCTCTCATACTTTGTGTTTGTTCCACTTTTGAGTTTCTCATTAATGTCAGGTCACAACTGGTTTGGTGAAGTATCTTTGTTTTTGGAATATTGTCGATTGGGGTGACCTCAGAGTTCAAGCTCTTATGTGCTTCAAGTTTGCAAGACTCATCTTGTTGTTAGATTTTGTATTTGCGGAACTTTTTAACTTTTGAGCATCATAGCAACAATGATTAACCCCAGGTGATATTGCCTACATGATACAGCCATTACCTATACAAGGTTTTGGAGTGCAAGCAGTTTTTGGCTGTTGTGTCATAGATACCATATGATGAATTGCTGGAAAATCAAGCTGCTGATAGCTATGAACTCATGGATTGCTTGTTGCTAGGTCCACCAGTAGAGTTCATCATGCAACCAGGACCCACCACCTAATAGGGATTTGTCTTAAGGAGTGGTGGATTAAACACAGCATTCTTCCCTGTCTTCAAACAAAACAGACTGCTTGGTCAGGTGAGCAACAAATGGAAGCATTCCTACAACTCTAAACTAGCTTATCTGTTCTAGTTCATAGTGTTTTTTTTAGCAATCCATTTTTGGGCTGGAACTCTGTTTAGGTTTTAGGAATAATATACAACTCCCAGGAATGCTACAGACATTGATCAAAAGAACTGAAGAATGAAATTGAGTCTTTCAAGCCCCTAAGAAACACATCAATCTCATCATGGTATTGTAAAAGGGTGCAATAGCTTGGGTGCTTGCATTCAATCCTAGGTGTGATGGAGTAGTTCTGTGCAATTATGTCCAGGTTGGATTGCTATCATATGCTGAACAGGTGCAACCAAAGCAAAATGACAACCAAGTTCTCCCAAAAATGTGTGATAATTGCTTTGAAAAATACTTGAATTACACAATCTACAAAGCAGATGGACCTTACCTGCTGATCAAGGGAGGTCAAAAGGTCTGTGGCATCAATACCCTCGACATTGAAAGTACAAAGTGAGGCTTGTAGATCACCCTTAGCCCCTAGTGGTGGTGGTCCATAGATTTTCACACTAGGTACCTTTGACAGGTTTTCGTGAAGATACTTGGGCCACTCCGCCTGCCACAGAAACTTGCATCAGCATAAGTCAATCTTGAAGTTTACAAACATCAGCTTAGTAGGGTTTCCCCTCCCATGTTCTTGTATGGAACTAATATGCTAGTAAATAGTAAATGATATATCTTGTTAGATTGTTGGACCTCAAAACACACAGAAATCTGAATCATAAGCTGTTCCCTTCAACACCAACCCCTTTACCTGTGCAACAAAGTGTGCACCTTATGGGATTATGAAACCAAAAAATCAGCTCCCAATGCTTGTACATCAACTGGCATGCAGGACACATGCTGGCATGCATCCACTAAAACCTTTGCTCCAACCTTATGTGCCCACTCCACTATCGCTGCAATGGGGGTGATGCATTCTGTTGCATGCAAAACCTAATTCAGTGGGACCATCCCAGCATTCTTGATACACTACAGTGAGACTAAGCATCTAACCCATAACTAGCAGTATCTTGTTGTCCTCAAATACTTGGGGTCATCCAAACTATCTATATCTTCATAAGTACTGAGAATTTCTCAATACTTACAATTCAAATCAACCTAAAAAGAAATGAGAGAATGCCCAATAATAAGGTTATGGATATTTTCAGATCTCAATGCAACAGAAACCGAACAGCAAGCATGAAAGGAACTGCAGTCCCCAAGAAAAGAGAAGTCCAGGCCACAAAGAAGGATTGAGGAGCAGTTGAATGACAGCAATGGTCATATGCATGCTCAGGGATCTTCAATACGTTGATGTATGGTATTCAGCATTGATCACCAACCATAATAACATCGCCACTATCTTCATCAGTTCCTGGCAATGGGCAAATGGGTGTAGGCTAATGTCAAGATTATTGAACATACTGAGTTTCTTTCACAAGACCTGCAGTAACAGGAAAACTCAACAATGATGCTGGCTAGCTCAACAAAACTCAAGAGAAAGAGAAGACCAAACAATGATTAAAAGATTCAAACTTGTAGGAGAAGAGGTAGAAATTCGCTAAAAAGACTACACAGGAGGCTATGCTAGTATGATATACATACATATTCGAGTGATTTCCACTGATGACACTATAAGAACCTTGGAATCTACAGCAGTATCTGGATGTTTCAAAATTGGTCCTCAGTCCCATCTGTGGTCCTGTGGCAAGTTCACTGCCCCAGGCAAGCTGAAATCCTGAAGGCTTCGATTGTTAACCCAGGATCTCATTGATGTTGGGTTCATGGTGAGTCTAGCACAATGTCAGAAGCTGATCTCAAAAGAAAGGAACAGAATCATAAAATTGGTCATCAGGATGTAATTCAATGTGCACCCCTTCACATTGAGTCTTCATCTGCACGGTGAACAATGAACCCACAATAATCTAAACAACATGAACCTCTGGAAACACATAAAAGTGATGAGGACAAGAAGAGTGTGGTATGCACAACCCTTACTAGATTTGGATTTTTCTTGAGACTTAATTTTACTGCCACCTTAACTGAGTGCCCTTGAAAAAGGATCAACACAGAGAGTGGGAAATATGAATAGTGTGCTTGCATCATGTAGGACACATGGCTGCACAAATGACAATTGCAATTACAAAGGCATGATGGATGGCAGTTCCACACCACTGTGAAATACATTCTTGTGAATGCTTTGGAGAGAAGCTATTTGCTGACATATCTTCCATTTGGCAAAACCTTCCATGTATGTGGAAAGTTGAAATGGCCCTTATACTACTAGTAAGCAAAGTCAGGTTTTTGCATGTGTCAATGCCAAATCCCCCATACTAATCCATACTTGAGCTGATGGATTTGTGAAGTTTCTGTTCATGCTTGAGAGAGGTGTCAGCCTTCTCCATAGCCATGTTGGCCTTCCCCTAGGAGCACCACTTGCCGGTGACTATTTCTCTATTGAACCTCCTCACCCTCCAGGCTCCAACCATCCCCACTTATGTTCCTTGCATCTTATGTCCATGGCCCATGATTTGAAGCTCTTCTAAGTTCTTACCCATGTCCTTCATTCATCAATCCAATTTCTCCTAAAGAAAACCCTAAGAAAACCTAGTCCATGGAGTCCATAGTCTTAATCATCCGCAAGAGGGTGGCTAGTAGTCTAATGCGCCCCTTTATATTTGCTACAAAATCTTTTTAAACAATCATCTTCACAAATGTGTATTAAATAATCATCATCTACAATATCCAATTATATACCCCCCATCAAACACATCTAAAATGCAAGGGTATTAGTTTGACAACAAAATTGATAACATATAGGTTTTTTAATACATTGTCTGGCATCAAATATATATATATATATTTATGACACACTTATATATAATAATAATATAATAATAACTAGCCAACATTGGTTAAAATTTGATGGGAATCCCAAATTTTTGGAGCAAGGTTTGGAAAGGCAAATTGATGCAAGTCAAGATATTTTACTTGTTCATTTGCACCTTTTAAAAAAGGGTTACAATGTATTGGGGTCACATTCCCAAAACAAAGTTGTTCCTTAATATGTGTCCATTTGAAAAATCATGACACAAATTGTTAAAAGAAGTCAAATGTCAAATTGGAGAGGAAAATGAAGTTTAATTGAAGAGTTTGACATGGAATTCAAAATGAAATCTATATATGGTGTACTCACATGTTCAAGTTTATCAAGTTTCTCAACATGTATGACACCTCAAATTTATCAGATGCCAAAATGCCCTAATTTGAAATTAAAAGCTTGGAATTCTCATGAATTTTTCCAATGGAATGTAATCCCACAAGGACTTTCAAAATATAGTATAAAAAGATTATATTATAGTGCCATTGTGGGTTCAATGTGATTGCATGACAAATCTATGATTCAAATTTTATTGGCTATGCCCATAGGGAAGAGACTACGCATCTATGCAAGATTTGGATTTGGGGATAAAATTTTGGTTCACTCATTGGCCAATGTGGATATGACAAGTGTTCACATAATGAAAATTTTCACATGGATATAATTTTTCGTGTTTTGCATCGATGTAACCTTAAATACATTAGGTTTTCAAGTAGTTGAACATTGTAGGTTTTGATAATCATTGCAGAAGTTGAAAGGATTCTCTTCTTCAACCAAGTTTTCTACTTTTTGAATTACAACTTTAGCTAGAATGGCGTGTGTTTGTGAGCGAGTGAGTTAGGAATGGTGATAGTGGTAATGTCGTAGACACAACATTAGGTAGGCATGGAAAAGGCAAAGTATGAAAATGATAGTGATGGTGCTTCGGATTGTAGATTGTATGGGTTTTTTTTGCCTCTTACTATTAGTTGGGTGAAATAGAAAAATTGGGCATGATGACATAAGGAGAAGAGTTTTTAAAAAAAACCTTCAAAATGCAAAGATGCAAAGCATGACAAAGAAGATAACACCACGGAGCTTCAAGTGTTTCGTGTGGTGATCCACTTGCGGAGTTTCAAAGCGAATATGATGTTGCCACGTAAATCAATGAATGCATATGTTCACCTTTTGCAGCCTTCCCAAATTGTGCAACTCAATGTGGAATCCAGTCAAGTTTCGACCAAGTTCACCACCTTTTTTCATACACATGTGCCTATCCCAGTGAATGAAAACACTAACGTCATGACAGACAAAACTATTGTAGGTGGCTCATGTTCCTTTGATTTCAAACTCAAAGATCTTTTTAACCAAACTTTGATATAATCTACTTGATATTCATCTTCTCCCAACATGATATTAATATGTGGCTTTACTTGTCACAACCCTAGTCTTGGGCTCACGACTAAGGCAAAGGGCTTGCAAGGGTGCGGGCCAAAAGGGAGCCCAGGAGTCAAGGCAAAAAAGCTGTAAGGGTGCAGGCCAAAAAAAAGCCCGGGAGTCACATCACATACTCCTGAAAGTGCAACAAAGTGTGAGGGAGTATGAGGGAGTGAACCCTCACACTCCCAAGGCAACTCCCATGTTGGAACATGGAGTCCCGGTGGACTTTTGAAACTTCAAAAAACAATTTCAGGGGTCAAAACTCAATGGCTTGTGACGTTCTTTATATCATTAGAAAGCTCTTGGAACTTAGATGTCTAAAAGGGGCTCGCATTGCTCATTTGGACATCTGAAACACAAGTTATGGCCAAAAGAAGGGTCGGGAATCAAATTAACAATTTGACTCCTGACCAGAAAAAGTAAGGAATCGACTCGATTTACTTAGCTCCAAAAGGCGTGCAAAATATTATTGGAAAGTTCTCGATGAGAACTACAACTTTGTTTTAGACTGCATTACGATCCGAGGTCTGCTCGCAAAGTTATGGGGCTCCAAAGTCGCAGGAGTCCCATTTGGCGCGATTTCAGGACTCCCACTCAGGAGTCCCAGGAAAGAAAAGCCATTTGGATGTAGGCTCCGTGGCCAACCACAGAATATACTATAAGGGGGAAGGTGGTGGCTTCCCCCAAGTCCGGGCCATGGTGAGTTTAATGTGTCCGTGTTGCCGATGGCTCGTCCTAGCACCAAGGGTGCTTCAATTATGCACTAACCACTTTGTGTGGGTTGTGTGCAGGCCCGTGTGAGTGAATGAAGCTTGTTAATTCTTCATAGTCCCATCCCGAAGCTCCAGCACGCCCCTCTACCCCTCAAAATGTTGTGAGCTAGGGAGCGTGCCTCGATTCTTTCTTCTTTCGCTGCCTTCTACTTGGACTCACATTTGAGTTTTTCAAGGAGTTGGGAGTGTGTCATTACTACTTTCAAGGGTTAAATGCAGATTGAATATTCATTTGCAGGTAGAAGAAAACCAATGGGCACTACATATACAATGACATCAAGCAAATCCTCCTCTTCAATAGTCAATCCAACAATCTCACCAAGTAAGGGATTCAAATGTGCCAAATAAAACTTTCCCATGGTTAATGTTAGATCCATGTGCACAAAAAATCAAAGTTATGCAACCACACTGATATAATAGATGAAGGTTCTTTCATGTCCAGAAGTTTGATTTGCCATTTATAGTTTTTTCAAAATTTAGTAGGTTCGTCAAGCTTCCACATTGTGAAGTACACAATACCTAGATCTACGTATGTAAGCACTTTTGTGAATGTTGTTGTGCTTTGGAAAAAAATTCTTCAAAACCTATTTTGAACATATTTACACAATTGATTTCATGAAATGAATAGATTTTGAAATTTGATTTTGCAAATCTCCCGTCCAACATTTTGAAAACAAGGTTAAGGATGATAGTTTGACTTTAGTTTTCAACGACCTTGGTACTTCGTATAGTGCCATAATGGTATTTGTCTACGTTTTAAGTTAAAGAACCCCAATGCCTTTGCTTAAGCACGATCCAACCAAATGTTGAACACCACTAGGATTCTCCCCAAGTGCTCATGCACTACTTCTCGCAATGCATTATCATTAGAAGCAAATTTCCAATTGTTGCATCAATATACACACTAAGTTCAATCATAGCTATTACATCTTGAGGCAATGTAAGTTTTGCATTTGTCACTTCTAACCCTCCATTTGGAGATTTTACCTTGGTTGTGATAGCTACATTAAAAGGAGGCTTTGTAGGCACTGGGTGTGTGGGTTTTTTGTTGTTTTTCAGAAGCTTTTCTAGAGGGGTGAGTGCCAGTGCAAAGTGAGGTTGGCCACTTTTGGGGTCTTGTTGCAAGTCCACCACAAGTGCACTGATAATTGTCTCATCTACTCAAAATCCACAAAAATGCATCCAACTCAATTGCATCATAGAAACTTGATGGGGTATGGTGGCATTTATAAACTGAAGAAATATTATGGTAAAATACCCATCAGATGTGTGCATATGGAATGGTCAAATTTGGTGATTAGTAAGTGTAATGTATTAAACAAGGACATCAAGAGGTGTTGTAGCAATGTCAAAAGGTGCAACTAGGTCGGAATTTTTGTAGTTGTTCTGTTATTGTACTATGGTGGCTTGGATTGGCACTAAATTTATTTTAGTACACAATATCATGCAAAAATCAAAGTTCACTAGAGATTTTACATTAATTGTGCTACAAATGGGAATGACACTAAAATAGATAATGACAATGACAAGGGAAGGTGTGGTGAAGCATAGATTGACAATGAAGAAAAAAATTTGATACAAAGGAGTCACTTAAGAGTCGATCATTTGTTGAACAACAAACTTCAAACATAGAAGTTGATATGGAGCTAGTTGGACTGAACTATCCAAAAGTTCATTGAAGAAAGTCCTTACCACAACCCAAGGAGAAGAAGAAGAGTGTGAACTTGTGGTCAATGATCAAGGACAACATTGGCAAGGATCATAGCAAAATATGCTTGCTTATGTATTTTAATGAGCCAATCTCATCCTTACAACGATGTTTTGAGGTTGTTGAGTATGCCTACTTGCTTGATCGCACATATGAGTTTGGAAGGAGGGTAAGTATAAGTCTAGACCCAATGAAAAATGCCTTGTTTAGTAGTTATTCCATATTTTGTCTCCAAAAATGGTTTGTTGAATAAAATTGAAAGAAACCTCTTCAACAATGTAGGTCAATTCCTAATCACTAGGTATCACAAGAAGTTGGATGTTAGTAAAGAAAGTGGTTGACCTATCTTTGGGACATTCACTGTGCACATGCAAATGTTATATTTCACTTTGCAAGGATTTGTTGTTTTGGCCACATCCTATCTTTTAAAGAAGACTTCGAATACTAGTGTTGTTTTTCACAATTGGTCAAGGACTATGTGATAGACTTTAGTGTTATGAATGGTAGTATCTTCAGTCCAATACTCGTATTTGCAGAATCCGTGTGCAAGGGAACAACCTTATGAGGATTTTGTATGTAAGAACATTTGTTGTGTCAAGTTACTCTTCAACAAAAGGTAGCACTTGTAAACCTTTCAATCCCCTTCTTGGTGAGACATATGAGGCAAATTAACTTGACATGGGTGTGGATTTCTTTTCTAAAAAGGTTAGTCTCTTGTTCCACCTCATATTGTTGGACTAGGATAATGTGCAAAATGATATTGTAGATCAACATCTCCAACTTGGTTTCAATACGAGAAAGGTTTTAATAATTGTAAGGGATGTTAAATGCATGCCAAGTATGTTAAGCTTAACCTAGGTTGACTAATAATGAAGGTTAATCATCATCCAATGATTGTTACATGCCATTGCGAAGGCCAAAAGGTGGAAATTCTGGGGGGAATAGTAATTCGAAAAACAAGTTTTGGGGTCGTTCAATCCAGGTTGATCCAATGGGTACCCTGACACCTTAGTTTGATGATGGAGAAATGTTCCAATGGACCAAGGTATTATTCTATCATAATCCCCTTTGTTCTCATAGTTCCAAAATAGAAAACATCCATGTCATCACAAAATACTTGTGGAATTGTAATAGTATCATACAACCTATTTGTTCATCTCCTACAATCTTGAAGCTTTTGCATTATGCATGGCAAGTGACAACATTAATATATAACTTGATACTAGGCAAGTTCTATGTGGATCACTATGGCACTATGTTTATTTAGGGTAATCGGGAATTCTCATGTAGGTTGATAATGGTGAATGGTGAATATGAATATGAAAATGCCTAAAATATGTTTGAAAGGTTGTTCAGGTCATGATAAATTACTATATTTAGATACCACGAAATTTTAATTTTGAGTTTTTAATATTCAAACATTTTAGATTTTAATTTTTAGTATTCAGACATTTTAGATTTTAGTTTTGAATATTCAGACATTTTAGATTTTAGTTCTCAATATTAAGATATTTCAAATTAAAAATTTTCAAATTCCAAACGCTTCACATAGATATTTCAATTTTTAGCTTTAAGTATTCACACATCCCAATTTAAACATTTTAGTTTTCAACTTTTAGTACTCACACATCGAAATTCAAACATTTCAATTTTCAAAAATTTAGATTCCAAACATTCCATATATTGTAATACCTTGGTAGGTTTGGCACATGCCTCCCAGAAAATAATTAATTTTGAATATTTAAATTTGAAAAATAAAATATCTAAAGATTCTTTATTTTCCTTCCCAAGGAGTTGGCCTTTGGAATAAAATTTGATCATGGTCGTATAACATTGGGCAGAGCCATTATGTGATGAACTGCTTGTTCATTTGAACACCGTGTCTATTTATTTTTGTAGTTGATATAAATGAGAAGTACATGTGAAACATGTTGTTTTTCATTAACCATCCCAAAGATTTTGCACCTTATTCTTGATCACGAAAAACTATGAAACATGCTTAAAATTTTTATAATCTCCACTATTATTAATATTTGAAAATTTCTCATTGATATCATTTGACAGCCTAGGGGTGCATCAATTCTATATCTCTTAATATATGTTTAACATATAATTCTTGTTCAACTTTATTACACAAAACAAACATTAAATGCAATTAAAAGCAAAACTAAGTTCAAGGAACATTATAAATTCACATGCAAATTATCACCACTTAAATTTTTAAAAGGAAACATTATTTTCCTGGCAATATACCATATATGTCCCCATGGGACTATAATGATATGATAAAATTTTCAAGACCACCAAAATCTTCTTTCAAATTCCAAAAGGTATGTGTTTTGTGAATTTGGAAAGTCATAATTCCAAGGATTTTTAAAATTTTGTTTGTGTCAAATTTTTTTCAATGATGTGTTGAGGTCCTCAATCAACACTTGATTTGCTCATTCAAATTGTATTCTAACTAGATGTGACGTAAACAATTTTCACTCCAAATATTCAAATGGTTTTAAAAGTTAAAACGCCAAAAAATAATTTAATTTTGGGCATGCAAAAGCACTTTCTCACAATTCTCATTAAAAAACATTTAATGAAACACTAAACATTCAATTCATATCAAATTTGATACCTCAAATCCTAGCATAAACCTTATTGTTTTTATAGGAATTCCAATTACTAATTCTTAAAATGGAATCATGTTGAAAATCTTGAAAGTATTTTTTAAAAATCTTCAAATACTTCCCTTTTGTCTAGGAATGTTCCACTTTCCTAGAATAACACAAAGGTTCACCCTACATTTTACATGTGTTTGAAATAGTGCACATTTGGATTCAATATGTTCAACATTTATAATTTTTCATTGTCCAACTATGAAGATTATGGAAATTAAACTCTTTTTATTGTAATGTTTACATTGACTCATTGTTTAAATGATGTGAAATTATGTTAAATAATTTTGATGCTTTGATGGACCATAACAATGAAAATTTGACCTTCAATTATTAATTACCACTCTAATCCTATCTACCCCTAGAAATAATGTCTAACCTTCCAAGTGATCGAGAAGATATAATTTTCTTGACATTGCAATGTTCAAGATGGATTTTACATTCCAACCCACCATTCTTATAAAATGGAAAATGGCAAACCTGATTAATAGGTTTCATGTAAAAGTAACTCAAAATTTGATTATTAGTTTGCAATGTTAATCTTCAAAATGTGAGATCATGAACACCATGCACATGATGTATCCTCAATACTAGTCAAATGAGGAGATTGGTAAATATTTCTTTGTGCATTTGTCAATACTTAACATAACTTGATCTTTTGCAAGGTCATGATGTGTAATTATTTATTTATTTATTCACTTGTTGATTATTTTTCAAAACTTTGATAGGGTAATGCATGAACTTTTAAACTTGAACCTTGATACTTTGATGTGATTGAAAATTAACACAATTTTGGGTATTATTTCACAAGTTTGCTGAATACATGAAATTGGTTCAAATTACAATGGCACAAGCGCTAGGGTCCATTGGGGATGAGACAACCTTTAGCAACATTTATTTTGAAGAACAAGTTGTGTAATTGACTAATTACAAATCTTGATTTGCATGTGGATGTTTAATTGCACATTTTCATTTTGTCAATTTTCCTTAGAATAATGTGATTACAACATAAACATCATAAAATTACAAAATAAAAGGAACTAATTTAATTCTTAAATTTAGGCATTGACCAACATGCATCAAAAGCAATATTATTTTGTTTCTCAAAGGTATTTAAATCTTGTATAAAACTAGCTTTTTGCTTTGAAACATCTACTTAGTTTCTTGTAATTTTATTTTATTTTTGTAATTCCAAAATTTGTTCATGTAAATTAGTTACACCCATCATCAAACGTAGGTCAATAACCAATTGGAGCAAAAAATTTAACCTAAGTCAACCGAGGTGCCTTGACTACATTATCCAACATGCATTTTTCACCTTATGACCAAATAGGTACAATGATCAAAATATGTGTTCAATTTTTTTTATAACTTGCACTTAAGCAAATTGTTTTGTGTTTGTCCATGGGATAAATTTACAACATTTGAGTGTTATTTGCATCCCATTTAAAATAAGGATGTGTTTGGTGATGGGAATGGTTTTTTGCACTTCTAAAAAAAATGATTGTTCAAGTTTACAAGCCAAGTGTTTGGTCATGGTGTAAAGTAACAAAATAAAGAAAACATTACATACCACTACATATAAAAAAATGTTTGACAATGGGGGAAAAAAAAAATTTACCAAAATTATACCTAGGGATATAACCCACTTGTTTATGATAGGGTGTAAAACATCACAATAAATCCATATTTCACATGACTTCACACAAAAGGTTTGTTTGTTAATGGAGGTTATGTAATGCAATATTACAATATTTAGGGTTTTTGGGTACAAAAAATCTTTTGGCTACACAAACAAGACGTTAACATTTAATTCACAACATCATCTTTACATCCCAACACAAAACACATTAATGACCCTACATTACATGCAACTTTTTCCCATTGCAAGCACATTGGATTCCCACCAAAATTACCATGCATTTCAATCACAAGTTAACCAAAAAAATAACATCCATTTCAATATGATGTCAAGTTTCTCAAGAACCCATACCATTTCTTTAAGGGTGTCAAAACATTCTAAGGATGTGTTATATGACTTTCAATGTTTTCTAAAGCTTATATATCCTAAGGCTCAAGTGTTGAAAAAGTGTGTAGTTGAAAGGAAAGCAAATTTACAATTAGGAGAAAAGGAAGGACATGTCAAAGTAGGAGCCATCTCATGAGATTGCAAAGTACAAGCAAGTTTACTAGATCAACTTGCATAAGCATCAACTAGAAAAGAAGAAATTATTATCTAGATAAACTCTAGCAAGAAAAGTACACAAAAATTATATTGTTGTTGGATCCAATATTAATTTGTAAACTTAAGAATAGCAAGTAGTTCAAATAGATTTTTTCCAATAAAAAAAATTCATGTTGTAACCAATCAAAGTTTGAAGTTCACACCAATAGCTTACACATCAACTACAGATATTAATTTAGTGTGGGGTGGATTCACAATCTTTTATGTAATAATTTCTTTTAATGAAAATTTGAAAAGTCGTTCACTTTTTAATTATGTAGAGTTAACACATTTTTTGAAGTCTTAGGATGCTTGTAAAAGGCTGAACTTCAAACCTCTTATAGGTCTTGAGCTTACCCCCCCCCAAGTTGTTGGCACCATTCCAAAAGGTGACATTCATGATTTAAACATATTTGCAACTATGATTTAAATTTTAATCATGTAATTATGTTTTTAATCATATAGCATAACTTAGTCATGTTTACAATTACATGATTAAGTCATGAGGCTCACAAGTAATGACTAAAGTATGTGATTTGATTTTAAAACAATGTTTGACCAAATAAGAAAAACATTATACACGTCAAGAAGTTGGAAAATTTTAATATGAAAATAATTTTTCAGTAGATGCATGTATTTAAGAATATATGTTTATAAATATCATATTTTAATATATAATTTCCAAATTTCCAAATCAAACCAAAAAAAGGTAATTAATTATTCAAAATAACTAATCGTCAAATTTTTGATATTTTGATTTTGCACATGAATCACAAAAATGAATTTAATTCATCATCATGTTGTTGAGCCTTTTTCTTCTTAGAAATTAATATTAAAATTCATTCCCACCAAACACATGAATAGTTAGCATAAGATAAAATATTTACCAAAGTAGGTATCTATATAAGTTAAGTTAAGATATGTTTACCTAAATAGGTAAGCTAAGCTAAGTTAACTAACCTAAACCACCTACACACCTAGGTTAGCTTACCTACTATGTACCTAGGTTAAATTACCTATTTTAAGCAACCTAGGTATGGTATGTAAGTGGCCTATGTAGCCTAAGTATGTAGGCTAGGGTAGGCTACCTGGGTTAAGTTGATTAATTACTAGTATAGGTACTAATTAATGTAACTACTTCTTACTATTGACCTAGGAATAAATAATTAACTATGTTTAGGTTAATATATATAACTTACCTACCTAGCTTAAGTAACCAACTAAATATGCATGGTATGTAAGTAGCTTAGGTATCCTAGTTTTGTAGGTTAGGGTATGTGACCTACATACTTAAACTAAATTATTATCTAATTACCTAATAATTTACGTAAGTTACATTAATAGAGTGTAACTAAGTAATTAGGTATTAACTATTGTAATCAATTACATTGGTTTAATTAATGTACATATCTATTGGTTTCTTTACCTATCTACCTACTTACTTAGTTAATGTACTACTTAATTACCTTGGGATAATGTTATATGGGATATGGGAATGTTTCCCCTTCCCAAAAGCTATCCCATATTGTTTATAATCCTTTTCAAACTTGTAAACAATACAAGTGAATGCACTACAAACATTCTAAAAACATAAAAATTATTTAGAAAAAAAATGCCATTCAAAATGAGCAAATAAAAAGGTTTCAACCCTAAAGGTTAATTTCAAAATAAAATAATATTTTCCTAATTAAATGCCACATGGTGTCATAGATGTGAATGCCATGGAGTTTAATCCTTTAAATGTTCATCCATGACTTGTAATAAACTTATACTTAACTTTTAGTTTAGTTTCAGTTCACTATTAGTTAGTTTCTAGTTAAGTTTTAGTTCATTTCTAGTTGGTTTTTAGTTCACTTATAGTTACCCCTTAATTCACTTTCAGTTGTTGAGAATTCAAGCTCAACTAGTTAGGTTTCATTAATTACTGGAGTAGGAAAGTAACTAGGTTACTTTCACAAGGTTGAATTACTTTCGTTACTTATTTTAGTTTGGTTATTTGTGGTTTG
>Ga0116231_10000265_pt1 | contig 81208 bp, 55 predicted proteins | sample S1TSphgellanicum_2_FD_89695 | JGI IMG/M metagenome (GOLD analysis project Ga0116231, IMG submission 89695) | Host-associated microbial communities from peat moss isolated from Minnesota, USA - S1T2_Fd - Sphagnum magellanicum MG | ecosystem: Host-associated > Plants > Peat moss > Unclassified... | reverse complement strand
TTAATTTTTTAAAAAAAAAAATTAAGCCAGGTTTGTTTAAAAAAAAGAGGAAAATTATAAAAACTTTTTTTTTTTTTTTTTTTCCTGTAGAGTTGCGATAACAAACAAACAAATAAACGTGCATGTTGAAAAACTCAGCCCCAAAAATGCAACAAAACAAGTATGTTGGAAAACACATCACAAAAGCACAACAAAACAAGTTTGTTGAAAACCCCCTCACGCCAAACCCCGTAAAATTTGTGGTATCCAAAACTGGTGATCATTCACATTAGATTTAGCCAAATTTGGCTATAGACCAGGTCTGAAAGTTTTTTAAAAACTTTTGTGAATCCTTCACATTTTTGGCTACAATGCTAGGACCCAAATAGAGAAATCAAGAGGATTTTATTTTATTTTTATAATGATAAAAATGTGGCAACTAGAAGAAAACCAAAAACACACACACACACATTTGTTTAGCCATTTTGAGAAAAAAGAAAAACCAATTGGCTAAATTTAGCCAGCCAAAAATGTTGGCACCGACCAGCTAAAGGATGGATGGTAAAAGGTTAAGAAACAGTTTCCTATTGGGCTCAAGTTCCTTACCTAACCATGGTGTTTACCTCAGTTGCTTTTTCACTACCTCCCTCAAAAACAACCCACAAGCAGGTTGTTAGAAGGTAGGTAGTAAAGATACCCCTAAGCTATGTGTAATCCACATAAACCATCTACTTACTTAGTTATTTATTTACCTAGGAGTTACTTATTTTCTTACTTACCTACCTATATATAGGACCTAGTTCTTAGGTGATGGGTTACCAAGGTGAAACCAAATATTAACTCAGTTAAGGTTCATCCACAACTGAGTCATAACTGGCATCCAATGGATGATGGATGTGCTGGTGGGTGTTGGTTCACTCCTTTCATCTCATTACATACTCCTTCCGAGAGATTCCCATGCATGGCTTCACGACAAACAAAAGGGGGGAATAAAAAACTAAAGAAGTAAAAAAAAAGCACTTAAAAACCCCATAATTAGAAAGCCCAAGTCTATTTTCTTCAAAAGCAAAATAAATTCAACTCCAAATAAGAAATGTAAGAAAATTTGTTTGATTTGTTTGTATTCTTTTCTATTGGAAACCAAACCTATGAAATTAGGGATCACCCACTCTTCTCATGGAGTGGCTAGAGTGGTGGGTTGGCAATAATATAATATAATATAATATGGTATAGTAATTTATTTTATTTATCATGGTGCAATCTTTCTATTAGGGTTTTGAGTTGTGTTATTAGGTTTTTGGTCAATTATTCACTAAATATTTAGATTCTTAAAATCAACTCTTCTTACATGTTATTTTTGTCTAACCCCAAGTATCTAACTATCTATCCTTGAAAGACTTGCTTTGTTTGTATCATCACCATGCAATTGCATGAAGTTTTTATTTGGGGATAGGTAGGGGGGGGGGGGCTTTGATCTTTTGTTTGGTAACTATCCAAAGGGCCTAATTTTATGACCCTAATTCTAAAGGATTATAAAATTAAGGTAAGACTAACCCTTTAAACCCTAATTTTAAAGGGTTGGTCTCACCCTAAGTATACCATCTTGATTTTTTTTCATTTTATCCCCAATTTTTCATGTTCTTCCCCAATGGATGGAAGGAAGGAAGGTTCGTTAGTGTCAAAAGAAATTATTAACTCCTTTGGGATTTCCCCATTTCCCAAAAGAAGCCACATAGGTATGGCAAGAGACATTTCTATACCTATTGGAAAAATGATGTTTCCTTTTATTAATCTTCTTGTAGTTTGTTCTTCTTCATTTGATCTTCTAACCCTAAAACCCAAAGATAAATAATATGCTAATAATAATAATAATAATACCTAAGTCTTTAAAACCCAAGGTGAAGTAGTGCACATGAAGTCCTCAAACCTTTATGTATATGTAATTCCTTAAAATTTCCAATTTTGGGGCTTTGTCCACACACAAAACACAAAAGTTTTGATGCCCTAAAACACCCACTAGTCATTATTAACTTATTCTTAACTAGTCATTAACAAATGGCTTAATTTGTATGCTCTTGTCCTCTATCTTTCTTTATATTCCCATAAAATAATGCAATTTAGAGGTTCAAGTGGTTTGTACAACGAAGTAGAATAATAATAAATTATTGGTTAGGGAAATTATATATTTCCAAGTTCATTTTCTATTCAAAAGGAGTTAGAATTTTTTTTAAAAAACACAGATCCCAAGGACTAATTTTAAAAATGACTTTTGGAAAAATAATAATTTGTAGAATATTTAAAAACAGAAACCTTTTAAAAAAATGCCCCTCTTTATTTATTTTAGAACTTCTCGTGTGTAATTAATTAAAATGATAGATAGGTTTAGATATTTAGAATATTAATTGCAACACCCCTCCAAGGTAGATAGCAAGAGGGAGATAATAGAAGCCAAATTTGGGCCACCAAATTATAGGGAAGGAAAAATCAAACTGAAGGTAGCTAAATTTAGAGACAAAAGTAAGTAGTAGTGAGAGGAAAAATCTAAAAGGGGATGTGGTGAAGGATTGAACTAAAAAGAAGAGACAAATTTGGGCACCAAAACGTACCCCCAAATTTGGGCACCAAACCAAATTGGGGAGAGTCACTAGTTGGGGGGGATGTGTAGGTATATATACATTAGGCTAGAGAGAGCCAGGTCCCAAAAGAATCTGGTAGGTACCTGGTTGCTACCTACCAGATTCTACCTACCTTCTAACCTAACCTAATACCTACCTTCCTACATAACTACCTACGCCTTTAAGTAATAAAACACTGTAAATATGGGTAGTAGGTATGAATTACTGCGCTAGGGCGCCAGTTGGCACCACTTTGTAGCTACCTACCCACCATTCAGTAGGGGTCTTGTGGGCCTTATATATATATATATATAAAATACTTCAATTTTATTTTTATTTAAATAAATTTAAATAAATTTCTTTAAAATATTTATTTTATTTTTAAATTGTAGTTTTTACTTTTTCTCCCTTTTTCTTTTTTCTTTTGATTTTAGTTCCTTGGTCAAATTGGGTACCAATTGAGGGGCTATCTGAGGGCCAGTTTTTTAAACAGCTTTCAAAATGTACAAGCGTAAGTGGAAGTGTGGGTATATAAGGGAGGTGTCCACTTTGGTTCTTTCTTCGTGAAAATTTCGGGGAAGTGGGTATATAAGCGAGGTGTCCACTTTGCTCTTTCTTTGTGAAACTTTAGTGCGAAAAAAAAAAAGGAATGAATGGTTAAGCATACAACTTACAAAAGCAAGACTCCCCCCCCTCTCGTCAAAAGAAAAAAGGGAAAAAAAAAAAAATCTCGGGAGATTAGGGTTGGGGATGGAGTTGAAGTCAAAAGCAAAAAGGAAAAAAATCAAAAATTCCCAAGGGTAGTAGGCAAAGAGCTTTCCTTGGAGTTACAAGTTTTTATTTATTAATTATTAATATTTTAATGTGGCGTATTAGATATTCTAAAGAAATTCCCCTCTAACTCACTCACTCACTCAATTCCGGTGAATATGCCTCATTCAACACAAATGCATATTCACAATGGGTTTGTGGGAGCGAGGAAAAAGAAGCAAAGTTGAGCCATTGGACACAAAGATATATTTATTCACAATGGGTTTGTGGGGGCGAGGGGAGGCGGGGAAGGAGAACCAAAGTTGGGAACAAGTTAGACGGAACACATCTAGGCATGTGTGTGAAAGAAATAAGGAGGCCCAAATATTTACTCATGTTTAAAACCATTCGTAATTGGTTCCTAAGTATATATATATACTATGAGATAAAGCATTGTTAACCCTAAAAACTCCACCCTTTGAAACCACAAATCCTAAATATCAATTGAAAGTCTAAACCCTACCCAACAACAAGGGTCCACCTTATTATCCCAAAACATGTCACCATGAGCCACTAACAAAAAACACAAGTCTTTATATATATATATATATATAATTTTGATGGTTTGTAAATTGCAATTACATAAAACAATTCTCATTTTTTGGAAATATAATAATATATTTAACACCTAAATTTGATTTATTAGTTGTTCATGACATTAGTACAAATTGTCATAAAGTATCAAAAGTTCTATATTGACCATAAGAATGCATTTAAAAAAAAAATTATTTCATGATGCATTGTATTTTTTAAAAAATTCACGTGTTTTTTATAAAATAAAACGTATAACGTAAGATCCTAATAAATTTGGAGCTTCTAAAATATTGTTTAAAAAACTAAAATTTAAGGAGTGGGTACAAATAAATTGAATAACTTTGAATTTTGCATGAGACAATTCAATAGAAATAATGAATAATTTGTGTTGTGTCTTTGTTTAAAGACAACTCATTTCTTTTGTAAGAAAATCATCAACTGAATTTTTTTATTGCAGAATGAGATTTTATTTATTTTTGAATAAATTGAAAATGATGTTGTATATGTCAAATCATGTTTTGTTACAATTATGTTAAACAATGAAATCTTAAACTTTGTACACAATGGATTGTGTGTGACCCATCATTAATTGAATAAAAAATAGAATTCTTTGTCATTATATGTAAAGGATTATTATCAAAATTTGGACTTAAATTATCTTCTTTTCAATTGATGTCCATTTTTAAATTTAATCTAAGGAAATTGTTCATATATGTGTGAATTTGCTCCAGTGTAAGAATCCTTACATTGGAGCAAATTGTAGTTACATGCACATAGATCTATTAACATTTTTATTTTTATTTATTTTATTTTTTTTGAGTTACAATTCATTATGGAAATCACACGTTTGGTTAGAAATATGTGGCAATTTGCATTTAGGGGGACTCTTATCAAATTGCATATCTTGTTCAATGAATGTTTAAATGTTTCAATTGATGTATTTTGAAATGTTTAGATGATTAATGATGGTTTTAGCATTAGTGTAAAACAAATATAGCAAAGCATTTTGTACATGTGTTTTTACATTTTGTTAATGGAAATTAATATCCTCGTGTGTGGTTTTCTTACATAGTTTGAGATGTTGAAATTTTATTTAAATACTTTGTGAAAATGACCTCTTTTTTGTTTTGTTGCATGACTTTTTTTCATAACATTTAACATTTTCATGCCAAAACTTCATTTTAGAAGTGTGTTAAAAAGCCAATGTTGGATGGGTATATTTGATTTACATATCAACCAAATAAAGGTAAACGAAACTTTCCAAAAAGTATATATATCAGCCAGGTAACGGTGTATAAGTTTCCAAGAATTTGCAATCTCAGTAAGGGTAAGGGTATATAGGCTTTCCCATAATCGCATTGGGGTTTAGGACAAAAACAAAACCCTAAAAAACCTCGCAAGCTCTTGATATCCAAAACAAGTATAACTTTGTAATTGTTTTGGGAAACCTTAAGACTCGGGATAAATCCAGAGAATATCCTTTCACTGGAATAAATTGTCCATTCAAATGTCATTTCTCCAGTGTCGTAGATAATGGGTTGGATGTGTATTCATGTCTTGTGGTGCTTGAAACGTGTCATACATGTTGGGGTCTAATCTAGTGAAGCCAACCAACCACACTCCTTCAAGCTGCTTACTGTTTCGTGAATGACATCTTCTGTGGGTTGGTAGTGGACTCCAAGTTCCTTTGATTTCTCATTTGACAAGGCATATGTTGGAACTCTGGGTGCAGTCTCATCCGCATCCCTGCAGACCCACCAGTTCACACACTCAAAATCAACTTCAAAATGAAAACTAGACGTTCAAGAAAGACTTCTGCAACAACACAATGTGGTGTGGCTAGTAGTACGGCTCGCACCCTCCATCCATAATAGGTGGCTTTGAAAATATATCAGCATATAAAGAGAGGTGTAACTTACGTTGCAGAAATGGGATACATAGGATACAGTTTCTTCAACAGTGCAACAATGTCAGCGTTGTGAAGCACAGGACCAGAACATATGTAACGGCCATTTGCATGTGCTGACTCATATGCCAATATGTGTGCCATTGCCACATCTTTCACTCCCACAATCCCCAATGCACGATTTGCAAATGTCTTGGTTGTTCCTGCAAATTACAGCAGCACAACAACATCAAACATTTCGCAGACTCATACATGTAAAATTGAAAGACTTTCATTACTTACTTCGTCGAATAAAGCTGAGTGCTTCCAGCAGTAAGCAGGATGATGTGAAGGACACTTGCCATCAAGGAACTCCAGAATAGTTTCACTGCTGGTGTTTTGGAGGCTTGTAAAACAGGGCCAATGACCAAGGAAGGATTGATGACCACCATGTCCAACCCTTTCTCTTTCACAAAATCCCATGCTGCCTTTTCTGCAAGTGTCTTGGACAAATTATACCATAACTGCAACAGCCAGCCAGCCATCACCATGAAATGATCTAAAGTCCACCACTACCCTCATGGCCAACCACAACTGTTTTGTGAGAGGAAAATTTGAGCACAACTAAAATGCAGATTTTCAAGTATTGCAGTAATCAGAGAGCATATAGATTCCAGCAGATCCACCAGACCTTCCGTTCCCTGCAATAGTCTGGATCACTCCAGAAGCTTTCATCAATAACAACACCAGGAGTCCATTTAGGAGTATAAGCAACAGCTGCTACAGATGATGTCAAGACCACCCTCTTTGTGTGTGCTTTTGCACAAGAAGCCAGCACATTCAGAGTTCCCTTGACTGCTGGATCAATAAACTGCGCCTGTCATGTAAATGATCAATGACACTGTCAGAAAAATAATCCCAACCCAACTCATCAGAAAACAGTTCATCATCAAGTCCCAAGTATGCAACAGACCAGAACTCCAAACAATTCCCCATCTCAACATCCGCTCTAAAGGTTTGTGAAGAAATTTTTTCATGTGAGGTTTGTCTTCTTATTGCATACAAAGTTGAGATTACACTTTGGGAAAGATAGACATGCTACTAAACATGGGCAACAAATTTGGTTGAACAGGAAAAGAAAGGGACACCTGAGGATCTGTGACATTCTTATGAAAGAATGGAGATGCAGTATGGAAGACTCCATCACAGCCTTGCACGATCTCATCAAAGCATCCAGGCTTCAAAAGGTCCGCAGAAAACAGCTTCAGGTGATCTCTAGCACTTGGTAACTGCAGCAGATGCTTTGCTTTCTCTGCCCATGGCCGATCCCATCCCCACTATCATTATTACCCTTTTCTTCTCAAGACAATAATATGGTGAGAGAGTTTCTAGTAATCTCTATTTCTATGAAGACAAACCCAAAACCCTAAACATTGAACCCTTCAAAGCACTCCTCCTTATATTGCATACCTAACCATGGAAGGATCAAGGGGGGGTTGCAAAACAGAGACCCACCTGGGTTGCGAACCGTGCCCCGAACTGTGTAGCCACGCTCCAGAAGCAACTTTACTAACCAAGAGGCGATGAAACCCGAAGCTCCCGTAACACAAACCGTCTTCCCTGCCATTCCTGTTTTTTCCTCTTTGCTCAGGACTCCTTCTCCTTTATTATTCTCACCCCCCAAAAGAAAAATGTGTTCGAACCAAAAGGAGAGGAAAATGCAGACAACCAACCAAACCAAAGCGCAATAGTAGATATAATGCTCAGTACAGAAACAATTCTCACCGATGTGTTGATTAGGGTTACGGAGTTCTAGTGAGATTTTCTCTCGGATTCGGATTTATAGCCTTGTGCGCACCATGCAAGCAGCAGCGAGCGATTGGGGTTACAGGAGTACTTCCTTACTTCCTATACTGAAAGAAACTTCTCTCGGACTTTCGTCTTCTGCGCATACCAAGAAGCATTGATTTTGGTTGAAGAGATATCATGTCATGAACAATTCTAATCTCATGTGAGAACATTAGCAAAAAGCCTTGATTGTTTGTGCTAAATCTCGTATTCCCCATCTCTACAGATGTCAGTTGCAAATCATAAACTAATGACGTTCAAATCTACTGCAACAAACAGAACTAACTACATGCATGAGCGACGAGTGTCAAGTTCGTGCAGTTCGTACAGCAGGCGACGGCAAAGGCATAAGCCATTCTTTTAGGAAAAAAGCAGCTGCAGCAGCAACAGCAGCTTCCAAGGAAACCGGACAGCCCAAAAGAGCGTCAGCAAAAAGCTTGCTAGCTACTGCAGTTCTTGTTTAGAGCTTCTTCTTCTTCACGTTTTTCCTTGCTTTTAACAAACACTGATGTTGGTTTCATATGTGCCACAGAAAGCTAAACAACAGCTAAAAAGGAAAAAAAAAACCAAAGTTCTCTTCTAGCCGCTTCGCACTTCACTCGGGATTTTTGAGCATCTTCGACATAGCCCTTTAGCATCATCTTCATCATCATCAGCCATGATGCAAAATTCTCAGAGAGATTGATTGATTGATTGATTGACTGATTCTTTCTTTCTCATCACCTCCTTCACCATTCTTCTTCTTCTTCTTCTTCAAATCTTGAAATATTCTGCAACGCCAATGCCACAACAAGAGAAGAAGAAGGTTATCCTAAGAAAATATCCTTCCTCATCAAAACCCAATATCAAACCCTACACCCACACCTTACAAAATTGTCTTTTGATAACAAAACCCAATATATATATTTTTGGAAGTGAGTTAAAGTTAGGGTTTCAAAGACCAACCAACTTGGATTTTTTGTTTTCAATATTGCATTGTTGATATATTCAAAACCTTGTTTATATAAAGGTTATAAATTATTACTTTACAAAATTATAAACAAGTATGTAAGGTTAGTAGAATAGGCTTGTGCCTTGAAGTTTTTTTTAAAAAAAAACGTACATGACAAACGAAATTGTTAAAATGGAAGCTTTGAATTGTTTTGAAAAATGACTTTAATAAATTTCAACTTCATGTTGTTGTGCATTATTAGTGATGATCAACTATTTTAATTTTTCTTATGTTTTCATATATTTGTGTCAATGTCAAATTTAATTTAAAATTAATATACATTTCATGGACATGAAAAAACACATGTTAATTTGTTTTTTTATATCCATGTTGGTGGATAGGAAAAAGGAGTGAGGCAGTTATAAAATGGATGTAGTTATTAGGAAAGGTGGGAGATAGTTATCATAAAAGTTAATAGGAAAAGGAAATAGTTATAAAGAAAAAAATTATGAAATAATTAGGCTTGAAAATGAGATAATTATTTTTGAATTGTCTTTGGAATGGTCATGTAGAAACGACATAAGAAACTTTTTGCAAAGAACCCCATATAACCCAATTCCTACGTCATTAGAACTATCACTTAAATATTGTAACAGTCTCACAAGGTGTAAAAAAAATTGTGAGTAATGAGATTATTCAAATATATGCCTTTTACTATTTTCAAAAGTTACCTTATTGAATTAGTATTCAATGTTGCATAGAAAAGGCTACCAAGAAAGGATTGGTTGATGTTGGTGAAGAAAGAATGAAACAAAAAATTAGGGATTATCAAAGTGTAACAAAAAAGGAGAGTGCTTAACTTAAACAAACACCTTGCTGCCTACTGGATCTATACACGATCTGCAGTTCCTGGGGTTCTGACTACACTTCTGATCTTTCCTTCCTAGTCATGAGCATTCGCCTACAAACTTCTGCTGACACACACAGCTTGTGCTCATGGGCTTCCATGCTAACACATTCAACAGATCTCTGGCTTTGGATCTCACTTTATTCTTCTTTCAGACAATGCCACATGAAAACAAAATGCAATTCCTTGGCCGAGCTATTGGCGTAGCGGAAAAAAATCAGTAACCAGCCAAGAATGCTGGCACCCAATAGATCTCCTTTACTGCCTATACATCTTCTTAAGCTCCTCAACCATAGTCAATGTTCCTCTCCTCTACTGGCTATTCTGTAGAAAAGTTGAGGACCCTTTCCATAGCTCATCTCTTCAGCACCTCCAAACCGCCTCAACTCATAATTGCAGCTCCATTCCTCACCATAATTTGGTGCCGCCTCTACCACGCGTGATCAGCCTCCATGCTCATTTAGTAGCAGGCGCTATTCATTCCTTCATGTACAACATCTCACCACACCCAGAGAGAGATTTCTCATGCACTTCCACGCAGTAGTAATGGAGAGACAACCGTCACAAAAAAGAAATGACAAATAAAGCAAACTTAACTTCCAAGATCAGGAAGTGTTCACACTGGCGTGGCGACTTAATTTCGTGTTACAAAAGTTCCTAGAATTTCCATGAGGATGACTTTGATTTTGCAAATCTTAAACTTGTTTTTGGGACAATTATCAATGTGTATAGAGTGATATAATAATCTATTATAAATAAAGGAATATTTGAGTTATTTGGAGGATCTCATCTATCTTCATTTAGGCTTTAAATATACATTTTTCAACTTGTGTGTTTTTGTACTATTTTTTTTTGCACATTTTTCACGTAGGGAATTTTGAGGGTTTGAATATGAAAGAATCAAGAGTTGAACATGGATGTGTGCAACTATTCTAGTTGTCTTCATGTTGTATCTATCTAGAAAGGTTTAGTGTAGTATTTTTTTAGGTTCAGAGGTAATTAAACTATTTTTGGAAATATGAAATTATTTATAAATTATTTATTTGAAATCTAAAAGTTTAAAGAAATCACAAGGGAAGCGAAAAATGATGGGAACCCAAGAGCTTATTATTTCAAGCTAATCCACCATTACATAATATGTATCCAATAATTGATAACATCTATCTACCTTATATTTTGGCAGAAGATTATGTTTCCTCATTTTTGCCAAATAAATATAAATAAATAAAAAATTAAAATATGTTGTAGAAGTTTTGATTATGTTAGAGTGTTGAAATCCCAAGAACTTATCAAAAAAAAAACTACCTATATTTATTGCTGAAAATTTGTAAATTTTAAAATTATTCAAATGCATTTGGAATTTTTTTTTACACAATAATGTTGAACCTAAAAAGGTAATATTATATTGGATAAAATTTGTCCAATTTACAAGGGCTTTGCATTGTTACACATTACAAGTAACAATCAACTAATCAATTGATGAAAAAAAATGAATCCCAACTCCATTAAATGCAATTCAATAATTGGATTATGATCAAATTGAATTAAGATTTAATTGAATTGATATTCAATTCAATTGAAAAAAAAATGGGATGCATATTGGTGGAAAGGGTAGTAAAAATCTACTTGTTAAATTTTTTTTTTTTGAAAAAACAAGTCTAAAGCAACACCTTTTGTGCTCTTTGCTTGGGAATGGGTTAACATATTTCAATTTGGAATTATCCAAATGATAAGTTTCAAAAGGACAACTTAATTGACCTATATTTGTCCTATTTAAACTAAGTGCAATGAATCATCATCATTGGAATTAAATCATCAATTGAACAAATTAGTAAAATTCATGTCTAAAAGTTGAATTAATATTATAATTTTTCCTTTATATACAACAAATCAATGGTCAATACTTCAATCTGCATAGCTAGGTTCTTAGGTAATGCAAATGTTGCAACATGTTAAAAATGGTTATAGAGTGCCTCTTAGCATCTCCAATTTCTTCCCTCTCACACACTTTCTTCCCTTTCCCACACCTCCCAAGAGGTCCAAAATAATCCTAAGCTTAGGAGTTCAACCAATAGCTCCAAACATTATTCCTTGTCATGGTCTTTCCCATTTTCTTTGAGAAGAATGGCACTTGTTTTTTGAAACAAAAAATGAATTTGAACCCTAAACCCCAAAACACCAATGATACCTTGAAAGTAATTTCACAAAATCAAGAAAAGTTAGAAATATTGACATCATGATGAATATGAGAAAGTTGCATGAGTTGATGAATTGTGTGTACATTTTTTTTGGTGTGACATTGTTAGTTTTAACAATGTTGGTGTCAATCTAGTAGCATGTGACAACTCTTATGCAATAAATTGTTATTTTTAACCTTAGCATTTGGAGAGCATTGATGTTCCTTTAGATGAGCATTTTTCCCAAGGAGAAGAGTGGTGCATCAATAGAACTTGGGATGATAATTGTTATATGGATCAAAAGTAGAAAAGTTTCATCTATTATACAATTACAAAAAAAATTCCTTTGAATAAGTTTCAGATTAGGGTTGTCAAGATACCAAAACTCAAAACAGACATATAGGAGCAAAACATGACTTTGAAGGGAAAAGGGCAACCACAAGCCTATGGAGATGAAACATATTGGGATAGCAGGTATAGTAATGAGACTCGAGAGTCATTTGATTGGTATCAAAATTACATGGAGATGTCAAAACTTATCAACTTATACTTACCCAAAGCAGACAAAGTCTTGATGGTTGGATGTGGCAATGCAGGTAACCCTTCCTCTCTCTCTCTCTTTTATCATGCTCACAAAAAAAATGATGTTTTTCTTATGACTCATGAGTTTTTGAGCATTTGGGTCATTAGTCACTCACTCCTTGAAATTCAAAATTAAGAGAATTAACAACACAACAAAATTTTCCAAGGTCTAATTTGTTGCCAAAAAAATAAAATTAATTCCCTCAAAGGCACATGTGTACTGATGATATCTCAATGGATGACACCACATTGTGCCATGTTTGGCAATTTTTTTTTTTTTTTTTAATTTGTTTTTTTTTCTTTTTGCTTTTGTTTTTTGGGTGTGTGAAACTAGCAGCCATATCAGAAGACATGGTGAAGGATGGATATCAGAACATCATGAACATTGATATATCTGCCGTCGTGGTGGAAGCAATGACAGCCAAATACAAGGATATACCCCAACTTAAATGTGAAAATTCCTTTGAATTTTAAAAACAAATGCAGTGATTTATTTCATTGGAAAATTCATGATATACCATTTATTCATGATACACTTGTTTTTTTGAAAACAAAAAAGTATCAAAACTTTCAGTTCTCAAAACTTTACTTTGCAAGGCTTTTTTTTTTCCTTTTTCCTCTCAGACCAAAAGATGGATGTTCGGTCAATGAAGGCTTTCAAAGATGGAGAGTTTGATTCTGTGTTGGATAAAGGTAAAGTTTTAATTATTTTCAGTTGTTTAAAACAAATTTAGTGGCAGATAAATCGATCTCTGCTTACAATATGTTATTTAGTATATGTCAATTCTGCATGGTGAGAAAATCTCGTTGGGGAATTGTTTGTTAATTGTGGCAGCTGAATGGTTGGTTGATGCGGCATGAATGGAAGAGAAATCGCCACCCATGTCATAGTTTTTACACACACACACACATAGATGTAGAAAAATGCAAAAAGCTCTTATCATGTAATATTATAGAAATAACTCGGAAATAATAACTCTATAATGATCATTTCTATTTGATTGCTCGTGTTGCAGGCATGCTGGACTCCATAATGGTGAGTAAATTCTTTCTCCCCAGTGCAAAACTGAACATTAACTAAACATTGCACATACCTAGCTACGTACGTACGTACCTACCACTCTTGTTTGGCAATTCTTTGTCAAATATATATATATATATATATATATTTAAAAAAAATTGAGGTTCAAAAGTTTCAAATTTAAATTTTCAAAATTTCAACAGTTGAGAGAAATAAGTATGTGAAGTACACATCTTTTTGTTTTTGTCCATTTGTAATAGTAACCCAATGGTTTTCAATTTTCAACCAACTGCAACAAGTATACATAAATTTTTTTTCCCTCTTTTTTTTCAGCTAGACCTTTTTGCAAATTATTTTTGTGCTGAACATCAGTCATAAAGGTAGGTACGGTATGTGAAAAGACAAGAAAAATAATGTATGTTTTGGGAAGATATTGGATAATGCAAGCATCATTAAATAATTTTAGTTGATCTTCACCCCTTTTTTTAACCATAATTTTTATGCCCAAGATTATGAAATTATGCACAACCCAATAGAAAATTTTCTTTTTGATGCTAACCCACACATCTGGATTAATACTTGGCAATCAATTAAAAATATATTTTTACATATAATGAAACTGGCTATGAACTATATATATAGAGTCTGGGAATCTGAACATGCCCAAAGCAGAGAATTTTTTAAAAAAAATTTCAAAATTTCCAGCCAAGAAAACAGTACATAGTAGTAATAGTAATATTTTGCAGTTCTAACTTTTGAGAAATGGCAGTGTGGAAACAATGCAGTAGAGCATGCAGCAGCAACTATACAGGAAGTTCGCAGGTTTGCTGCTTTTACTTTTGCATGATTCAACTTCTTTTCAGGAACCCAAAACCATAACAATAATAAAACTGCTATGTCTTTGAATGATTTGCATTCAACTAGTCTCTCCCCCACTTTACATTGTTCCATTTTCCATGTTTACGGGAGTGAGGATTGAGAATCGATTAAATTCACTATGGTGGACTGAGAATCAATCAGTTCACTATGTTGGACATGATAAGCATGACCGGAGACTCAAATGTGGGGCATGTGTGAAGCTATTTCTACTTCACTAGTTGATTAACACCATTAGTAGTAGTAGTAGTAGTAGTAGACAACATATCAGCTGCAGTGCTCTATATTCTTGTAGGTCTGGCTTCCTCTTTGGAGTTTCACAAAAAGCACAGCATTACGTTGTTGTTGTTGTTGGTAGTATTTCCCAACTATTGTTAGTGTCTTCGTGATTGTGCCAGGGTGCTGAAATTGGGAGGAAAATATATGCTGGTGTGTGCTCAAGCTTTAAAAAATTATCTTTTTTGTCTCTCAAATAATCTCCAACAACAGTTCTTCAGTACTAGTAGGGCAATCCCCAATTTGGTCAGATCCACTACAACAACAAGATAGGGCTTTCTCACAATAAGAATGAATGCATATCTTGTAGTAGCAGATATTATTGGGATCCAATTTTTACTACATCCGATGGTTCATGTGCAAGACTTTCTCTGTCTAGTAAGGCTCAAAATTTGTCGAGTGATATTGACAGATAACATATGGAGATCCTCGAGTGCGCATACCTCATTTAAAAACTGAGAATTTTCTATGGGAAATTGCTATACATGTCATTCGTAAGTACTATTACAAAACCCAAATTGGAGCTTATTTACTTTTAATTAAATCTTGAATTGTTGTATCCAGGAAAACATTAAAACATGAAAAAAGGAAAAAAAAATTAATTAAAAATTAAAAAAACCATAGGACCTGCATATAACCAGTAGTAGAACCAATGGCTCCTCAACTGGGTGTTTCATAACCAACGCTTCTACGGTTATTACCAAAAATAACCAGGGGTATTAGAATGATACCTGGTGGGTTTTTAAAAAATATATGATAACCTACCTTGACGGTTATTTCCAAAAGAGCAATGACCCGCTGCCTCCACTGATCTGTAGTTGGTACCATGCTATACCAAACCAACACTGGTCTGTACAAGGCAAAAGCTTTTGGAATATGTTCTAAGAGATATAATGAGGATGTGCAGCAAGGTCAGGATCGCACAGAGCAAAGGAGAGCACATTGAGAGTGATCACAGATCCAGTAACATTAAACACCGATTTATCTCTCAACCCCTTTTTCAACTTGGATGACCCTGACCTACATTACACTTATGTTTGCACCAAGGTATGTAAAATATGGCAGCATGCTACCAAAATTTACACAGTGCAACACAAAAGAGTTTGATTCTTGTTTAGTACATTCAATTCTGATTCTAACAAGCCACAACCCTGTATAATTACAGAAATTCTATAGCTCGTGGACTGAGTTGTTTGTTCTAAAATTTCCAAATAGCTTGAAATTTGAAGCAGTCAAAGGAAACGCTCTCTTTCAATCTTGCCCTTACAGGATTCTAAACCCTTTTGTGGGAAACACAGGAGCAAACACAGCCTGCAAAAGTAGTTGACAAAGGGAAAAAGGATGCAAAGAAGACACCGAAAAAGAAATAAATAGCTTGGATTTGAAACATCTATTCCTACGTCCTTTGGAGAGGAGCATTTCACAAAAGTTGGAACCCATGACTGTGAAAATGATGGATGCCAAGGAACTAGGAATAATTCTTGTATGGGAAAGGCAGGTCCTGAGGGGGTTATGTTGTTTGAGGGCACAGCAACAGCAACAGCAACAGCAACAGCAATAGCCTCTGAGTTCCCAAGCCAGAGGTTAACTAAAAGAGAAATGCTAGCTAAACGATCAAGGAAAATCTTGCATATAAAGGACTGGAATTCATAGTCAAACTACCTTGCAAAAGCAAGAGTCCCTGGCACTTCTTGGCTTACAGCTGTGCACATGAACTACAAGGTGCAAGTAACATCTTCTAATAACCAAAACAGGATCAACAGATTTGGGTAGAGAACACCTATGATTTTGCTGGTAACCTGCTCAATAGCAACATTTTCTGTAGTCTGTCACAAATAGACTTGATACCAAGACTGCAACAAAGGATATGAATGCTGAAGAATTTAAGAGAAGCCACCATGGATCCTGTAACTGTGAGACTTTTCCAGTTCTCATATAGGTACCACCTGACACCCATTTTCAGGAAAAGTGCAAGAAGCAATGACTACAGCTGAGTTACATTACAGAAGTACCTCTGAAAGTAGGTTGCAAGAGCTCCACTGATGCTTTCATCAATGAAACCTCCCAGGACAGAAGTGAAACCTTGCTGCTGTGATGCAACAGGTTTGCAAGACATTCTCTTCTGTTTAAACAGCACCATTCACCATCCACCTTCCACTGCACCAGAGTTGGGACCATCTGAATCAGCACCATCTGTACAGATTTTGGGCAACACAGGCAGCTTGGTTGAGCTGGGCCACACTAGAATTAGGCTGTTATGGCTTCAGAGATCCATCAATGCAATGGATTATTTTCATCTCGTAGTTTATTGTTTTTGCAGCCATCAGTGACCCAGCCTCTAAAGAAACCCAGAGTATTGCTGAGCTTGTCCCTGAACCTTGCCCCTATTGTGACAACTCCATATCTCCAGAGAAGAGTAGAAAGTAAGGCAAACCCAAGCACCCAGTGTGTTGTATTGTTTTGCTTCACAACCTTCTTGTTCTTCATGACATCTGTGTTTTCCTCCTCTTCAGACTTGTCATTGGCAACTGTGGTTTGTCTGCATCTGGTGTTTTGCCCGCATTTCAACACACTTCTCTCCAAATGCTCTGCAATGGAGCTGGAGAGGGATGGACCGAGAGTTTGCAGGAGGAGTTCAACTGCAGTGGAGTTTTTAGCCACAGAGAGAGCTGCTTCTTGTGCAGCTTCTGCTGCTGCCTTGGCCATCTGAGCTGCATTTTCAACAGTTTGCCTCAAATTCTCATGATTCACTGCACGATTCCTTGATTGCCTCTTGTCTGCTCTCCTCCCACTTCGTTTAGAGACACAACTGGCACAAATCCTGGCTCCATCCCAATGGAAGATTGGTTGCTTATTTGCCATTACATGCTGCTCTATTTGCTCTTTCTCCCTCCTCAATGTTCGTACCTGCCATGAGTTCAAACAAAGAAGCACTGAAACCGCATCTCTTGATACACCAACCTGTTGAGTATTCTTTGTCCTCAGAACAACTTCTGCCTTCTGTAGCATTAATATCTGCAGCAAGCTCCACTGGTTTTGGCTTGATGAGCACATGGTCAAAAGCAGACATGTTATGAGTTTTAGGGTTTAGGGTTTACCACAACAGCAAGGATCAACAAATGGTGGTGTTTGCAGAAAATTTTCCACATGTTTATACGACAGGTTCAAAAACTGGGTCCTCCTCATACCTGGTCCAGCAACCTTGAGAGCAGCTTCCTCTCCTTGTGATCTTCATCAGGTCCTGATGATGATGATGCCTCCTCAGCAATCTCTGCATCTTCTTCTGGGTGAGGGTGAGATTGGCATTGAAACAGCACAACTGTCTCAACCAGTTTCCCAAGATCTTCCTCATCCAAGAAACTTTTGGGCACATTGGACTTTTGTGACAACGAGTGACACAGACATGGTGATTCTTTGTGGGACAACAAAGAGTGTGATGACTTCTGTGACAAAGAATGTGACAAAGATCGGGTTGACGACTTTTGTGACAAAGAGTGTGACAAAGATGGTGAGTCTTTTTTGTATGACGAAGAGTGTGACAAAGATGGTGAATCTTTTTTGTATGACAAAGACTGTGACAAAGATGGTGAGTCTTTGTATGACAAAGAGTGTGACGATTTTTGTGACAAAGAGTGAGAGAGAGAGGGTGAATCTGCTGCTGCTGCTGCTGCTCCTCCTCCTCCTCCAAGCATGCGAAGAAGTGCCCCTTCTACGAGACCTAAAGTCCCCAGTTTGTCACAATTCTCCAACTGAAGACTACTTCCTCCGTCATCAGTCTCTCCTTCTGTGAACCCCCCCAACAACATTCCTCCTCCTGACCCGCTGCCCTCGTGTTCCGAAGAAGCTCCTCTTCCTCCTCCTCCTCCTCTACATGTCGTCCCTACGTGTTGTGCTGGTGTGCTGGTGCTGCTCTTCCTCGGCCGTCTGCCAACAAGGATGCCACCATCATGGCCATCATCTCCTTCATGATCATCATCCTCAGACTCTTCACGTTCAGAGAAGAAGCGACGATGACAATGGACCAGCGTTGTTGCAGCAGCAGAGTTTTGATTGCAAACATCGTTGTTCACACTACTGCCATTCTGTGTTTGACGGCAGCTTTCTCCATCACTACTACTACTTGTGCTCCCCCTCCTTGCCGCATTCTCGGGTGGTGTGCGAGACGAAGAAGCTAAGAAGAGCATTGGATTGCCATGATCATCCCTCTCATCTCCCTCACCGTCAATTAGCTTTCCATGATCATGATCATCTCCCTGTACCTAGCCACCAAGCAGCATTCATACAAGTCGTCAAAAAAGATCTTTCTTCCTCTCCTTCTCCTTCTCCTTCTGCTTCTTCTACTCCTTCTTCATTTTGCAAAGATGATCACGTACTGCAGCCTTTCTTCGAGAGGAGGAGGAGCAGCTTCACAACCATTTCAGTCACGAACATAATAGAGTCTGTGATTCTCTTACAGAGAAACAGATCCACAACACCTCCGACACACACAGCACCTGATTCTCGCATTTACGTAGAACAGAGCTACAACACCTCCGACGCAGAGAGCTGATTCTTTAGGGTCTCATTCCATCATGCTACTATGAGCACAGTTACACATATTGTGCTCTGATGTGATCACAGCAGCCTAATGGAGAGCCACTGACAGAGGGCTTTGTTTCATGGACATGCGCTTTTCATTAGAGAGTTGCAATTGTAGTGAAAATATGTAATTAATCATGTTACAAACTCTGGGAACATATGTTCTTTTCAAAATAAAATAAAATATAATTGTATAATGAGTCACAATTTTGACTCAGAACTCTCACAAGTTTTCTGCGATTGGTCAATGCTTGCCGGGACCTGTAGAGTTATGAGATGACTGTGAGCACAGCTACTTGAAAAAACATAATGGGAAGCTACTGTGGTCACAAAATATATGATCACAGCAGCCTAATGGAAAGATGTTCTTACTACATAGAACAGATTCACAACACCTGCGACATTTTCATCGTTCATTCTAGAGACAATAGTGCATGGCAGTGTACTCACTCGCACCAGGCTCTCCTCAAAACAAGAAGGTTGTTGCAGCTCCATGTTGATGGCTCCTGTCCAGTTGTGGAATCCTACAGAGCTTGTTTCTGCTGCTGCGGCGGCGGCGGCGGCGAGAAACTGCACTCAAACTCCGCTATGCCTCGGTAGCAAATTCAGAGATGCTGATGATGAGAGAGAGAGTGGGAGTGCTTTCTTTCACAAATTCCATGGACAAAACTTTTTCCACTGCAAAAGAGAATCAAGAATTTTCGCGAATGCTGCTTCTCCTTCCTCCTCTTCTGCTGCAACGACAAACTCTCCAAACTCAGAAACCTATACAGTTCCAGAAGCTTTCGAGCTCCATCTTTCGAGCCTAAGACGGTGTAGCAGTTGAGCATCATCATTACGTCTCTGTCTCTCTGTCTCCATCTTTGTATCTGTCTCTCTCTTGTATCTCTGTTTCTGTCTGTCTGTCTGTCTTGCATCTAATCGTCGTCGTCGTGCAACAACATCAAGTCTCCACTTTTTGTCACATGCCTGCAATTCTGATGCAACAACAAATGAGGAGAAAAATCATTCATGAACATCTTTGTCTTCATGAACAAGCCCGTGTGAACATCGTCGTGGTGGTGGTGATGGTGCAACAACAAACATCAGATCTCCACTTTTGTCAAATGCCTGCAATTCTGCTGCAACAAGAAAACAGCCAAAAAAAGGAGAAAGAAAAAAAGAAAAAGGTGATGAATCACAAAGATTTGAATTCCATGATGACACAGACAACAGCGCAAATTTGGAAAAAATCCTTCACAAGATTGGCATTTATAGAGAGAGCGTAATTTCAGGAGAGTGCGAGTAGATGATCAAAGCTCCCTGAGCTGGAAATCGATCCAACTCTGGAGAGCCAAAAAAGGGCCGAGAATCAATAATGAACTTGCACATGGACAGTTCTTCGCCGACCATGTTTTCAGGATCAAATCTGACACGCAGCGCAGCAGCAGCAGCAGCAGACCTGTCTGCCCTCCCAGACTCTTCGGCCGAATTTCCTCCAAAACTAAATGAAATCCTCAGCTGAGATGAGCTGATTTCAAGCAAGAGAGATATAAATTGCAACAAAACAAGGGGGTGTGTGGCACTGTGGCCTTGCCATTTACATTAAAAAGTATCTGAAGGCAAAAGAAGAATTATGGGATCTCAAATATTTCACCATGCAAAAATATAATCTTCCAAAAAATCCTCTAAAAGGAACCAAAATCCTTCAAGATATCATAACTCTATAACTAATCTCAAGTTTCAACACAATCCAAAATATCACCTTTCAAAAATCCTCATATAAAAATAGACCTATTATTACCTAGGGGCCAAAATCCATTAAGCTACTATACTCTATAATGAGCCTAAACACAATATCCTTGCCTTGCTGGTAGGTAATGCCAACAAACGCCCCAACAATCCATATACCCAAATATATAAATGACCTCTTCTTAGACACTTGAGGAGGTAGATACATAGGTAAGTAGGTAGGGGAGGGGAAGGTTATAGGTAGGTAAGGACAAGAAAGTGCTTACCTATGGTAGTACCTTTTCAAGTTTGGAAGTAATTGAATTACTTTTGAAAATGTTGAATTTAAAAAAAAATCTCTAGTTGAAATAATGTTTTTATTTTCATATTTCCCATGTTGCCAAGTTGGCTACCTAGTGGAGCCAAGGGCTGGCAATTTGGCTACATGAAGTTAAAGAGTTGTCAAATTGTTTGGTTACATGCAAAATAATGAGAATTTTTTAAAGCAATCACCCTTTTTTTCTTAGTTATGTGTTAACGAGGTTACCTTCATTTTAGTAGCTATATGTGTGAAAAAGAATAGTTAACATCATTTTTCTTAAACATATAGACAACTTTATTCTTTTTTATCTCAAAAAAACCATGTGAGGGAATTGAACACTAACCAATCTAGTCCTACCCATTCCAACACATGGTGGACCTACACATACAAACAACATTAGTGAAGAACACAAACAACAAGGTTAATACTAAATAATTTTCGTAACCTTCAAAATAAAGATTCAAACCTTGTTGCAAGGATGTCAAGACCAAATCTTCAACATTGAAGTTTGAAATATCTAATGTATAACTTAATAGTGTTAAAGGCAAAGTGACCAAGATCATAGAAACAAAAGCCGCCATAAACTAAGGAGCAAGCCCAATAAGATTTCAAAATTGAAATGAAAACTTCAAAAATTTGCAACAAATGACAAACAAAAGAAACACAAGCAAAAATGGCAACATACCCATTACCCATTGACCCAATTGCAAAATTAAATGTCGTTTCCCAATATCAAAACAAATTAAACATCAATTGCATATCAACTATGGGTAACCTTCCATTCATTAATAGTTTGATAATAAGGAAAACTTTAAAAAATATAGAACCTTTGAACAAACACCTAAATGATAACATCCAAATGTGTTGTCAACAGATTCCTAAGTTTGTTTTTCATAAAACTCAATGTACTAAAACATTGTTCATCTTTCATAACATCAAGAACTTGCACAATTGCAATTTTAGCTAACTTGATGTATTTTGACCTTTACATAACAATTTGGGATATAGTCAATTGCCTCCACAAGCATGTGAAGGAGTTTAAGGGACAAGGTTCAACCATTGCACCCTTGGAGTTATTCTTCATTGTCAAAACAAATAAAGACCATTGCATATCCAAAATAGTAGGGTCCAAAAAGTAATGAAATCTAGACCTCCTTAAGACCACATTTTTTTGGCACACAATAAGCATCTTTTGATCACATTCAAGTGTAGCTAAAAAGAAGTTTCAAGTTCAAGGCCCAACTAATATTGGGGATAGACCACCCCAAGTGCATCCATCAATTCATGAAAGAGGAAACAATTGCCAAGTTCAAAAATAAGATTTTTAGTTGTAGATACACATTGCAATTTCACCTTTGCCATTACCTTGGCATGAATAACTCAAGTAACAAAAGAAACTTTAGAAGTGGCATAGTCTTTATACCTTGCCCAAATGTGTTGGCCCCCCAATTCAAAAACCAAGTTGTCAATCTTAGTAGTCAAATTTGTGATCCACCTCATGGAGATTGTATCACCAACACATTTCACTAACCATTGAAATGCTTGAAGGCATTTCCTTAGAACCCATATGATTGGTCATAATACATTTTAAATAAATCTATTTGGGTGCAAATCCTTTAAGGTGTACCACACAAGACAAAAAGGGCCTAGTCCTTATTGCAATTTTTTTTTACAATATATTTTGATCCCCATAAAAAATAATGAATCAAAAGTTATCAAAAATTTTAGAAGGATTATATTTTAGACTATTACAATTCTAGATTCCATCATAATCATCCATAAATATGTTTTTACATGGTAAAAAGAAAAAAGGTAAAAAAGATTAAAAAAAGGGTGATGTTGTGACAAGATTTTGGTACACCTTAAAGAATTTGCACTCATCTTACAAAGGGAAATTATAGCAATGAAATCACACACAAAAACATTATGAAGTTGGGCAAATTTGATGGAAGAATGCACAACAATCAACATAGGTAATAAGCAGGTTAAACCAAACATCATTTGGACATCATAGAACTTACCCAAATTACTTACTGCCACGGCCATAGTTGTTGCATCAATCGCCATTTTCATCAACAAAGGTTGGTATTCTTCAAACACACATTTCAGTGGATTCAACATATTGATCCATTGGGTTTTTATGTTTCAAACTATCTTATTGACTTTTGTTTCCATGATTTCGGCTAGTTTAATACATTCAGAACTTTGGAGATTTGCAAAAAAACATGTAAATGGATTACAACAATTCCTCTAAATGTGCCACTATACGTAAATTAGGAAGAATATGGATTGCCAAATTACTCATGTGTGCCATACAATGGAAAGGAACATGCAAGTCTCAATTTGAACTATAACCCCACCTTAAACACTTTGAAAGGTGTTCACACCATCTACAACAAAATATAGTAACCTAAAAGGCACCTCAAATTTTGTTAAACCTTCAACATTTGAGTAGAAAGTTCATAATCACCTTTGTCGAGTTCTAGGCATTAAAATTTTTTTAATGCGTTACAAAAGGTGGAATAGGGATTTTGCACCAATCTTCAACACAATAGCCATGGATAGAAATCCAACTCTAATTATCTAATGTAGTCAACCCATCATAAATCAACGCCATAAACTGAACTACCTGAATAGCAAATTTGCTAGTGGCCAGAACCTGGTTGTGAACATGTTCAACAATCTTTCACCTAATTGTGTCATTCTAATGTTTCTTTGGATTGTTCTCGAATTTCAAAAAACTGAACAAGGGTTTGAAATCTTCATAGTTAGTCATTGGTTTTCCTTTGCTAAGTAGCATAAAAATAGATGCAAATTGTATCACCTTTCTTTTGTTGTTTCATTCACTTCAACCTTGAACCCATTCCAAAATAAAAGGCTAATTCAGTGAAATGTATGTGGTTTCATTCATGGCATGAGAACATTTCAGGTCACAACCTTCATTCCTTGTTCATTTTTTCTTTTCTCCACATGCTTTTCCAACGAATCCCACTTGGGGACCAAAAACATTTCCTTATGTTTTTTTGGTCCAAACTTTACATCCAACTGCTAGCAAGTTCCCACCAACATGAAAAAATACTTCAGCCCAAGGCATCATCAAAGACTAGACATTTAAAAATTTTCTAACAATGTTTATTTTCTTAGATTTTTGTTTGGTAATGGGAGGTGTGGCAATTGGATCTAAAAGGATAGATTCAAGCATGCCTACACTAAGGTTAAAGGTAGCAAACAAACCTTCAATTTCCACATCTATCTCAATAATAATAGGTGTATGTTCAAGGATTTTTATAAGATAATCTTTGAGCTCCCCTTGTTTACTAGATGTTACTTCATGAATCCCACGGACAATTTCAAGTTTGAAATTGGGTAAACCTCTTTTAGAAAAACGTCTAAACTTGAAATTTATAGGTGGGCAAATTTTGAGTGCCATCTTGGTCCTTACAATGACACATTTTAAACTTTAGACAATGCAGTGTGCATAATGCACATTACTAGACAACAATAAACCAAAAACCTTCTAAAATCCAAAAACTTAAAAGTAAAGACATAAATGAAAATGTAGAAGGTTTATAGGTACTAGGGTTTTGAAAAAATTAATTGCCTTGTGGGTAGCCCAATTGCTTACTATATCCAAATTCCCAATTTAGTTCCCCTTTCAGCCTCCCCACCTCTTCAATCCAAGCTTTGATGAATGTCAAAATTGGGCAACCGTAGTCACAACTTACCATTAATCGATGAACACTACCTTTTGAATCTAACTTTGATGAATGTCGGAATTAGGCAACCATAATCATGATTCACCATTGACCAATGAGCATTACCTCTTGAAACAATGTAGGTATTAGGGTACGTTACAACTTACAATTTACAGTTTTGGAGTTTAAAGTTTGGATTTTGAAAGGTAGCAAGATAGAAAGTAAAGCCTTGAAACACCATCTTTGAGTAGCAAGTTTTGACACATTTTACAATCGCACATTGTAAGTTGTAACAAAAGTTTAAAGGTTACTTTAGAATTCATTGAATTGCACAAGATCAGCCCAAATTTCATTATACAATATATATATTCAACACTAAACATTGAAGTTTATTGCAACATAAAGGTAAAAATTCAAAGGTGAGAAAGGTGAACGACTTCAACAAACTTAAAAATGATGGAGAACAACTTGTTGCCAAAACAAGTAATCTAAATAAGGGGTTACATTCAAAATGAACAAGTAGATGGTCATCATTTATTGATTTTGTGATTAAGATTTGGACGAATGGAAAAATAACATATACGTAAATTGTAGATCATGACACATACATTGCAAATGGCTTGCCTTATGCAACATGTGGTTGCCTTGAATCCTTACAATGGAAAAATTTAAAAGCTTTTCAGTGGCATTACAATGAAAATTACATTAAACAAAACTTTAGTTTAAGGTTTTTTTTCATGAACCTTTTTTCTGAGTTAAAGAAAAGCAACTTTTTGCCCTAGAAAAAAAGTTAATTTGAAAGGCCCAATTTTTTTTAATTATAAAGGAGGAAAAAAACCAAAGATTGGTGGAAACTTGGAGTCTCTTATTTTGGGCCAATACACTTGTAGAGTAAGTATTCAATAATTGACAATTTTTTTAATCCTAAAATTTGGTGAAACATTTATTTATGAAACAAGGTAATTTTTATTTTTTTGTCTTGTCATGTTGAAACCATGGCGCTTCATGCCACTCTCTTGGTATTTTCATAAAACTTTCGATGAGTAGGGGTGCATTGATTTAATTTGAAATTATTTGGAGCTAAGTTGTGGAAGTTATTAATTATTGAACCATTTTTTCAATGAAAATTAAATAATAATGTTTTAAATAATTTAATCGGAACTCCCTTTCAAAAGACAAAAAGAATATTCCATTAAAAAACCCACTCTTCATAGTTTTAAAAATCTAGCCAAGGTTTTACATCTCCCCAAAAGATGCAATATAAAATGTTGAAAAAAATCTCATTATGTTAGAAACTCAAAAATCCAAAAATTTGTCAAAGATGTTGCTTATTTTAATTTCCAAAATTTCATTAAAATTTTTTTATTACTGAAATGGATTTTGAAAAATAAAATATTTTTTTGGCACCCAATTGCCAAACCTAAAGAGGTATTACAATAGTAAGTAAAGGCATTTCTAATAGTAGTCCACCAAATTTCCACACCACTATTATTTTAATGTGTTAAATTTTAACATCCATGACATATCCAAAAAGGCCCATGATGCATGTGACAAGAGTAGAAACCACCAAAACCTTCATGCCAAAAATAACCAACAACATATCTGTTTGCCCTTTTGCACTTTTTAGTTAAATTTGCACTTGTCTTGAAACCTCCTCTTTTCCATTTAGACAACTTCATGCACTTGCATTCAAAATTCATTTGGACAACTCCATGCACTTGCATTGAGATTTCTACATCAAATTGCAAACCCACCAAACCTTGCCCCAAATGGTTGCAATATTGAAAGCTAAACTTGATCTAAGTATTGAAGCAAGCCTTGGATCAAATGACAAAAATGATTCCATGGTGGATGTATTCTTGACCTATTGTAAGAGAATATAGATTTGGTTGAACCAAGGAGACAACATGGGGGGATCTAAGCCTAGACAAGTTGTTAGTTTTTCTAGAGATAAAGCTAAGGTGCATGATAGAATATGGAAAGATTATTTCAATGCCATACATGTTTATGGTGACAAATTGTTTTGATCACATTATAATATTAAGAGGAGTTTATTTTTTAGAATAATTCCAATGACGAGTAATTGGAATTGGTATATGGGGGAGTTTTGAAATCCTTCATATGGTCATCCATGGACCATTCCAAAGACAATTTTAAAAATAACTACCTAAGTTTCAAGCCTAACTACTTTTTTTTAAAAAAAAATTCTTCCTTTTCTAGTGAACTATCTTAATAAATATTTCCCACCTTTTTATAATAAATACCTCCATTTTATGATTACCTCACTATTTTCATGTATCCACTAACATGGATATGAAAAAAATAAATTAGCTTGTGCCTTTTCATGTCCATGAAATGTATATGAATTCAAATTAAATTTTACATTGACATAAATAATGATGAATTATTAAAAACCATATGAAAACATAAGGGAAAAAAAAAATTGATCATCATTGGTACGCAACAATGTGGAGCTCAAATGGATAAGGTTGTTCCTCATGATACATATTTTGTCCAAAATGATGTTGTTGGGGTTCCTTGTTTTTCAAGCATTTAGAAATGCATAGTTGTTTTTGGATATTGACATGTGATATTGTTGCATATGTTATTGATGAATATTGTATGCTTCGATAAATCACTAGAATTCAAAGCACCATGAAACAATTTATGGCCATTATTACAACCAATTTTTTTAATCATTTATGTACATGAAACAACCTACTCATGATGACATTGACAAACAAGTGAATAGCAATATAAACATAAGGTTTCTTAACATGTTTGGGATCACAAACATACTACCATTCACTTAAACATAGTAATATACATAATTATTGTGATTGCTTGCATTTCCAATTTTGACAACATTGGCATTCATATACATTAATGACAATAGAATTTAAAAATTTAACCTAAACTTTAATTTTAAGAACTTCAACTTTTTGCATTCTGCAACCTTGATATTTACCTTTTGATGAACATTGAAGTAATAACTTTGATGAGGGCAACCATACCTTGTTATGCAACTTTGCAAATTGTTAGTTTTCTTCAACATGCACACTTAGCAACCTCATCCTTACAACAACACTAGTGACCACACTTGTTAACAAAATTTTAATTATTGCACAAATATTGACTACCATTATGAAGTTCAAAGCAAGGACAACATGGTTTTCTAAAAACATTACTTTCTTTAATTTGCTTGGGCCATGTTTACTATGGCACAAACTTGCATTTGAAGTGCCTCATGCCTTCCCTCTTTTGCTCTAGCTTCCTTCTTTCACATCTTTGTTGTTAGCTCCACTACTTGTATGCACACCTTTTGCAACTCTAATTGTAACAATGTTGATGATATCCACATGTTTAGTTATCAAAGGTTGATGCACTAGGATGACCTTCACCTCCATTTGACTAATTTGACCACTAAGGAACCTTTCTAAACATGAACCAACAATGGAAGAAAGTGAGGGCTTGGTTATCTCATTGTTTCACTATATACATATCCAATGTTTTATATAATGTGTCCTCATGCAATGTCCTTGACTTATTCAATACAACTACAAATGTGTAAACTCCAACAAACTTTGACACATTGTGCTCACTTTGGCATCATTTGGTTTCCAAGTTTCATGTTATCTTGACACCATCACTCATGGGCTTGTAGCAAGGGCTTGTTTGTTACATAGTGAAGAATCACATGATATCAAAATGTGTTTGATTTATAGCTATTGCCAACATGAGCATCTTGCCAAATGTAAAGAAATGATTTCACAAGTTGTTTCTTCTCATCTATAACAAAAGATTTCTTTTCACCTTGCTTGTTCATTGTGGGTGTGACAAACTTGAACTTGGAAATGAACATGATCATCATTGATAACATGCAATGGAATGGTTTTCTAGACATGCCAAAAGGCACACTAGAATCTTTTCTAGTGTGGGAAGGAAGATTATTCCAAAGGACAAAGCTTAAAACCTTCTAATGTGGGTAGGAAGATTATTCCCAAGGGCCAAAGCTTTGACCATTAAGGGCAAATCCGAAACAAAACTTCCATAGCTTCACCATATTGGCATTAGTGGAACCTATACCAATCCCCAACTGAAACTACGTTTTTGCCCATATCAAAGCTAGTAATTTTTTAATGTACCCAAGATGCAAGTATTTGTAAGCAACTCCACTAGTACTCAATATGTGACCCTGCATATTAAAATTAGATGAATGAACATCATAACATGTAGGTTTGGCTCAATTGAGTGATGTAACCCTCCAAGATTTTATTAATAAACACATGGTAGATTTGGAAAATATACGAAGAAATAAAAGAAAGGAAAAGGGAGAATTTACAAGACATCTAGGTAGCTCAAACTAGATGTCAAAATCTCTCCATGTCAAAAACTAACCGGCTGTAATAGGTCGGTTGTTGTGATGGGAGGTGGGTCTTGAAGGGGTGGAAGTTGGGAGGTAACTAGACCTACGGCTACGGCCCAACTTAATATGGAGGATGCTTGCATTCATTGAAAAGTGATTGAAATTTTTTAACAGAGAAAAGTAACCAAGACAAAAAGATAAAGGCCTTATGGCCCTTTCAAGCTCCAAATGGCACTGGCATAATCATGTAAAAATGGATCGGCTTGTTTATGTAGACATCCAAATACTTCAATTACTAAAGGGAGGAATTGATCAATGGGGTGTTGGTCATGTTGTTCTTTTTTTTGGCTTGAGTTGCGTCGAAGGCAACAAACCTTTGAGTTTCACAAGTTTGAGGAAGTAAATTCGCTCACACTGGGTCAATAATGATAATGTCAACTAGGGTGTGAATGTCATCTTTGGTGAACATAATGTTAACTCATCGACAAAAGGAATTGAATGTGGTTGAAGGAAGCAAATGTAATTATTCTTGTCCCACATGGAAACCAACATCTCACGCAATGGTTATAAAGGTGTTGCAAATTACATCATGGGTTCTTGTGCACTCATTGCCATGAGGCATTGTAAGAGGTGGATGCCCATAGGGTTGATGGGATGTATGCACACACATTGAGGGATAACCATAATTGAAGGATGGGGTAGCCCAAGTCACATTTGAAATGTCGTGGAAAAAATTAGCGAAAATAATCAACAGGCTAGGAAAGTTGGTCAAGTTGTAAACCGAGCACTTACCCTTGGGTCAAATCATGATAAAATTCAAGCACAATGGGTTTCAAATATCTCGTTAGAGAGCATGTTGGAAAAAACATGATGGTATAAATGCTCTAATATGGAATCTTGAAATCGAACCATTTGTTGCCCAATGAATTATTCAAATGGAAGAAAACATGCACAAGCCAAGGGCAATAGAAGATCACATGCCACCATGAAGTGTTGTGGGAAAAGGAAGGTGTTATTGTTGACTCATGTTAAGGTTTTAAAAAGGAAACGACGTTGATCAACCATAAACCTAACAAGTATGATTGAAACTACAAGGGCCCAATTCCTTAAATAGGCTACCAGGGCGATGGTGGGTGTCGAATGGGCCCAATGCCACCAAAAGCTATTTGGAGAAAGGCTTGTTCACATGCTAAAGGTCCTTTAGGGCTATCAAGAGATCTTGGACCCAAAAAGCACCCAAACATTTGAAAGAAGGAAGAATAAAAAGAAATAAAGGACTCTATGAAGGTGGAGGAAGGAAGCGTGTACTTTAAAAAATATGATGGACATTGCATGAAACAATGAATGAAAATTCCAAAGGCTACTTGAACATTTGTCATTTTGGGAAAAGGTCCACATGTCAAACATTTTTTAACATGGCATCTTTGGTGAAGGATGATGTGAATGATGCAGTGCCCTTGATGGAACCCCCAAGACTCTAATTCCTTCCGATGGGGTGGTAAACTAAGATGGGGTGTTGAAGTTAGGTGGCAGGTTAGAAGGTGATTATTAAGGGGTAGGATAATTACATGGTTTTGGATGAACAAGGCATTTAGGATAGGGACTGATCATGAAACATTATAGGTTTGAATTTTGAATTCTTTTTGGTTTTGAATCATGATGATGTGACTTGGGACTACTCAAAGATGGAAGTTATGGGGAAAAGGATTTCATTTTTAAACACACAATTTTTGGGAAAGTAAGAATAGTTATAGGTATTTTGTAGTAAAATACCACAAATTCTATTTTGATATTCTATAGATTTTATTTTGTTAATTCAATTTCATTTTCAACAAAACATGGAACTTCATTGTAATTTTGATTGAATTTTTAGTAAAATAAAAAAGTATAAACTTTTGCAATGATTTCCCACTATTACAAAAGTGGGGTGCAGTTCACTAGCTTAAATCACTATGGGAGCTTAAAAGTGAAATAAGTTCATTGCATTTTACTAATTTCACCTTGGTGAAAGTTATTTCATTATAATATCACTATGTAAACATCATGTTTCATTACCAATTAACATAATTCACTATTATAATTTATTATAGTAAATAGTTTATTTCTATGTTTTTAAAAATATTTTATATATGCTACTTTATGATATACCCTATATTATTTTAAACTACTTTAGTTATTTTAATTTATTATAAATTTTTAAGTTATTATAAATTAAATTATTCAACTAACCTTAGGCTATACCTTAAGGTATTTTGTTTTAAGTTAGTATATGTTATTTCAAGTTATATTTTAAGTTATTCAAGGTCATCTTACTTTATGTTATTATAATTTTTTAATTTTAAGTATAATAACTTAAGATAATCTTAAATAAAATATAATGACCTAAGGTAAAATAACTTAAAATAGAAATTAATAACCTATGAAAAATAATTTAAAATACCCTACAATATAATAACTACCAATAATTTATGATATTATAACATATTATCCAACAATAATTTATAATACAAATAATCACCAATAGAATAGCCATCAATAGGCATCAATAGCCACCAATAAAATAACCACTAATGGCTTACAATATAATAACCACCAATAACCATTATAACCCTAATAAAAAAATAACTAATAGCCATATATTATAATTGTTTAGGATTGCCAAAACTAATCTAGGGTGAAAAAATCTATAATAGACAAAAATAATTGAAAATAACCATAAATAGTCATAAATAATTTAAATTAATGAAAAATAGCCATATAATAATTGAAAATAACTTAGCATAAGTAGTATTATTATATTAGCAAAAATCTTATCCATTTATTTTTTTAAAAAAAATTCAAAAGAATGGTCATTAAAATGTTATTGAATAATGATATTCAACTTTTCTTTTGTTCAAATGATTTTACACTTTCAAAAGGAAAGAAATGTAATTATGTACATTATTAAAAAATTTCAAAAAATAAACTTGAATCATTTCATTTGAACAAAATCTCAATAGATATGAATTTTCAAAGTTATGTTTTCGTAATGTTTAAAATGAAATATTTGATAAATAGAATGTAATGTAACATATCATCACAACAAGTGGGGTGACATGATGGTACGAATGTTTGTTTTTCTATTTTAAAAGTCAAGGGATCAAACCTCATGGGTGGTGTTATGTGTGGTCAACAATGGTAAGTTAACTGAATATTTTTCTATTTAGTTTTTTATAATAGGTGCCTAGGTTGATTACGTGGCCTACCTACATAGGTTAAATTTTTAGCCTAACCTAAGTAGTGACACATGTCAATAAATCATAGGCTGAAAATCATGAAATTATCAATAATATTATATATTAAATAATTTAATTTTAATTGATTTTCATGATAGCTAGTTAATTAACTAACAAGTGAATGGCTTGGTAAATTTGTATTTCATTTGAAAGTAACCTTGTTTCACTAGGTATCAATGAAATAACTCATTGTCTATAGCAATTCGTCCCTATTCACTAGGGGGTTAACCAATTTCACAGGGTAAAAATGTCCAAATTCACTCAAAATCTAATGAAACCCATAATGAACTAGGATGCATTTTGGTGTAGTGTCCATATCCATATTGTTGTTTGAATTTTTTGAAATATCAAAATATAATGAAATGAATTGTAATCTTATTTCTAGATTTTTCTACATTGTAATTTAAAATACAAATTATGGTTATATGAAATAACCATGAATTTGGTGTTTAAATGAATTGTAAAATTGTGAATGTGTGCATATTGTAGTGCAAATATATTGTTACAATAGTGTGGAATAATTTTATAAGAATTAAATTCATTTCTACCATTTGGTGATATTATCAAACCCATAAGTGTGCTTGATCAAAGCATAGATGCAAGTATGTTTTACACAAAACCTGAATGGCTGAATGATGTAAAAGAATTTTTTTTAAACAAAACAAATTGAGGGCACATTATTACTACAACAAAAATAAAGATCGGTCAAGAAAGCAAAACCCTTCACACTGAAGAATGGTGAATTGTATAGAATGGGCCAAAACAACAAATTGTAATGATGTTTGACAACTACAAAAACATAAATGGTGATGAAAAAACTACATGAAGGACCATCAAAAGGGCATTTTGCAATTAAAATAACATAGAGGAAGATATTGGATGTTAGATTTTGGTGGCCAATTGTGTATAAATATGTGCATGATTATTGCAGATCTTGTGAACCATGTCAAAGAACAAGAGGATTGGCAACTCAAAGTCTTGCAAAGCTGGTCACAAGTTTTCCAAAAAAACCATTTATGAAATGGGGACTTGATTTTGTGGGGCCAATTAAACTAACTGGAAGATATACAAGAAAAAAAAATATTCTTATTGCCATAGGTTATGCTACCAAATAGGTGGAAGCAAAAGTATTGAAAACTAATACTACAATAATAATAACAAATTTTTTGTATGAATGTATATTAATTAGGTTTAGATGTTCTTTGATTATAGCCACAGATTAGGGAGTTTATTTCATTAATGATGCCATCAAGTATTTGACAAATCATTTTCTATTGAAACATGTGAGTTCTACAACCTATTATCATCAAGGGAATGGGTAGGTTGAGTTTATTAACAAGGTACTTGGGACATTGTTGACCAAGTTAATTAGTGAAAATAGGATAGATTGGGATGATCATCTGTCCATCGTGTTATTTTCATCTAGAATCGCATACAAAATAACAATAGGGTATACACCATATCAATTAATGTAAGGATTACATCCATTGATGCCCATAGAGTACATAGTGCTAGTTGTTGATGGAAATGAAATAGACAATACTTCAATAAGAGTTTTAACTAGTAGAGTTATAGAGTTGGAGAAATTATAGGAGGCTAGAATGTAGGCTATAGAACTATAGGTATTTAGTAGTGGAATAGAACATTATGGAGTCAAGAGAATAATCCAACAAAATAATTTAGTTTTGGCCAGTATATCTGGAACAGGGTACATGTGGATTTCATGTGGAGGACTCTAATACGGAGGTGGAAGACGAAGACTGTGAAATACAAAAACCACAAATACGGAATAATGAAGATGAAGAACAGATGAAAGATCTTGCAATCAACACAATATTGATTTTGGAATTATAAATGACTAACAAATTCGTGAGTAATAATTATAGGAATGAGGGATTTGGGATGCAAAGATCTAAGGATGATCTATTAAGGGTATTGATTAAATCAACAAAGGTATTCACCCAATCATTAAAGGTATTCACACTATCATCAAATTTGTTAGCACGATTAGTAGAAAAATTGGTACAATCAATAGATGTATTGCCACAATCAGTAGATGAGTTGACACAGTCAACAGAAAAATGGGCAGAGTCAGCAGAAGGCATACAAGGCAAATGAGGTGAAATTAGTACTGTTAATGTAAGGAGATTAAGGATGTAGACTAATCAAAAGATGAAATCTAAGGTGTTCATTCATAATGATGATGTAAAATGCTTCCATGCGGTTGTACAAAGGACACAAAAAATGGTAGTGATGGGCCGTAATAATTTTGAAGATTAGGTGCTAATTAAAAAATGAAAAATAGGTTAAAAAATGAATGCGATGAGTGAAAAGCTCAAGGATAAATAAACATGGGGTAATTGTCAAAAGTTGTTTTCGTTTATTGCTAGAAGTTGTGAGCATTTTTGAAGTTCTAAAGATCACAGAAGCATGAATGTAGAGAATGCAATTGAAAAATAATAGAAAATAGCAAAGGAAAAGGAATCATAGATGAGTGAACACAAACAAAGATAGGAGGAGGAAGCAGAATTGTTGAAAAAAAAAGAAGTAGAGGAGTTGTGAAGAGCAGAACATGAAGGAATGTTGAATATTCAACTGTTGGTTATAAGGTCACCACCACATTTTTCATCATCTTCAGAATGTGCAAAAGGAAAAGTATACAATGAAAAAATATAATTTGCGTAGATGATAATTCATGATATGGATCGAACTGGAACATTTAAAGTTGAGTTTTTGCACAAAAGTAAAAGATGTTAGTGTGCAAGTGTGCAAACAGGATCATGAGTTACATTAATGGATCCGATGTTCATTGAAAAATTGGAGGAAAACGAAGCTGTGGAGCAATAATCTATGGAAGCATAGGCAGCACAAATAGATGAAGGGGAGGACGACGTTGTTGAAGCAACAATATAGCCATCCACAAAAGTGTAGGCGTTGATAAAAACACAACTAAAGGTGATGGAGATCGAAATGTGTAAATCAGATGTTGCAACAAAGAGAAGATGCACCATCATGGATAGAGTTACATTTTTGGATAAAGGTATTCACATTCTAGATCCTAAGCAATTCATGTGGATATAGACAAAACAAAAATATGATAGGCATGTTTAGAGGATGGAAATTGGAAGGATATCAATGAAGAAGAAGATTAAGCTTTTAAAGCAAGGCTTGTTCCTTTGTTTCTAATGAGTTGGGAAGCACTAATGCCCGATGTCATACTGGAATTTCTAAACACATTCATTATCAAGGGCACATATATCTACTTTGGGCATAAGGATAAGGTGTATGTCATTAACAAAAAACTGATTATAGATTTTTTAGAGTATGCACAAAAGGGTATGTAGAAGATGCGAAAGGGTAGGTCAGTAAGTCACTAGCATTATAAGCATTATAACATTGTAGAATTGCACTTACAAACTATGTAGCAAATCAATGGAATGCAAAGAGTTCGAGTTTGCCATATTTTGTCAAATATCCTACAATCATATCTATGATTTATTAGAGAGAAAAGGTGAAATATTTTAACAACAAGAATGCCATTACATTGATGAAAGCAGAAAAGGGGCAAAAGGTAAATTAAGCACAAATTATATACAATAGTTTATGTAGTGAGTTAAATTAGTGGTATAAATATGTAAAGGAGAATAGAGATAAGGATACTTGCTAGTCTACCTTGATACTAACAAAAATCTTTTAGGATCTGTTTATTCACCATAAAGAGAATCCACATAAACCACCAGCCAAGGTAAAGAAAACTAGGGAGGAGAGGCAAACAACACTAGAAAATAGAAAGAAGGTTGTAGCAAGATTTGCAATAAGTGTTTTTAAGAGTAAGACCAAAGTTGAGGAAGGTGGGCCTTAGGCTTAGGAATTAAAAGGGTATAGGAAAGCATAAAAACAAGGGTACAAAAAATGATGAGGGGTAGAGTGGCACCATCTATAGTGCCAACAATGGTATAGGTTGTCAAACAGATTACATATGTACCATAGATGACATTTCCATAGGAAAGACAGCTAAAGGAAGAGAGGTAGAAAGTTGAGAAGGAACATGAAACAAGGTTTCCAAAGGGTGAGGAACATTTGCACTTGGATGGGGACATATATGAAGATTGGATGGAGTCCACTAGAAGTCCAAAGCATTTGCAACATTTACAACATCATTTGTAACACCAACAATAGGAGACACAATAAGGTCTATAGGCTACTGGATTATAAATGAAGAGAGTGGAAACATAGTCTTCTTTTATAACATTCAAACCACCAAAATTACAAATACTAGTTAGTAAACCAAGATCTGTTAAAGGACAACCATTTGAATTTGGGCCAGGGAGCAAATTGGTGCAAGAGATGGGATCATCTCCAAAAGGATCCAAAAATCCTACAACATAGACAAGTACACCAAAGTTTGCGGAAAAGGTAGTGCAAAAGTAATGCAAGTAAATAAGGCAGTTGAATTATTTCAAACCATGGCAATTGTGAATTTGAATATGGGGAATTTGAATTTGAAGGTGAACAATCTAAAGAATAGATTGGTCATAGAGGAAAAGGAAAAGGTGATACCATAGGTGAAATTGGATAAGGAAAAGGACTTCCAAAAGGAGTATAAGCATAACATAGAAATCTAGAAGAAAAATTGGGCAGAGAATCAACAAAAAATTAAAGCATTCACACAAAAATTGCAAGATGAAATTAAGGAATTCAAGGTTAGCACAACATGGATGAAGTCATAGAATGAAAATTTATAAAAGTTGAAGCAAAAGGCTAAAGTTTGGGAAACCACAGAAAGAAAGTGGGCAGAGGCATTATTGTTTTATAAACTACAACAAGAGGCTTTGGATAATCAAGTAAAAGCATTGACTAAGGAAAAGAAGGAGAAGGAGAATGTTTTAATAGATTTTGAATTGGTGAATCTAAAAAATGCATGTCTATTGAATTTTAAAGAGCTTAGAAGAAAAACAATAGCAGCAGAAAAAGAGAAGTTGGTGGAAGAAAAGGAGTATTAAAAGAATTTGTAGCAACTATAAGCACAATTGGAGATTGCATAGGAGTAGAAGAAGAATGTAAACCCAGTTGGTGTCATGAAAATGTTAGAGGATTATGAACAGATGTTAAAGTGAAGGTTTAGAGTGCACTTGATGTTGTGAACTACTATTCCACAACCACCCTTAGTTGCAACTTTGAATTAGTGTAGGAAAAAATGTGTTGCAAAGGCATTATTGCAACCCTAGCCGTTGGAAAGCTCTCAACAAGGGCTAAAACTTTGTTGTAGACCTTTTCTCAATCGGAGGTCTGCACACAAAATTATGGGGCCCCAAAGTCGTGGGAGTCCCAATTTTGGTAATTTCAGGACTCCCACTTGGGAGTCCCGAAACAAAAAGCCATTTGGATGTGGGCCTCATGGAGAGGCACAAAGTATACTATAAGGGGGAAGGTGGTGGCTTCCCCCAAGTCTAAGCCATGGTGAGTCTTGTGAGTCCAAGTTTGCCCATGGCTCGTCCTAGCACCAAAAATGCTTCAATTATGCACTAACCACCTTGTGTTGGTTTTGTATAGGTCCGTGTGAGTAGTTCATGCTTGTCACTCTTCCTAGTCCCATCCTGGAACTTCAACACGCCCCTTTACCCTGCAAAGTGCTACGAGTTAAGGAACGTGCCCCGACTCCTTGCTTTCCGTTGTTTTCAATTTGGACTCACATTTGGAATCCATTAAAGAGCTTGGGGGTGCGTCAGGCATTGCGAAATTTAAAGTATAAAACGTGGCTTGTGAGTCAATATAATGTTTCCCCCACTATAATGGGGCAAACTTCCCTCAAAAACTTTGTCATAGCTAAAAGGTGGGCCACTTTAAGCACACATGTAGGCCATGAACAATGTCGCAACCCTATTTTGAGAGAGTGTGAGGATGAAACTCACATTCCCAAAATGGGGGCTTGGGAGTCCTCCGAGACTCTTGAAACTTTATAATTCAATTGCAGAGGTCAAAACACCTTGCATTGGGGTGTTCATTATATCATTGGAAAGCTATCGAAGTGTCAATGTCGAAAATGGGATTGCATGGGCCATTTGGATATCTGAAGCACATGTTATGGCAAAAAGAAGGGTCGGGAGTCAAACTGGCAGTTTGACTCCCGACCATTAAAAGTCGGGAATTGACTCAACCCTAATGTGTGCAGGTGGAATGTGATAACTGTTGGAAAGCTCTTAAGGAGAGCTACAAGTTTGCTTTAGACCTCATCCTAATCGGAGGTTTGAGCAAAGAGTTATGACCTCACAAAGTCTCTAGAGTCCAAACCGAGATAGTTTCGAGACTCCTCCTTGGGAATCCCAGGACAAAAAGCCATTCAGATGTAGGTGCCATGGAGAGACGCAAAGAATACTATATGGGGGAAGGTGGTGGCTTCCACTAAGTCCGGGCCGTGGTGAGTCTTATGAGTCCAAAGTTGCTCGTGGTTTGTCCTAGCACTAAAGGTGCTTTAGAAAATGAACTAACCAACTGGTTGGTTGGTTCAATGCAGGTTCAAATAAGGAACTAAATCTTGTCATTCTTCCTAGTCCCATCCCAGAGTTTCAACACGCCCCTCTACCTCTTCTAATGCTGAAAGCTTGGAACATGCAGCGAGTTCCTCACAATTCTATTATTTGAGTAACTTAGTCCCATCTTCGATCTACCTAGGAACTTGGGAGCGTGTCATACGACATGAAAGCAAAGTTGAACTAATTGGGGGAATCCACTCATTGAATCTTCCAAGTGAAAATAATTCCAAAGGAGATTAAAAACCATCACATAAGGAACATTTGCCAATAAATGCAACATGTGTTGGATTGCTAGCTTGAAAAGGAATCAAAAGAAAGCTTAAGGTCCTAATCTTGCTCATATTTTTTAAGAAAAACAAGAAGTGACCATTTGATTCAAGGTGTAAAGTAGTGAAAGTTAAGGTGGTGTTGGAAAACATGGGTGCAGAGGAAAATAGTGCCAAAGCATGGGTTGTTTGAAAGTATTCCCTTGCACATCCAAAAGTTAAACTATAAATAAAACATTTATGAATTAGAGGTAAGGTTGTCACAACATTTATGCGTCCATCACAATGCGACGGATGCATTTAGACATAAATGCACCCCTACATCACATCAATATATGGTTAACCTAGGTCAACTTAAGGTCAACCTAGGTCAAAGGGACTAATGAATTGCTTGGGGTAGGCTTATGGGTAACCAAAGCCGGGCCCGTTTTTGCTATCGTAAAACCTACTACAATGGAAAAATTTCAATCACCAAGCTTGCAATGCTTGAAATTTTTTGATCACCAAGCCTATGGTGACTAAAAACATTTTGTCGCCAATTGTGTGATGATCGAAATTTTTCCTTCACCACACAATTAATAATGAAAATGCCTCAATTGCCATAACCTTGGCAACCAAAGCATTCCATTGCTAATTGTGTGGCAACATAAAAAAAAAATTTATCACCACATATCTATGGGTTGTCCAATTGATAGTGGATTGATTTCCACCATTGATTTGGCAATGGAATTTGGTATGCCTAGTGATAAAATGTAAATCTTGCATGTTAATTTTCACTTTCTCCTTTGAGGTGTGTGGGCAGGTTGTGTTGTTTAATAACAACCATTACCATATACTTTGGGAAAGAAGGGTGAAACCTTTATGGGTGTTTGAATTTTAGATCATCATATTGCATTTGCAATTGTTGCTAAATTTCAATTATAGGCCTAAAGGTGGAGTCTGATCTTATTGTTGAATACATTAATTATATTAATCAAGCTTATTGTTCTTGTGTATAATGTTTTATCAATGGAGGGAAGGCAAAATGTGTGGAGTCCATGGTATTTGATGCTAGAGGACAAGCTAGGGAAGTTGGAATGCAAGTTTTGTAGCAATGTTATTTCATACTCTAATAATATAATGTTATTCCATTTGGGCTATTGATATGATGGCAATGGATGAACTAGAATTGCAATGTGTTCAAAGGCACATCCATGGGTGAAGGCAATATTTGCCCGATGTGGTAAATTTGTCCCTCCACCATTAAACGACATGGAAGTACCAACCCATATCCTAGATGGGTGAATAGAGGATGTGGCTATGGAACGTGGAACATTACATCCTTTAGTGGAAGGAAAATTTGCTTCGAGGTTTCAAGTGGAAGGGGCTCGAAATTTCACCCCTCCTACAAACAACACATAGGGTCCTAATAGAGCCACAAATAATAACACTTGAACCTTTTGACATGTTTCACTGCCCAAGGGATTGAATTCAACCAAAAAACAAGATTTGGACAAGAAGTGGGCAACTTTCTTTTATGAAGCAAACATCCCATTCAATGTTGTGTGACACTTGGCATTCATAGAAGCTGTGGAAGCAACAACCGAATTTCGAACCTACTACAAACCCTCATCATACCATGGATTGTGTGCAAATTTGTCAAAGCAATCTAAGGTGGATGTGTCCAAACAGGTAATTAAGAGGACACAAAATTCAATTCACATATATGGAGTAACCATTTGTTTTAATGGTTGAGACAATGTTGCATGGCATCCATTGTTGAACGTAATGTTTGCTTGTTCAAATGGTGATGCATTCATAGGTTCCATTGACATAATTGGGAAGCGAAAGGATGTCCATTACATATGTAATGCATTGGGTGGATACATCGAAACCATTGGAGTCAACAATATTGTACAAATTTGTATAGACAATGTTTCGAACATGAGAAGCGCAATTGACCCTCTAATCTGTCATTTTCTAAGTCTTTATTTTCAAGGTTGTGCTACTCATTGTCTGGACTTGCTATTGGAAGATTGGGGAAAAACAACATGGGCGAAACAAATTGTGAAAAAGGTGAAAGTTGTTGTTTCTTTCATATGACCACACCGTGTGCCACTAGCAATCTTTCATCATTATGAAACCAACTTAATGTTGGTAAACCCCTAAAACATAGTTTGGTTGAAAGGTTATTCAAGTTTAGACTTGCCACAAAACAAACTATTATTCATTTTGATTAAACAACTTTTGTCAACTCATTGCATGGTAGTAATTGTCAAAAGTTGTTCACCAAGGTGAAAGTTGTTCAAGCCAACATAAGGAAGGATGAATTTTGGGAGACTTGTGCTAATTTTGTACACATGGTGGAATTGATCTTAATGCCATTGAGGGCATTTGATGGCAAACAACCTTGCATAAGAAGGTGTGCTTTCTCATGAAAACATTGGAATGACATGTTTTATCCTTATGAGATCCTCCTTTTGAATTGCCATCAAACCTTGGAAATGTGATTGAAGATCAATTTTACCAAAGGTGAAAGATGTTGACAACCAACCTACATTATACAAGGGCATTTCTCAATCCATACTTGTTGGGTGAAGCTTGCCTACATGATGATGTAGATGCAAAGGAAGCCTTATATAGAGTTTTGTAGAAAACAACATGTACCTCAATCGCCTATGCCCTAACTTTAAGAGATTTTGCAAATTTTGTGAAAAGTTGAGGTCCATTTTCTAACACCCATCTACTGAAGGACATAAACTTGCTCCCACATGAACGGTGGGATTTTATTGGAGCTGTGGACACATTCTTACACCCATTGCCTGTTGTATTTTAGCATAAGTGTTTCGCATCATTGTGCACACAAAATTAGAATTCATATTCATTTGTTCGTACCAAAGTGCGAAATCAATTAACATCAAGTCAGGTGGAGGACTTAATGTACATCTACATTAATAATAAGTTTTTGCAAGAACGACTTAATGCCAACCCCACGGCATGGTATGAAAATTCAATGTTCAATGTTGATGAAAATGCAAATGAAAACGATTCATTGGACAAGGACCCCACAACATCAAATGAGTTGGATGAGGATGAAATCGAACATGACCCCTTTGAATTCCCTCATGATGATGAGATTCCATTTTCAAGATTGTTATTTAATTTGACAATTTGGCAAGCTCAAGGGTCTGACAATGGTGATGCAAATCCGAACATGCCATTATTAAATGACGATGTTCAAGTGTCTAATGCACCCCCCTAGTTGTACATGCTCTAGCGGCCCCAAGTCAAAACACGTCCATGAAATCAATGAATTCCATTAAAGTGGACCCCCTAATTAATGTAAACACACCATTAACTTAAATCATCATTTCAAAACCAAATGCACAACAAACACTAAATAACACTTCAAACATATAAATGGACCCCCTCATTAATCCTCCCAATATTGTAGTTGATGACATTGGGGATATTACATTAGAACTAGGTGTGGGCTTGCATACGAGCACTAACACAAGTGCACCCCAAGTTGCAGATCCAAGTCCTTCAAGTCCTAAAGTTGCAAGACCAAAGAAATCAACAGAAGGTGATTCAAATTTTGACCGCACACTAATTAACTAGTACTTACAACATCCAATACCCTCGATACCCCAAGTTCCAATGGGGTCAAAACTAGTCATTGTGGCAACTTCCATGAATCGTCTTCCACCACCTATTGAAGACTCATCCACATGTTGAATTACTCGAAGGAAAAGGTTTACTATTCAAACAACAATTGCTTTTGTAGGTGAACATAATTATGAATGACCACGCACAAATGATGGCATTTTGGATATTAGGGGACAACACCTCGCCAAACGAACTATGACAATGTTCAGCCAAAATATCATCACAACCTTGTGTGGGATAGACACTTCAAAAGCAGAGGAACAGTGCAACAATGATGATGATGATGATGACAATGACACCGACATTCTTAATGAGGCAATTGAGGCCCCAAATGATAGTGATGACCATGAAGCTTGACCCCAACATCCAAACTCTACCATTAGTCATCCTCTTAGGTCACGAATCACAAGGGCTTCACAATCATAGGCATTTGGCATTTTATAATTCTTTCACATAGGTTGAACATTATATATAAATCCACATGGTGGCATAAACATATTTTCTTCCAACCATATATTTCTTTGGTAATAAAATTGTAACCATTTGGTTTGGGACCCTATTTTGAAATTGATGTATTTCATATAAAATAATTTCATATCCATAATTCAAATTGGAAACTTTCAATTCTAAGGGCACTCAAAATGATTCATCTGGCAAAAAGAAAAGAATGTTTAGCTATAATTATTGTAATAAAAAGAGAATGAAAAATTGCAAAAAGAAATAATATTTTGTTTACTCAAACTGAATCGCTTGCAATATCTATCAAAAGATGAAATTTGATAATACATTATCAAAATGGTATTTCCATGAGTTTCTAGATAGATCCTCAAATGGCAAAGATGTTTGTTCCTCTTTTTATTTATGAATTCAACTGAAAATTAACAAATGTCACATTATGTCAAAATAGTCATGTGTGTTGTAAACATGAAACTTTGTCGAGATGTCCTCGTACAACAAGTCTTCAAGCAAATTAGAAACATCCAAGACATAAATTCCTTTGAATGCGCATTGTAGATATTTGACACTGGTGCCATTGTGATCCCATGCTATGAACACACTTTCCCTATCCATTACATTCTCAAGTTTAACATATAATGTCAATGGTATGTCCTTGTACAATAAGTCCTTTAGTAAATGAGAAATATCCACATGATATTGGCCTTCTTCTTGGCCTAGAAAATATATGACATCTGCCGTTTCATAAACCCAAGTCACGATGGTGTGGTTGTCCCAATTGGCAGCATGCTTGATTATCTCTTCTTCAACTTGATTGCTTGACATATTTTGTTTTGCAAAAAAAGTTGGAATCACAAAAATAACAAAAAAAATGGAGTCCCCTCCCCCCTTTCTTTAAAGTGTTGCGCACTAATTGTCCAAAACAACCAGAGTCATACATGTTGAAAAGAAAAGGGAAGAAAAATTAGAATCCAATCCTCTTTATATAGGCTAAATTATGGGTACCCGAAAATTAGGGGCACCAAAAAATTTAGTAATTTGCAAATTCAGTTGCTATTCGACGGTGTTCCCATGTACTAGCCACATGTGGCTATTGAACATCATTAGATGGCAACTGAATGTTTTTAGTCACCAATTGGATGTGTGGATAGTTGACGACCAAAAACATTCGGTCGCCATTCCTCATCTGAGGGCGACCGATTTCAGTCGCCAACTAGTAAATTGTCCATTTGGCGACCGAAACTAGCCAATTGATGGTGACCAAACTTGTTTTGTTGCCAACAATACAATGGTTCAATGGCGATTGAACCACTTTTTTGTTGTTATCAGACAACCTTGCCTCTATAATGCCTACAAGTTGTCAAATGGCAACCGAAAGTTTTTGGTCACCAACAAATTTGGGTTGTTGGACCGAACCCAACATCATATTGTGCATACAATGGTGATCAAAGGTGACCGAAACAGGCTCGGGCTCGATCATTGCACTTTGGGATGTGTGGGTCCACTATAAGACCCACACTTTTCTCATTTCTTGTATTTTCTTCCCTATGTGTGAGGATTTTATTTGCTCTAAGCAATTAGTGCCATACACTTGGAAAAAAACAAGAGTCCTTTAGAGGGCTTTTAAGTTCATGATGCCAATTGTGCAATCAATTGTGTGTTGGACTTGAATGATGAACCTCTTAGAGGACCCCATATAGATTTATTATATATATACATTTTTTTAAACTTAACCTTAATTTACCCCACCCTTAACCTTAATTTTTCCTTAACCCTAATTTAAATTTACTTATTTATTAATGGATGATGGGTATGATGGCGGATGATGTGGACCGAAAGAGAGTGGTCAAAGGCCATGGCACGAAAAGAAGATGACATGAAGCAGAGGTCAAAGTGCTTGAAGACCCAACCATCATATTAGATGTTGGATGGCAAAACCTTCCCTAGCCTTGGTCGTACACATTATGTTTTTCCTATGTGTGGTGGTGTCACATTGACAAGAAATGGCCACTTCCTAGGCATGAGACTCAAATGAAAAATAATTACACCTAGTATACAAGTTGCATGGATAAACACATGAAGGCACTCATGTTGGAGGTTTACATGGCCATGATGAAGAACCATTGTTTTTCCCAAACCCAGGTGCCTTTGACAGTGGCATGGATGGTTTATGCAAAGGTGGTGCTTAAGGTTCAAGTCGATTGGAAGATCATTTTAGGCAACCAGGCCAACAATTTGCCTCCATACCGACTAGATAGATTTGCATCGACAAATCCATCGACTTGTCTAGAAACTCACCTACCTCATATAACAATTCTTCCAATTCTTACAAGGAGACCTCAGGTTCCTCCTCAATCTACCCCTATCACTTCCCCTTTCTCTTTTCAACTAGTACCACCAATATTAATTGTTCCGAAAATAATAACACTGAATATTTTTTGTACTCAAGATTTAAATCTTATGATGAACGTTTGAAATGTTTAACATCCTTGGGAACAAAGTCCCCCTTAATCATCGTTGAACAAAGACAACCCCATGGATGCAACACAATTGGATGTTGTGGTTTAGACAACACCTTGCTTGCCATTTGAGATGATAGATGGTCAGGGGTGGTTGGGACAATATGCTAGCATATTATTCTCCACAAGACAAATTGACATTGTAAAATATGCTTTGGAGGTGGTGTAAGGGGAAATGGGCGTAATGTAGAGGCAACTTCATGAAATGACATAGGAGCACGATGCACTACATGAGGAATTGGCTACATGCCAAGCAAAGTGTCTTGGGCTAGAACAAGATGTTGCTACTCAACAATAGGCACTGCAAAAGGCATTTGTGAAGGCCATTAAGGTGGAAAATTAACACATGAATGTTGTGGAAAACACTGAATGTTACCATCAAACATTGATTGATATGAAGGAATAATATTGAAGAGACGCTGAAACATTTGTGAAGGCGACCAAACAAAATTCGAACCACATGCATCTTGCATGTATTTTGGCAACATTTCAAGCTACGTAGATGGAGGCAGAGCTTGTAAAAATGCAAGAAAAATATTGTGAAGATGGGAGAGTCCGATCACATGGTTTGATATCATGGCCCAAGATATCCAAGATGTTTCATAATAATTCACCCAAGATGGCGGAGAATGCAAGCATTGATTGGGTGATGCATCACGAGTTCAATTAAAAATATGTCACCACCATGTCAAAAAAAGTAGGGGAATTCTTGTGGCCCACACCTCAACCCTTCACACAAAATGGGGAACTATGCCTTATTTATTGTTCCCCATTTGAACCAAAAGGAGCATGGATTTTGGGCACTTGCCAACACATGTACCATCTGCAATGCCTAATCACTTTAATGGTGGTAAGGAGAAGTCCACAATGTAGGGCCCCATTACATGGGCACCTATACAAACAATTTAGTTTTCAAACGGCCATGCCACAACATTGGGAATACAATATGTTGAACACACCCAATAGGCCATAAACATGGGGCACAAACATGAAATGGATTTAGAATGTTGGCATTTGTTATTACATGGGGGAGTCAGTATGACAAATGGCAATATGACAAATTCATGATTCAGAAGGCATGTGAATTGTTGTACCTGTCAATGATTGATACATGACACCATTGGTTTTTATCAAATTTTTCAAGGGTGTATAACCTAAAAACCAACAATTTTGAATATGGTCAAAATCCGGAACATGCTTGGTACAACATGATGGGGGAGGAGATTAGGCATAGGTTAACCACAAGTGATCTTTAAGCTGAAAACTAAACCAACTTGACATTGGAGTAGATTAATGAAAGATCGTGTTTGAAAAATGATGTTGCTTTTGCATTATTGATTACAATATCTCCTCACATGGTCGCAATGTTCAATGAGATAAACAATCTTTCTGGGTTGGAAGTAATTTTGAATGAGGAACCCATTGGGCTAGGAAATTGTGCTAGGAAATTATGCTAATCAACAACGTGGTATTAATATTGGGGAAAGTAGTAGTAGAGGAAATAATAGATTGTAGTAATAAGGTGAGGGGGAATTTACCATTGGATGCAACATATGTACACTATAGAATAGCATCAATATTGTACAAAATTGATATTTATATAGCAATATGGGTAAACAAGTTGTTTCCCCTACGAATTTCTCACAATTAAAGTAAACCTAGTTGAACTTAATTACATATTGAACCTCAATGATGACAATGTGATTGGAGTGAATAGAAAACATATAATCGTAATTCCAATGACGATGAATTTTCATTGGAGATGGTTTAAGTAGGATGACAATAGGCTCCCATAGTATTTCATCCTACAGTGTTCATTTCCATAATATGTTAAAATGAATTATTCTAATTCAACATTACACAAATATGGAAATTAGAGGTGGCCAAAACATATTTTATTAATTAAATGCAAGTATTACATTTGAAAAAAATAATCCAATGTGGGTTTAAGGTCCTTTATGGGTGAAATCATGGTCAAAGGAGCCAAGGGTGACAAGGTAAAAATCTTTTCTTGATTCTAAAGATTGCACATGATACCTGTCATTTCTGCGTTGATTTACAACTTAAAATTTTATATTTTGAATACCCCATTTAACACTACATTTTAGATATAAATACATTTTGACTACAAATAAATTTTATATCATGTATCTTATGCATTCATGACCTCCATCACATATATATGAACAACTTTTGTTAAAGTCACATTTTCAAAATCCATAATTTTTAAGGTCAAAAGCATTTTTGAATCAAATGTGTTCAAATGGGTTAGAAAAACAATTTTCATCAATTCAAGTCCTTTTGCCCTTTTAATCATCAATGTTAAAATCCTTTCCAATTTTCATCAATTCAAATCATTTTTCCTTTCTAATCATTAATGTTAAAGTCCTTTCCAATTTTCAAAAGGAATGGTGCACATTTGGTAAAAAAAAAGACATTTGAAAAAAATAAAGATTGTTCATTTTCGAAGTTTGAATACTTCGAACATGCAAAAAAAATTTGATTTGTGTCAAACTTTGAACATGTAAACTTTGCGATTTATGAAAAATATTCCCAAAAAAATTATGACAATCCAAACTATCATGATTCCCTTGTGATTTTTCAAACATACAAAAATGCAGTTTTAAGAAGTGTCCACTCACTTGGGTGGCTCCTTGGATTGTGATTTTACCTTTATGTGGGTATTGTGAAATAACCAATCCATTTCAGATTCATTTGGGCACTCCCCCAAAAGCACCTCATCAGAGCCCCAGTAGCAAAATGGAAACAAACATGCTCCACTACTGCCTGCCTCTTCATTTTATATACATGAGATTTAAACTTTGGGTAAACCATATGGGAAATTGGGGAACCCCATGGGAAGATGATGGGAACACATTGGGAAGAAGGGTCAAAAAAAAAAACTCCTCCCCGGCACCCAAAAGAAAAAAACTTGACACCTAATGAGTGCATGCTGAGCCTTCTCATAGGCTGAATGAAACTTCTATTTCCAAAACTGTTTGTCACCATTTGTGGCCCGGCCACAAACTGTGGGACATAGTAATCATCACATAGTAATACTCTGGGACTCTAGAGATCTCGCCCTTGCAGTTCAACGGTGGTACACACACAAGTGCTCACACAGTGATGACCGTGAGTTTTGAGCGATCACTAAGTGTCGAAATCGAGACAGTCACTACAGAAAAGTTGCACTACTGTGCATGCGACCGCATGTCGCAGAAGGTGCATGCGCGCAGAATGGGTATCAGGTCCCGACCTGCTTGCGTGTTGCTGCACTTTTCCCCTGAATTAAAAAATCGCAAACTATATTAATACTTTCCACCCACTAACTAAAACCCGCCATCAGCACGGGACTTCGCGTCTTGCATCATCAAATCTCTAGAACGGTCATTTGCCATACATGGTCTATTGTGTGTACTAAGCTGTAACACGACCTTTCAGAGAGCGTCTTACTGAATCAGTTGCTGCATAAGAATTACACGGTATTGTGATATACACGACTTTAGCGTCAATTAAAAAGGAATTCCAGTGAGAGATAGGCATGTGGTGTGGCCTTGCAGTTTGAGCGTCGCCGCGTCAAGGTTCTTCTTTGCAGCGCAATTGGATGTTCTTGATCGAGTTATGGATCAGATTCAGGACGATCGTGAATGGAGTGCGGAGGAACCGCCATACTGGTTGAAGCCCCGAATATGGCTGACGAAAACTTTAGAGTTGGTGATAGCCGTCGTGCTCTTCTTGTGGCTGCCTGCTGCAATTGTGGTGTCGAGAGTTTACAAGTGGGTGCGTTCACTACTGCCGTGGAAGCGTCGTCGTATCCTCAAGGATAATGTGGTCGTCATAACCGGAGCTTCTTCTGGTATTGGTGAAGTAAGAAATTCTGTCCTGCAGTTTCATCAAACCGCTCAGGTTCAATTTTGGAACAATTCCGATCGTGTGGTACGAAAACCTGTTTAACTACTGTCTCATGAGGGCAATCTGCATTGACAGGCAATTTAGTCAGAGTTACACAGAGGTTAGGAACAGTGCAAGCCACCTGCCTGATTCAGAATCATTTGACCCAAGGCGGGGAAAGTGTCCAGAAGATGCACATACACACTGTGAGATTGTCTACGTTGGTCTTCGTATAAGCATCAACTCTACACTAGCCCAGTGCAGAGTCTAGGGCTCAAGAGTGGGCCCCTTGCAAGCTGTGCTTGTGGGTCCAATTTCAAACTGCCAGTAGCTGATGCATGCTAGAAATGGTACTAGTAGGGCTGCAGGATCGATCAATCAACCTACGTATGACAACATTTGAGAGACCTTTAAATCCTTGGGAAACGATTTTAGAAACCCTATTCCAGTGTGTCCGCCTCGAAGAGAGACTGTAGCCGTAGTAAGGCTGGGGGACTCTTTCTGACATCTTGTTAGTTTCAGTCAAACACTTGAGTTATTCTTCTTGTCAGAGGACAGTCTGGTGGTCTTCTCATTCAAGGTTTCCATATCGGTGTAGTGGGCTGTAAATCGATGGAGGGTTGAGATCACCATCTGTACGCTGTGATTGTGCCTGCAGTGCTTGGCACTGGAGTATGCAGCCAGGGGTGCAAAAGTGGTGTTGGCCGCCAGGCGTGAGAACAGGCTGAGGGAGGTGGCGGAGAAGTGCATGCAACGCGGTGCTCGAGATGCTGTTTTTCTAAAAACTGACGTTTCCAAATTGGAAGACTGTGAAAAACTAATCAATTTTGCGGTTGACACCTTTGGTCGCAGTTATTACACTTACTCTGTACACCTGTGTAATGTTTTTGATCGAACGTTTTGCTATGTACAATTTCCTGGTCTTTGTTTTTTGAAAAGTCTTTTGAGTAAGTTGGAGGATTCTGATTTTGTGGATGCACTGCCTAAAAGAGCAGTAAAAGGGTTTATTGTGGCGCCCAAGTCTGAGCTGCTTACTAGAGAATGAATTGAGAAAGACCTGATCCGTTGGCACTCCATACAAGCAAAAGTCATGCTAGTACGCTTGAGCCAGATGAAAGCACAAAAATTATGAATCTAACAAACAATCACGACCTTCTTGTTTAGAAGTTTGGAAGCATTGGTTGAATATGTAAGCTGGAAAGATTCTGTCTTAGCATTCTAGGAGGCTGCAATAGTGGCTGTGCTCCATATTCCTCATCAATGGTTGTCTTATTCTTGCCCAACTCTCGAAAGGAGATGCTGCAGTTGAATTGGACTTGCTAATGCAAGTTGGATGTGGGTGGACCAGTTGATATTCTGGTAAACAATGCAGGCACTGCAGCAGTTGCTGCATTTGAGGAATATCCAAATGTCCCTGAATTTCAAAAGATTTTGGTGCGCAGTACTTTTCTTTGCGCAAGTTTCAGTCCAGCAATTTTCCACATACTAGTCCCTTTTCATTTGTGATCTTTCCTGTTTGAGTTCTTTATTTTCTGTCTATTTGTGGGTGCAGGATGTCGACTTCTGGGGCAACATTTGGCCTACAAAGTTTGCACTTGAGCATCTCAGGCGCACAAGGGGGCAAATTGTGGTGACCTGTTCAGTTGCTGCCTTTGTCCCTTATCCCAAGCAATCTTTCTACAATGTAAACTGCTGCACCTCCTAAATTTCTTGGGTTGTTATGTCAGAAATCGTTTGTTGCATCTGAGATTGAGTTTCTGGGCTAGCCAGCATCGAATCCATTCCACTTTCAGCATATATTTGGACCAAACTCTTTACCTGTGAGTTGATTGAAGCCATTGCAACCTTGATCATGACGGTAAGTTTGGATTGGCGTGCTGATCATGGTAATGGAAGCCGTTTGCATCTGACTCGACGCTGATTGTCATACTTGCACAACAGGCAGCTAAAGCAGCCCTTCTAAACTTTTATGACACTCTCCGTATTGAGCCAATTGGTGAGCGAGTTTCCATCACGATTGCGCTCCCTGGATTTGTGGTCTCTGAGTTGACCACTAAAGGACCCCCTGTACGTGTCTAGTAATCCTTTTCCTCTCCCTTTTTATCTTTTTGGTTTCTCTTTCTGTGGTAGACATGAACAGGTGCCTGCATTGCTCACTGTTGCTTTGTGCGTTTTCTTAGGGGCACATTCCAAAGTGGTGGCCTATGATGGAAACGGATGAAGCTGCACGGAGGATAGTGCAAGCTGCAGTGGAAGAAAAGCACTACATTATAGTTCCTTACTGGTATATCTTCAACTTGTTTTATCGAACATTTGCTCCAGAGTTGTTGGACTGGCCTCCTCGTGTCTTCCTTCTAGGAAAGCCTCCAAACAAAGAGATCAAGATGATATGTGAGATGCTCCTTGGGGAGGAAAACACACAAAAGCTTTTTCAAAAGTTCACAGCTTTCACTTAGTTCAGGTTACTTCGCTACCTTGAAGAGTCTGAACATTTTCACAAGGAGCTTAAAAGTTGTGAGACTCCTGAGCCTATTCTGAAGACCTGGATTGTGAAGGCCATGGTGTGTGAGGGTGCCCAAGGCCTAGGTCTTTAATTGACAGAAGGTTGGTCAACATTCGTGTATAGGGTTGGCGGGCCCATAATCGAACAGAAGCTGATAACCGATAGCTGTATAGTACAGGCAGCCCTTACTATAGATTGCTTCGTTGCTGGTAACCATGCATTAAATCGTTTATGATTGAACGTTTGGTAGCTGAGTATTGTGTTTGGAATTTTTGAAGCACTTGACTGCACACGTTTTTCGAAAATGGGTAAGTAGTGCAAAATTATTAAGAGAAATCTGATTAGTGATCACAAAGTTGTGTTTGGTAATGGGTATTTTTGTCACTTAAACTAGAGGAAAATAGATTGGTAATTGAAAGGTGGGTACACCATGTAACTAAAAAAAAAATTAATAAGAAAAAAAGCTCACATAAAAGAAAAAGCAAGATATTGGAATTGGGGATATTGGTACATCATGAAGGAAATGACTGATAAGCCACTGGAAAAAGGCTTACTGGATTAGAAAAGAAAAAGTGTTTGGTGTTAGGGACCTTGGTTCAATATATTCCTGGTGAATGATTGGTCATAAGAGAGGGGACTCCCCCAAAGGATGTAGACAAGTATGTGATAATGGGAAGCAGTTCAGACCATATATAAAAAAACAGCATTGTGGATGAGGGGAAACAAGAAAGAATTGTATCTTTGGGGCATTCTACAAAGCAAGCAAAAGATTACTTGACATTTACTTAAACCTTAAAGCATTACTCTCTGCCTATTAATCCAATCTCCACACTACTCAAAGATGTGGTGCAACATTAAACATGTAATCAACATGTGAATAGACCTGAGGAATTAGATCCCTCCTTATGAAAAACTTGTCATAAGTTGGATTAATGCAAATGGCAAGTTGCTTTTCTATTTAGGTTGGTTTGTAGTTCATGAAGATGAATATTGGGCAAATTGATGCTAATTTTTGTGAAGTTTCCATTGGGCACCAATGCCAATATATGTGGGTAATTTTCATGCGGTTTTAAGGTAGTGTGATGAAGACACATGTGCACACATGATGTTGAGTTCAACTCCAATTGCTGAAACACTTGTGGTGTGCAATCTGCGTGTGTATGTAAGTTACACTCTCAAGAGGTCCTCTCTCTCTTTCTCTCTCTCTGTCTCTCTGGGTGTTATAGAAAAAAAATTATACAAGTTCTGTATTGACCATCTTTGGGGATCTTTATTGCTCAAGGGCCATGATAGGCCAGACCAATTGAGGGCCAATTAACTGTCATTTATCTGCATTGCTGCCCGAGCTTCTTTTACACATGTATGTTCACATTTGTAGCAATAATTACAGCATTGCATTGGGTGTGACATGCCTTAGATGACTCATGTGTCTTCTACCAATTTTAACTACATGAATAACTGTTGGATTTTTGATAAATGTATTTTCCATGATTGACATCATAATTGATGAGGAGCATTTGGGCGAAATGATGTTTGGCACTGGACATGTGTGTGGGACTAGAAATTAAGAGATAATTTGCTCAAGGGTGGGTCTGATCAAACAGTTTGTAGTGGTGTTGAATAGATCAACCTATAGAGTTGATTTCAAGATCAAGCCAACTTTACAATCAAATACCATGAAATGTAATGTTGGATTCTATGTCCATTTCATTTAAGTCTGTCATATTTCATGTGACATTATAATGCTATATTTAGAAAATTGCATTGCAGTTTTTTCTAAAACAATCTGAAAACATTCAATGTACATATGGATGATTTCATCTTAATTCCATAAATTGTGAATTATACTTTTACCAACTGTGGAGATTGGAAGTATTGTAACCAAAAGAGGGAGGGAAAAGGAAATGGCAAATTTCTGTACACTCCAACCAGCCCTCCTCCATGTTTAACATCTTTCCCATATTGTCCTTCTTCTCATATATAAGTTCTCCTATAAGTACTTAGATCATTTCACTCATAGGACAATCCTTTTGTGGGACCAACTATTGCAAAGACAACTTGTCTGCATTTCACTCTTTGACAACCCATCAGTACATATTCCTACTTTGTTTTAGAAATAAAAACTTGATTTTGTATGTTGATTTAATGAAAACTAAAATTGGTAGCAAAAAACAGTGTAAACAATCCTTTAATAAAATTTGCTTTATATATTCAAGCTATCAAATTTCAGTTACATACCATAGTTAGAAAATTTGAAGGGGACAGTGGCAATTTAGTTACCTTGGTGTTGAACAAGGTTAGTCATTCCCAAAGAACTCACTCTTTGAATCTAGTGCTGAACCTAAGTGCTAGGTACAGCCAGCCATTCCCAAATAACTAAATCCTTGAACTCATGGTTACACCCAAAACCCAAAACGTGGCCAATCATCCCCATAAAAATCCTGTCCTTGAATCAAGTGCTAAACTTGAGTGCCAAACAATGATTCAAGGACCATTTCCAAAGGATTCAATCCTTGAACCATTGTTCAACCTAAATGGCTAAGCACATTTAATCATTCCCCTAAGAACTGGGTCCTTGAATCAGGAGCTAAACCTTAGAGTTAAACACAACCAATCATTCCCAAAGAATTTAATCCTTGAATTCATCAATAAACCTAAGTGAACTATAGCACAGATAATTTTGTCACTCCCCCTTGAGAACTAGATCCTTAAATCTAATGTTAAGCATGATTTTCCTGAAAGATTTAGTCCTTCAACTAATTGTGGAACCTGAATGTTCAACACATTCAATCATCAAGAATCCAATCCTACATACAACTAATAAAATTTCCCTAAGCCCACAACTTGAACCAACAATCCAGAACTATAGTTTTACCTTCATAAAAGCTACCAGATTTTTTCTAAGGCAAACCACAATTTATCCTTAATAAAATTTTGAACACCTCAATCGCATATATAGGCTCCACTAATGTTGATGGCAAATTAAATTATAGATGCCTTTCCCAACAAACAAGTGCTTGCACAGACCAAACATAGATACTACAAACCCCAAAACATCCTTTAAAAATCTTTTCCTTCCAGCATCCTCTTCTTCCTCTTCTTTGCACACTGAAAAGCAACATTTGACCACGAAGAGACTTAGCTGAAGCAGATTAATTAACTCCATAACAAGCAAGCTCAATTCATGAATTCCATAATTCTTACTCCATCCAACAATAATAAGAATACATGACCACCCACAGACATCTTCCCACCAAAATAGTCTCCTATAATAATATGTGTTGAATAGTTATGCATCGACACAACTTTCAAATTTGGCCAATCTCAGAACTTGTACCTCACAAATATATTGACGCATAGGTGATGACACATGCTCCAAGCATAATATAGGTAGCAAGTGAATAGTTCACACCAAATCACAAAGTATTTCAGAGACAGAAACCTGGGATAGAGCATTAAAACTTTCATAAAAAATTAAAAAATATGGATTGGGGCAAAATAAAATTAATCTAGGAGTCTTGATGCTTCCATTGCATCAATAATGCAACTCAACACCTTAGTTCTCAACTCATAAATAGAATAATTTCTTTTAACAAATGAGCAGTTGGTGGCATTGAAAACTTGGATGCTACTAGTAGTAGGATTACTCCAGCTTCAATGGCCTACTCAAGTTGTGTTTTCAACCCTTGAGAGCATAGATGATTCTCCCCTTGCAATGTTTCAAATTCAAGGATTATGTACAAGAGAGGCATTTTCCCAGGTTCAAGATGTGTGAAGGTAAAGCCTGAAATTTCCTTACCAAGCACAAATGCACTCTGGAGGGAAATTGCCTCTGCCCCACACAAGCAGGAATTTCTGAGTAAATGAAATTAACTCTTCAGGAGGTTTCTTGAATGCTCTCTCAGCAGTCCATACATGTTGATCAAGTTCTAGGTGGTATCAAATACTAAGGAAATTGTGAAAAAAATTCTATGGAAAATGCAAGTACTACAAAACACACCCAGATGAAAGTCCGTCCACCAGAAGGCAACCAATGTCAGTTGATCAGTGGCCCACAACTGCAGTTCCAGGCTAGTGCTGTTTTCCAAGAGAAACTGGAGCTTATTCACCAAACAGTTGATTGCTTGCACCACACAATTCATTATTGACAACTGGCACAGTACAACACATCCTGCAAGAAAATCATGTCTGAAGTACTGAAGAAAGTGTGCCTTGCGTTTCCAGTTATGTAAAGCATCTTCACCTGTTAACCCGAAAGGCTCTCAGCCTCTGTAACAAGTGAGGTTCTGGGGGGTCAGACATGTGAAGTTCGCAAAATCCCGTGAATGTAACCCCCTGCCATAATAAATGAGGAAAGGGCAACAACACCTGCTGGGAAAACTTTCCCTGAATCCTTAAACCGGGAACCCATGACAAATAACAACATGCTTGAGATCCCTGCAAAACAGCAAGCACATTACATGATCATGATGACACTGCATGCAATTTATTGCATCATTTTACTCTCATGCTTAACAACCTCCAAATAGTCTAGCCTACTATAAGCTCAAAGGCAAACAAGAAACTTCAAATGGAACAAATGATGAGAGTGTGAGGCCATATACCTAAGCCAATTGCAGAAGAGAAGGCAGGATTCACTGACAAGTTCAGATAGACATAGTAGAGAATAAAAGCTGATCCTCCCCCTGCCAACAAGGACTTGCTGCTTCCAGACTTCAAGAATCCAATCACTCCACCAGCTGCCCAAGATGAAAGGCTTCAGCACATATGTGACTTTTGCATACACACTACAAGCAAGTCTTGGCTTGTGACAGTAATGTGCAAGGGAAGGACAATCCATGATCTCAGATTGGTTGGATGTCCCACCTGACTGAGAAATATAATAATAAGCTTACCATCACTGGACATGACACAATCAGGTGATCACACAGAGTGGAAGAAATATGCAAGATAAAAAGTCAGGAGAATCAAGTCCTCGTAACCTTGCACATACACCTGTTGTATTAAACACACAAGTGCAGGGATGCAGGCAAGACAGAAACAAGTGGAGGATAGAAAATAACAGGCTGTAGCAAGCCTATCAACAGATCAAAGCAGAATTGTTTCAGTCAGTCAGCCGTTGAGAGGAGACCATCAACCAGGCTCTAACACCTGAAACAGTGTACCATTCTGGAAGAAGAATCACTGCATTCAATCAAACAGAACAATGCACAGCTTGTAATGCAGTTGACAGTGGATGAAATACTGACTGCCATCTGAAGGTGCACTATCTCTGATCGGACACCCATCATCCCCTCTTCACTATCCAGCTAACCAACCACTGACAGGAGATCATCAACGAGAGATAAAACCCACAGCAGGTTTCTGAGGGGCAAAGAGAGAGATGTAGCACTGCAGGATACACGGCATTTAACATGAATTAGTGTCTGAAAGAAAGAAGCACGGAGCTCAATTGTTAATCCAAGAGGAGTAGAAGGTAGAAAGCGCCCAACAAGAGCAAACTACTCATAATCAACAAAATGTGCTTTGTTCCCTGTCAGCAATGAGCCAGCCTGTGATTCTTTCTTTCCCATCTGTCTGACTGACCGTTGGGAGAGGAGCACCGACCTAAGATGATACTTTCGACCAAATTCTAAAGGGCAAAAGGTAGATACAGTATCCGCAACAGCACAGCATTTCAGAAGAACATGCAGAGCTATCAAGAAGAAGGACAACGTTCAAGGAGAAGAAAGTGCACGTTCCACGAGAAGAACCACAGCATATTTGTTTATAAATGGCGAGAAAAGGGGTACAAAAGCACTCGCCACCAACAAGAGCAGCATACGCAAGAGTCAGCTTCTGCGATGTAGACATTTTCTTCTTGGGAGGTTCTTCCTCATACGGTCCTCCCTCTCCATCCCCTCCTCCACCGCGTCCGCCTCCATTCCAGTCGCCCCTCTTTCCCCCTCCCCCGCCTGTATCCCTAACCTTGTCCTGTTCCGTCACATCCGAGAACGTCGCCCCTTCATCGCCCAGCTCTTGGACTTCGAGTCCCTTCACCTCCTCTATCACCCCAACTCCCGCTGCAGATTCTGACCCGTACGGAGGAGCAGTGTAACCCTTTGCATGAGATCCATAGGAAAGAGGTTGCAAGGCCACGGTTCCGTGAAACCAAGGGCGTATACCCCCATCAAGATGCGATCCAGGCAGACAGAAGCTTGCCGGATTTTTTGTGCACAAACTTCGCACTCCTGAGGAAGCAGCCGATCTGAAAGAGGAAAGTCGGAGACTACATGCTAAAGGAGATTGAGAATACGCGAAGCACAAGCGAAGACAAGGGCGCGAGGGGTAGAGGGATGGGAGGAAGGAGGCCATCGCAATCGCTGTTGCTTCGATGCTCGCAGTCGAGTGAAACTTGATTAAACCGTCTTTACGTTATGGTAATCTTCTTCTTCTTTTGTGTGAATTAGGGTTGTCCTTTTGCTTATACCAGATTCCTCTTCTCGTATACCGAGATGAAGATCAATCAACCTGTTCCTTTCGCTAGTCTTGGGGCTCCTCTCGTGCAGGGATAGATTACAACCTCGACCATCCAAGACTAGTCCCAGATTAGCAGCATCATGGGACAAATTTCATGGAGAAGTTTTCCAACCCTTTTTATGAGGTTGCTTAATCACGTGAGGACACGTGCTCTCTTTGGCTCTCGCCTCAAATCTAAAGGATAAAAGAAGATCCCACTAGCGATTTCTAGAAACCACGACAAATGAGCTGGTGAAAATGATCCCAAGAGCAGTGCACTCATCAAATGCAAAAGAAGCCCCAGGGACACCCCTTCTATTATCAAGGGCATAGTGCAGAATAATTCAGATTGGATAGTGCTATGTTTGAGACTTGCCTCTTCGTGATCGTTTTGGGAGTCACTTAGGTTAGCATTTTCATCTGCAAACCGCAATATACGCCACATACTGCAGAAATGCAAACACTCATGGCGCAACTCAAAAGCGTCATGGAAAATTGCAGTTGACTCACTGCTGTACACAGACATACCTCCAGTCTAAAGTACCTTATTTTTTCATTAAACACAACCAGAAACGAAGTACAAAGATGCAGTAGAACTTGCACTTTCCCTCATTTCTTCTGACAGACACACCATATGTTCCATCCTGTCCCTACAAGCCTGCCACACCACATGTAAATCGTGAGCTTTGGAGCTTTGGAGAAACTCTTGCCTCCATTTGGGATGTCTGTAAGTAGGAAAATAAGAATATGACCAAAGTAGAAAATAGTGCAAATCTATCAGCTGTAATAGGGGGGGCACTTTGGTCATTGTGTGGGAGAGATGTGCAGTGGCATCCAAATTAGGGCTATATTGGTCAGAGCACTGCGACATCCATGGATCTGGATCTCTGGGACATAATGTGGGTTGATATCCATTCATTTTGCACATGAAGGCTGCAATGCAAAAACCTTAGTGGTAAAGCAATCATTCTGAAAAAAGTTGTTGCTTACATATATATTCAGTGTATCCATTGACTGTGAACACCATTAACTTTTCTTCTCAGAAGCCTGCATTAGGAATGATCAGACTAGCCTAGCTTCAACCCATTGCCATCACAGCGACGTTGCCTCTTTTCTGTGGCTACATACTAGCATCTCTCTTGTTGCATGATTGAGCCATGTTTCAGCTTGCAACAGACCTAAACAGTTCAGAAGTACAGTGCTAGGCACTACATCTCAAATGGGCCCACCTCCCTTAAGAGATAGCAAGCTGAAGAATCAATTGCCAGATAGCCTTTCTCATCCTCTAAATCCTAGCTCTCTCCACATGATTACTGAAATTCTCAGCAGGAAATGTAATGCTACAGTCAAATAGAGATGACAAGATTTCACAGCATTTGAGCTGTGTTCTTTTGAGAAGGATGTCTTCTCCCACCAATTACTGGAGAAGCCCATAGATGTTCTCTCAGCTTCTTTGGTTGACTCTGAATATACCCTGTTTTAACAAGATCAAGGACTGGTCCTCCAGTACAACCATGCACCGCATGAGCTCACTTGCATTCCAGTCTTTAAAATTCAAAACAATCTCCAACAGCGATGCCTGTACCATCCCCAATCCCCCAGACCCCACCAAAACATGTCAAGGTGTTCAGCACTACATCCTGCTCCAGAATTCACACTGCACTGCAACAGCTACATACATTTCTGTCAAAACTTTTTATCCATGCCCACAGCACATACTCCATCTTTGTCAAGAAGCCACTGGAGCAGCAGGTTCGATGTCACTTCCTCGAAGACTTCGCTGTCATCTGTCACACTAACATCCAGGTTTTGAATAGCAGAGATGTCTTCTTCAGGTTGGTGTCTTCCTTGCTCCAAGGCATGGAAGAGCATTTCAGGTGCGAGTCCGCAATGGAGCATTGTGATGTAGAGCTGAATGTGGACATCTGTCACCTGTATTCAGTATGTTGTCAGATGCTTCCTCACACCTGTGAGAAACCACATGAAATCAGGAGAAAGCATTCCCCAAAAGAATTGGTAGTTTTACATGCTCCAAGGCAAAGACTAAAAAATGGCAGCCAGGAAGACAAAGAGGCAATGGTCAGTGAATATACTAGAGGAAAGGCAACTGCCATGAGTAAGGGAAGGGCAGGATCAAGAGGATGATGCCCTAAATGTACAAGAAAGAAAAATAGTGGACAACTGAGAGAGATGGGAATGCCTGACATGGGGATGGCAGTGAACTTTCACATAATCCCAATCAGATCCTTCAAATCCAGACTGGTGCTTGGCCAACCCTGCTAAGGTCTTGGCATTCCTGATAGTAGTAGCTATAGCTGCTGTGAGGTGAGCTTCCTGGCAGAGGTCAAACCAGTCAATTTCTTGGCCTTGCTGTACACACCAGAAGATGTGACTGTACACCTCTGTCTCTGTCAGTTTTCGGCTTCTCTGTACCACACATCATTCTATTTAGCCCATCTGTTGCTCTCTCTACCTCCCCTTGCATTGCACTTGTCTTGGAGTACAATTGTAAGCAATGTGACCTCAAATTACAAGTCTTCAGTGAGGGTACAGACACTTACAGAAATTTCTTTGATGGAGAGATGTTTATGTTGCCAAAGCTCCCAGATTTCAACAGGGTCACCCAACCTGGTTGAAGTATCTGCACTCAACTGCATTGGATAGACCATGGAACCCTTTTTTCAGCCAAGAAATCATACACACAGAACTAGGCAACCTTGAGACATAGCAGACAATGGAAATGATTAGATAATGCATATTACCTGCCCATATATTGCTTGATGATTGCTCCAACACCCCAAATCTCCAGCATGCTGTCTAAGAATGTTTCTATTCCAAGTCCAATTCCTAATCAAACTTGAAGAGTGAAGCCTTAGGCATGTGATAGGATCCGTTCCATGCATTCTTACAGCCCTCACAACTTGACACTTCACCTCAGAGAAGGAACTTGCAGGAGTCCCAAATACAGAATGCCCCAGATCAGATACCAAGCATGCTGCTTTTGGCATGCTTGAGGTAGACATGGATTTAGTGAGGCACAAACCCATCATCTCATCTTCTTTCACCACATTGCCTTCCACCTTTTCATCGCCAAATGCTAACCACCCAGTCCTCTCTTCCTGATATCACCTAACACTGCAAAACCTGAGCATACACAACACTATGAGGTCATATTTTATGATTGCACAGTCCCTCCTCTTTCTCTCTTTTGCATCTGCTTGCCATCGTAAATCAGTGAATGTACAACCAGTTCCAGTGAGTGCCCTCAGCCCTCTCTTGCCACATGCAGAAGAACAAATGACACCACCATACCTAAGCAGCTGTCTATTTACCGTCAAGGAAACAGCGTAATTCTGTATGTTTACACTTTCAAAACCTCAGCACACAAAACATCATGTTGCTGTGTTCAACAGTTTAGTAATCTTCATGTCTGCTTCTTCTCTCGTCCCTGTCTGCTTACTATGCTAAAGTAAAGTAAGTATTTCTCGCAGACGGTTACTCGAGCACTCTCAGGGACCTGCGCAACTCAATTTCTTCACCCTCGGGGATCACCGCCTCCTTTCTGGATGTGGACACTTTCAAACCTGAACACATAAAAGTTTCATGATGTGATGTTCAACACTCAGGTAGAATTCACATCTTCTTCTTTCTCTGTTCACTGAGTTTTCTCAACATACTATAATCACTCAGCATTTTCTCGACGATGATCTCTCGAACACTCCGTCCCTAAGGCCCTCCGGATCTTTCTTGTCGCATAAAAGAAGAATCAGACGACACCACCGTGTCTGCCAACAAAAGAAACTATATTTCGTGACCTTCAGGGCTACTGCTGCCTCGTTTCTGCCGATGGATATTTTCTGAGGTGACTGACCCACATGTTTCTCCTGAGGACTTGCTAGGTTTCCAAAGTTTGATCAGTACCGATTACAGTTTTTTTACCTTGGATAAACATCTAGCAATCTCCTTAAAGGAATGAAGCCCACAACCCACGTCCATGGAAGTCATGAGCGTTAAGCACTACAGTGCCCTGAGCATCATCAGTGGTTGAAACATACGGGGTTGAGGAAGAGGAATAAGTTGAGTTCGCTGGTATGGAGGATAGTCATAGTACCAATTGATGGATACTGTCCAGATGCCTCCCATCCTTCTCAGCATCCGCTCTAGATGACATATCTGAGGACCCGTCGTCTCATAGCATGCCGTATTGAAGCTCCCTCGTTTGTCGGATAGACAAGATTCCGCTCCTGCCTTCCACCTCAACTCCAATCCTCTCTTCATCAGCGTGGCCCTGTTTTCCCGCCCGTCCGTAGGTTGTAGGCGTAATTCCAAGAACTGCGTTGCACCATCTCGTCTGCTTTCTCCTCCACATGGGATTTCTCTTCTACTTTGTGGATAGACAGAAGAGCATGCGGGGATGAGCTGACTGATCGTTGGCAATAGTGTCCGATCTTGGGACCTCCTCAGAAATGGTGGATGGATGGGCCTTCCTAAGTCGCCACCCATGTCAGGTAGAGGCGCATTTCGTCGGGTAATCCAAGGGCTTCGACACTAATACGGACTCAGAGGTATTCTGCACCAATGATTTCCAGGGTTTGCCTTTGCTAACCCTTGCCATTGCTCTCATGTTCGGTTTGCAATGTGCAGCTTCAGCGCTCTGTTTTAGGTGCAGATACTCTTTTGCTGTTCTAGATTGTGTTCAATCTTTCGAAACCTAGTTGTGATAATGTAATATTGCATTCCTTCATCTGCAAGCAGTTTTGAAGTTTTTTGGCAGTGGGGACACTCGTTGCCTAACCGGAACTGGATATGGCATTTAGAGGGGCCTGCCACATGCCTGATTCATAGTGTGTGGAGTACTTCAACCTAGCAAAATGGGACATTGTATTTGAGTAGCACTATCATCTGTTGCCCACAATGATATTCAGGAGAGCTCTCAGAATGAATTCATGGAGCTGTCTAACAACACATGATGAAGGATTAATGTTGTAATGAAATCCCATGTTTCCAGTGAATGGGCAAAACCTAAAAATGTTGATAGTGTACAATCTGAGCTTTGCTAGAAGGCTCAGGAAATAAGTACATCCCTATTCGTGGATGGTGACGGCAAAGGCTTATCTGTGCTAAAGTCCATCAAGTCATGCACAGCTGCTTCCATCACCTCAACAAAAATCATATCATCTAGATCCAGACCTAGTTCCCAAATCTCAGTTGAAAAATCAACCCACTTCTCACTCTTCTGAGCAAAGTCCTTCTGAAGAATAGAATACAGAGAATCATTGTCTGGTTGTGAAAAGTGCTTCTCTTGCAACTCCTCCCAAACCTCTTGAACTAGCCGTAGACCTGTCGGCTCTGTTTGAAGACACTGTGAGCCCAATGTCCTTGGGTTCAAAAATGGGTGAAGTTTTCCCGACAGTACTTCATTGATGCTATCAAATAAGACACGTCGGTCAAGGGCCTGTTTTTGGTACACAGTTCGTTGTTCCCCTGTAAGATATGCATTCTGCTCTCTTGCAGACTCTTGTAACTCCAGTTGTTCCTCTGTTTGATCAAAATAGATGTCACTGATCATTTGCCTCGAATCAGACTGCACTGGAGAGATTGATTCTTCTGTGACCCCTGACAAGACCATGATGTGTCTAACATATGCCTTCTCATCATCCTTCGTCCTGAGGGGGTGCACTGATGGCCACCTAGGTATGGCACTTGCCAGGTCACTGATGTATGGGACTTGAATTTCAAGCATCTGTTTGTTAAGGTTTGACTCTTGGTCATCCAGGTCAAGAGCATATGTGAATGCAGGGAGTAAGTCCTTGAGAGGAGAGTCCAAAATCTTGCCAGCCCCTTTATGATTTTTAATCACAGAGGCACATGCTCTTTGTGAGTTACCTGATGCCAGTGAATCCAATGGCATGTCCATAGCAGTTGCATGATACTCTCCTGGAAGGACACCAAAAGTTCAATCAGAGAACCAATCTCTGAAAATATAATTAGTCACCAGAGGCTCCCTTTCCCTAGGGATCCTAAGTGAGTGCAAACCCTAAAAAGTCTAATCTGAATGTCATCAGCAGGAAACCAAGAAGATGCTGGAAGACATTTCCTTCAACATACCTCTCTTGTTCTACTTCAGTAAACCACAAAGAACCCAAGAAAAGCTTGTTTAGGCAGACCCACTTGCAGCCCTTGTGAATATGATATCCTGAGCACTTCAAATGTGTAAAATTATACTAAGAGATGAGGTGACAACTATGGGTGCAGTCAGTCTCAGAGAATTATTTTAAGTGTAACTCAAAAATGTAACCTGCCATACAGAATTTATTAATGCTGTTGCAATGACTTGCACTGACCTGGAAGGCTGAGAGACTTGGCCTCTGGACTAGCCTCATATTCCTCCAGAAAATGGAGATCATCGAGCACAGACACAGGGCTTGGCTGCTCACTACCTTCAGATATCCGCCCACTCTCACCCTGCTGCCTGTCATCATCAGGCTTTTTCATGGAGGCCCCCCATGGTGTTGACATTTCTAAAGAATTTGTTGAATTGTTTCCAGCCGCCAGTGTCACCTGTGTACTCCCACCCATTCCCAGTTCACCATCAGATCACCATAAAACACTTGAAACACTTGGAAAATAGAGAGCACACTAAATCAACTCAATTCTTCATGCAGGTGTCATTTAGGCATGTGAATACCTCAGCCTGGTGAATGCAACTGATTTCGCATCTTATAACGCCATCTGGATACATCACATGTCCATTCATAAGGTCCTCATATCCATCCAGAGGTTTATCATGTACCATGCAAGTAGCTTTTACTTTGTCAGTGTCTGGGATTGGAAGAGGAGGTGAGTTAACAACCACCAGCTCAGCCACTTGCGGTCTTTCTAACATTTGATCTGGGCTTTCAGTGTCTACATCTAACAAGGATTCCCTCGTCACAAGCTGATGTTTAAGCAAAAGTTGTTTGGTAGTGACCCCTGACTCCACATAGGCACATTGTGAAAAGTTGCATTTATGAAAGGGGCCCCGAACCATCCTTCCAGTCACATGCTTAGTTCGTCGACGTGCAATCTCTGCAAGATTCTTCCCATCTTGAGCCTTGCTCAAGGGCTCATGTGCCACATTTTTCTCTGCAGACTTGGAGACTAACTTTGAATCAGATCTACAATGGGTCAGAAGCCTTTGAGTCACTAGATCAACACTGGATTGCTCCTTGGACAATTCCCGTAAAGATTGTGACCGCCGTGTCAGCAGAGTACCCTTAGGCTCCTCCCTGCTTGTCACCAACTTTGGCTGTACTTTTCCACTTGTAATGGATCCAAACGTGCTTGTTTTAACAGAGCTTGTATCCTTTGATGCTGCGGGACATGGCCTTGCAACAGTTGGAGAGACTGACCTAGTGTGTTTGCTACTCACATTACAAGGGTAAGACTCTCGGCCATCACTAGTCATTCTTGCAGGGGCTGCAATGCCCTTTCTGACATTGGTTTGCAATTCTTCTACTCGGCTCCACCCTTTTGTTGGTTTGTGCAACTGGGGCCTTGATGACTTGCAAGGGATGAGACTTTTGCTCTTTCTCATACCTCTGTGAAAAACCAATTTATTCCCAACCCACACATTCCTAATTAGCTGTCCAGAAACCCACACATGAACATTTGTCCACCTATACATTTCAGCTACTCTTCCAAAAGAAGTAGAAGACTATGCAAATCAAGCACAACTGGATGACTTGACCTCGATGCTAAAACGTTTCCTAACATGTTTACAGAAATGAACAAGAAAGGTGTTGTAAACAGGGCCACATGTTTCTGTAGGCCATGTGAGAAATCACTTCAGAAGTTGATGAATTAATTCAAAGATAAGGGGTAGCAGATACCCATAGTTGCTGTGAACACTGTCTTCCCGTTCTGTCATCACCTGAGGTGCCATTGAGACTGTGAGCTTCCGGGCCATGGTGGATCCCTGAGTGGACATACTTTCCAAATGTTTACCTCGTGAAAAGTGAGGAGATAGTTTTGTACACAATTGTTTTGGAGTTGATTTCCTGGCTGAAGGCTTCATCATGACAACCGAAGCTTCAGCTGCAAGTGCTTGTCCTGATATTGACACCACATCACTTTCACAAAAACTTGTGTTGTTGCCTAATTCCACACTGCACTCATCTTGCACCTTGGTCTCTGGAACAAATTTGATATTTGAAAGCCCATGGTATTCCAAATCCATATACTGCTTTCTAATGGATGTACCAGGAATCAAAGAGGGGAACTCCTGTGGATCCTGGAAGAGTGATTTCACAAATCCAAATTCTGGTTTGTTGTAATTTGATTTTCCATCAATTGTGTGGACTTGAGGGGTGGGATGTAGGAGACCTTTCATCTGGATAGCTTCCAGAATCTGTTTCAGTCTTTTCTGTTCTGGAACAGAGTTCATCAGGTGCAGCTGCTGTAATTGTTGGTCCATGTCACCAAACAGCATTCCTTCACTGAAGCAATGCACCTGGACCAGATGTTTCAGCACATGAGGCATTCCTTCCAGGTGGTGGTGTTTGGGGGACATGAACAGGCGCTTCGGAGACACGGACGTTTGGAGTCCATTCTCAAGCTGGTGATGCAAAGAGGAATGATTCTGTTGGTGCTTTGCCAGTGACAGTGGATTCCTTACCTGTATCTCTGGGGTACATGAAAATGACCTCAAATTCAGATGGGAAGGAAAGCATTTCTGCTGCTCAAACTCTTTGCTGGACTGCTTCAAGTGCTGAATATCATGGGATTCCCTATTGTAGAGTTTTTCCAGGCTGAAAGAATGAAATTCCTTCTGTGAAAGGGCACCATCGCTGGCAGGGGACCTTCCCAATGGCTTGGAAAGGGGCATATCAGAGCTGGGGATAGTATCTAGACCCATTAGCCGGGCAACCACACTGGTCACCTGCTGCTTATGTCCCCCTTCCCCATCAACATACAACATGTTCTCTCTACAAGGAGACACAGCTGCAGAATTCTCTCTCCTGGGTGAGACATTTGGTGAATTGTCCACAGAGAGATATGAACTATGTTTCAAATCATTGAACAGATCACTAACTGGACATGAATCTGCCACATCCAACCCCACCTGCAGACTGCTGGATGATATTTGTGGACCAGGTCTTCCATCCACAAACAACCGTGACCCTAGCACTTCGGCACCAATGGAAAGCATGGGATGTTCTTCCCCATCAGCAAACCCTTGCATCCTATTCTTCTTTTTCTCCTGTAGCCAGTCCTTTGAGTAGATAACATCACAGGACTCCCTGTAGTCAAGGACTGGAGAAGTTGGAAGGCTGCTCTCAACAATATGGTCTCCAGGATCCAGGAGACTGAAAGATCTTGTTGGATTCCAGACAGCCAGTCGTGAACTATTTTTGCTGTATATCTGAGGACCCTCTTTTAATTCAACTGTCAGCCGAGAAGTTAATTCATCTCTGTCATAAATCAAACTGCTTGAACTTCCTTCAGACTCATTGCCAAAAGATGTTTCCCCATCACTGTCTTCTCTCAACTGGTCATTGGCTAAAAGGGACAGATCTACGGCCAATTCCATGCCTTTGTCTGCAGAAGCAGGTGCTTCCACAAAATCTTTCAGTGGCCCTGAAGCACCCTTCCACTCAAACAACACTCCTCGAGATTCCTCTGAATTATCAACTGGCATTTCTGGCTTTCTTTTAAAAAATGATGCCCTGTACATCCCCTTGAAGTCTTGTGATGACGAAATCTTCTCTGGATCTTCTCTCCACTGAATTCTCCCATCAGCCAATGCCCTCAATGGCACATGAGAAGGGTCAGGGTTTTTCTGCTGGAAAAGATCATTGTAGGAGTCTGGAAGGGCTCCCCTTCTAGAAGTTGCAGGGGTATCAATAGTCCAGGGCTCCTCCGTCAAATAGAAAGAAAGACCGGGTTGCATGTTGGAGTCAAGGGAGCTGCAGCCTGAGTTGGGCTTCTGCTGCACAAGGAACTGTGGATCCTTCACCAGTAAGGATGTTGCCAAAATCACCTGGCTGTTGTCAATAACAGCCTTCTGTGGAACTCTGGAAGATTGCACTTCTACCTTGGGTCCTCCATGCTCATCTAAAGTAGCCCTAATCTGAGCAGACTCCTGCTGAAACTGCAGCAATAACCCCCATGCCACCAGTCGCAGGGCACTGTGAGACAGTGCAATGTCTATCTACTGCATTGGCAGTTTACAAGTGTAATACCAACATCTGGCAAACACCTTTGAAGCATGCAGACTTGTTCGGTTGATTTGCACCATTTCAGATGTATATTTAGAACATACTGTGCAAACAAATTCTCCTTGGATACATGGAAGCAAAACTGTGGCATGTAAACATAAAGGAAGGGAAAATCACAACAATGCAAGGAAGATGGCAAGACCAAGAACAGCAATACCAGAGAGGTAGGAATGCAACTTGGCTCCTGACCATCTTGGCCTGCTCAACCACACAACATCAAAAACAAACATGATGTAAGTACAAAGCCCTGTCCTCAAAGGAAACCTGTACAGAACTGGAAGAGAACCAAAGGAGGCATCACAATGGAACAGGCACAGAGTGAGGGTAACAGAGAAAAATGGAATGACTACCACGGTTGCCCCTCTTGGAACCATTCTTGCGGGCCTTGAAGCGGTCCAATATGTGGAAAATTCCTGTCATTGCACCGTTTAGCCCAAAATCTGAATGGCAGGAAAGTGATCCACTCCAGTTTCTTGCACCTACAAGGTCTTGTGTTTGTTGTGCGGCATTCCTCCTGTCCACCTCCCACACACATCTCTCTTGCAAACAGTCGTCCAATGTCACCTACAGCAGAAGCTAGCACATCTGGCCCAGGCCTACATCATCAATGCCATAGTGCCCAATGTGAGGACCTCAAATGGAGTCAAACCCAACTTTGGTCCTCTAAACCCACACTTCTAGATTAAACATTCATTTTTGTTGGCATGGGCCATGGCACCCTCAAGAGCATCACCAATGCAACCGCATCTCTGGTTCAAGAACACAAAACCCCATTACTTTCCTCCATTCTCTTCACACATTCACCTTTGCTCTGCTCAAGGGCACCTACTACGTTGCTTCAGGAGATTCTTGCTACCAAGACTTCATGAAGCTTAAGAGATGGAAGCGGGAACAATCCAAGATCCCGTCCTGCATTCGTCCAACAGAGGCATGCAACTACCGTATTATCCGACTAGTCTTAGAACCTGACAGCTGTTCTGGTCTGCAGCATATTGGTAAGAACATCAGAAATCCAAACCCGTGACAACCATTCTCCATATACAAATTCATGGTTTTCGCTCGTAAAACGCACGAAACTTCTCTTAAATCCAAACCAAGCGCCACAGAAAAATTTAGCTGTGAAGCAGTACGTCAGAGCTACTCTCCAAGTTCCCGGTCAATTTCCCTCGAATAGGTAGCTGCTCCTGACTCTCAACAAGAAAAGAGCCACTGCTTACAGGCATCATGAATTAAAATACATTCAGTTTGCGAGGCTATGAATTGATTTGTCCTCAACAAACCAATGTGGAGTCGCTCACACAACTTGCGCTCCTAAATTTCCCAAATCGCAGGATGCAAGAGATCATTTGCGGAATTTGCACGAGATAACAGTCTCCTATTCAAAAACTGACAACTCCACAACTCCACACCTCGCTGGAAGGATCGAGGGCACTTACCGTCGTGCAGGGTCTCACACAAAGCGCCGTCTGAATAAACCCAATCTCGTTCAATATCGAGACGAGGAGAGCCATCGAGTAATAACTCACAACACAAAAACTAATCACACTTGAATACAACAGACCATCATCAGATTTACTACTTCTAGCAGCAACAAAAACAACAACAACAACAACAACACTTTCTCCAGCTTCATTCCACGTGCATTTCTAGCCTGCTCTCACTCTCTCTGTCTCCTCCCTCTCATCCTCCTCCTCCTCTTACTCCTGTCAGTCATCGTGCCCTGCATACGCATCTTGGTTGTGACATAGCGTCACTTTTACGTTGCATCCTTGGGTTGAGATGAATTCCCACTTTGTAGTTGAGAGTAGGGTCTCCAACTGATCAAGATCGCTGATGAGAAAGTTGCTGAGAATGTAGGTAGTGAAACTTGTGTTCAAAAGCGCAAATCATGGGAAGATGTGGGCATTGATGACAAGGGTGTAATTTTGCTCACTTGCCAAACTAGTTCTCTTGTTTAACCTCCTTTTCCTGGTGAGTTATTGAAGGCTGCCTGGTTCTTGGCTGTTCGCGCAGCCTTTAAGTTAGCTTAGCTAATAACTGGTGTTATAAACGCCTCCTTCAAACCTTCCCGGTAATTAGCTACGCATTCCAAGGGGCGCTTTTCTACTCAAGTAGCTAGGGGAGAGGAAATCCGGGGGTTCTTGGATTGGGCTCACGGCATGTCATTTGTTCACTGGTGCCCAAAATTGCATACTCGCACAACTACCTACCAAGAGTGCTTTTTCTTTCCGTCTTTGGGCAGATTCCTACCCCCACCACTGTTTTATTACCCACTTATTTTCTGTTCCTGAGCCAACCATCCCCGGGCCGCCCCCCACCCCCTCCCCCACCTTCCTCATTGAGTATTTGCATGCATTCGAGCCGTTCCACACAAAAGTCCTCTCCTACCCAATAAATGACATAATGTGTTTGTTTTATGTGTCTTTTAGTAGTCTCTTTCGTGTCCTGGAAATTCCCATTTCAATTATGTCACGTATGACTAACATAATTATCCACATTTTTCGAAAGTAGGAGTTCATCTGTTGTCGACGCTACTGAAACTTTTGGATGGATGAAAATCAAAATTGCCAAATCATGAGTGGATTGACCATTTGTATCAGCCTTTTCTCTCCTGGCTATATATACAAGGACAAAGCTGTATTATACATTAAAAAGTGCTAAAATCAGGTGCTTTTTGAGATTTTTGTTGGCCAGAATTTGGGGGGAAAAAAAAAAGAAAAATCATCAGATTTCTTCACATGATTCAAGTATGTAGCCAAAAATATAAAACGATATTATCTAAAAATGCTTTCCTATTAGTCTTGTAGCTAAGTCTGGCTAAATCTTCCTGTGGATCATTGCCACTTTGGCTACAAAATTGACCCAAAAAACACTGATTTGCACAAACTATAAACCTACTCATGTAACTCTAAAAAGGTACTAAGTCTATAGTCTATACGCAACAACTTTATATCAAATGTTTTTTTTTTGTAATGAATGTCTCGCACCCAAGAAGGTGACCATTTCATCATTTGGCCAACCTAGGAGCCAGCCAAGTGACTTAACCTGAGGCAAAAATGAAATTACTAGGTATTGTTGACAGTTATATATGTTCTTGGCTGCAGCTTGGTCATACCCACAACCTCATCTTAACCCATAAGAGACTCTGCTGGGGTGAACCAGCACCTATGCAGGTACCTTCACCTTCTTGAGTGAGGCCTCTTAGTGTCCACATTAAAGCAAGAAATTTTAGATTTGGACTCAGAGACCCCCTTTTAGTCTAATCATGGGATAATTATAAACTTAGAAGCAGTTCAAATGGATTCTGGGGATTTTAGTGTTTAACATGGTACCATTGTAGGTGCTGGTTCACCCAAGACTACTAGACTAAGCCCTTTCTACAGATGGTTTTACTTTTGATCAAAGCCTTCAGTTACAATCTGGTCCAAATTATTCGTCCACAATTAGGATTACAAAATCATCCGTTGGATTCATGGTTTACAGTTAACACATCCTCAAATCTTTGGTAAAAGTTTCTACCAAAATCAGGTAAAGGAGGATGAGATAACAAAGCTAAATTAAGCTTTTGTGGGTCCAAGTAGGTGCTATTAAAGTTAGAATTGAAATTTCACTCACCCAAAAAGGAATACTGACATGACAATTCACACATGCATCTTCATGTGACACTCACAATGACCAAGTTATGTACTCATTATAACTAGCATGACATGTGCCACTGGCTCAAGTGTGAATAGGACTGCAGATTCAAGTTTGAACTTTACCCTATTGATAGTGCTCAATGTGAAGAAACTATTTTAAGTTCTAAATTGATTTTCAATGACAAAAATGATTCAAAATTCAATATCTCCCCTACCATAGGTCTTAAAATTACAAAATCAGCTTCAAGAAATCTGATTTCTCAAGGGCTCTTTGACTATTCTATGAAGATGCCCCAAAAAAATTTTAATATTTAATTTTGATTTTGTTGAATTTTCTTTGACAAAATTGTTCAATATTTAACTACCCTTGCACCATAGGTCTAAACACTACCAAACCACCTAGGGGCACCCTACCCATCAAGGGCTTTCCAATAGTACCAAGAGCACAACAGGGTGCCCATGGTCTGGGAGACCTCAACATGACAAACAAAACAAACAAACTATCTTCGATAATGGATAGATTTTCAACCTGAGATAAGATGTAATAATATTGAACCTTTGTAATTTTTTGAAATGTGAATGTGAGGAACTTTGAAAATGAGCATCAACTTCAAAAGGAAGTTGTGATGATTTTAGTTTTGAAACTCTTAGGTCAGCTCATAAATGAGTTTCTACAGTTGGCTCACCAATAACCACCTATGATCCCTACCACTATCATGGGTGCCAGCAATTGAATCCACCAATGAGAGGCTTGTTGTTGCAGGCAATCATTAGATCAAAACCTGACCTAAATCCATGTGACAACGCCAATTTATCACATGATAATGCCCACATCAACAAGCCATCTGAAAACACTCAAAAAAACAGGTACACCATCTAATCAACAAAAAAAAGTTAAGTAAATATCATAATACAGGGGCAGCTTCAACACTCTATCAAATAATAAATTAAGTTGCTTGACAAATTTGTGTTCTTTGGAAAAAATGTTATTTGAAAATTTCAACATTCTACAAATGACATAATTAATGTCGAAACTGCCACGGTACTACAGTATTCAAATCTCCATCATTCACAGGTATTAGAGTAACCTCAAAAATCATTTTTGACTTCTCAATCTTATGGGGTTAATGGCACTAAATTACAGGTAGCTAATAACACTCAAGGCTTACCAACCTAATGAAGTCATTCAGAAAAGTTGATCTTTGGGTTCTGGATGATCAATAGGGCTAATGTTTGTAGTTTCACATGGCCACAGTGAACCAGCACCCATCAAACACACCATGAAGGATAGATGGTAAGTGATCAGGAAACAGCTTTCTGTTAGGTTCAAGCTCCCAAGTTAACCATGGTGGTTAGCTCCGTTGCTTTTTTTACTACCTACCTAGTAACAACTCACAAGCAGGTTGTTAGTAGGTAGTAAAAACAGCCCTTACTTACTTATGTATAAACCATCTACTTACCTAATAGTTACTTATTTTTTCTACCTACCTACCTATATATGAGACCTATTTTCTTACAGCATTGGTTATACCAAGGTGAAATCAAATATTAAATCAGTTGAGGTTCATCCACAACTGAGTCATAACAGGCATCCAGTACATGGTTCCGTGTTGGGTGCTGGTTCACGGTGGCCATTTCACATGAGAATCATAGGAGATTGGTTGTTGGCTTCTTAACATTTCTACTTTCACCAACAACCAATCTGACACAGCTTTTGGTTTCACACAGAAATCAAGTTGTTTCTGATGTTGATTTGGAAGAGAAAGAATATAAACTAGTCCAATGCATACAAATACATGAGTAGGCTGAGAATTCATGAGTCTTAAGAGGTAAATGTTGTGCAATTTAATTGTTTTGGAAACAGATAGGTAATAATTTTCTTCATAGTACAGTAGTACGTGGGCCACTTCAACTCTAATTATGTTATTCTCACGAATGTTCTAATTTTCCAAAAAAAGAAGAAAAAATCTGAAAAAAATTAAAAATCTGATGAAACATTTGAGAGAATATATCATTTGTCAAAATGGAATCCTCAAAATTAATTATTTATTCAGCAAACATGTGTTGAAGCCATGGTACTAGGTGATGGATATGTATCTTGGAGCATGGAGAATGTGCTTCGTCAGAATCGTCTTCAACTGAATGATTAGTGCGATTCAATACATAACCCAGATCAAAATAGAGCAACTTAATGGACCTACTGTACACAATAACTGGAACTCACTGAAGACTGTGACTATGTACAAATAGTAATACCCTATACTTGATTCACCACTGAAATGTCTGTTAGGTCACTTTCATTAGACATCCCCCCCTTCTTTTTAAATACCTTTCTATGTTCTACCGTGGTGTGATGTTTCCCCATGGGCAATCAGTAGTTACAAAAACTGTTTGCAAGACTGACCTAAGAGAAGTCTATGTACTCGTCATGAGAGGGAGCTTTTCATGTTGGGTAACACCATTGGGACAGGCCATTCCCCAAATAAGTGCCCACCCCACCCGAGGTGGAGTCGGCGGACCCTTATTTCAGGAACACCAAGCTTCAAGGGCGTAACCCAGCACAACTTTGGCACAATTTTTTCTCATTTTTTTTCCTGTGATAGTGAGTAGGTATCACAAAAAAATAAAAAAAAGGGGTCAAGCATTTTGCCCCCTGGAGAGGCCATAGTTATCATTTTTTAAGATGCCCTGCCTTTTGTGGAGGAAAGATTCCAATGAATAAGGTGACTTGCAAAGACACTAAAATTTTAGGCCAATGCTTTAGGTCTCTTTATGTATGAGGGGAAGACCACAACCTGGAGGTCTGTTTTGGGTTTGGGTTGTAGGAGCTTCAAAACTAGGTACACCTAGTAACCCATATCTCAACAAATACCCCCTCCCCATACTGGAGGGCTTGAGTGACCCAGCACCCACCAGTGCACCATCCAAAAAATCCCCTTCTGGGATTTCATGGATGGGATAAAACTGTCACCCAGGGGTCAGTTTTTTTGGTCAATAGTTTTTTTTTTCCTTCTGGGCCTTCTTTTTTCGCTCAGACTTTTGTTTTTTTTGGAGTTCATTGTTTTTTCTCCCAGGCTCCCTTTGGTTTAATTTTTTTTCCCCACCACCCTTGACACCATTTGTTTCTTTGGGAACTCCTACCTACCCCTCCAAGCTACCTATGGCCCTTCCTCTTACCAGCCCATTTACCTCCCTCATTCTCGTCGCCCCTCTTTTGTGCTTGCACTCACCTGGATCACTAACTGCATCATTAACACTTGAGATTCAGTGGGACCAAGGTTTAGAGTTGCAGGGCTTTGAGTCCCCAGAGCTTGAGAGGAGTGAGGAGAAAGGATTGGAGGAGCTTGGAGTGCCCAGGTGGGAGGAGATTCATCTGCATAGAGCTTTGTAGAGCATGAAGAAAAGCAAAGTTACAAAGTAAGCTCCCATCCCTTCTATGTTTTGGTTTTTCTTTTTTGTGCACTTTCAAAGGCCAACAGCTTCACGAAGAGGACATTGACGCTTTCACATCCTAATTTAATTTTTTTGTTGCTCTTCAACTCACACTTTGAAGAGGATAACAAAATGTGCTAAAGTGAGTCATTGGTGTTTTTCTTTTTGCTACAACTCAACTCCATAAAGAAGATGACAGTGCTCCCATGTCATTTTTTTTTTGTTGCAATACAATTCACAGCGTGAAGAGGACAACAACAAGCTAAAGCGCATCATCATTGTTTTTCATTTTGCTATAATGCAACTTTGCAAAGAGGATGACAATGTTCTCGCAAGGTCATTTTTCTTATTACAGGCAACTCATAACGCAAAGAGGATGACAACAACAATGACACATTGAAGCGTGTTGTCATTGTTTTTTTTGCTACACCACAACTCTACCAAAAAGATGACAACGTTCCCATGTCATCATTTTGATTTTTTTCTTTGCAACACAACTCATAGTGTGAAGAGGAGGATGACAACAATGATATGCTAAAGCGCATCGTCATTGTTTTTTGTTTTGCTACAACACAACTTTGCGAAAAGGACAACAACATGGACGTTTCTTTTTTTTGCTGCAGCACAACTCACAAAGCGAAAAGGAGGATGATGATGACAACATCAACACACTAAAGCATGTCGCCTATGTTTTTTGTTTTGCTCTAGTTCAATTCCGCGAAAAGGGCAACAACATGAGCATTTATTTTTTAATGCAATGCAACTCACAATGGGAAAAAAAAGACAATGACAACAACAAGTTGAAGCACATTGACGTTGTTTTTTGTTTTACTATAATGCAGCTCTATGAAAAGGATGATGACATGGGCGTTTTCTTTTATACAACGCAACTCACAGTGTGAAGAGGAGAAGGACAACAATTACATGTCATTGTTTTCTTTTGTTGCAGCACAACTCTTTGTGTGAATAGGAAGACAATGACAATGACATGCTAAAGTGCATCATCATTGTTTTTTGTTTTGTTGTAGCATAGTTTCGTGAAGAAAACGACAATGCGAATGTCTAGGCAATACCACAAGCTTTATAGGTATTGCATGTAGAATAAAAAATTCTTTTTTTTTGCTACAAAAGTTAGACCATTAATTAGACCAAAAATTAGACCCCAAAAAATGCACGTTTTTGGTCCAATTCTCATCCACAAAACGTTTAAGCAATAGCTCAAAGCTTTGTAAGTGATATTTTTTTTTTATATTTATTTTCATTTTTTACAAATTTGAACATTGGGTTTTAGCAATACCTTCATGTTTTTCTTTTTGTTTATCCCTTTGTGCAATACCCTCATTGTGTGTTTTAATCTTTTATCTATCTATATAATACCCTCATCATGTAAGGGATAAGCTTCATCTAGAATGTTAATTCTCACATTAGATTTTTCATTTTTGTTATTTTGGTTTCAAATGTGGTTGTCCCTCCCCCAATTGCCTTAGAAGGTGTCCATTGGGCAAGGGATCGGCCCAAATTTGATTACAGGGTTGATAGGTGCGATGCATTCTATATGGCCAAGTACAACTTGGTACAACATTTTTTAGCACACCACAATGTGGTTATGGAGCCAAACAAGCCCAAATGCCTATTTAATCATGTAAAAGGCCCGAGGTAGGAAGATCACACGACCATGAATGCATGAGTCTTGAGGAACCTTTTAGCCTAGTTTCATTGTAATGAGCAAAAGGTAATTTTAAGGCTAAGAGGCATGCAAACCTAGAATGGGATGGGGTTTAGCTTGTTTGGAGGGACACACCTAAAGTTGGTAAGCCTGCACTTGTTAAATTAAACTCTAGCCACATTTTTCAATTTCCTGGCGTGACTACACATAGTGTGGGGTCCATCCCTCTCAATGTGCAAGCCAAGGTGGAACACAATGAAGACCTTGTAGTTATGATTTGAATGATTTGAACCAAATATGCAAAGGCACTCAAAGGCGTTTGGATGAAACAAGATTAAAAATTTGCATCTAATAAGACAATGTGACATAAGGAGATTGGCCCTTTTATGTAATACCACGAATCAAAAATGATTCATGGTCAGTAAGTTCTAACAATGCCATACTCAGTTTTATTTGAATTTTAGGTTTTAAATTTCATATGCAATACTTATTATATTGTGTTATATGTTTTAGGGTTCAAGGCACCATTAAAAAGGTGTTCATGGTTGATGTTGTGGAGGAGGCGTTGGCCAATTGCAAGGTATTTACGCGTCGACACGCCCAAGATGCAAAGGTTGCATCAATGTGATACAAAAGGGCCAATGGGATCCCATCCCCCTCTAATAATGACATAAATAGCCCATAGTTTATCATCATTTTGATTAGGGTGTTGTTTTGGATTTCAAGATGTTAAGGTAGCCTATTATCTTTGAAACAACCACATATTTACCATTATGACATGTTCCCCATTTTAAGGTGGGGTTGTTTTGAACTTGGGCATTTTTGGCGCATTTTTGTAACACATGTCACCCATTTTATTTTTATTTAAAGGATTTTACTTTCATTTTACACCATCTTGTGTTAATGCTTAAAAATACATTCTCACATATTATTATACTAGTTTGAACCCCATGCCTAATGCACAGGTGTGTGTGTATTTGACGGTACATATTACAAAATTACAATTACAAACTACATTTCCAAAACCTCTTTATATACGACATTTTGCATGTATCCATTGGGACCCTGGCTGCTGAAAATCTTGATGTTTACACTGCTTGTGACCCGTGAGATAGCAACATACAACTGACCATGGGAATAGACCGGAGACGGCAAATCAATCTATTAAAAGTTATTTCTTTGTTTTTGTATGTTGATAAGTTCCAATATCCAAACCCCCTCTCTATTCACAATGGTTAGGGTTTCTGGTGCAACCAATTTTCACATGCATCATAATAATACCTTTGGCATCCAGCATATTATTATTTATTGGCAAAATTATTTTTCTGGGCAATCTGATCATTGTAATTACCAATATATCTATTAAATTTGTGTGCTAAAATCGCAACTGACACCCATTACTATTATTATTATGGTAAATGCAAGCCTTGAAATTGCCAACATCTAATAAAAATGTGTTTAATGGCTGCTCACTTCGGCATCCATTGAACTATAATAAAAAATTATGGCAATGTAAAAAGCATTGGAAAATTTCCAATATTCTAAATAAAATTTCAAAAAAAAAAAACCAACCCAACCCAACTCTTTCAGTTGTTGAGAAAGAGACAAGATGAATGTACCTAAGTCCCAAAACCCCAAAATTAAAAATTAAAATTAAAATTTACAACATTAATATATATTATTCTCCATCGCGTCGCATCTGTATTCCACTCTTTTTCTGCCCTGTCGGAGTAAACAAACCATGACGAGACGGATGGATGACCGGATGGATGGATGACCGGACAAATGGATGAAATGATGCTTCACAACGTCCTTTACTATATGTAATGTATGCTTAATGAAATTATCAAAAAAAATGATTTTAATCTTACTCTCAAACAAAAAAAACTTTTTTCACCCCCAAAAATTAAAAGTTCAAACTTAAAAGGAAAACAATACCCTTATGATGGTATTCTATAAACATCATGGGTAGAATTTTTTTGGTACAAGCTATTGAAAGGGTATTACTCGTGCCCAAAATTATTACTTAATGCTTGTGTAATACCCCTATTAGGGTATATTAAAAATCCTTTGGGCTTCATAACATATTTATTGAATCCTAGAAAGGTATTACATAACCATATTAAAATTTAAAAGGAAAGCAATACCCTCATGAGGGTATTTTGTAAACACCATAACCTGAATTATTTTGGTCGAAGCCATTGGAGGGGTATTGCTCGTGCCTAGAATTACTCAATGCATGTTTAATATTTCTTTTTTGGGCTCCACCACATAATTAATTAAACATGGAGGAGTAGTGCATAGCCATACCAAAACCTATAAGCAAAACAATACCCTTATTGGGTAGTTTACAAACACCATGGGCTCAATTATTTTGGTTCGGGCTATCAAAGGGGTATTGCTCAAAATTACTCGATTCACATCCATGTTGAAGGTAGATTTTATCGGATTTTCATCAAAGTTTTACCAAAACCAAATTTCCCTATCAAATCTCATTTACTAAATTTTTTCTACCAAAAACATTGTTTCTGAAACCAATTTTTACTACTAGTTTAGACTAAGTTATATTTTTAATTGAATTTTTTGGGATTGGACTAATTGCTTATTCCATTGTTTATGACTTTCTTTCTTGTCTAGAAGTACTTAAGGCTTTGTACCTTTGAGGACTATATAGGGCAATATCATTAATAAAAAAGCCATCATTTGTGATTGTCGTTTGCAACTAAATTTTAATTGCAAACAACACAACAACTAAAAATCAGCATAGTAGCAAAAACAAGTTGCAGATGACCATTAGTTGTAGACAATGGATGAAATATTTTTTCATAGAATACAAGTGTGGAGATTTTATACATATCCAAGGATGAGTTCTTGCAACTACATTTGTGACTATAATGCACACCAATGTATGTTCACACGTGGTAGCCTAAAAATGTGACATGTGGCATCATTTGGATTTTTCGAAATATTTTGCTAAATCAATTTTTTTTCAACTATTTGATTCAAGCAACTAAATTGTGCCACGTGGTGGCCTAAGATTATGCCATGTGGTAACTTAAGATTGCCCTATAATCATTTAGGGTTAATTTAAGGTTAGACCACTTATGATAGGCCAGGTGACACCTAGGATAGGCCATTTACCTAGTTGCCACCTCTAACCTAGTTTCAAGCTAAGCCATTTACAATAGGCCATGTGGCACCTAGGTTAAACCTCGGCCACCTAACCATAGGTCTAGCCTAGGTAGGTAGGTAGGTAGGTAGGTTTAGGTCTAAAACTTTTACAACAAAATCCTATTTATTTTTAAGTTTAGCCTTTTGGGTGGAACTTATGTGATTAACTCCTCCCATATGGCAATTGAAAAAATTGAATGTGGTTATTCCACCAAACTAACTGACATATATACGTGTAACTACTAGGTAGCATATGTATTTTATGCAACTATAATGTGACTACTTGGTTGCATGTGCAATTAAATGTATATACGATGTTGTAAAAAATACAAAAACATCAT